>Ga0335083_10009755_pt1 | contig 11643 bp, 7 predicted proteins | sample Lox_Sample_42_FD_206716 | JGI IMG/M metagenome (GOLD analysis project Ga0335083, IMG submission 206716) | Soil microbial communities from Loxahatchee National Wildlife Refuge, Florida, United States - Lox_Sample_4.2 | ecosystem: Environmental > Terrestrial > Soil > Wetlands | place: USA: Florida... | reverse complement strand
TCAGAAGCGCGCGCAATTGCGGGCGGCCATTCCGGGCCTGAAGGAGCGCGCCAAGACGCTCGTCGAGCTTCTCGACGGCGCAGGTTTCCTGTTCGCGAAAAGGCCGCTCCCGATGGACGCGAAGGCGGCGGAAATCCTTACCAATGGCGGCCGCGCGCATCTTGCGGCGCTCCTGCCCAAGCTGCGCCACGTTAGGGACTGGACGGACGCGGCGCTCGAGGCGGTCGTGCGCGAGTATGCGGAGAGCGCCGGCGCCAAGCTCGGCGCGGTCGCGCAGCCGCTGCGCGCGGCGCTCACCGGCCGCTCCACGTCGCCCGGCATCTTCGACGTGCTGACGGTGCTCGGCCGCGAGGAGAGCATCGGCCGCATCGAGGATCAGACGGAGTAGGGCTTTGTGCCCCAATCGGACTGGGGTCCGCTTTGTCATCTTCACTCCTGATTCGCCGCGAGAATCCTCGCCGCTGTCAGGCAGAAAATCCAATTAGCCTACTGTCCAGATCCCCGAAGCCAGCTCTTCACCAAGCGATCCGGGCTCAAGCGCCTCGTCTGCATGGAACGCTACGAACGCATAGGAACTAGCTCGCGAAACCCTCGAAGGCGAGCGCCGCCGCGACCAGCCGCCCCGTCACGAGCGTCGCGAGCTTGAGCCGCCGCCCGTCGCGCAACCGCGCGCTTCCCGCCGTAAGCCGCGCCTCTATGTCCGGATATTCGAGCGCCGAGCCGTCGAGCGGGTGGATCGCCTTGTAGACCGCCTCCTTGCACGCGAAGACGAGCCGCTGCTTCACGCCGTCGCCTCCCGTCTCCTCCCGCTCGGCCGGCAGCAGCGCGAGGTCGACGAGATCGGCCGGCAGGGGTTCGGCCGGCTCCACGTCGACGCCGACGCTGAGCAAACGCCCGGCGCGCGCCGCAACCGCTACCGCAAATTCCGCGTCATGCGCGAGCGAGCCGACGATCCCTGGCGGCCAGCCCGGCGCGCCCGAGGGGGCGCGCATGAGCGGCGCCTCCCCGTCCGACCCGAGTTCTGCAAGCAGCCTTCGCGCAACGATGCGGGCGGCGCCGCTGGCGCGGCTCCTCGCAAGGCTCGCGGCGCCGGCTACGACCGGATAAGACGCAGCCGCTTCGTCGCCCGGCCGGATGCGCCGGGTGCCGATGAGGACGCCATATTCCGCAAGCGAGGCGGACAGCGGCGCGAGATCGAGGTCGTCCGCCCGAGCTTCGCCCATTGCCCGCCGTCGCGGGGATCAGGTGAGGCTGACGAGCTTCGCCGGATTGCCGCGCCAGCGCGAGCCGGCCGGAGCGATCTCGCCCTTCATGAGGAACGCGTCGGCGTCGAGATGCGCGCCCTCCCCCATCGTCACGCCGTAGTGCACGAGCGCCGCGACGCCGACAGACGCGCCGGCCTCGATGCGCACCATGTCGGATTTGAACACGCCCTCCTCCAGCGAGTGGGCCTGAACGATGGCGTGCTCGTTGAGATTGGCCTGGTCGCCGATCTCGACGAGCGTGCGCTCGGAGAGGACGCAGCCGTCGTCGAACACGCGCCGTCCGACCTTCACGCCCAGTAGGCGTGAGATTGCGTTGCGCATCGGCGTGCCGGCGAACGCGGTCGCAAGCGGCGTATCCGAGAGCTTCCAGTGGCGCTCGACCCGCCAAAAGGCCGGATCGTAGACCGTCGCGATTTCCGGAGTCAGGCGGCGGAAGCCGATCGACAGGCGCTCGATGAGGACGAATACCGCGAGCGACAACATGAGCGCCACGCCCGCGGCGAGCACCATCGCCGGGACATTGTTCGAACCGTACACGGCCGCCGTCCAGATGAAGGCGTAGACGCTGACGAAGGCGACCAGCCAGCGCGAGGCGAGCAGGCCGGCAATCGAAGCGACATTGAGCAGGGTCTTGCGCCTGAGGCGCCGCGAACGCTCCTCCGGCCCGATGGCCGCCAGCATTTCGAGGTCGCGCGAGGCGGCGCGCGGGATCTCGAACGCGGGCGAGCCGAGCAGACCGACGTTCTCCCTGACCGGCCCGTCGATCGGCGCCATCACCTTGGTGCCGAACAGCACATTCTCGCCGGTCCGCACGCCGGGCGGCACGTAGACCGACGTGCCGAGGAAATTGCGCTCGCCGATCCGGCAGGCGCCGAGGCGAAAACCATGGGCCGACATCGTGAGGTTGCCGAGCCAGAGCGTGTCGGAGGCAACGGTGTCGGCGCCGACCGAGCAGAGGAAGGGATTGTCCTGGCCCTGCTCGCTGCCGAAATTCGAGCCCGTGCTGTCGCCGCGGCCGAGCGCCCAGCCGACGAGGCGCAGATAGCGCTCGATGAAGATGCTGTCGCCGAACATGAGGTTGAAGAAGCGGGAGTTGCCGATCGTCTGCACGATCTGCTGCATCCCATGGTGGAAGCCATAGAGCGGATAGACGCGGCCCTCCTTCAGGAAGAGGTTCGCCAGCCGCGGCGCGGCATAGACCGCGGCCAAGCCTCCGAAGAGCGCCGCGCCGCTGACGACCAGGGCGGACCAGGCGGCCGTCGGCCAGAGCGTGGCGGTCGCCTCCCAGGGGCTCAGCGCCAGCGCATCGTCGCCGCCGGTCAGCACGGCCATGGCGTAGACGATGACCGCCTCGGTCAGAGCGCCGACGATGGCGAGCACGAAGGCCAGCCGCGCGACTGCAAAGATCCAGCCCTTGAGCGGCGAGAGCGTCGGCTCGTCTGAAAGGCGGAACCTGATCGTCGCGGGCTCGGCCGGCGAGCCGTGCCAGCTCTGGCCCTCGGGCACGCGCTGACCGGTCTGCAATGAGGACGCGTGGCCGAGTTCGCCGAAGTCGCCGATCTCCGTTCCGATGTCGAGAACGCTCTGCTCGCCGACGTAGGCGTTGCGGCCGATCTTGATCGCGCCGAGATGGATGCGGTTGCCATAGGCCGAATAGCCGGGCAGGAGCGCGCTGCGCATGACGACCGCGTCGTCGCCGACCTCGAAGAGGTCCGCCGCGATCGGGGTGACTTGAGAGAGGGTCAAGGCGTTGCGGCCGATCTTGGCGCCGAGGAGGCGCAGATAGAGATTGTAAAGCGGCGTCCCGGCAAAGGCGACGATCGGCGCGGAGCGCACGGCGAGCTTGGCCGTCCAGAAGCGGAAATAGGCAAAGCTCCATAACGGAATCGCCTGGGCGCGGACGCGGCCGAGAAGCAGCCATTTCGCCGCGATCGCAAGCGCCGCGTGGCCGAAGAACCAGGCGATCGCCACGGTCAGCGCCCGCTCGTAGAGGACAAGCGGCGCGTCGACGGCCTCGAAGGTCCAGTCGAGCGCGATCAAGGCGGCCGCGACGCCAATCGCGCCGAAGAGCGCATAGACGGCCGCCTGCGCCGCCCCGCAGGCGTAATAGGCGAGGTTGGAAGGCCGGTGGGCGGGCGGCCGCTCAAGCGCCTCGCCCGCCGCCGGACGCGCGGCGTCGAGCGCGATCGCGAGGCGGCGCAACGTCGTATTCGCGTAGACGTCGCGCATCGCGATCTGCAGCGCGGGATCGAGCGCGCGGACCTTGGCGCAGAAGCGCGCCATCAACAGCGAATGCGCCCCGTAGTCGGCGAACAAGTCCGCCTCGACCGACGCCTCATCGAGGCCGAGGATCTCGGACAGGGCGCGGGCGAGAACGCGCTCGGTCTCCGTTTCGGGCGGCGCGGCCTTGTCGACAAGACGCAGCCGGGGGGACTTGGGCGCCGGCAGCTGCGTCCGGTCCGCCTTGTTGCTGACGAGCGTCGGGATGAACGGCAGATGTTCGAGATAGGCCGGCGTCATGTAGCCCGGCAGGCGCGCGCGCATGAGCGCCGCGATGGCGCTTCGGTCGGGAGTGGGCGCGCCGTGCTTGACGGAATAGTAGGCGACGAGTTCCCGCGCGCCGGGCTCGGGCTCGAAGGTGGTCACAACGACCTGGGCGATCTCCGGGATCTCGAGCAGGACGGATTCGATCTCCGTCAATTCGATGCGGTAGCCGCGCAGTTTGATCTGAGTGTCGATGCGGCCGAGATACTCGATCTCGCCGTCCTTATCGACGCGGCCGAGATCGCCGGTGCGATAGATGCGGCCGGAAGGGTTGTTCGGCAGCCCGAGGAAATCGTCGATGAACTTCGCCTGCGTCAGCTCCGGTCGATTGAGGTAGCCCTCCGCGACCCCGACGCCCGCGATGCCGATTTCACCCGCCTCGCCGAGCGCCAGCGCAACCTCCCGCTTGGGATCGAGGATGACGATGGAATAAGTCGGCAGCGGACGGCCGATCGTCACCGGCTTCTCGGGCGCAAGCACGCCGAGCGAGGCGGTGACAGTGGTCTCCGTCGGCCCGTAGCTGTTGAGCAGCCTGCGCCCGGGGCGCGCCCAGCGCCTGACGAGAGCCGGCGGGCAGGCTTCGCCTCCAATCAAGAGGACGCGCAGCTTCGGCAGATCGCGCTCGATCGAGGCGAGCAGCGTCGGCACGCAGCAGAAGCAGGTGACTGAGCGTTCCTCAAGAAACTCGGCGAGCTCATCGCCAAAGAGGCTGGTCGGCGCGGCGTTCGGCACGAGCGTCGCGCCGGCGACGAGCGGCGTCCAGATCTCCTCAATCGAGAAGTCGAAGGCGATCGACATGCCCTGATAGACGCGGTCGCCAGGGCCGAAGCCGTAGCTTTCGGCTGAGACGCGCGCGAAATTGCAGATACTAGGGTGCGCGACCGCGACGCCCTTTGGCTGGCCCGTGGTGCCGGAAGTGTAGAGCACATAGCAGAGCGCGTCGTCCGCGTCGGGCTGCTCGGGTCCCTGGAGCGGGCTTTCGTCCTGCGCGTCGATCTCCGCGCCGGCGCTCTCCAGCGCCACCGTGGGGGTTTCCGAACCGGTGAGCCGGTCCGCTAGACGGAGATGCGTCACGACCAGAGCCGCCCCGGCGTCCGACAGAATGAAGCGGAGGCGCTCGGGGGGATGGTTGGCGTCGAGCGGGACATAGGCCGCGCCCGCCTTCAAGAGCGCGAACAGCGCCACATAGACGTCGAGCCCACGATCAAGCAGCACGCTGACCCTGTCCCCGGGCTTGACGCCACTTGCGATGAAGAACCGAGCCATCCGGTTGGCGCGCGCGTCCAGCTCGGCGTAGGTTACGTCTCCGCTTTCCAGTGAGATTGCGGTCCGCTCCGCGTGGCGGCGGCAGGCCTCCTCGAGCACTTTGTTGAGCCGCTCCCCAGGCCGCCAGCGCAGAGGCGTGGCGTCCACGAGGATAGACGCTGGGAGCGCTTTTTCAGCGCGCCGAAGGTCGAGGCGCGACTCGGTTTCGAGTTCGCGTGGGCCCGGAGGGACCGGCGAGATCAACATCAAACTGGCCTGTCGTTGTCGGTTGCAGCCGCGACGTTGGGCGCGCGGCCGCGCATCAAGCCGGTCCCGAACGACTGAGAATCGCCCCCCGAGAGACTGGCTCTCTGCGCAGGCCGAAATAGGATCAACAGGCTGAATGGTCGCTGAACGGGTGTTTCGGGTCCTTCCGGAAAAATGCCTCGACACACGGCTGGCGCCCCGAATGCGTGGGTTTTCGGCGCGGCTTACCGGCCCCTCTCCCAGTCCAAATGCGCCGACCCCGACGCCAGATGGTTCGGCGGGTTGACGAAAGCCTCGATCGGGCTGATTGGCGGGCGGCCCATGCCGACGACCCGACCATTCCCCGCCGCGCCCAAGGCGCGGCGCCGGGCGTTCCCATCGCTGCGCCGGATCCGGCTCGCCGCGGGTCTCGTCCTGTTCGCCTACGCGACGACGCATTTCTTAAACCACGCCCTCGGAAATATTTCCGTCGACGCGATGGAGAACGGCCTAATCGTCCAGAAATTCATCTGGCAGTCGGTCCTCGGCGCGCTCGTGCTCTATGTCGCGCTTTTCACGCACATGGGGCTGGGGTTCTGGGCTCTCTACGAGCGGCGGCAGTTCCGCTGGACGCGGCTTGAGGCGACGCAGCTCGTCCTCGGGCTAACGATCCCGTTCCTCCTGGCCGACCACGTCTTCGGCACGCGCGTGGCTCTGAGCCTGTTCGGCACGGACAAAGAATACGCCCAGGAGCTTTACAAGTTTTGGGTCAGCTCGCCGGGAACGGGAGCATTGCAGGCCACAGCCCTGCTCATCGTCTGGATTCACGGCTGCATCGGCGTCCATTTTTGGCTGGCGCTCAAACCGTCCTATCCGCGCTTGAAGAACCTGCTCTTCGCATTCGCCGTGCTTCTGCCGGCGCTGGCGCTGCTCGGCTATTTCCAGGGCGGTCGAAGGATTTTGATCGAAGCGAACGACCCGTCCTGGCGCGGGCAGAATCTGACGCCCTCGCATGTCGGCACGCCGGAAGGGAACGACCGGCTCCGCATCGATCGCTCCAAGGCGCTGGCCGTGCTGGCGGCGATCATCGCTGCGGCGCTCGCTGCGCGCGGGTTCCGCCGCTGGGCCGAGCAACACATCGGCTCGATCACGCTCACCTACGCGGATCGCGCGATCCGCGTCCCGCGCGGCTTGAGCGTGCTCGAAGCGAGCCTGCTCAATGACGTGCCGCACGCGCATGTCTGCGGCGGCCGCGGGCGCTGCTCGACGTGCCGGATTCGGGTTCTCTCAGACCCGAGCAGCCTGCCGGAGGCGAGAGCGTCGGAACAGGCGGTGCTCGATCGGATCGGCGCCGAGTCAGGCGTCCGGCTCGCCTGCCAATTGCGCCCGACCGGCGATGTCGCCTTGGCGCTCCTCTTGCCGCCGCAGGCGACCATGGCCGAAGTTCGTAGGCGCGCGCCGGCCAGCAGCGGCGAGGAGCGATACGCGGTCATCATGTTCGTCGACATGCGCGGCTCCAGCCGGCTCGCCGAGGCCCGCCTACCCTACGATACGGTCTTCATCGTCAACCAGTTTCTCACCGCCGTGAGCAGCGGGGTCATCGCCTCCGGAGGCGAGCCGAACCAGATTTTGGGCGACGGGCTCCTGGCGCTGTTTGGCCTGAAGGTCCGGCCGGACGCGGCCTGCCGGCAGGCTGCGTCAGCCTGCGCGGCGATCGCCGCCAATGTCGAAAAGCTGAACGAATCTCTCGCACATGACATAAACGAGCCCATCCGGTTCGGGATCGGCCTCCACGCGGGGCTGATCATAGCGGGCGAGATCGGCTATGAACGCCACGCACAATTCACGGTGATCGGCGACGCGGTGAATGTGGCGGCCCGGCTGCAGGACCTGACCAAGCCGTTCAACTGCGAAGTGCTGATGTCGGAGGAGGTCTACCTGCGCGCGGGCTTCGGGCCGGACGACCTGCCCGCGCACGAGGTGGATGCGCGGGGACGCGAAGCGACGGTAAAGGTGCACAGCGCGGCGCGCGCCGCCGATTTGGCTGAGCTCCTTGAGGCGAAGGTCGAATGACGCCTGGCGATTTTGGCCGGCGAATTCTTAGGCGGTAAGAAGCACACCGGGAGGAGTCAGGGCATGGACGCAGAGTTTCGCATCGACCACATTTCGCTTTCGGTGCGCAATCTCGACAAGAGCGCCGCATTCTATCGCGACACCATCGGACTGAAGGAGATCGAGAACAAGACGCGCCGGCCGACCATCCGCTGGTTCGCGTTCGACGGCCATCGCGCAATCCATCTCATCACCGGCCGCGACGCGCCGCCGCCGGACCGGCCACTCGAGGCCCATTTTTGCCTCTCGACCCCGAACTTCGACGCAACCTTGCGCGACCTGGTCGGCAAGGGCGTGACCCACGTGAACGTGAACGGGGATCCCGGCAAGATCTCGATTCGCGGCGACGGCGTGCGGCAGACTTATTTTCAGGACCCGGACAATTATTGGATCGAGGTTTGCGAGGCGAATCCGGACGGGTCGGTGGGGTAGGACCGGGGCGGGCTCGCCGGTGGCTGAGCCGCTCTGGAAATAACGCGGAGCGAGCGAATGCGCGAGAAGTCGCGATCGTGCGTGACCAGCGCGGCGCCGTTGATGGCGAGCGCGGTCGACGCTTGAACGGCGTCAGCCAACTTCAGATTGAGCGAGGCCCGAAGGCGCGCAGCGCTTTCCGCAATCCCGCTGTCCGGTGCGATTGGCTCCCAAGATTCGAGGATCGAACGGTATCGACGGGCGAGCGCTTCATCTCCCTGCGTGAGTGGACCGGTCAGTACTTCTGCGATCGTAAGCGTCGTTACCGCGAAGCGCAGAGTTCCTGCCGCATGCGCGTCAAACAGCGGCTGGAAGCGCGGCATGAATGTCGGATGAGCCTCAAGCAGGTAAATGATCGGAGCGGAGTCGACCAGAAGCAGAGGGCCTTCCGGCAGGCCGTTGAGATTTAGCGGCTCCATTCGTCGCGCAGCTGGCGGAGCGTGTCTGCGCTGTCGGTTCCCCACAGCCCTCGCCCCGACCCCGTCAGTGGGGTAAGCGGGCGCTGGCGGGTTGCCGCCCGATAAACCGAAGCCGGCGCGAGAACTGCGACGGGCCGCCCTCGCTTAGTGATAATTGTTGATCTCCCCTTCTCCGCCGCCTCGAGCAATTCAGGAAGCCGGTTTCGGGCTTCTTCCTCCTTTGCTCGCCGTCATCGTTGTCTCCGCCTGGTTCGCAACTGTACGGCGCTGTACGGTTCGACTCAACCGTTCTGCGGCGGCTCGCTCGCGCCTGGGCCGAGCGACCGCTGCACCATGACCGTGTCGGTCCACCGGCCGAATTTGTAGCCGATCGAGGGCAGGTAGCCGACCTGGCGAAAACCGAAGGCCTCGTGCAGGCCGAGCGAGGCGCGGTTCGCCCCGTCGATGTAGCCGATCATCTGCCGGAATCCGGCGGCGGCGCAGGCGTCGATAAGCGCGCTCATGAGCTGGCGGCCGACGCCGCGGCGCAGGTGGTCGTTGTGCACGTAAATGGAGTGCTTGACCGTATAGCGATAGGCGGGGCGCTTGCGAAATGGCACGGCATAGGCGTAGCCGACGACCGCGCCGTCCTCTTCCGCAACGATATGCGGCATTCTGCGGCGCTGCATCGACTTGCGCCGGCGCTTGAGATCCTCCGCGTCCGGGGTCTCGAACTCGCCAACCAGGTCGGGGTCCACCCCGCGCCGGATATGGTGAAGGTAGATCGCGAGCATCGCGGGAACGTCGGCGTCCCGCGAATTGCGCACGCGCGCTTCGCCGACCGGTTCGCGCGCCTCCTCGTTCAAAGCGTCCGTGTTCGCGTCCATCAGGCCGGCCAGCGACTTACTCCCTGACGACATAAGTATAGAACCGAATCGCCCCGGATTCGTCGGTCTCGCGATAGAGCCCCTGGACTTCGGTTTCAAAGCCGGGGAAGGCGTTCGAGCTCTTCTCGAACATTCTCAGATAGTCGATCATCGGCCGCGACCGTTCGCCGAGCCGCTCGCCCGGCACGACGGTCGCGATCCCCGGCGGATAGACGACGAACAGCGTCGTTGCAATGCGTCCTTCGAGCGCGTCGAGCGGCACGTAGTCGACGTCGTTGCGCACGAGGCGGCGCTGGGCGTCGCGCGGCGTCATCGCCATTTCCGGGAAATGCTTCATCGAGAATTGCGCCTTCTGCAGCGCGCTCACGTCATGCCCGCGGAAGAAGGCGTGCATCTCGGCGCAAAGCTCTTTCAGCCGCTTGCCCCGATAACGAGCCGGCCGCGCCGCCACGAATTCCGGCATCGCCTCCTCGAGCGGAACGTTGTCGTCATGCAGCCGCTTGAAGGCGACGAGGGCCGAGACGAGGGTCCCGGCCTTGCTCGCTTCGACGCCCGGCGTCAGGAGAAAGAGGAGCGAGTTGAGGTCGAATTTCTCCGCCACGACCCGATTCTCGCGCAAGTATTGCGCAACCACCGGGGCCGGCACCCCGTAAGGCTCGTAATCTCCCGTCTTGCGGTCGAAGCCGGGCGTGAGCAGCGTCAGCTTCGCCGGGTCGGTGATGGCGAAACCCTCTTCCAGCGCCGTGAAGCCATGCCAGGCCTGACCAGGCGCCAGCGCCCAGTAGCGCGGATCGCGCGCGAGAAGATCGGTCGAAACGCTCTCCCACGGCACGTCGTGCGCACGGCCCTCTTGCGCCGCATCGCGAATCGCGACCCGGTCGGGCACGAACGGATCGAAAAACCAGCGGCGTTCCGGGTCGCGCTCCTTTTCCTCAAACTCACGTTTGACCGCGCGCAGCTTCTTGCGCAGCTCGATGCCGAGCCGGATGGTGTCGTCCCACAGCACTTCGCCGGATCGCCCCTTCATCATCTGTGCGCCGACGTCGAGCGAAGCGAACAGCGGATAGAAGGGCGAGGTCGAGGCGTATTGCATGAAGCCTTCATTGAAGCGCCGATGCTCGACGCGCCGGCGCTGCCCCTTGATGTGCCGGTCGCGCACATGGATCTGCGAGGCCTGCGAGAAGCTCGCGAGCTGTTTGTGCGTCGACTGCGTCGCGACGACGCCTGGCGAGTCGTCGCCGAGCCCCTTGAGGCCCATCGCGAAGCGCCGCTCATAGATCGGATGAAACTTCATGAAGCCCGCCCAGGCTTCGTCGAACAGAATGTAGTCGCAGAGATGTCCGATGCGCTCGACCATGCGCTCGGCGTTATAGATGGTGCCGTCGTAAGTGCATTGCTCGATAACCGCCACGCGAAACGGACGCTCGCGCATCCACGCGTCCTTGTCCTCGACGAGCGGATTGCCGCGGATGCGCGCGCGGATCGAGTCTTCCTCGAGATCTTCTTGCCGAATGGGGCCAATGAGGCCGTAGGCGTTGCGGTCGGTCGACAGATAGACCGGGATTCCGCCGCCCATGAGCAGCGCGCCCTGGTGCGCGGCCTTGTGATTGTTGCGGTCGAACAGCACCAGGTCGCCCTCGGCGACGAGATTGGTCAGGACGATCTTGTTCGACGACGACGTCCCGTTGAGGACGAAATAGGTCTTCTCGGCGCCGAATATGGCCGCGGCCTCCTTCTGCGCCTTGAGCGCCGGCCCCTCGTGGGTGAGGAGATCGCCGAGTTCTAGGATCGAATTGTCCAGGTCGTCGCGAAAGATCGCTTCGCCGAGATGCTCCATGAATATGCGGCCGATCGGGCTCCTCGAGTAGAAGATGCCGCCGTTGTGGCCTGGGCAGGTCCACAGCTGGTTGCCCTCCTCGGCGTAGTCGACGAGCGCGCCGAAAAACGGCGTCTTCAGCGTCTCGGCATATTGTTTGAGGCGCGAGACGAGGTTCTTGGCGATGAATTCCGGCGTCTCCTCGGCAAGGAACACGTAGCCGTCGATAAAGTCCAGCACCTCGACGGGGATGTCCTCGAAGCGCTTGCGCCGGACGAGGATCACGATCGGCATGTCGAGTCCGCGCTTACGCATGAGGTTGACGAGCGAGGCCGCCTTTCCCTCCAAGCCCTTTTTGCCCCAGTCGACGACCATGCAGCCGATCGCAGCATCGGTCTGAACCGCGATCTCTGCGTCTTCCAGGCGGCGCGCCTTGATGACCTGGAACCCCATCCGTTCGATCGCCGAGACGATCTGGTTGACCCGCAGTCCCTCCAAATCGTCGGCGTCGAACATCGGCGCCGAGAAGAGGAAGGTGAATCGCTGAAAGAAGTTCATCGCATCCGGCTCCGGGCGGCTCCGCCGATCGAGCTAAGATATGAGGTCGATGACAGAAACATGACAGCGGAATGCGGAGTTGCTCCCCGGAGCGAATGATT
>Ga0335083_10009754_pt1 | contig 11643 bp, 9 predicted proteins | sample Lox_Sample_42_FD_206716 | JGI IMG/M metagenome (GOLD analysis project Ga0335083, IMG submission 206716) | Soil microbial communities from Loxahatchee National Wildlife Refuge, Florida, United States - Lox_Sample_4.2 | ecosystem: Environmental > Terrestrial > Soil > Wetlands | place: USA: Florida... | reverse complement strand
GAAGGCCGTAGGCGCCCTTTCCGTCCCAGCGCTCGTAGCTCTGCCTGAGGCTGGCCCGCACCTGCTCGCCCAGGCCAAGCTGTGCGGCCAGCTGGTCCGTAGCCAGGTAGTGGTTCTCCGCCAACGCAGCCAGCGCGCGCCGCCCGTCACCGGGGAACTGCACACCGGTGAGCACCCGCTGCCGCAACGGCAGGCCCGCACCCCCGACGTGCTTGACCAGGAACGCGGCCGCCGGCCCGGCCTTCCCGAAGTCATAGCTGTAGTGCGCGTCCCGCTTGGCGGCCAGATCGTCTCCGAGCCACTTAGCCTGCTCGTACGCGTCAGTGTGGCAGCCCACCCACGCGAGCAGGCCCGAGTAGTACACGACGCCTCGGTTGGCGTCGTCGATGGCCGCGCTTTCAGCCAGCCGCAGGGCGATCAGGCACGCCCGGATCATGTGCTCCATCGGCTGCCCGAGACCCAGGTCGGTCCCGAGCGACAACAAGGCGACAAGTTCAGCGCGGCGAACCCTCGCGCCGGCCTCCGGCCCTGCCGAACCAACCTCCCCCACCGACGCAGACTAACACCGGACGTCGCCTCGCCACAGCTAGCAGACAACCGCGCGGAACGGCCACCACCTGGATCGGTGAGTGCCCCGGACACCCAAGGCTGTTCGCGACGCTATGTCAGCCTGAGCCGGCATTGCCCTGCCGATTCAGGCAACCCGCGGCACTCACGACAGGATTGACGGCGTGCGCGGTCACGCTTCCCGGGCAGCCCCAACTCGATTCGTCTGAGCCCGTATCAACACCACGCCTGCCGGCGCCGGCGGTGGCATCAGGGGACGAATAGGCACCTCAATCCTTGCCGAACGCCGTGGCCTGGGAACGGGCGCCGGGGCGGTCAGCTGAGGCACGTTGTTGCCGTGCGGGATATCGCGGGGGGGTTGCGCGATTGCGGGGAGGAGGACTGGTAGTGGGCGTGATCGCGGCCGCTCGACTGCGGCGGGATCCTCGAGTATGCGGCCGGAACCCAGGCACACGCTTTCGGGACAATACGACCGGCGTTCACTGCTGCGTGCGCCCGTCTGCTACCTGCACGGATGCGTCCGGCGCGGGCGCTGCGGGCGGCGCGGGCTCGGTCAGTCGTGCGCGTGCCATGGCGGCCTTGGGGTGGTTCAGCTGCTCGAAGATGACCAGCGCTTGCTGCCGGGCGTGCCGGGCGGCGCTGTGACGGCCGGTGATCTGCTCGGTGTCGGCGAGGTGGGTGAGAATCTCTGCCTGCCGGAGCGCATTCCCGGCGTGCCGGGCCAGGGCCAGGGCATGCCGGTAGCTCTCGCGGGCCTGGTCATGCCGGCCGAGAGGTCGTGTGCGGTGAGCGCGTGGCGGCCGGCGTCGCGGTACTCGGCGCGTTGTTCGTAGATCAGGCCGAGGTGCAGGTGGGTCAGAGCGGCTCCGGTGCGGTCCTGGAGTTGCTCATACAGGTACAGTCCTTCCTGCGCCAGGGAGTACGCGTGATCCCATTGCCCGAGCCGGGCATAAAGCCGAGAGCTCATCCGGAGGACGGCGGCGAGGGCGGCCTGATCACCAAGGCGGCGGGTGGCAGTCAGAGCGAGCTCGCAGATCTCGGCTTGTTCCTGCCAGCGGCCCAGCCGCTGCAGGAAGATCTCCAGCGCCGAGGTGAGGTGCCAGGTGTGCCGGTCGAATCCGGCGGCCGCCGAAAGGCGTGTCGCTGCGAGCAGCACGTCCTGCTCGGCGCGGAGCCAGGCCCAGGCACGGTCGTGGTCGGGCGGTTCCTCGGGGGCGGTACCGCTCGGCGGGGCTGGCACGTCCGGGGGATCGATCAGCCGCGGTCCGAGCAGGACGCTCGCGGCGTGGGCGCTGTGCAGATAGTGACCCAGAGTGCGTGCCAGCGCTGACCGCCGGTCCTCGTCGGTGTCGGTCCTGCGCGCCAGCTCGGTGGCATAGCTGCGCAGCAGGTCGTGGCTCTGGTACCGGCCGGGCGTGTGCTCGCTGATCAGGCTGGCCCTGACCAGCTCGACCAGGCGGTCGTGTGCCTGTGCCCGCGTGATCGCGGCCAGGCTGGCGGCGGCAGGCACGGTGAAATCCGGGCCGGGATGGACGGCGAGCAGCCGGAACAACCGGGCGGCGGCGGGGTTGAGGGTGCGGTATGACCATGAGAAGACGGTCCGGAGGTCGGCCGCCCCGTCGTCCAGTCCCAGCACGCCGAGCACGTCCTCGGTTCCGCGCAGTTCGGCGGCCAGAGCCGCCAGGGGCTGATCGGGCTCCGAGGCCGCTCGCGCTGCGGCGATGGCCAGGGCCAGCGGTAGCGCGCACATCTGCTTATGACGGTGGCGACGGCTTCGGGCTCGGCTCCGACGCGGCGGCGGCCGAGGCGAAGGGCGAGCAGTTCCGCGGCGTCGTCAGCGGTCATCACCGGCAGGGAAAGCAACTGAGCCGCCGCGGTGACGGCCAGCCCGCTGAGGCGGTGGCGGCTGGTGATCAGGACGACCGCGGGCCCGGTACCAGGCAGCAGCGGGCGGACCTGGCCGGCGTCCCGCGCGTTGTCCAGTACCACGAGCATCCGGCGGCCGGTGAGCAGGCTCCGGTAGAGCGCGGCGCGCTCGTCGAGCGCCGCCGGGACGCGCTCGCCCGCCATGCCCAAAGCCTCTAGGAAACCGCGCAGTACCTCGGCCGGCTCGGCCGCGACCTGCGGCCCGAATCCCCGCAGGTTGGCATAGAGCTGCCCGTCCGGGCACCGCTCAGCCGCCGCGTGTGCCCAGTGCACGGCCAGCGTGGTCTTGTCCACTCCGGCCGTCCCCGACACGACGGCGATGAGCGGCGCACCGCTGCCGGACCCGGGAGGGACGTGCTCCCGCTGATCGAGCAGACCGTCGAGCACGGCGATCTCTGGTCGCCGGCCAGAGAAAGCCGCCACCGCCAGCGGGAGCTGCCGGGGCACCGGCGGCTGCGGGGCTACGATCACGCCGGCTTCTGGTGGCTTCCAGGCCAGGACGGGATCGTGCCGGAGTATCGCCTGCTCCAGGTCCCGCGGGTCCGCGCCGGGCTCGATGCCTAGTTCGGTGACCAGCTGCGAGCGCAGCTCGCGGTAGGCGGCCAGGGACTCGGCCTGACGCCCTGACCGGTACAAAGCGAGCATCAACTGCCGGCGCAGGTCCTCATCCAGCGGCTGCGCAATGACTCCAGCCACCAGGCCTGCTCATCGAACCACCGCCACCCAGCCAGCTCGGCCAGCGGCCGGCCCCGCCACAACCCGATCGCCTGGCGCAGGACCCGAGCACCTTGAGCCGCGTCGGGGGCAGTCGTGCCCTCCCGGATCAGGCGCTGCGCCACGCCCACGTCGGTGCCGTCGCCGGGCAGATCCAGGACATATCCGGGCGGGACACGGCGGATGACCGCAGCCCCGCCAAAGAACCGGCGCAGCTGAGAGACATGGCTCTGCAACGTCTGGCCGGACCCCGGCGGTGGCCGGGACTCCCAGATGATCTCGGTCAGAAGGTCGGCGCTGACGACCTCACCGGCCCGCAGTGCCAGGGCAGCCGCCAAAGCGGTGCGGCGGAGCCCGCTGATCGCGCGGGCCTGCCCGTCGACCGTCACATCCACGGGCCGAGCAACCTGACCTGCATGCGATCCCCTGGGAGCTCGCTGATGCTGAGCGACACCATCAGCGTAGCCCTCCCGGCAGGCCCCGTTGCAGCACGGTTGCAGAGCCGCTGCAGCACTCAGGCCGACCCTGGATACCACGAGCAAGCCGGCGACGGATCGCCACGAACGAGCGCCCAAGGGAAGCGTGTCCCTGCGAGGAGCTGCGCGCTGAGGAAGCCTGACCCGGCCTGCGTCCTGGCCGGGCGTATCAGCCCGGCGCCAGCGACGCTGATCTGGCACATTGGCGGGCCGGCCGGGCCCGGGAAGTTAAGGGGGAAACACCATGAAGATCTTGCGATCGCGGCGGCTGGCCGGGCTGGCCGCCTGCGCCGCCCTGGTACTCGGCGTGGCCGGGACGGCGGGCGCGGTACCGGCCCAGGCCCAGGCCCAGGCCTCCGCGGCGCTGGCCCCGCCGCCTGACGTGGCGAGCTGGGGCGCCAACGGGTTCGGCCAGCTGGGCGACGGGACCACGACCAGCAGGTCACGGTACGCCGACATCGGAGCCGGCAACAACGTGGTGCAGGTGGCGGCCGGGTGGGGCCACAGCCTGGAAGCAAGGTCCGACGGGACCGTCTGGGCCTGGGGCCGTAACGACTTGGGCGAGGTGGGCGACGGCACTACGACTAACCGGCTCGCGCCGGTTCAGGTGACCGGCCTGACCGGGGTCACCCAAGTAGCCGGCGGCTGCGTTCACAGCCTGGCGCTGCGCTCCGACGGCACAGTGTGGGCCTGGGGCGACAATACCCTCGGCGAGCTGGGCCGCGGCGCGGTCACCGGTGTCGAGGCCACGGCCGCCCCGGTGAGCGGGCTGGCCGGGGTGACCAAGATCTCGGCCGGATGCGGGTTCAGCCTGGCGCTGCGCTCGGACGGCACGCTGTGGGCCTGGGGCGTCAACAGCGCCGGCCAGCTCGGCAACGGCAGCACCGCCAACAGCACGGTACCGGTCAAGATCACCGGCCTGTCCCAGGTCACCGCCATCGCGGCGGGCTGGGACTCCGCCGTCGCGGTCGTGGCCGGCGGCGCCTCGGTGTGGGCCTGGGGCGGCAACGACGCCGGCCAGCTCGGCGACGGCACGACGGCCAGCCACAGCATCCCGGTGCGGGTGACCCAGCTCGGCACCGTGCACATCACCGGTGCCGCGGTCGGCATGAAGTACGCCGCGATCTTGAGCGCCGACGGCTCGGTCTGGGCCTGGGGCGCCGACAACAACGGGCAGCTGGGCAACGCGCCCGCCGCCACCCCGCCGACCCGGCCGGTGCACACGATCGCGGCCGGCAGCGGGATCACCCAGATCGCGGCCGGCCCTGACCACATGGTCGCGCTGAAGTCCGACGGCACCGTGCTGGCCTGGGGCGACAACAGCTTCGGCGAGCTCGGCAACGGCACCACGACCAGCGTCACCGGCCCGGTGCAGGTCACCGGCCTGACCGGCGCCACCCAGGTGGCCGCCGGGATAAGGGCCAGCTTCGCGGTCCACGTGCCGCAGCCGGTGCCCCCCGTGCCCGACCTGACCGGTGACACCAAGGCCCAGGCGGGCCAGGTCCTGCAGGCGGCCGGCCTGGTGCTCGGCACCGTCACCAAGGACCCCGAGAAGGACTGCGCCCACAACGGCCTGGTGATCAGCCAGACGCCGGCCGCCGGGACCTCGGTCTTCCCCGGCTCCGCGGTCTCGATCACCATCGGCGGGCCTCCTGCGAACGGATGCCCTTAGCACCAGCCAGCGCGCGAGCTGGCACTCAACGCGGGGACGCCCGCTCACATGGCCTATCACCAGCGACCTTCAAGGGGAATGAGACTCATGCGCATCCGATCCAGGACAGCAGGCCTGCTGCTGGCGGCCACCGCAGCCATCGGCGTGACCGTGGCCGCCGCGCTGCCCGCCAGCGCGGGCACCAGCCCGGCCGGCTATTACAAGATCTTCGTCCAGGTGGGCACGAACGCGCCCGCCATGTGCCTGCAGCCCGCCGACCCGGCCGGGGGGGCCGGGACGGCCATCGTCCAGCAGCCCTGCGCCAACATCCAGGCCCAGAACTGGGCGCCGCTCAGCATCGGCGGCACCAGCTACCGGTTCCTGAACCAGGCCAGCGGCCTGTGCATGGACGTCCGGGGCGGGGCCGCCCGCGGCACGCCCATCGACCAGTGGCCGTGCAACACGATCAGCAACGAGCGCTGGTCCTGGCCGCACAGCTTCCCGGACGGGATGTGGCCGATCCGGTCCCAGGTCGCGGGCAGCAGCAGCTACTGCCTGGACGTGCCGGGAGCATCCACCCAGGCCGGGCTCGGCGTGCAGATCTACACCTGCAACGGCACTCCTGCGCAGGCGTGGGGCATCGTCGGGCCCGTCGCCTGAACCTGGCCATCAGGTCAGGCATCGGACGCTCCCGGGCACCTCGTCCCCACGTGCCGATCGCGCTTCAGGCAACTGCTGCGAAGTATGCCGCGGACAGGGTCTTCCCTGACCGCCGTAGCGCTGGTACTGCGGCCCGTCGAGTGTGCCGCACGGGCCCACGGCCCCCTGGCCGTGAAGCTGATCGCGGGTCACGGCGCAACCGGGTCACCTGTGTCCCGGTACGCCATAGCGCGACAACTGGCCAACGTCCGGATCTGCGTGATATGCGGGTGACGGGAGGACGTTTATCCGGCCTTGTTGAGGTGGTCGGCCGCGGGGCTGTTGCGACACGCGTCGACTCGGGCCTTAAGTCGACCGATTTACTCTTGCTCCTGGCTAGCGGTCAACTCGGCGTCGAAACGGTCTTCACCGGAAGGCTCAGCGGTTGATGACCCAGCGGTAAGCTGGCACGTCACAGGCACTCGCAAATCCGCTGAGCGAACAGCGGGCCTACGATGACTGAATGCCTGTGCTGGGCACCAAACTGCACCTGCCCGCGCCGCGTCGCCGGCTGGTGCAGCGCGCCCGCCTCACCGGCCAGCTGCGCGCGGACGAAGGCGTCGGGCCGCGGCTGGTCCTCGTCGCGGCACCGGCTGGGTTCGGCAAGACCACGCTTCTGGCGCAGTGGCTGGCGGCGGAGAAGTCGCACCGCAGAGTGGCGTGGTTGGCTCTTGACCCAGGCGACGCCGACCTCCGGCTGTTTCTGACTCACCTCGCGGCCGCGATCCAGACGGCCGAACCCGAGGCTGGTGCCGACGCGCTCGCCCTGCTGGAGGCTGGCGGCACCACGCCGACCGACGCCGTCCTGGTCAGCTTGATCAACGATCTCGATGTCCTCGCCGGTCCTACGGTGGTGGCGCTCGATGATTATCACGTCATCGACGGGGCTGCCGTCCATGAGGCGGTGACCTTCCTCCTGGACAACCTGCCTCCGCAGGTCACGCTGGCGATAGCCACCCGGGCTGACCCGCCGCTCCCGCTGGCCCGGCTGCGTGCGCGGGGTGAGCTCGTGGAGGTGCGGGCTGCTGACCTCAGGTTCACCACCGGCGAAGCGGAGATGTTCCTCAACGAGGTGATGGGGCTGAGGCTGGAGGCCGTGCTCGTGGCCGCGCTTGAGGCGCGCACCGAGGGGTGGGCGGCCGGGCTGCAGCTGGCCGCGCTGTCGGCCCGGTCCCATGCCGCCGCCGGCGGGTCCGGAGACGTCGCCGGGTTCGTCGAGGCCTTCTCTGGAAGCCACCGGTTCGTTCTGGACTACCTGGTCGAGGAGGTTCTGGACCGGCAGCCGGACGAGGTACGCGCGTTCCTGCTCGATACCTGCGTGCTCGACCAGCTGACCGGCGGCCTCTGCGACGCCCTGACCGGTCGCTCCGATGGTCAGCCGATGCTGGAGCTTCTTGAGCGCGAGAACCTGTTCGTCGTCCCGCTCGATGACGAGCGCCGGTGGTACCGCTACCACCACCTGTTCGCCGATGCATTGCGCGCCCGGATGGCTGCCCGGCCGGGCCACCGGGTCGGTGAGCTGCATGCCTCGGCCAGCCGCTGGCTCGCCGAGAACGGGCTGCTGGCCGATGCCGTGCGGCACGCGATCGCGAGCGGCGAGCACGAGCTCACCGCTGACCTCGTCGAGCTCACTGTGGCCGATGTGCGCCGGCGCCGCCAGAACCGCACCTTTTGCGCTTGGCTGGCCGCGTTGCCCGACGACGTCGTACGTCGCCGGCCGCTGCTCGCCACCTGTGCGGGTGACTGCCGGCTCGCCGAGGGCGACTTCGACGGGGTGGAAGCGTGGCTCGACGCCGCCGAGGCTGGTCTGAACACGGCCCCGCCACCGGCCATCGCCGCGGGGGGCTCCCTGGCCGAGGCGGCCAGAGACAGGGAGGGCGAGGTCCGCTCCCTCCCGGCCATGATCGCGGTCTACCGCGCCTCGGTCGCCCAGGCCAGGGGTGACGTCGACGGCACGGTCGCGCACGCCCGCCGGGCACTGGCGCTGGCCGGGCCGGAGGACCACTTCCCGCGCGGTGCCGCCGCCGGCTTCGCCGGCCTGGCGGCCTGGGCCGCCGGCGACCTCGGCACCGCGGTGGACACGTTCGCCGAGGCGGTCGCCAGCCTGCACGCGGCCGGCATGGTCGCGGACGAGCTGGGCGCGGCCGTCGTGATGGCGAACATGTGGCTGGCGCGCGGACGTCCGGTCGAGGCGCGGCGGCTCTATGAACGCGCGCTGGCCGCAGCCGAGAGCTACCCGGGCCCGGTGCTCTCCACCACCGGCGACCTGCATGTCGGCCTCGCGGACATCCTCCGCGAGCAGGGTGACCTCGATGCCGCCGCGGAGCACCTCGAAATTGCCCGTGAGCTCGGCGACCGGGCGTCGCTGCTGGAGAACCGGCACCGCTGGTACACCGCGGCGGCCGCCCTGCGGCAGGCGACCGGTGACCTGGCCGGCGCGATCGCGCTGCTCGACCAGGCCGAGCCGCTCTTCCTGCCCGGCTACTTCCCGGACGTGCGGCCGATCGCCGCGACCAGGGCGCGGGTCCGGATCGTCCAGGGCCGCCTCGGGGACGCGCGGGCGTGGGCGCGCGACCGCGGGGTCGCGCCGACGGACCCGCCCGCCTACCTGGCCGAATACGACCAGCTCACCCTCGCCCGGCTGCTCGTCGCCGAGGGTGACACGCGCGCGGCGCTCGGCCTGCTCGGCCGTGTGCTGGACGTGGCGCAGGCGGCGGGCCGCGACGGCAGCATGGTCGAGGCGGGCCTGGTACGGGCGCTCGCCCACCACGCGAACGGCGACGCGGACTCGGCGGCGGCCGACCTCGCGGCCGCTCTTACCGGCGGGGTGCCGGCCGGCTACTGCCGGCTCTTCCTCGACGAGGGATCGCCGATGGCGGAACTGCTCGGGCAGGTCGCCCGCGCCGCGGCGCCCGACGTTCGGGCGCACGCCGAGCACCTGCTGGCGGCCGGACAGAGACCGCCGGCGCACGAACCCGCCGGACCCGCCGCCGAGGAAGGACTCAGCGAGCGCGAACTCGTGGTGCTGCGGCTGCTCGCGACCGACCTGACCGGCCCCGAGATCTCCGGCCGGCTGTTCATGTCCGTCAACACCTTCCGCACGCACACCCGGCATATCTTCACCAAGCTCGGGGTGAACACCCGCCGGGCGGCAGTCACCCGCGCAGGCGAGCTCGGCCTGCTGTAGCCGGCCTCCCGGAAGAAATCACCAAGCCGGTCACATCGTCCTGTGATGTGGCCTCACCAAGCCGGCTCCTAACGTCTGGGACATCGGCCGGACACCCGGTCCGGCACCCGGAACCAGGAGCCACCATGAATATCACCAGCAGCAGCCTCACCAAGGCCGCAGGCGCCGCGGCCGCAGCCGCCGGGGCGATCTTCATCGCCGTCCAGATCGGCCACCCGCACCTGGACGCCACCTCGATCCAGACCACCCAGATGGCAGTCCGCGACACCCTGAAGGTGCTGATGGCCGCGCTGGCGCTGGCCGGCATCACCGGCATGTACCTCAGCCAGGTCCGCCGCAACGGAGTCCTCGGGCTCGTCGGCTACCTCGTGCTCAGCGCCGGCTACCTCATGATCATGGGCACGGCCTACGTCGCCGCCTTCGTGATGCCGACCGTCGCGGCGTCCAACCCCGGCTACGCCAACGACGTCATCCACGTGGCCATCACCGGCGGCTCGCCCGCAGGCGACATCGGGGCGCTGGCGACCGTGGCTCATGTCCAGGGCATCGCCTACCTGGCCGGCGGCCTGCTCTTCGGCATCGCGCTCTTCCGCGCCCGCGTCCTCGCCCGCTGGGCGGCCGTGCTCCTCGCGGTCGGCGGCGCCGTCAGCGCCGCGCTCTCGGTAATGCCCGACGCCTTCTACCGGCTGCTGGCCTTCCCGAACGGCATCGCGATGATCGGGCTCGGCATCTCCCTGTGGCTCAGCCAGCGGAAGACCTCCTCCGGCCAGGCCAGCGCGCCGCGCGCCGACGTCGCCACGGTCCGATGAGCGCCCGGGAGCGGAGCTGGCCGGTGCCGGCGGCCCTGGCCGCGCTCAGCACGATCCCGCTGACCGCCGGAACGGCCCGGCTGATCCAGCTCGCCGGCGGCCCGGCCGTCATCCCCGCCGACCACCGGTTCGCCAGCTTCCCGCTCCCGCTCGTGGTGCACATCGTCGGCGCGACGACGTACGCGCTCGCCGGGATCTTGCAGTTCGTGCCACGGTTTCGCCGCCGGCACCTGGCCTGGCACCGTCGCGCCGGCCGGGTGCTGGCCGCGGCCGGCCTGCTGGTGGCGATCTCGGCCCTGTGGATGACGCTGCTCTACCAGGCGCAGCCCGGCACCGGCGACCTGCTCTACGTGCTCCGCCTGGTCTTCGGGTCCGCGATGGCGGCCTGCCTTGTGCTCGGGTTCGCCGCTGTCCGCCGCCGCGACATCGCGGCCCACCGGGCATGGATGATCCGGGCGTACGCGATCGGCCTAGCCGCCGGCACCCAGGCCTTCACCGAAGGCATCGGCGACGCCGTCTTCGGCACCGGCGAGCTCCGCGGCGACCTCGCCAAAGGCGCGGGCTGGGTGATCAACCTCGCCGTCGCCGAATGGGCTATTCGCCGCCCCGCAGTCCGCCGCACGTCCCGGCACCCGCGCAGCACTCCCGCCGGAGCACCGTCATGAACCGCCCGGCCGCCACCACCACCGTCCCGGCCTCGACCTGCCAGATCCGCGTGGCAGGTCACCTCGACGAGCACTGGTCCGCCTGGCTCGGAGGCTTCGCGCTGACTCGCGGTGACGACGGGACCACCGTCATCACCGGGCCCGTCGCCGACCAGGCGCAGCTGCACGGCGTGCTCGCCCGGGTCCGCGACCTCGGCGTCCCGCTGCTGTCACTGACCACCGACTGCACCGGCCCGCGAACCGAGACAACGGCTCACGCCCTCCAGCCCGCCCTCGAGCGCGTCCTCCGCACTGAGCGGCTCACGCTGCAGGCCGGCACCGCGGCCGACGCGGACGCCACCTGGGCCTACCGACAGCTGGAGCCGGTCGGCGAGTGGCTCACCGACGTCCCGGCCGACCTCGATGCCTACCGGGCGAGGTTCACCGACCCCGATCGGCTCGCGACGACCATCGTCGTCGAACTCGGCAGCACGGTCATCGGCGACTTCATGCTCCGCATTGAGGACGCCTGGACTCAGGCCGAGGTCACCGGCCAGGCCCGCGGCACCCAGGCAGAGCTCGGCTGGGTCCTCGATCCCGCCTGCACCGGCCACGGCTACGCCGCCGAAGCCCTGCATGAGCTCCTCCGCTACTGTTTCCAGGACCTCGGCGTGCACCGGGTGACCGCGAACTGCTTCCTCGGGAACGACACCTCCTGGCGCCTCATGGAGCGCGTCGGCATGCGCCGCGAACTGCACGCGGTCCGCGGCTCACTGCACCGTTCTGGCCGATGGCTGGACACGGTCGCCTACGCCATCCTCCACGAGGAGTGGCCGCCGGCCTGATCAACCGCCCCTCATGCCGCGTTGAGGCACGTTGCACCCCAGTGCTGCGGGGCCGAGCTCCTAATAAGCTGGAGCGCGTGGGGCAGCAACGGACCACGCGATGCCTCGATCGGCCAGGCGTGGCT
>Ga0335083_10009753_pt1 | contig 11643 bp, 10 predicted proteins | sample Lox_Sample_42_FD_206716 | JGI IMG/M metagenome (GOLD analysis project Ga0335083, IMG submission 206716) | Soil microbial communities from Loxahatchee National Wildlife Refuge, Florida, United States - Lox_Sample_4.2 | ecosystem: Environmental > Terrestrial > Soil > Wetlands | place: USA... | reverse complement strand
AGCCCCATCGGGGCGAAATCTTTATAGATCCCCGTAGCCCAAAAATTGTTCAAGCCCCAGCGGGGCGACATCTTCTGTTCATCACGGAATATGCCGCACCTACGGTGCTTGGCTGTTTTGTTGGGTGCCTGGTTCTATAAATATGTCGCGCCTACCGGCGCTTTTGCCAGCTAATGCCAGCCATTGCCAGCCTATGCCAGCTACCCCCCCCCGAGGGTGGTGCCCGGGCAGCCGAAAATAGCTAAATATAGGTAAATGTAGCCAAATATAGGTAAATATAGGCATTCTGAGAAAAAAAAGGATTCCTTAAATCCGTTTTTGAACAACCAGGGCGCAAAGGCACAAAGATCGGTCTAAAGCCAAAAACAAAGCGGAATCAAAGCCACGCAAGGCTATGCAAGGTAAAAAAGTTCGTTGTCCCTGCAACCTTCAACTAGCACCCTGCAACCATTCCGTTTCGGAAGGCTACGGAAGCCTACGGAAGGGGGGGTGGGGGGCTGGCTGTGACGCAGCGCAGCCTATTTCGGCGGCGGGGTCTTCATGCAGGCTAAACCCCACCCGTGCCCGTCCGGGTCAATGAAGCTGTGACTATACATGAAACCGTGGTCTTCCGCTTCTTCGAAAGTCGTTCCGCCGGCGGCGACCGCCCTGGCCACTATCTCATCCACTTGCTGGCGGCTGTCCAGGCACAGACAGAGCAGCACCTGGTTGAATTTCGTGGTATCGCAGATCGGTCTCGGCGAGAGTTTAAGAAAGTTGTCGTGGGTCGTGATCATTACTTGAATTTCATCGCAAATCGTGAAGCACGCCACGGTATCCCCGCTGAAATCCGGATTTTGCGCGTAGCCCAGCGCCCGGTAAAACGCCACAGAGCGGGGCAGGTCGGCCACGGGAAGACTAATGAAAATTTTGGTTTTCATGGTTCGATTTTTTCTATGTTCGGTTATTAAGTTATTTGTTTGTTGACCGGCTGTTCATGGTGGCCGTCAACATTAAGACGAATGAACCTGACGTAAAAGGACAGCAATACAAATTATTTTCACAAAGGAGAGGGGTTGTGGGGCGGTATTACTACCAACATGCCGCTTCGCTGGAGTTTCCCGATACAAATCAAATTCAAGGACGGGAACGATTGCGGAATAAGGGATCAGTTTTTAGTTCGGCGTTTGATGGATTGTGTCGCGGCCAAAGCATCGCGCAGGACTGGAATAGTCAATTTGTCTTTGGGCCGGTTTGCCGCAATCTTGCTGGCGAGGATTCGATCAAGCCTAAGCACTTTCAATTTGAGGCGATCCAATGGCACTTCGATGCAATTCTTGATTTCTTCGGAAAATGTTCCCAAACCATCCATCCGGAGCACAATATCGAACAACTCCGCGCCTGTTCCGGCCAGCATAGGTGGATTATTAGTGGAGGGAGGTACATACGCGGCACCGGCTTCCTGCAGGGCTGCGGACATCTTTTGGTCTCCCAGGTTTTTAAACCAGAGGTCGACGTCCTGGGTTACCACTGGTGCGCCCTGCATGGTGGCGGCAGAAAGTCCCACAATCATGAAAGGCACCCTGTGCTTGAGCAATGCGCTCAATACATCACGTTCACTTTTGGAGAATGGCAGTGGCGCGGCCACGGATTAAACTCCTTTGCAAGCGTTCCAGGGGTGGTTGCTCCAGTAAAATTAACGTGTGGCGGACATTGTCCCGGTCGGCTTCGGGATGAAGCGCCAGGACGCGTTCGACGCGTGCGGACAGTCGCGTGGCCCAGCGGGCGGCGGCGGCTTTGGGTGGGGTGCGTCGTTTCATGCGGCAACAGAAGATAAGCTTTTTTCTGAATTTTGTCACAAAAAATAGCGGTAGCAACTATGCCCGGCCCACCAGCTTGAGGATGATTCCGCTTACCCTAACGACCGATAAATCTCCAAATGTTGCCTGGCAACTACTTCAGGCGCGTACCGTTCGTGCATCGTCTTAGCCGCTGTCATCGGACGAGGGCAACCGGCTTCCAGCCATTTGGCAACGTTATTTTCGAGGCCGGCCCAATCGTCACCGGGAATGACTTCCGCGCCTTCCGTTCCGGTGGCAATGTCTGCGACGCCACCCAGGGATGATGCGAATAATTTTAAATTCCGGGCCAGGGCTTCGGCGGCCACCAGCCCAAACGCTTCTTCACTGGGAAAATGGATCAGCGCCGACGCGGCATCCATGGTGTCGATTAATTGTTTTAGGTCCATCTTTCCCAGATGCCGTGCATAACCAGCTTTTTGTGCTTCCGCAATTTCACTTTGAAAATTTCTGAGATAATCGTCCCGGGATTCCATTCCGCCGATGAACTGCATTTCAAAACGGAGGCCGCGCTGATGCAATTTGCGGGCAACCTCCAGGATTTCCCGTTGCCGCTTGTAACTGACGATTTCTCCTATATTTAGGACCGCGGGTCCAGCTCCTGCCTCCGCTGCGCTACGGCCCGGCAAGGGATCGCGACCTTCCTTAGGTGGTTGCTCAAAGAACGCTTGGCGCAATGCATTCGGCACGCGCCAGGTTCGTTTGGTACGCGGCGTGACGAGGCTTTCCGTATAGGCGGAATTGCAAAAGACGCCGATGGTTCGTTTGAGCGCGAAGGTCTCGAGCCTGGCGGAGATTCCCCAGTAAGCGCCGCCCAGATGTCTCGCCACAGTCAGCATGTTCCCATGGATCGTTAGCACATTGGGGAAACCTGAATAAATGGCGCACATCGAGCATTCGCGTTCCGTGCCCTGGCCATGGACAATATCCGGCTGAATTTCGTGGAGCTTTTTTCGCACTGCGCGAATGCATCCCTGGTAGAGCGTGCGCATCCAGCCCATTTTCGGGACACGCACGGCGTGATACCACATGTTGCCGGCGATCTTTTCCGGCGCGGGCGCGGTCTCTTGCAGGCACGAAACCACATGCACCTCCACCTCTTTACCCAACGCGGCAAACCCCTGCAGCAGCGCCTCGGGGGCCGGGCCGAAATAAGGCGTGGGATGGTGGTAATCCTTGAACCGCTCCCGGTTGTCGCTGGTCAGGATGGCAATTCTCATTTCAAAAATTACCAATGGGCTTAGCAGGCACCGTGTAACAGGGCTTTGTGAAGTTGTCGGTCCTCTTCCGCAAATCTTCGAGGGATTGGAGAATGAATGCGCAGACTTCTTCCGGTGTAGGCCGCCACGTTTCGATAGTGACGACGTAAATCGGCACGCGAAAGGGGTTCCAGCGAAAGGCCGGGTCAATGCGCCATTGGCCGTCGCCCCAGATAATGGTCGGTTTGCCGCACGCGTTGGCCACGTGCATGCCGCCGCTGGCTTCGCCCACGGCAATGCGGGCGGACGAAATCGCCGCGACGCTTTGTTTCAAGTCCGCGTTGCGCAAATCCGTGCAGCCTTTTGGGCAATACGCATAAGAGGGATGGCCGTAACACGCCACGGACAGGCCTTTGTCAATGCAGCGCTGGACCAGCTCATCCGCCATTTCCTGCGAATAATTTTTTACGTGGTCGGGCCCTTCCTTTTGCACGGAGCGAAAATGGAACAGGGCGTCGTAAGGTTTTGCGGACAACGGCGGCTCTTCCATCAGCCGGAATTTCTGCTGCCAGAAAAGAATTTTGTGATAACGGGTGCAAAGCAGCGAGGGATTAAAGACGTCGTAATTTTTGAGGCCGATTTCCGCCGCTTTGACGTCAGCCATCTTTTGCATTTCCGCCGGGCCGAAACGCCCGTACCAATAGCCGGCGCTTCTCAAATCAATGTCGTGATAATGCACATGGCAGCCTTCGTACAAATAATCGCGCCCGGGATACGTCAGCACGTGCACTTCCTTGTAGATGGCGCGGCGGGCGCGAACAAATCCCTGCCATTGCATCAATTCGTAGCCGAACTCACCGACGAACGGTCCGGCGAAGAGGTTTTGCCTCGGGAAAAAGTTCTGCCGCGCGCAGGGAAGGGATAATTTTAGTTTTTCCCCCGCGCTATAGACATACGTCAGTTCTTTCTGTGGCGCGGCTGGCGGTGCCTCTTTCATTCTTAAGGTCGTCTATGCGGGGTAACCGGACAGCCCCTGGGTACGATACGGATTGCCATTCATTCGAGTACCGCAGTTTATCAGGCCGTGGAACGCGGGCAATCCGATTCCGAAGTCTCGCGCCAAATACTGTAACAGCACAGGCCCCAGGCCATCCACGCGAGCAGCAAACACCAATATTCGCGCTGGACAGTGTAGAACGGCTGCAAGGCCATGCCCAGCCATTGGAGGCTTTGGTAGGAGAAAATAGTCAGCAATGCGCCGAGCGGAACGACGGGGCTTACCCATTTGGCGGAAGCCAGGACGTAGAGCGAGGGCCCGATGAGCAGGATGTAGCTGTAATCTTTGATGCGCGGGACGACGAGTGCAAATAACAGACACAGCAGGCAAATGCGCCACAGGTCGGCCTTTTTTTCTTCCAATGATCGCAGCCGCAAAAACATTTTCCCGGAAACGGTGATGGCGCCAAGCGCGACCGCTGCATAGGCGGCCAGCGGGACGATGGATGGCAAAGCGTGGCCAGTTTTTATTTTCAACCAATGAGCGATGTCGCCAATCAAAGCCCACGTGGACGGATTGTTTTCTCCGTGCTCCGAGCCGAGGCTGCGGGCATTTTTCACAAAGCTGGCGAATAGCTCCGGCCAAATAACCGCGCTGGCTGCTAGCAGGCAAATAAGCATCGCGCCAAAGATGGCTCCCTGGAGCAGTTCTTTTTTTCTCCATTTTGTGGCCAGCAAACCGAGCAGTAAAATGGGGGTGAGTTTGAAACTGGCTGCGAGGAGGATGGCGATGCCAAAGCCGGCAGTCTTTTTTTGGCTGTAGAGATAAAAGCCCGTCCAAATGGCAAGTTCTTCAAAAATGGAAATGTTCCCGGCCCGAATATCGGCAATCAATGTCCCACTAAAGGCGAGGGGAACGAGAATCCAAAACAGGCCGCGATACTGGTTTAGATTAAATAGCCGGTGCCAGAGAAAAATGAGACCGGCAGCGACGATCAGTTTCAGGGCCAAAAAAATCCGCCCGGCAGTGACGAAGTTAAAGCACGTGATTGGCCGAAAAAGATAAAGCGTGTAGGGCGGATAGACATAGGGCGCGAGATCCTCACCTTCCACCGGCGGCAGGGCAGCGGTGCCGTACGGATCGTGTCCCTGGTTGAAGGCTGAAACGACGGTGTAGATGCCCAGGAAGTCACGCTGCTTGACCGGATGCACAAAAAGGGAACTCGACGCCATGAGGATAATGGCGATCATCAAAAAAAGTCCCGCGCAGTTCCAATGATTGCTGGCCGCCTCGCTTGTGCCGTGTGATGGAAACCTGGTGTCAGCCATTAGTTGGGAAACGTCGCCATCTGTATTGCCGGTTATTTCCTACGCCGTCAATTCTTTCGCATACAAACATCGTGCCCAGCGGCCGGGCTCGACTTCCACGAGTTCAGGCGCGGTGTTGGCGCATTCAGGCCGCGCGCTGGGGCAGCGCGGATAAAACCGGCAGCCGGGCGGGAAATTGCCAATGCGCGGCACATTGCCGGGAATGGCCGAAAGGCGGTCGGCGCCGGCGGCCAGCTTCGGTACGGAATTCATCAGCGCGCGCGTGTAAGGATGCAATGGACGGCGCAGCAACTCGCGTGCAGGCGCCAGCTCGACAATTTGCCCGGCGTACATCACGGCCACGCGATCCGCCATGTCGCCCACGATGCCTAAATTATGCGTGATGAGGAGAATGGCCATGCCCAGCCGCTGCTTCAGCTCGCGCAACAAATCCAAAATCTGCGCCTGGATGGTGACGTCCAGCGCGGTCGTGGGTTCGTCCGCCACGAGCAATTTCGGTTCACTCGCCAGCGCCATGGCGATCATCACGCGTTGTTGCATGCCGCCGGACATTTCGAAGGGGTAATTGCGAATGCGCGATTCCGCCGCCGGAATGCCCACCAGTTTCAGCAGGCGAATCACTTCTTCGTCCGTCGCTTTTTCAGGGCGATGCAGTTTGAGCGATTCTTTGATTTGGTTGCCCACGCGGAACACCGGATTCAACGCCGCGCCCGGTTCCTGGAAGATATAGCTGACGACGCCACCGCGAATTTTTTGCAGCTCCTTTTGCTGCATTTTAAGCACGTCCCGGCCATCCAGCAAAATTTCGCCGCTGATATAGTTGGCCGGGGGCGAGGGAACGAGCCGGCCAATGGAAAGCGCGGTCACGGTTTTGCCGCAGCCGCTTTCGCCCACGAGACAGACGGTTTCGCCCGCGCCGATGGACAGGGAAATGCCGTCGATGGCCCGCAACGCCGCGGCATTTTTGCCGAAGTCCATTTTCAGATTTTTGATTTCGAGCAAGGCCATGCGCTAATTTTGTTTCGTATCCGCCGCGTCTCTTAAACCATCGCCGAGAAAGTTGAAAGCCAGAACGGTGATAAAAATCGCCGCGCCGGGCGCCAGCAGCCAGGGAAAACGCTGCATGTATTCCGTATTTTGCGCGGCGTTCAGCATCAGTCCCCAGCTCGCCTGCGGTTCCTGGATGCCCACGCCGAGGAAGCTTAATACCACTTCGCCCAAAATATAATACGGCACGCTCAAGGTGGCGGCCACGATGACATACGAAAATGTATTCGGCAAAATATGGCGCACGATGATTTTGAGATGCGATTGGCCGATCGCGCTCGCCGCGAGAATAAATTGCTGTTCCCGCAGCGAAAGCGACATTCCCCGGATGACCCGTGCCATGCTGGCCCAGCCAATGAAGCTCAAAATGATGATAATCATGGCGTACACTTGTGATGAACTCATGCCCGGTGGAAAGGCATTGCGCAGCGAAATAATCAAGTACAGCGCCGGAATGGACATGATGAGTTCACAAAACCGCATTGTGATCGTGTCCGCCGCACCGGCAAAATAACCCGACATTCCGCCAACAATCATTCCCATGCTGAATGACAGTAAAATCCCAACGATTCCTATCGAGAGCGAAACTTGCGAGCCGTAGAGCAGACGCGAAAAAATGTCGCGCCCAAATTGGTCCGCCCCAAAAAGAAAGACCGGATAATCACCATCGCCCGTGCCGAATAAATGAATGGAGCAGGGGATGAATCCCAGGAATTGGTATTTATCCCCATGAATAAAAAAATGGAGCGGCTTCGTATCGCTCAAAACCACCTGGTAATTAAAATCGCCTGGCAATTGTTCATAACGCGGAACTACCAAATGAAGTCCGTGGAACCTCGGCCAAACCGGCGGATGAAAGAACGCCTTGTCATCGATTTGGTCATAACGGTAAGGCGCAATGAAACCGGCAACGATGGCGATGCTGTAGAGAACAATCAGGATGACGCCGCCGACCAGGGCGATCTTGCGCGGCTTAAGCCGGCGCCAGAACAAACGCCAAGGAGAGGACGCGGAGGGCGTTTCGGTGATAGCGATGGGCTCGGCGGTTTCCATTTTATTTGAGCCGGATTCTTGGGTCGCTCCAGGCCAGCAACAAATCAGCGATAAAATTTCCTGCAACCAGCAACGCGGTGGCCATGACGACTGTATCCACGACGAGGTATGAATCTTTGGCAAAAAATGCCTCGACGGTCAATCGACCCAGTCCCGGCCAGGCCATAATATTTTCCACGATGAACGCTCCGCTCAAAAGTCCGGCCAGGGAATACCCAAAAATGGTTAGCAATGGATTAATGGCGTTGCGCAGGGCATGTTTGTAAATCACCCAGCCTTCACTCAGGCCACGGGCGCGGGCGGCGGTAACATATTCGGCGCGCAACGTATCCAGCAGGCAGGAACGCATCCGGCGCATGATTCCAGCCAAGTCCGAAGCTGCCAAGACGATGGCAGGCAAAATCAGATGATGGATATGGTCCCAAAATTGTTGCGCGGGTGTTAAGAAATCATGCAGAGGGCTTTCCCGGCCGCCGACGGGAAACCAGCCGGTCGAGGCGGCAAACCACATGGCGAGCAGCGATAGCAGGACATCGGGAACAGACAATCCTACGAAAGCAAAAAAGGAACAGGTATGGTCCACCCACGAGTCTTTCCGTACCGCCGCCCAAATCCCCAGCGGAATAGCAATGCCCCAGGCAATGATCAAGGCCGTAAAGGAAAGGACAAACGTGTTCCAGAGGCGGGTGATGATGAGCGAAGTGGCGGAAATTTTATAGGCCATGGAATAGCCGAAATTGCCGCAGAAAACATTTTTGAGCCAGAAAACGTATTGTACGTACCATGGCTTATCCAGGTGGAACTGCGCCTGCAATTGTTTAATGGTGTCCTGCGAAATTTGCGGGTTTTGTTGGAGCGCCGTGAAATAGTTCCCCGGCGAGAGCGCCATGAGCAGAAAGGTCAGCAGCGACACACCCAGCAGCAGCGGAATCATGTGCAGCAGCCGTTTTAAAATAAATTGCCACATCTCAAAACCGCCCCAGCATCACAAAAACGGGCCGCCCGCGCGAGCCAAAAGGCGGGTAACAATTCAAAACTCGACTTATTGCCGGGAAAAAGCGAATGTTTTTGCACATGAGGATGAAAATGAAGTTGGTCCAGGCGGTCGCCGCTTTAGGTGCAGCCGTTCTTTGTCTTTCCGGATGCGGCAAAAACAGTCAAACGGCGGAAAACAGCCCATCGGAAAATTCCACGACAAACTATCCCTTGCCCGACCCACCCGTGGTGGTGAATTGTACCCCGGGCATTCGCGGTGGACGTTTTATCATTGCTGAACCCGGCGAACCCAAAACCTTCAATTACATCACTGCCAACGAATCATCCTCAAACGACATCCTGCGATTTATGTTTTGGGGATTGCTGAACTTTGATGAGCCGACCCAGACGGTAAAGCCGGGATTGGCTGAATTTTGGACCAATTCACCTGACGGTAAAACCTGGACTTTCCGCCTGCGAAAAAACCTTCGCTGGAGCGACGGCGCTCCCCTGACCGCGGACGACGTCGTGTTTACCTGGAACGATATTATTTTTAATCCGAAAATTGACAATGTGACCCGTGATCCTTTCACCGTTGGCGGAAAACAATTCCAGGTGACCAAAGTGGACGATCTGACCATTCAAGTAGTGACCCCGGAAATTTTTGCGCCATTTTTGGAAGCGTTCGGCGCAGGCGTGGCCATTATGCCAAAACATACTTTGGAAAAATCGGTGGCTGACGGAACGTTCGCTTCGGCCTACAACGCCAATTCAGACCCGAGCGAGGTCGTCGGCAGCGGGCCATTTCGTTTGAAAGAATACAAGCAGGGGCAATATACCATCCTCGAACGCAATCCTTATTTTCTCGAAGTAGATACCAATGGCACGCGCCTGCCTTATTTCGACGATATCATTTTCACCACCGTCCCAAGTTTGGAGGCGTTGAAATTGCGTTTTTTGAGCGGGGAAAGTGATGTGGATGATCTCGTGTATCCCTTCGATTATGACACATTCAAGGCTGCAGCTGACCAGGGCAAATTCACGTTGCTTGAACCCGGCGTCGGCCTGGAGATGAGTTTTTTCTGGTTTAACCAGAACACGGAAACCAACTCAAAAACGGGAAAACCTTATGTTGACCCCAAAAAATTAAAGTGGTTTCGGAATACCAAATTCCGACAGGCCGTTTCCTATGCCATCAACCGGGAAGCTATCGCCCAATCCGTTTTTTCGGGGCGAGCCGTTCCGGCTTACGGGCCGGAAACATCCGGCGATCCGATGTGGCAAAACACAAATACTCCCACGTATCCATACAATCCGGGCAAAGCGCTTGAGTTGCTCAAAGAAATTGGCATCGAAAAGCGCAATGGCGACGACTTCCTGACAGATAGCAACGGAAATAAAATTGAATTCGTCTTTAATACGAATGTAGAAAATGAGTCGCGCAAAAAATCCGCCCTTCTCATAGTGGATGATTTGCAGAAGTTGGGAATGAAGGCCATTCTTCAGCCGATTGAATTTAATTCCCTCGTTACCAAAATCGATGATACCTACGATTACGATTGCATTTTAATGGGCCTGGCGCCCGGCAGCGCCACGGATCCGGGTAACGGCATGAATGTCTACAAATCCAGCGGATTTACTCATAATTGGTTTCCACAGCAAAAGACCCCCTCGACCCCCTGGGAAGCGCGGATTGACCAGCTAATGGATGCGCAAATGCAAACATTGGACTATAACGAGCGCAAAAAGTATTACGACGAAGTCCAGGAAATTATCGTTGAGCAACAGCCGATGATCTTCACGGTGACTCCCATGTACTACGCGGCAATTCATTCGGACGTTGGTAATGTACGACCTACGGTGATCGGGGGCTACCGTGCTACCTGGAACGTAGAAGAACTTTATTTAAAAAAATAGTGCATTGGCCAATCGCCCTAAATGAAAAACCAGGTCATCCAATTCGCGGGCGTTTTGCTGGCGGTCATCGCTCTTTCCGGTTGCGGCAAAAATACCCAAACTTCGCCGTCTAATAATTCGGCCGAAAATTCGGCCACGAATAATCCTCTGCCTGATCCTCCCGTGGTTGCCGATTGCCCGCCGGGTGTTCGCGGCGGGAAATTTGTCATTTGCGAACTGCGCGAACCGAAGACCTTCAATTACCTGATGTCCGATGAATTGTCCTCCCGTTACATCGCGCGGCTCATGTTCTGGGGATTGCTCTATTTCGACGCGCCGACGCAAACGGTAAAACCGGCCCTTGCGGAATCCTGGACCAATTCGCCCGACGGCAAGACCTGGACATTCAAGCTGCGGAAAAATTTGCACTGGAGCGACGGCCAGCCGATTACTGCCGATGACGTGGTCTTTACCTGGAACGATCTCATTTACAATCCGGCCATTCCTAATCCTGTGCGCGACCAGTTTATCCTCAACGGGAAAAAATTCATTGTCTCCAAAGTGGATGATCTGACGGTGCAGGTCGTCACACCGGAAGTGTATGCGCCGTTTTTGCAATCCTTCGGCGCGAATATTGTGGTATATCCGAAACATAACCTTGAGCAATACGCGAGTTCCAATTTCCCATCGGTCTACGGCGTTAATTGGGATCCAAAAGACATCGTTTGCGACGGCCCTTACTGCCTGAAGCAATATAAACAGGCTGAATACGCACTGCTCGAGCGCAATCCCTGGTTCTTTGAAGTGGACAGCAACGGCACGCGCCTGCCTTATTTTGACCAGGTAGTCTTCTCCGTGGTGCCGGACTACAACACGCAGGATCTGCGCTTTCTCGGCGGCGAGAGCGATGCGGACGATCTTATCTATCCTTCGCAGTACGACCAGTTCAAGGCCAAGTCCGCGGACGGCAAAATCAATTTCATTGACCCGGGCATTGGCCTGGTCACCACCTTTTTTTGGTTCAATCAAAATACCAACATCAATCCCCACACCGGCCAGCCTTATATGGACCCGGTAAAATTGAAATGGTTTCGCGACCAGAAATTCCGCCAGGCCATTTCTTATGCGATTGACCGGGATTCCATCCTAAAATCCGTCGAAGGCGGCCACGGTGTTCCGCAATATGGGGTGCTGACCTCCGGCTATCAAAACTGGTACAACGCTAACTCGAAGACCTATCCCTATGACCCGGACAAGGCGGTTGCACTATTAAAAGAAATTGGCATCGAAAAACGCAACGGCGACGATTT
>Ga0335083_10009751_pt1 | contig 11644 bp, 1 predicted proteins | sample Lox_Sample_42_FD_206716 | JGI IMG/M metagenome (GOLD analysis project Ga0335083, IMG submission 206716) | Soil microbial communities from Loxahatchee National Wildlife Refuge, Florida, United States - Lox_Sample_4.2 | ecosystem: Environmental > Terrestrial > Soil > Wetlands | place: USA: Florida... | reverse complement strand
CCAGAGCGCGCAGGAACGTGTCGCGGTCATCGGCGTTCTGGATCGGGTGACGCATGAGCCGAACGGAGCGGTGCCCGTTGGACCACTTCGGGTGCCGTATCGCCGAACCGGTCAGGCTGCCACCCGGGCCGACCTCGACCAGGATCCGGCCCGGCTCGGAGAGCGCCACATCGAGCTCGTCGGCGAAACGGATCGTGGAACTGATCTGACGCGTCCAGGTGGCCGGATCGGTGACCTGCTGCTCGGACAGCCAGGTACCGGTGAGGTTACTCAGCAGCGGGATGCGCGGCGCGCCCAACTGCTGCCGGGACATGAACTCCTGGAAGTCCGGCAGCATCGGATCCATTGAGCTGGTGTGGAATGCGTGGGTCGCGCGAACCCGCCGGACGGGTATGCCGGCCTCATTGAGACGTTGGGTGAACGCGCGGATCTCGTCTTTCGGCCCGGCGACCACACAGTTGCCGGGATCGTTCACCGCCGACAGCTCGACGCCGCCCGAGAGGTACTGAGCGATGTCATCGGGACCGACCGCGACCGCGACCATCGCCCCCGGCGGCGACTCATGCATCAGGCGGGCCCGCAGCGACACCGTCTTGATCGCCGTCTCGAGATCGAACACCCCGGCCAGGGTGGCCGCGATGTATTCGCCGGTGCTGTAGCCGATGTACGCCCCGGCGCGCACACCGTAGCTGTCGACCAGCTTCGCGAGCGCGTATTCCACCGTGAACAGCGCCGGCTGCGAGCGGTCGATGCGCTCCAGATCCGTTGCGGTACCGCTAAATATCTCGTTTTGCAGGTCCCCACCCATCGCTTCGCGGAATCCGGCGGCGCAGGCGTCGAAGTGCTCGGCGAAAACGGGCTCGGTGTCGTAGAGCCCTTTCGCCATTCCGACGTGCTGAGCGCCCTGCCCGGGAAACAGGAACACGATCCGCTCCGCGGCCGATGTGACGGCGTCGGTGGCGCCGGCGTCCGAGGATTCATCGACGAACACGTTGTCGTGCTCGGCTGCGCGCAGGACCGTGGCCGCGTGCTCCCGGTCGTGCACGACGGCGGCCATCGTGACGTTGTGCTTGCGGCGCCGGGTGAGCGTATAGGCGATGTCGGACAGGTCCGGGGCATCCGGCCGCTCCAACGCGGCGGCCAGGGCGGTGCGCGAGTCTCCAAGCGCAGCAGCCGTTTTCGCCGACAGCAGCAGCACCTGCGGGCCGGTCGGCTCGGTGCGCGCGGTGACCGCCGGTGCCTCCTCGAGCACGACGTGCGCGTTGGTGCCGCCCACGCCGAACGAGCTCACCCCGGCCCGCAGCACTCCGTCCCACTCCCAGGGGCCGTACTTGCTCTGCACCACGAACGGGCTTTGGTCCAGACGCAGTTCCGGGTTCGGGCTGGTGTAGTGCAGCGTCCCGGGAAGCGCCCGATTCTTCAGGCACAGAATCGTTTTGACCAGGCCCGCGATTCCGGCGGCGACTTCCAGGTGGCCGATGTTCGACTTGACCGAGCCCAACACGCAGGGGCCGGGCCGGGGTGTTTCAGATATCTCGAACGCCGTTCGGAGTCCTTGGATTTCGATGGGGTCACCGAGCGGGGTGCCGGTGCCGTGGCACTCGACGTAGCTCACGGTCGACGCATCGACGTCCGACACCGCGTGGGCTTCGGCGATGACGTCGGCCTGGGCGGCCGGATTGGGCGCCGCATAGCCCATTTTCGCCGAGCCGTCGTTGTTGATCGCCGACCCGCGGATGACCGCGTGAATGCGGTCCCCGGCGTCGATGGCGGCCTGCAGGGTTTTGAGCGCCACCATCGCGACACCGCTGCCGAAAACCGTGCCGTCGGCCCGCACGTCGAAGGGCCGGCAGTGGCCGACCGCTGACACCATCGATCCCGGCGAGTTGAAGTAGCCGACGCGGTGCGGGATGCAAAGCGACGATCCGCCGGCCAGCGCCATGTCGCACTCGCCGGACAGCAGGCTCAGGCAGGCCAGGTGCACCGCGACCAGCGACGACGAGCACGCGGTCTGCACCGCGATGCTCGGGCCGCGCAAGTTGAACGCGTGGGATATCCGGGTGGTCAGAAAGTCCTTGTCGTTCTGCAGGAACAGGCTGAACTGGTCGAAGTTGAGCCCCTCGCCCAAAACGGCGTTCGGGTCGCGATGGGACAGCAGGTTGTGCAGCAGATAGCCGCTGGGAGAGCTGGTTCCGTACACGCCGATCGAGCCGTCGAATTGCGCGGGGTCACAGCCGGCGTCCTCGAGCGCATGCCACGCGCACTGCAGGAACAACCGGTGCTGTGGGTCGAGCACCTGCGCGGCCAGCGGCGGGAACCCGAAGAAGTCAGCGTCGAACTCATCGATCGCGTCAAGTAGCGGAGCGCGACGCACATACGCCGGATTGGCCAGTGTCTGCTCGCTGACTCCTTCGTCGCGCAGCTGCTGTTCGGACAGCGTGACGATCGACTCCTTGCCGCGCCGCAGATTGCTCCAGAAGGCCGAAAGATCATTGGCGCCCGGGAATTTGCCGGCCATGCCGACCACCGCGATCGCGTTGTCGGGGATGCTCACTGGTTTTGTCCTCTCGGTACTTCAGGTCTAGCCGGTCCAGGTTTAGGTCTGCGCCGCATCGCGGCTCCGTGTCGCGCCGCCGCGCGCTGCTGCGCCCGGTCGCGGACGATGTCAGCCTGTTCCTGCGCCTCCTCAGGGTCCGAAAGCCCGAGTTGGCGCATCATGTCGATGGTCAGGTCTTGCAGGGACGCACCCTGCAGTATCAGCGCCACCGGCGGCTCCACGCCGAAGTCCGCCCGTGCGCCGTTGCGGATCCGCACCGCCATCAGAGAATCCAGCCCCAGCTCGGTCAGGGGCTTGTCCAAGGCGATCCCGGCATCTCCGGCCGATCGGTCGGCGTAGCCCATCACCGCGGCAATGCGCGCGCACATGCGCTCGGTCACCGCGCGCTGGGCTTCCGCGGGGTCGAGCTCGCGCAGCCCGTCCGGACCGGCCCAGTCGCCGAGGTCGCCCACCGAATCGAGTTCCTCGACCACCCTGGTGAAGTAGCCGATGCCGCGGATCTCCGGGAAAGCGATCAATGCCCGGTCGGCGCGCAGTCGGGCAACGCCGGTCAGGGCCCGGTCGGCGGCCAGCAGCGCGTCGAGCGCCTCGATGCCCTCCGCCGGCGTGATCGTGTCGAGAACACTGCCCACCAGTTCCTGGGCGACGCCCACCTCCGACCACGGCCCCCAGTTGATCGCCGCCGCGGGCAGACCCGCCTTGCGGCGCCAGCCGACCAGCGCGTCCAGCCAGGCGCTGGCGCAGGCGTACGCGCCTTGGCCAGGGGAGCCCAATAGTGAAGCAACGGAGGAGAATCCGAGCCACCAGTCGAGCTCACAGTCGGTGCTGGCGTGGTGCATGCGCAGCGCTCCGGCGGCCTTGGGCGCCCACACCCGCTCCAGGTTGTCTCTGGTCATGGAGAACACCAGGCTGTCTTCGATGACCGCCGCGCCGTGCACGATGCCGCGCAGATTGGATTTTCCGGCCGCTTCGATCAGGCTTTCGGCCACGCCCGGCGCTGCCACATCGCCACGGACCACCACGATTTCGGCGCGGGCCTCCAATTCGGTCAGCACCTTGCGCTGCTCGTCGTTGGGCTCGCTGCGGCCGTTGAGGACCACGCGGCCCGCCCCGCGGTCCACCAGCCAACGCGCGACGACCAAGCCGAGACCGCCCAGACCACCGGTGACGATGTATGCCGCTCCGGGGCGGACCACCGGATTGTGCTTGCTCGCATCGATTGTGGCGTGCGACAGCCGTTCGACGAATCGGTGGTCACCGCGGTGCGCGATCACGTCATCACCGACGGACGCGGTGGCGGAATGGTGCAGTTCCTCGGTGAGGGCGGTGAACGGATCGTGCGTGGCATCGAGGTCGAGCATGGTGGCGCGCAGGTCCGGATGCTCGAACGCCAGAGCTCGCACCAGGCCCGTCAAAGCGGCGGTCGCGGGGGCCACGGGCTCGTCGTCGTGAACGGACAGTCCGCCCCGGGTGACCAGCCACAGCCGCGGTGACCGGCCGTGCCAGGTGCCGACGACCGCGCGAACGACGGTCGTGATCGACCACACCGCCTCCCGCGCTGCCACCTGCCCGTCGTCCAGTCCGGTCGAGGCGCCGCCGACGAAGACGACGATGCCCACGGGCGGAAGCTCGGGATCGCCTGCGGTTTCGGCGAATGCGGCGAGCATCGCCGATTCGTCGTCGAGTTTGGCGGTGTGCACCCGCCGGTCCGGTGAGTGCCATCGCCCGACGAATTCGTCTGCCATCGATTTGGCCTCGGGGCCCAGCGCCGGGTCGGCGAGGACCAGCCAACTTCCGCGCGCCACGTCGGTGGCGGATGTCTCGGCATCGGCCGAGATCGGGCTTTCCACCCATTCGGCGTCGAAGATCTTCTGCGTCAAAGGCAGTGGTACCGCGCGGCGTTCGACGCGGCGCAGATAAATGCCGTCGACCTCGGCTGCAACCGAGCCGGAATCGTCGATCAGGACGACCTTGCCCAACTTGCCGGAGCCGCCGTCCAGGTTGGTCAGCTGCGCGCGGCACCGCAGGTGCCGGCCGATATCGCGGTACACCCGGATCGTCTCGAATGACACTGGCAGATAAGAGGCTTCGGCTGACCCGGCGACTTCGCCGTCGGAAACCGCGGCGGCCATGCTTTGCAGTGCGGAGTCCAGCACGACGGGGTGCAGTCGATACTCGGGATGGCGGGGAGCCTCGTCGGGAAAGGTGATCTCGGTTTCCGCGGAACCGTCGGGCAGGCGGCTGATCCGGGTCAAGCCCGCGAAGGCGGGACCGTGGTGTTGACCGGTCTGGCGCAGCAGGGCATAGAAATCGGCCGGCGACACGGTCGTCGCGTTCGACGAACCGCTCGGCTCGCGGTACGCGGGTGCAGCGTCGCGCGGCGCTTGTTCCACCCGGGCGGTGGCGTGCCTGGTGAACTCGCCACTGCTCGAACGGGAATAGATCTCCACCCGAATCGTGCTGTCCGCGTTGCGAATCAACTGCGTCGTCAAGCGGGTGTGGTTGTCCAGGGGAAGCATCTGCTCCACCTCGAACTGCTTGATGACGGTGTCGGCGGCCGCCAGCGCTTCGCTCGCCGCGGCCAGGGCGATCTCGGCGAACCCGGCGGCCGGCATGATGGGTTGGCCGAACACCTTGTGGTCGGCCAACCAGGGACATACGTCGGTGCCGACATCGGACTGCCAGACATGGCCACCGCTGGAAGGCATTTCGATGTGGACGCCCAGCAGCGGGTGGCCCGCGGCCAGCCGCGACATCGCCGATCGGTCCGCGACCCAGAATCTGCTGTGCTGCCACGGCGTGGGTGGCAGGTCCACCAGGCGACCGCTGCTGTGGTCGGCCGCGGTCACCCCCAGCGCGGCGAGTTGGGTGTGGAAGAACAGGGTCTGGTCATGCTCGCGGTTCATCGCCGACATGACGAGATGGCTGCTGGCGCCGTCCAGGGTGTCGGTGATGGCGTATGTGAGCACGGGGTGCGGACTGATCTCGACGAAGGTGTGGTGGTCGGCGCCTGCGGCGCTGACGGCCTGGTGGAATCGGACCGGGTTGCGGAGGTTGGCCGACCAGTAGGCGGCATCCATCGTCGACTGGGAGTTCTCGAAAACGGTGGTGATGATCGGGATGCTCGGCCGTTGCGGGGCCAGATCCGCCAGCGCGCTTCGCAACTCGGGCAGGATCGGGTCGATGATCGGGCTGTGCGAGGCCACGTCGACCTCGATGCGCCGCGCCAACCGGTTCTGCGCCGCCACCGCCGCGATCACGGCGTCCACCGCCTCCGGCGGCCCGGCGATCACCGACTGGCGTGGCGATGCGTGCACCGCCAGCGTCACTTGCGGATAGTCGGCGATCAGCGACTCGGCGGCCTCGGCGTCCAGCTCGAGTAGCGCCATCGCCCCCTGACCGGACAGCCGCGCCATCAACCGCGAACGGGTCGCGATCACCCGCAGGCCCTGCTCGGGCGTCAACGCGCCGGCGACCACCGCCGCGGCCACCTCACCCATCGAGTGCCCGATCACCGCATCCGGAGTCACCCCGTAGGACCGCCACAATTCGGTCAGCGCCAGCTGCATGCCGACCAGCACCGGCTGGATACGGTCGATGCCCACCACCTCGTCGCCGTCGGCGAGTGTCTGGTACAGCGAAAAGCCAACCTGTGCGACGAATATCGGCTCCAGCTCGGCTACCGCCTTGGCGAACGCCGGCTCGTCGGCCAGTAGCTGCCGGCCCATCCCGGCCCACTGCGAACCCTGACCCGAATACACGAACACCCGGCCGGGCGCGCTGGCGTGCTGATCGCAGCCCACCACCCCGACGCGCGGCTGTCCTGCCTCCAGCGCCCGCAACCCGGCGATGGCCTCGGCGCGGTCGCGCGCGACCACGGTCGCGAACTTCGCGTGCCGGGGCCGGTGCTGGTTCAGGGTGTGCGCGACGTCGGCCAGCGCTGCCGTCGCACCGGGTCCGGACATCCAGTCGGCCAGCGCCGCGGCCATGGAGGCGGCCCGGGCGGCCGTCTTGCCCGACATGGTCAGAGCCGAAACATGCTGCGCCCCAGAGGACGTCGGGACCGGGGCGTCTGGCGCCTGTTCGATCACCAGATGCGCGTTGGTCCCACTGAGACCGAACGAGGACACCGCTCCCCGGCGCGGGCCGGCGCCCGCCGGCCAGGGGCCGCTCTCGGTGGGCACGAACAGGCGCGTCGCCGACGCGTCGATGGCCGGGTTCCACCGGGTGAAGTGCAGATTGCGCGGAATGCGCCCGCGCTCCACCGCCAGCACCGTCTTGATGAATCCGGCCACGCCGGCGGCCGCCTCCAGATGGCCGATGTTGGTCTTGACCGACCCGAGAGCGCACGAACCCTCGCCGCGGCCGTAAGTAGCCGCCAGCGACTCGAACTCGATGGGGTCTCCCAAAACCGTTCCGGTGCCATGCGTTTCGATATAGTTCACACTGTCGGGGGTGACGTCAGCGAGCTTGAGGGCGGACGTGATCACGTCGCGCTGCGCCAGCGCGTTCGGTGCGGTCATACCGTTGGACCGCCCGTCCTGGTTGGTCGCCGAACCACGGACCACCGCCAGCACCCGATTCTGGTCGCGGATCGCGTCGGACAGCCGCTTGAGCACCACCACGCCGCAGCCCTCGCCGCGCACGAACCCGTCGGCGTTGGCGTCGAAGCTGTTGCACCGCCCCGTCGGCGACAGCGCCGACCACTTGGACAGCGCGATGGCGGTGAATGGGGACAAGGTGAGCTGCACCCCGCCGGCCAGTGCCACATCGCTCTCGCGCAGCCGCAGGCTCTGACACGCCATGTGGATCGCCACCAACGACGACGAGCACGCGGTGTCCACGGCGACGGCCGGACCGCGCAATCCCAGCAGGTACGAGATGCGTCCCACCGCTGCGCAGTGCGGTGTTCCGGTGCTCAGGTACGCGTCGATGTCGGCCATGCGCTCGATGTTGACGATCGTGTAGTCCCACGACGACAGCCCGGCCAGCACAGCGGTTCGGCTGCCGCTCAGGGAATCCGGTGGAATGCCGGCATGTTCGAGCGCCTCCCAGGCGACCTCGAGCAGCATCCGATGCTGCGGATCCATCGCCACGGCCTCGCGGGGTGTAATGCCGAAGAAGTCGGCGTCGAATTCGTCGACGTCGCGCAGGAAACCGCCCCACTTCGTCGTCATCCGCCCCGATGCCGACGGGTCGGGGTCGTAGTACGCGTCCGCGTCCCACCGATCCGGCGGCACCTCGCTGATCGTGTCCACGCCGTCCACCAGCAGCTGCCAAAAGCTTTCCGGCCCCGTCACATTCCCCGGGAAGCGACAACCGATGCCCACCACCGCCACCGGCTCTGCGATGTCGGTCGGGAACGCCGTACCGGCCCGGACCAGCTCGCGCGCCAAGGCCGCTCGCGCGTTCGGCGACAGCTGCGCCGCGCGCTCCGCCAGACTTGTCATGAATCGCCTCTCGTAGCGGCTTCCAGCTCGCTGGCGTCGACCAGATCGGAGAGCAAGTCCATTTCCTCGTCCGACAATTCGGGCTCCTCGTCGGACGCCTCCTGTGCCGCGACCGGTGTGACGTAGTCCATCCGTTCACACAGGGCGCCGGCGAGATCGCTGATCGTGGGATAGGCCCAGACCAGCGCGACCGGCAGCGTGATGTCCAGACTCGACTCCAGCCGGTTTCGCAATTCCAGGCCCATCAGTGAGTCGAGACCCAGCGTCTCCAGCGGCCGGTTGTGGTCGATGGGATCGCTGGAGCGCAGCACGCCGCGGATCTCGTCGGCGATCGCTGCCGCCAGATGTCCGGGGCGTTCGGCCGGGTCGAGCGCGTCCAGTTGCGCCCGGATCTTGCCGCCGCCGCGTCGTTCCACTGCCGTTGTGTCGCGCAGCTTGGCGAACAGCGACGACCCCGCCACCGCCGGGAAGGACTGGAACCACTGCCGGGCGTCGAGGTGGAGCACGCCGGTCCGGCCGCGGTCGGCGGCGAGCACCGTCTGCATCGCCGCCAGCCCCTGCTCGACGGTGATCAGCGAGACGCCGAGATCGGCGAAGAACTGCGCACGCCCGACTTCGGCCCATGGGCCCCAGTTGATTCCGACGGCGGGCAGCCCGAGGGCGCGCCGATAGGCGACCAGGCCGTCGACCCACGAGTTCGCCGCCGCATACGCACCCTGCCCTGGCGTGCCGAGCAGCGCCGACGCCGAGGAGAAGGTCAGCCACCAGTCGACGTCGCGCGCGGCGGTGGCCTCATGCAGCCGCCAGCTGCCGGTGACCTTCGGAGCGAGCACCCGCCGGGCGGCGGAATCGGTCATGTTCAGCACGATCTCGTCGGCGAGAACCATGGCGCTGTGCAGCACTCCGGCCAGCCGGAAGCCCGCGTCCTCGACCACTTGCACCAGCCGGTCGGCGGTGCCGGGCTCGGCGATGTCGCCAGTGACCACCTCGACGCGGTGACCCGCGGCGTTCAGTTCATCGATGGCGCCCCGAACTTCGTCGTCGGGACCCGAACGTCCGTTCAGGACAATCAATCCCGCGCCTTGTTCGGCCAGCCATCGCGCGACCACGAAACCCAGGCCACCCATGCCGCCGACGATCAGGTAGCCGCCGTCGGGGCTGACCAGTGGTAGCGGCGGCGGGGACGCGACCGCCTCGATGCTGCCGCTATCCGGGATCGTGATGACGATCTTGCCGGTGTGCTTACCCGATGCCATGAGCCGGAACGCGTCGGCCGCGTCGTGCAGGCTGAACTCGGTCACCGGCAGCACCTCGACCTTGCCATCGGCTACGTGCCCCAGAATGTGTTGCAGCAGTTGGCGATACTTCGCCGGCTGCAGCTTGAGGTTCAGGTCGAGGTCGACCACAGCGAAGGATGCGCTCTTGGCCAGCGCGGCCAATCCCAGCTTGGCGTCGGCGAAGACGTCCCTCTTGCCCAGCTCGATGAACCGGCCGCCAGGAGCCAATATCTGCACGCCACGCTGAATCGCCTCGCCCGCCAGTGAATTGAGCACGACGTCGACACCGTAGCCGTCGGTGAGCTCGAGTATTTCGTCGGCGAAGTCCACGGTCCGGGAATCGCCGACGTACTCGACACCGAGCCCGGACAGCATCTCGCGCTTGGCCTCCGAGCCGGCCGTGGTGTAGATGCGGGCACCGAGCATCTGGGCGATCGAAACCGCGGCCATGCCGACACCGCCGGTGGCGGAATGGATCAGCACGCGTTCGCCCGGGGCCAGCCGGCCGACCTCGCACAATGAGTGCCAGGCGGTGAGGTACGCGACGCCGAACGTGGCCGCCTCGTTGTCGGGCAGCGTGTCGGGGATCGGGACGACGAGGTCGGCGATCGTGCCCAGGTGGGTTCCGAATGTGCCGGGACCGAACGCGATTACGCGCTGGCCGATTTCGACCGAGTCGACATCCTCGCCGATGGCTGTCACGTAGCCGACGCACTCGCCACCGATTACCGGCGCGGCGCCGTCGAGGCCCGGGTACACGCCCATCGCCTTGAGCACGTCGCTGAAGTTGAGGCCCGCGGCGGCGACGCGCACCTCGACCTGATCACCTTGCGGCTTGCCCCGCTTCACCTGGTGCACCGTCAGCGCGTCCAGCCGTCCGGCTTGATCGACCTGCAGCCGTACCGCATCGGACCCGTCCAGATCAACGACTGTGCGGCGCGTTTCGCCGACCAGCTCACCCTTCGCCGTGGTGGGCGCGAGCACCAGCCGGTTCACGTAGCGCCGGCCGCCGCGGTAGGCGACCTCGTCCTGGCCGGAACCGGCGAGCAACTCCTCGGTCAGATCGGCAACCGAGCCGGCGCCTTCCGGCTCGATGTCGACCAGCGTGGCGCTCAGTTCCGAATGCTCGAATGTCAGCACGCGTGCGAGCCCACGTAATCCGGTCTGTGCCAGCGTGACTGATTCGGTCGGGTCGACCTGCGCGGCGCCGCGGGTGACGATCCACAGCCGCGGGCTCTTCCGGGCGCCCATTCGCGTCAGCGTCTCGACCACCCCGGCGATCAGCAGCGTGCGTGCCCACACCGACTCCAATTGCGCCTCGTTCGGCGATGATTCGTCGCTGCTTCGGGGCGGATAGACCAGGACGATTCCGTCCCAGGCGATGTCGGGTCGGGTGATCGCCGCCCGCAGCTTGGTTTCGTCGTCGGGGGAGACGAGTTGCACTTCGGCTCCGATTTCCAGGCGCTCATGCAGCGACGACTGCAGCGCGGGCAACAGCGCGTCGCCCGCGGCGAGGTCACCGATCAGCAACAGGCCGCCCGGAGTGTCGGCCTTCTTTTCCAGCGGTGTGGGCTCCCACTCCAGCGCGAACAGGCGATTGCTGAGTTCGGTTGCACCACCGGCGGATCCGAGCACTGCCATCTCGACTTCGTCGACGACCAGCAGCGGTCGGCCGTCCGGATCGGTCAGGACTACGGTGCCGACCAGTCGCCCGTCGGCGGAGGTCAGCGAGCCGACCGCGCGGACACCTTGGGTGACATCGCCGTACACGTGCACGCCCGCGTACCGTTTCGGGACGACCAGAGTGCTGCGCGCGGTCTGCCCGCCCGCCAGTTCGGTGGCCATCCGGGTGGCGCCCAGGGTCTGCAACGCGATGTCCATCATCACCGGGTGCAGGAAGAAGTCGCGGGAACCCGTCCTGGCAGACGAAGGCAGCCGCACTTCGGCGCGGGCCGCGCCGGATGGCTCGACGCCGAGCCCCACGATGCCCTGGAATGCCGGTCCGTGCTGTTGGCCGGCGCCGCGCAGCCGCTGATACAGGTCGTCGGGGTCCAGTTCGCCGGCCAGATCGGCTGCGGTCGCCTCGGGCCCCTGAACTGCTGGTGCCTGGTTATCCGTCACCCGCGCGACGGTGGCGGTGGCGTGCGTGGTCCATCCCGAATCGCCACTGCGGGTGCGTATTTCGATTCGACTCCGCTGCTCGTCGCCGGTCAGCGTGGTGACCAGAACGGTGCCTTCGGTGACGTGCAACATCTGATGCAGGTCGAGCTCGCTGATCGTCCAGGGGTGCTCTTGCTCGGTCGGGGACACGGCGAAGGTGTCCGACGCGGCGGCCAGCGCGACCTCGGCGTAGGCCGCGC
>Ga0335083_10009748_pt1 | contig 11645 bp, 11 predicted proteins | sample Lox_Sample_42_FD_206716 | JGI IMG/M metagenome (GOLD analysis project Ga0335083, IMG submission 206716) | Soil microbial communities from Loxahatchee National Wildlife Refuge, Florida, United States - Lox_Sample_4.2 | ecosystem: Environmental > Terrestrial > Soil > Wetlands | place: USA... | reverse complement strand
AATACTCACTGGGCGGTTGCTTATCTGCTGGTGTTCGGGATAGGAACCATTGCCGGCATGATGCTCATCACTATGAGCATTGCCTCCACTTTTCGCGCCGTCGGAAACCGATTCGCGGGCTTCGGCCAACGGCTGGGGATGGCTTCCGGACTGCTCAGCCTGGGGTTCGGCCTGTTTCTGGCATACCAGATTTGCATTGTGCAGGGATTGTTCAGCGCTCATCCGCAGTGGACACCGCGCTAGTCTGGATTATTCACTCCGCCGCGTTGCTCCAGCTTGGCTCTCGCAATGGAACAGAACCCTCCTCCACTCAGCGCAAGCCGCGAAGGATTGTGCGCCACCTGCACCCACGCCCGCCGCATCAAATCCGACAAAGGCTCCATCTTCATTCAGTGTGGACTCGCGTTTAAGGACCCCGACTTCCCCAAGTATCCCCGGCTTCCGGTGATTTCCTGTGCGGGCTACACACGTCGTGCGGATTTTGCAGAGAATTAAGACGATATCTCCTTAGAGGCCGGTTACCACAAAGAGCGCAGTTGGGTTTCTCTGTGGCTCGGTGACTCCGTGGTAGAGAAGCCAGATTAGGACACTACCTCTCCACCTGGACGATTGACTTTGCCCGAACGATGGCACAGAATTACGCCTTCTTCCCCTTCCCGTAAATTTCTGTTGACGCGGGTCGTCAACGGACACAACCGAAACCAGCCGCAGACATGCTCCCGCAGCCGAGAAAGCCGCGAGAGCGTTCTTTCGTGAGGCGGGCGGTGTCAGCTTTAGTCCGTTTCGCATCGTCCGAATCACAATGCGCCGAATCACAACGCGCGGAGGCAAGCCATGGATTTCGATGTGATCGTAATCGGCAGCGGTTTCGGCGGGGCTATCACCTCCTGCCGCCTGGCGCAGAAGAACAAGAAGGTCCTGGTTCTGGAACGCGGCAACGAGTGGACGAAAGACACCTATCCCCGCGCCGTGACCGACCAGTGGATCTGGAGCCGCCAGCATCCCGAGCAGCATCACGGCTGGACCGATCTCCGCACTTTCAAAGGCATGGCGGTGATCACCGGAGCCGGCGTAGGCGGCGGCTCTTTAATCTACGCGAACGTGTCGGCAGTCCCGCCGGAGCCGGTGTTCGCCGCCGGCTGGCCGGCGGAGATCACGTTTCAGGAGCTGGCGCCCTATTACGCCACCGTGGCCGACGTTCTCGACCTGCAGCAGGTGCCCAAGAACCAGTGGAGCCCGCGCGTGCAACTCATGCAGGATGGCGCCAATAAGCTGAATGAAGGCGCCCGCTTCCGCCTGGCCGATGTCGCCGTTTCCTTCGATCCGAACCTGCAATATGACTTCAACAATGAACCCGACATCAACAAAAGCAAGACCTTCATCAACAAGCACGGCGCCGAACAGGGCTACTGCGCCCAGCTTGGCGAGTGCGACATCGGCTGCCGCGTTTACGCGAAGAATACGCTCGACAAGAATTACCTCTTTCTCGCCAGGAAGAACGGCGCGGAAATTCGCCCGCTCACACTGGTCACCAACATCGAGCCCATCGCCGGGGGATACCGCGTCTATCACGATGAGCTGAGCACCGGCGCGCGCGTTCCCGGATCGACCACCGCCGCCTCGGTGATCGTGGCCGCGGGCTCGCTGGGATCGACCGAACTTCTGCTGCGCTGCCGCGACGTCACCCGCACCCTGCCAAATCTGAGCCAGTTCCTGGGAAAAAACTGGAGCAGCAACGGCGACTTCCTCACTCCCGCGTTTTATCTGCACAAAGATGTATGGCCCGACCGCGGTGTCGCCATCGGCTCGGTCATCGACTACCTCGATGGCAGCGACAACGGGAAGTCTTTCTGGATTCAGGACGGCGTCATTCCCAACGTGATGAACAAATATTTCGAGGCGGTGATGCAGCGGGTGCGCAGCAAGCCCAGCGATTCACACCTGCTCGACCAGTTCAATATGCAGTCGCTGGTGCAGCACATGACGCTGCTCTCCGCCAACCTGGATGTCTTCAAGCAGATCATGCCCTGGTTCGCGCAGGGAGTCGATGCCGGCAACGGCGAACTCTTTCTCTCCGACGGCGACCTCGACATGAACTGGGACCTGCAACAGTCGCTGCCGATGTTCGAGACCATCATGCACAAGCACGAAGATCTCGCTCACGCCACCGGAGGGCATCCGTTTCCTCTGCCCACGTGGGCCTTCAACCACGAACTGGTCACGCCGCACCCGCTCGGCGGCTGCAATATGGGCCCTTCGGCGGCGCAGGGGGTCGTGGATCACAAAGGAAAGGTTTTCGGCTACGACAATCTATACGTCGCCGATGGCGCGATTGTGCCCCGGGCTCTGGGAGTAAATCCATCGCGGACGATCGGCGCGTTAGCAGAAAGGATCGCCGCACTGATCGTTTGAGGGGTGCTATCCGTATTTGTCATTCCGAGCGAAGCGAGGAATCTGCATTCGCGTGCGGAGGCAGGAATGCAGAAGGCCGAGTCCACGGTTCGGAGACCAAACCCCTAAACGCAGAGTACGGAGAGAACCGCCGCCGAGGCCTTCACTCCGGCTTAATGATCATCACTTCCGTCGATTTGATCAACGCCGCGGCAATATCGCCGCGCTTCAGCCGCATCTCGCGCACCGCATCCGACGTAATGATGGAGTTGATGTGCTGGTTGCCGATCGAAATCGTGACTTGCGCCATCAGCCCTTCGATCTTCACCTCAGTGATCCGGCCGATGAGCTGATTGCGCCCGCTGATCTTGCGAAAGTATCCACGCCGTTCTGTAAGCGGGCCTTTTTGCGCCCGTCGAGGGAGCAGCCGGTCGATCTCCGGTTCGGGAACGCGGTGGTGGCCGCCCGGAGTCGTAACGGTACGCAGCTTGCCTTTGTAAATCCACTGCTTGAGCGCGGTGTAGCTGACGCCCAGAATCTGCGCCGCCTGGCGCGGTGTGAACAGCTTTTGGTTTCGGTTGGGCATGGGTGACCAGGCTGAAGCCCGGCGCAGTCAGAAGGGTAGCACCCAGCCCCTAGTGGGGTGAAGACATTCGCCCCAAGCTGATGCAATCCAGCAGAATCTCTGCGTCCTCTGCGGTTCCCTCAGCTTAACGCGGCAGGAACGACTCGCTATGAATCACAAACTCCGGATAGGCATCCGCCCCCAGCTCGTGCAGGTCCATGCCCTCCTGCTCTCCCGCCGGCGAGACGCGCAGCGGATAAAAGCGGTTCATGAGCCAGTGCAGACCATAGCTTAGCGGCAGCACAAAGCCAAGGAGCGTGGCCACGCCCACAATCTGTGCCAGCCATTGCCACGCGCTGCTTCCAGCTTGCGCGTCCGGCAAACGCGCCAGCATTCCCGCCGCCAGCAATCCCCAGATTCCTGCCACGCCGTGGACGGAAATTCCGCCGCTGGGGTCGTCCACGCCCAGGTGAAACTCGAGCCACTCAATTGAGAGCGGAACCAGCGCTCCGGCAGCCAGGCCGATTGCGGCGGCTGCCGCGGGCGCCAGGAAGGGAGCGGCCGCACTGCTGGCGACCAGCCCGCCGATCCAGGCATTGGCGCTCAGCGAGGCGTCGGGCCGGCCAAAGCGAGCGCCAGTGATGAAGACCGCCATCACCAGCGCCGCCGCAGCGCTGAGAGTCGTATTTAAGACGACCAACGGCAAGCGCCCCAGATCGGCTCCTCCCAGCAGCACTGCGCCGGCGCAATTCAATCCCAGCCATCCGACCCAGGAGAGAAAACATCCCAGCAATATCAAAACCGCGTTGTGCGCGGGAATCGCCGAGGGCAAACCGCTCGCCGTGTATTTGCCTGGGCGCGCGCCCGCTACCCAGACGACGGTCAGCGCAGCCAAACCACCCACGGCGTGAATGCAGCCCGCTCCGCCGGTATCGAGGAAGCCGCGTCCCAGGTGATAGTTCATCCCCAGTTGCGCCAGCCAGCCTCCGCCCCAGACCCAATGAGCGAACAGCGGATACGTGAGTCCCGCCAGAAAGACAGTGGAGATGCGCGCTGCCCGCAGCCGGTAACGCTCGTTCGCCGATCCAATGGGAACGAGCGCAGCAATGCCCACGCTGAACATCTGCAGCGCGGCGATTAAGATGGGCGGCGATCCATCCAGCGGCAGGCCGCGAAAAAAGAAACGTTCGCCGCCGATCCAACTCCAGGGCTTTCCGCCAATCATAACTACGTGCGCCCCTCGGCCGGCGATGCCTTGGAAGGCAAATCCGCAAATGAAATAGACCAGCGCTGCTACAGACACTACCGACAACGAAACCAGCATGGCGTGCGCGGCGCTGCGCGCGCGCCCCATGCCGGCGTTCATGATTGCCAGCCCCGCCGCGGCGAGCGGAACCAGCAGCACCAGGAACACGCAAAGCGCGGCAGCCGGTGACTCCGCAGCGGGAAGGGAAGCGGGCATCATCGGAGTGCGCCTCGCCGCTGTCTTGACGGCATATGCGAGCGCACCAGCAGAACCAGCCCCAGAATCTCCACGCCGGTTCCCGCAAGGACGAATGCCGCCAGCACACTTGCGCGCCCCAGCAGCGGCAGCGCCGCCAGCACCAGTCCCCAACCCGAGAGTAAGAGAAGCAGTCCCGCAAGTTTCATCGGAACACAGCCACCGCAAGCGCAGGCTCCGCCTGAGCATATCTCAACCTGCGCTGGTTGGTGATTCTAGCGTAAGCCCCCGACGCAGCCCACGTTTGAATCACTGATCCTGCCGATAAGAAATATGAATTTTACACAGAGCGTTTCGCGGGCAATGATTGCAGCGGGCAATGATTGCAATAGGCGGCGCCCAACGCCTGCGCGCCGGCGGAGACCAATGTTCGCGAGCCATCGTGGAACTCTCTATAGTAGCTTGAGTAGTGCGGCCGGAATTTCCATCCTGCCGCACGACGCCATGCTCGACCTGGAATTTGCGGAGTTCTCCGATCGCGGCCGGATTCGCGAGCACAATGAGGATTTCCTTGGGCACGCGATCCCCAACTCGTCGGCCGATGTGCGCGGCCGTGGCTGGCTGTTTGCGCTGGCCGATGGCGTGGGAGGCCAGGAACGTGGCGAAGTAGCCTCGCGGCTCGCGGTGGAGTCGGTCGTCGCCGGCTTTCAGCGTGCTCCCGCCGGTGAAGCGCACGCAACCTTGCTTCAGCGCCTGATCCACGACGCCAACCTGCGCGTGCACGAAGCCGGCATGGCAAGCCAGGCCACCAACACCATGATGGCGACCACCCTCGTCGCCTGCGCCTTGCGCAACGATCGCGCGGTCGTCGCCCATGTCGGCGATTCCCGGTGCTACCTCGTCCGCCACGGGAGCGCCACTCTGCTCACGCGTGACCACACCGTCGCCAACGACCACATTCGCCTGGGATTGCTTTCGCCCGCGGAAGCGGCCCACGCCGAAACCCGCCACCTTCTCACCCGCTCCCTCGGAGGGAATCTGGTGGTGAACCCCGATATCAAGGAGCACCAGCTCATTCCCGGAGACGTCCTCGTTCTCTGTTGCGACGGCCTCTACGGCTCGCTCACAGAAACTGATATTGCTTCCCTGGCAAGCCGCGGCGCCGAACTCGAAGGCGCCGCCCGCAGCCTGGTCGCCGTGGCCAACCAGCGGGACGGCGCCGACAACATCAGCGTGCAACTCATTCGCATCCGCAGCGTGGAGAGGGTCGGCATGTACCGCGGACGGCCTTACAAGCTGCGTTGATCTTGTAATCCGTTTTCTTCAGATGATCGCCTCTTCCCGCTTGTCGTTCCTCATTCTTCCCACTTGTCATTCCGAGCGAAGCGAGGAATCTCAGACGCCACCGGCCTCGATAGAGTCCGAGATTCCTCGCTTCGCTCGGAATGACAAGTGGTAGGCGATTCCGACCGGACAGGCATCGCCGCCAACAGGTTTTATGCATTCTTTATGTTTCAGCGCCGATATTCTGGCATCATGGTTCGGATGTTGGCGGCCTCCGCAAACTGGCCCGCTCTGAACTCCAGCCCGCGCCCACGATGAACTCACTCCAAACCGGCGATCAACTCGACCATTACCGCATCGAGGCGCTGATCGCGCGCAGCGGGATGGCGTCCATCTTTCGCGCCACCGACATCCGCACCGGCACGCCGGTCGCGATAAAAATCCCACATCCCGAGATGGAAAGCGATCCGGTTCTGTTCGATCGTTTCCACCGCGAAGCCGACATCGGCCAGAAGATGGACCACCCCGGTGTCATGAAGGTCTATCCCAACGGCGACCGCACCCGCGTCTACCTGGTGATGGAATGGGCCGAGGGCAAGCTGCTGCGGCAGATTTTGAACGAAGAGAAGAAACTGCCGCAGGAACGGGCGGTGAAAATCACTATCGGCATCTGCCACGCTCTGGAGTACATCCACAGCCACGGCGTCGTGCACCGCGACCTGAAGCCCGAGAACATCATGGTCGATAACGCCGACAACGTGAAGCTCATCGATTTCGGAATCGCCAGCCAGAGCGGTTCCCGGCGCCTTACCTTCGCCAAGCTGTCGCAGGTCATGGGCACACCCGACTACATCGCTCCGGAACAAGTGAAGGGAAAGCGCGGCGACGCCCGCAGTGACATTTACGCCCTGGGCGCCATGCTCTACGAGATGGTCACCGGCAGAGTGCCCTTCACCGGCCCCAATGCCTTCGCCATCATGAATGACCGCCTGCTCAACAATCCGGTGCCGCCGCGCGAACTCGACCCGGGCATTTCCCCGCAACTGCAGGAAGTGATCTATCGGGCGCTGGAGCGCGATCCCGGGAACCGCTATCCCAACGCCCACGAGTTTGCCCAGGACCTTTTACATCTCGACCAGGTCGGCGTTGCCGAGCGGCCCGAACTCGAAAACTGGCGCCGCCGCCGTTCCCCCTTGCTGCGGCGGGTTCTCTTCTATATTCTGCTGGCGCTCATACCTCTGGTCGTTTTTGGACTCCTTATTTATGTGGCGCGTCACACGTAGGTAATCGCAAACGCCATTCACGCGCCAACATAACGGTGGCAATATGACGGGGGTAGCATGACGGGGGCAAAATGACGGGGGCAATATGACGAAGATTGAAGCCATCATTCAGCCGGTTCGTCTCGATGCGGTCAAGGAAGCTCTGCAGGAGATCGGCATCGAAGGCCTCACCGTTTCCGAAGTGCGCGGCCACGGCCGGCAGAAAGGCCATACCGAGCACTACCGTGGACGTGAATACACCGTGGATTTGCTGCCCAAGATCAAAATCGAAATGGTGCTGGACGATAAGCGGGTGGATGAGGCGGTCGCGGCCGTGTTGAAGGCCGCTGCCACAGGAAAAATCGGCGACGGGAAAATTTTCCTCTACAAAGTCGAAGAGGCCATTCGCATCCGCAACCAGGACCGCGGCGTAGCCGCCCTGTAGCCTCATAAGGGGGTGCGTGAGAACTCGGTACCGACGTGCCTGCTCGCTCGTTCTTCTTGCGCCAGCCTCACAGGTCAAGCCGATTCGACGCAGCTACTCGACCGTACCAAAGACCCGAATCCTTTATCGTGCGCTTCTGGTTGCGAAAGTCCGTATAGATCAGCCCATAGCGCTCGGTATAACCCTCCGCCCATTGGAAATTGTCGAGAAGGGTCCAGGCATGAAAGGCGCGGACCCGGGCTCCATCGGCGATCGCGCGCGCCAGTTCCGCGAGCGTTTCGCGGTACCACTGGATGCGACGGCCGTCCGGTATGCGGCCGTTTTCTTCTTCATCGGGTCCATCGAGATACCCGCAGCCGCTCTCGGTAATTTCGATGATCGGGTGGTCGTACTCCTTTGAAATCTGGGTGACCAGATCGTACATGCCACGTGGCCATACTTCGAGGCCGGCGTCGGTAAGCGGACCCTCAGTGGGCATCGCGGCACGGAAGCGCGTGTAGGGATCGCGTCCACCCGGCGAATTGTTCTCAATCTCAGTGCCGCTAAATTTCCCGCCGCCGAGAAATTGCTCCTTGCTCGCATCCGAGACGATGCGGCGCGTGTAGTAATGAAAACCCACCCAGTCCAGCGGCGCAAGCAGGAGCTTTTCGTCGCCGGGTTTAAAGCCCATCAGATCATACGGCGGCTCTCCCACGAAAGCCTTCGGATAGCGGCCATGCATCGCCGCCTCCAGAAAAAAGACATTGTTCATCGCATGGTAGCGGGCAGCAGCTGCGCGATCGTCGTCTGAGTCCGTCTTCGGATATGCTGGAGCCATTTCATACGCGCTCCCGAAGCTTGCCTTGGGAGATGCCGCTTTCACTGCGCGGTGCGCGCCTGCCTGCGCGAGAGCGAGCGTATGCGCCGCTTTCAGAAAATCATTGAAGCTGGTGCGGCAAGGCGGAAAGGCGCCTGCAGCATAGCCCATGAAGGCGATAGCCCAGGGCATGTTGAAGGGCGCCCACACCGTGATCCGATCACCGAGATGCTTGGCGAGAATGCCGGCATAGTCTGCGAAATAGCCGGCCAGATCCCGGTTTGGCCAGCCACCGCGATCCTCGAGTGCCTGGGGAAGGTCCCAGTGATACATGGTGCACCAGGGCCGGATGCCGGCCTCCAGCAAAGCGTCGACGAAGCGGCTGTAGTGGTCCACTCCCTTCATGTTCGGGGCTCCGGTGCCTGAAGGCTGAATGCGCGGCCAGGAGATGGAGAAACGCTGGCTCTTCTGGTTGAGGCTCTTTGCCAGTGCGATGTCCTGCTTGTAAAGGTGATATTCATCGCAGGCAACATCGCCAGTCACACCGCCCCTCACCTTCCCAGGTGTGTGAGTGAATCTGTCCCATATGGATTCACCCTTGCCATCCTCATTCCATGCGCCTTCCACCTGGTATGAGGCCGTGGCCGTCCCCCAAAGAAATCCTTTCGGAAAACGCGCCGTTTGTATCGAGGCTTCGGGCACGGAACCGGGAATCTGATCTGTCGGGGGAGGCGCCGTAGCATAGCTAGACGGGCGATAGAGCATGGCGCCTGCTGCTGCGGCCAGGGAACGACTCACGAACTGGCGACGATCCATGGATGAGCCCTCTGGTACGAGGTTACCGCAGACTCGTGCTCTACCCTTCGCAATTCAGCTTCAACCACGCCAGCAAAGGTAGCGCCGGCGTCCCGCCGGCAACCTCGCTCGGGAACTGACCTCTATCGAAACAAAGCTGTGTCTCGCAAACATTCGGCGTTGCTCGAGCCTCATAGCGCATAAGCCTGACATCCAGTTGCTGATTGAACCTATAGACCTCCAGACGGCCCGTGAGACGCCGCCGTTAGCCCCCGGCTGCTAAAATGTTCTTAAGTGCTTTTCTCCTACTCACAGCTTCCACAAATTCCGCCGCGCATCTCATTGCCGGAGACGATACTTTCCCTTGCCAGTCACTAGACGCACCTTCCTGCGCGCGGGCGCGGTCGCCGCTGGCGGGGTTCTCTTCGTGGGCGCCGATGGTTTTGCCTGGGAACCCAATCATCCCCGGCTGGTGGAAGTGGAGATTCGGCTGAAGCGGCTGCCTCCTGCCTGGGCAGGACTGCGGATCGTGCAGATGAGCGATTTCCACTACGATCCACACTTTTCGGTCATTCCTCTCCGGCATTCCATCGGAATCGTCAACAATTTGCGCCCCGATCTGATCGTGCTGACTGGCGATTTCGTCACCGCGCCCGCGCTCCTGGATAACCGCTCGCAACTGGAGAAAGCTGCCAGGGACGCGGAACCCTGCGCCGCCATTCTCTCCGGCCTGCACGCCCGCCTGGGAATCTTTGCCGCGCTGGGCAATCACGACGGAGGAACCGACAGCGTGATCGTCACCGCCAGCCTCGCGCAACACGGCTTCACCGTCCTGCAAAACCGTTCGTTTCCACTGGAGCAGAATGGGGCCCGTCTCTGGCTGGCTGGAATCGACGATGTGCTCCAGGGCCAGCCCGACCTAGACCTCACGCTGCACGGAATTCCGCAGGATGAGCCGATCGTGCTTTTGGCTCATGAGCCGGATATCGCGGTCGAAGTTGCAAGGCACCCGGTCGATCTCCAATTATCCGGGCACTCTCACGGCGGGCAGGTTTGGGTGCCGCTGCTCGGAGCCCCTTGGCTGCCGCCCCTGGGGCGCAAGTTCCCGCACGGCATGTACCATGTCCGCGATCTGACGCTCTATACCAACGTGGGCCTGGGGACGGTTCGAATTCCGGTGCGGCTGAACTGTCCGCCGGAGATTACCCTCATCACGCTGCAGCCGGGAACATAGCTCCTTAAATCTTTCGCCAAATCTCAAACGACTGAGAAGGCGGAAAGACATGCCCGGGCAGAATGATTCGCGAATGAATGAGGTAACGGTTGGACAGAATCCTCAGCGGCCGAAGCCTGCCGCGGCGCGGACTTCACTTTCGATCCCAGGCTCGGGCTGCGATGCGCTGAAATATTCCACCGCTCGCTTCTGGCCCTCCAAAATTTGTTCCGGAGTCAACGAATCCGCCAGCCGTTGCCGGGCGGCGGTTATGGTCTCCGCCCGCTGCCGCGAGTTCCTCTCCGCCAGCAAATACCAGGCGTAAGCCGACACCAGATCCTGCTCAACCCCGTTCCCCTGGGAATACATCAACGCCAGAGCCGCCTGCGCGCTGGTCGAGCCTCGTTCGGCGGCACGCTTGCAGTCGGCGAAATTCATGAGCGGGGAAGATGGATCCACTCCCCCCAACCCTTCACCGCCGACTTGTGCGGAAGCTCCCCGTTCCAGGGCCACCGACATCAGCTCCAGCCGGCTCGATACTCCCAGCTTCTCAAACACGCGGAAAAGATAATTCTTGATGGTGTGCTGGCTCAAATGCAGGCGCTCCGCGATCTCGCGGTTGGTTAACCCTTCGACAATGCAACCCACCACATCCAGTTCCCGTTTGGAAAGTGACTGCAACCGCGTGCTGGCCGCGGTGCGCGCCGCCGGCGAAGCCGCCAGCGCCTCTACCGCAAATCCAAGCTGCTCGCTGCTGGCCCACACCTGTCCCTCATAGACGCGGCGCACGCATTTACTCAAAGTCTCCGGCGATTCATGGCGGCTGAACAAACCGCGCGCCCCCGTACGAAACGCTTCCAGTACCACTTCGCGGCGGGAAGAATCCAGCAGGACGATGATCCGCAACTCTGGGCGCAGGCCGTGCAGCTGGCGCAGCAGCTCCAAGCCCCGGCCGGGATCGTCATCCAGATTCGAACCGATCACCGCTACGTCGATCTTCTGGCTCCCGGCTGCGGACAGCAGATCGTCGCCATGCGAAACCGAACCCACTACTTCCAGGCGCCGGTCGCGCCGCAATGCGTCGGCCAATAACTGTGTATGGATCCGGGTGTTGTCGGCCACCAGCACGCGGATCGCTGGTTCTCCCGGAATTGGCGCCAGGCGCATACCACTCCGATGCCTCCGAGGTCCACCGCGTCACCACACAAGCGAACCAGAAACATATCCTTTTTGGGGGAGCACGGCCCAATTGGAGGGATACCGGCGCTTCATCGCATAGGAAAAAGGGAGGATGAGGCACCTTGAACCCTCACTTTGACCTTGTAGGGCATTGAGATAGGACTGGCTGGACGTCGGAAATGTTGCAAGGCATTGCAACCTTGAAGACGGTTGCAAATGTGGGCGGGATGGTTCAGGTGCGGTATCCAAGTTAGTTATCAGAGGATAAATTCGT
>Ga0335083_10009747_pt1 | contig 11646 bp, 9 predicted proteins | sample Lox_Sample_42_FD_206716 | JGI IMG/M metagenome (GOLD analysis project Ga0335083, IMG submission 206716) | Soil microbial communities from Loxahatchee National Wildlife Refuge, Florida, United States - Lox_Sample_4.2 | ecosystem: Environmental > Terrestrial > Soil > Wetlands | place: USA: Florida... | reverse complement strand
TGCTCAAGAAACTGGGCGTCGAGGTGGCCCCTTTTGGCGGCGACACGGTGTTGGTCACGTCGTATCCGGCGATGTTGGCGAATTTTCGGCCCGCTGAAGTGTTGCACGATTTGGTGGCGCGGCTGTTGGCCGAGGGCAAAACGCCGGACCGCCGGGACATGGTGGACGAATTGCTGCACATGATCGCTTGCAAGGCGGCGATCAAAGCCGGCGACCGGCTGTCGGCGGAGGAAGTGGCGGCGCTGGTGGAAATGCGGCATTTGGCCCAAGATAGCCATCATTGCCCACATGGTCGGCCGACGGCCCTGATATTTACCCGGGAAGAGTTGGACCGGCAGTTTCTGCGAACGTGAATGGCCGCTTGACTGACGTAGTGTCGGAAAAGGCCGCGGATTGACGTATAATCTAATGGTTCGCCCCGTGGCTGGAATGGCTGATGCCGATTCTCGGCCGGCGAATCGTCATTTATAGATTTTCATACTTCGGACCGTGTCCCTTTCGATTCTCATCTTTGATTTATGATTTGTGTCTCCATAGGCCGGGGCCGGCACCGGCATGTGATCGCGGAGCATCGCCATCTGGTCAGCCAGGGAGCGAAACTCGTTGAACTGCGGCTGGATTACATCAACGGAAAAATCAATCTCAAACGGCTGATGACGGAACGGCCGTGCCCGATTGTCTTGACCATTCGCCGCGATATTGACGGGGGTAAATGGAAGGGGACGGAGCAAGAACGGCACATGCTGTTGCGGGCCGCCATTGTCGACGGCGTCGATTACGTCGATCTGGAGGAAGACACCGCCAAAGCGATTGGCCGGTACGGCAAGACCAAGCGGATTGTCAGCTACCACGATTTCCGTCAAACCCCGGACGATTTGGCGGCCATTCACGCACGGTTGGCGGCGCTCGATCCGGACATCATTAAAATCACTACCATGGCGAACAGCCCGCACGATAATTTGCGGATGATGCAACTGGTGCAATCGGTGAAAGTACCGACAGTGGGGATGTGCATGGGGGATTTGGGAACTCCTTCGCGAATTTTGTGCGGGCGGTTTGGGGCGCCTTTCACCTATGCCTCGTTCCATCACGAGCGATTGCTAGCGCCGGGTCAGTTGAGCTTTGAAGAAATGAACAGCGTTTATCACTATGACAAAATCGATGCGCAGACGACGGTGTTGGGAGTGATTGCCGATCCGATTGGGCACAGCTTGAGCCCGTTGGTACATAACACGGCACTGCGGCAGGCGGGAATTAACGCCGTCTATGTGCCGTTCCGGGTGCCGGCGGAGCATTTAGATCAGTTTTTAACGGATGCCAAGCAGTGGGGTATTCGCGGGCTGAGCGTCACGATTCCGCACAAGGAAGCGGTGCTGAAGCGGCTGACGAAATTCGATCCGGCGGTAAAAGCTATTGGCGCGGCCAACACGCTGGTGTTTGAAGGAGACGAGATAATTGGCTACAACACCGATTTCCGGGCCGCCCTGGAAAGCGTATTACGGGGAGTGCATTCCATCCATAGGTTGGATGTTGACGAACACTTGGCCAGTGTGCAATCGGTGGCGGCCGAGCATCAACCGACCGAGGACGGTTTGCAAGGAAAAACTGCGCTACTGTTGGGCGCCGGCGGGGCCGCACGGGCCATGGTTTATGGACTGAAAAAAAATGGCGCCAAAGTGGTGGTTAGCAGCCGCACACTAAAACGGGCCCAGCAGTTGGCGCAAACCATGGGTTGCGATTGCATCGACTGGAACAACCGACACGCGATCTCGCCGGACATTGTGGTGAATTGCACGCCCGTGGGAATGCACCCGAACGTGGACGAAACGCCTTATGCTCGCGGCCATTTGCGTTCGCAGGTGGTGGTGTTCGACATGGTATACAATCCGGAGAACACGCTGCTGATTAAGGAAGCCAAGGCGCAAGGCTGCAGCGTGGTGACCGGAATTGAAATGTTTGTGCGGCAGGCGCTGTTGCAATTCAAGTTGTTCACCGGTCAAAACGCTTCGTGGGAACTGATGCGCGACACGCTGAAGCGCGCCATTGGGCCGGCGAAAGCGTGAACTTCTCCTCCATGTAACCTCCACCATGCCAACGTTGATTGCGCTGATTGGATATCGCGGATCGGGCAAAACGGCCGTGGCGCAATTGACCGCGCTGCGGCTGGGTTGGGATTGGGTCGATGCCGACGTGGAGATTGAGCTGCGGGCCGGCAAATCGATCGCCGCCATATTTGCCGACGACGGGGAGGAGAGATTCCGCGACTTGGAAACCGCCGTGCTGCAAGAACTGCTGCGGCGCGAAAAAAAGGTGTTGGCGCTGGGGGGTGGGGTGGTGTTGCGAGAAGAAAATCAGCAGCAGTTGCTGAGGGCGCGGATGTTCAATTGCGCGAGAACGGTTTGGCTTAAAGCATCGCCCAAGACGTTGTGGCAGCGCATTCAGGCCGATACCACCACGGCAGCACGGCGGCCGAACTTGACGGCTGCCGGCGGTGTCGATGAAGTGAAACGGCTGCTGAAAATACGGCAACCGCTGTACCAGGAGTGCGCCGATTTCACCGTGGATACCGATAGAAAAACCGCGGAAGATGTGGCGGACGCAATTACGGCGTGGATTCGCGGGAATGCTACGGGATAGTTCCAATCACGGGGCGAGGCTGCGGACTGAAAAATTATCAAATCATTGCCGTGTGAACCACTACGAGATGAAGACCATCGATTTACGCAGCGATACTGTCACTCGGCCCACGCCGGAAATGCGGCGGGCGATGGCAGCCGCCGAAGTCGGCGATGACGTGCTGGGGGATGACCCCACGGTGCTCCGCCTGCAGGAGCGGCTGGCGGAAATACTCGGCAAGGAAGCGGCGCTGTTTGTCCCCTCCGGCACCATGTCGAACCAAATTGGGCTGCGCGTGCATTGCCTACCCGGCGACGAGTTCATCTGCGAAACAAACAGTCACATCTACTGTTACGAGCAAGGCGCTTATGCGCAGCTGAGCGGCTTGGTTTCGCGCACCGTGCCAGGCGAAGCTGGCGTGCTGCGGCTGGAACAACTGCAAGATTTGATCCGCGGCGGCGACGATCATCTGGTGACCACGCGCCTGGTGTGTCTGGAAAACACGCACAATCGCGGCGGCGGAAAAATTCAGCCGTACGAAGAAGTGGAGCGGATTTGCCGCTGGGCGCACGAACATGGCCTGGCCACGCATTTGGACGGCGCCCGGCTGTTTAATGCCGTAGTGGCGACGGGAATTTCGGCCGCCAAATGGGCGCAGCACTTCGACACGGTCAACGTCTGTTTTAGCAAGGGCTTGGGCGCGCCGGTGGGTTCGGCTTTGGCCGGTTCAAAAGAATTGATGGTCAAGGCGCATCGGGCCCGCAAATTGTTCGGCGGCGGCATGCGGCAGGCCGGCATTATTGCAGCCGGGGCGCTGTATGCCCTGGAACACAATGTCGAACGGCTGGCGGAAGATCACGCCCATGCGCAAGTTCTGGCCGACGCTGTGCGGCAATGCCCGGGCTTGGAATTGAAAACGCTTGAAATCGATACCAACATCGTCATTTTTCATATCGACCCGAAACTGGGAACGGCCGAGGAATTCGCCACACGCTTAGAATCGCACGGCGTGCTGACTTACGACATTGCCGCGCAATCGGTCCGCATGGTCACGCACTTAGATGTGAGCCGCGCCGACATTGAACAAGCAGCGGAAGCATTGCGAAAAGTTGCGTTTGGCGGATAATAAAATCCACTACTGTTTGCCCCGAAGTGAAAGTGTGTTTGCGTTTACGAGGTACGTCGCTGAGACATTCGATCATGACACATCCGATGCCAACCATCACGCAATTACGCAAAGCGCGTAAGGAGTTCAATCGGATCGAACCGCGAGATTTTTTCTATTGGTCTGTAACGAAACTCGTCACAGCGGTTCTTGAAGATAAAACAGGAAAAAAGAAGGTTGACGAATTGGTTCGCGCTCTGATGATGCTTTTAATGACTTGGAACAAGAACTATTATCGTTTTCATGGTCCTAAAGGAAAACAGACACTTGAAGAGCACTTTATCGAACTTGAAATCGTTATTTCAAAACATCTCGTTCAACTACTTGTCTATCGAAACTGCATAATCGAAGATGTATCCGAACTCCCAAGTCTAAAAATCCAAGAATTGTTTCAGGATTTTGAGAAAGTTCTGGGACGAGTAGGTGCCGCAAAATGCCTGCACTTAATCGCGCCGAGGTTCTTTCCGCTTTGGGATGCTGCAATTCTGAAAGGGTATGGGATGGAAAAGGGGCAATATAGAAATCGGTTAGACTGCGAACGTTATGTCGCCTTTATGGCCATTTCTCAGGCTCAAATAGTGAGGCTCGGTAATATCAGTTCATTTGCTGATAATCCATTGAAAAGCTTGGATGAATACAATTACTGTTGCTTCACGAAGAAAGTATCCTTTAAGTAAGCCCGATGACTTACGCGGGCATGCTCAGACAAGCAGTCTCACTTATTTCAGATATGCGAACCGCCACCGGGGTGGCGTACGCGCAGGAAGTGAGTGCGCTGGTTCATCGGCAGGGCTTGCAAACGGCGGATTTGATCGAGCAAATTCCGCTCGTTCTCTGCCTGGAGAGCGGCCAGGGCCTTATTTTCTCGGTTTCTTTTGGTGGGCGACGTTTTGCGCTTCAAGTGTTTTCTCCAGAACATCAAGCACAGCTAAATCTTGCGGTCGACCGGTTGCTTTCTTGCTCTTAATTATATCTTCCAAGCGGGCCACTAACAGTTGATGCTGGCCAAAGTTGACGGGGCTGGCTCGATCGCGCAGGCCCTCGTAGGATCGGATGCCATTGAGCCGTGGCATAAAATCCAGATGCAGGCCCTGCTGCGCGTTAATGACACGAAACAAATCCGAAACCGGATAGTAGGGTTTGAGGATGTCTGCTCCCAAGCTGGCTGCCACAGCTTTTAATTTTTTCAGATTGGCGGCAGTTTTGCGGAACATGAAATCTACGTCGATGGTCGTGACCGGAGCGCCGTGCAGCGCTGCAGCAGCATTTCCCACCATGACCGCTTCCAGACGATGCTTGGCAAGCACGTTTGCAACTCGATTCAGCAGCGCTTCGGCGTTCATCGTTCCGCGTTCTTCCTTCGTCAACAACAGCTACACCGTCCAGCCGTCGAACAGTTTATTGCGGAAGCGGCTGAACTCGGGCACGTTGGCGGCGGCTTGGGGATTATTCGCTAATTCGGCTACCCATTCGTCCATGCGTCGCAAGCGTTCGGCCAATTGCTGCACGACGTTATAGGCCAGCTTGAAGGCGGCCCAAATGCCTTCCTGAATCATGTCGGCATAGTCGGCATGGGTGATTTGGATAAGCTCCAACGGGCCGCGCGCCCGAACATCGGCGGAGTGGGGCGCGGGATGGAAGAACGACATTTCGCCGAAATGGCTGTACGGCTCCAGGACAGCCAGCACCAGCGATTCGGCCGGTTTATGGTTTTCTTCGCCCGGCTTCAATCGCCGCACCACTTCGCACTGGCCTTCCAACACAATCCACAAATCGCGCGATTGATCGCCCTGGCGAATGACGTATTCGCCCGGTGCAAATTCGCGGAGGCGGAGTACCTCGGCAATTTGACGGAATTCGGATTCGTTCAGACCGGTCAATAATGGGATGCGGCGGAGCGTTTCGAGATTCAGCGTGACAGGCATAGGAAAGTCTCTGTGGAAAATGGAGATTGCGCAGGTGAAAGCCCGGCGCGGCGGCCGGGGCTGACGGCTACGAAATTCCTCCTAAAACGGTCGCTCTTCCGACTCTCCCAATGGCGATGATATACGCTGCGGTACGAAGTGTCACGTGCCTTTGTTCGGCCAGTTCCCAAACTCGCTGGAAAGCCTCGGAAAGCACGGCGTCGAGCTCCTGCCGGACACGGTTCAGGCCCCATTGATAATGCTGGCGGTTTTGGACCCATTCAAAATAGCTAGCGGTCACGCCGCCGGCGTTCACCAGAATGTCGGGCAACACGGTATGGCCGGCTTTGGAGAGGATTTCGTCGGCATCGGGCTGGGTGGGGGAATTGGCGGCCTCGACAATCAGTGGGGCTTTAATGCGTGGGGCGTTGTGACGGGTAATCACGTTGCCCAAGGCCGCGGGGACGAGCAATTCGACATCGAGCTCCAACAGTTGCTCGTTGGTGATTTTGTCCCCGCCTGCATAACCTGTTAATGAACCACCATGTTCGAGGGCATAGCGGAGAACGTCTTTCATAGGAAGGCCATCGGGGTGGTAGAAACCGCCGCTGACGTCGCTGACGGCGACGATGCGGCATTCGGCCTCGCTCAAAAACTTGGCGGTGTGGGAGCCGACATTGCCAAAGCCCTGAATGGCGATGCGGCACTGTTGCGGCTTGCGTCCGAGCCGGCTGAGCAATTTGAGCACGAAGATGCCAACGCCGCGGCCGGTGGCTTCTTCGCGCCCTGGCAGGCCGTACAACTCGACGGGCTTGCCGGTCACGCAGGCCGGGCTAAAGCCGTGATATTTGTTGTACTGGTTCATAATCCAGCCCATCACTTCGGCGTTGGTTCCCATATCGGGCGCCGGAATGTCGATGTCGGGACCGATCATGTCATGAATGCCGTCGATGAATTTTCGCGTGATGCGTTCCAATTCGCGATGGCTGAACTGGTGCGGATCGATGCCGATGCCCCCTTTGGCGCCGCCGTAGGGCAAGTTGACGACGGCGTTTTTCCAGGTCATCAGCGCGGCCAGCGAGCGGACTTCGTCCATATCGACCTGCTCATGGTAGCGCAGGCCGCCCTTCATGGGCCCGCGGGAATTGTCGTGCTGCACGCGGTAGCCGATGAAAGTGGCCAGTTCGCCGCTATCGAGTTCGACGGGAATTTCGACTTGCACTTCTCGCCGCGGCGTGATGAGCAAGCGGCGCATGTTTTCGGTGAGATCGAGATGATCGGCGGCCCGATCGAAATATAGCCGTGTGGCGTCAAAAGCGCGCATGGTGATGTGCTGGGTGAGGCTACAAAATATAAAGGCAATGCGGACCGTGGTGTGAGGAAGGCTGCAACTCCCAGGGAATCTTACCTTTGCCATCCGGTAGCAACAAGTTGCCACCCTATTATCCGATGCTGCGGCGCAGCGGCGTTCAGTGGTTGGACATCGGTTGTGCCAAACCATATACCTTTGCCATCTGGCGGCTTGAAGGAGTACACTTATAAATAGGGATGGCCTGGACCTGGGAATGTCATCCCGAAGGCATTTCTGAAAACCGACACGACTAAACAAACGCAAGCCAGTCCCATCGACCATTCATGTCCGTTTCGATCCCCGAATTTTGGAACTTGATGCTTGCCAGCCGGTTGGCATCGCCCAATTCGCTGCCGAAATTACAGGCCGGGTTCAGCCAATTGAAAGGGGCAGAGGAGGAAGGAAACGTCGCTACGCTTGCTCAGTGGCTGATTGCGCAAGGCGTGCTGAGCCGGTACCAAGCCAAAGTCTTGTTGACCGGGCAGCCGGGCCCATTTATTTATGGCGATTATCGGGTGTACGACCGTTTGGGGAGCGGCCGCTTGCAGGGGGCATTTCGGGCGTTGCATCCGGCAACGCGGCATCGCGTGCTTTTGTGGTTTCATTCCGGGCCTATGGTCAGCAACGCGCAGTGGTGGGGCATTGCGGTTGAGCAAATCGCATTGGCGGCGCAGGTCGTGCATCCGCACGTAGCGCGGATTTATCACTTGTGCGATTTAGGACAATTCAAGTTCACGGCGCTGGAAGATTTACAAGGCGATGGCGTCATGGCGCAGTTAACGGCGGGCCCCTTGCCGTGGGCCGTGGCCTGTCGGATGGTGCGACAAGCAGCCCTGGGCGTGGCTCGGATGCATGAGCTGCGGCAATTACACGGCTCGATTCGCCCACAGAATATGTGGATAGACGCAGAAGAAAACGTCAAGCTGCTATTGCCGCCGGTGGGGCGCGACCCGCGGATTGTGCTGGGTGCGATTGATTTTTCGGCCGCGAACCCCGGCGAGGAGGTGCTGCGACAGGCCGATTATTTAGCGCCGGAGTTGGCGCACACCGGCTACTTGCCAAATCCGTCGACTGATATTTATGCGCTGGGGTGCACGCTGTTTCATTTGTTGGCGGGCAAGCCGCCGTTTGCGGGTCGCGATGCGTTGTCGAAATTGGCCAGCCACAGCAGCGAACGGATTCCGTCATTGGAATCTGCTGGCGTGCCGGGGCCGGTCAATCAGGTGCTGACCGGCATGATGGCCAAAGATCCGACCCAGCGTTATCAAAGGCCGCGTCAGGTGGCCGAAGCACTGGCGCAAGTGCTGGAGAAGCTCGATTCGAGCCAGTTGCATCGGCCGGCTTCAGCCGTTTCGAACAAATTACCCGAGTACGAAGCGTGGTTGCAGCCATACAATTTGGCATCTGAATCGAAAACGAATTGGGTACCAGAAATTGAAACGCCGCCGATCTTGGCAGCCAGTATGCGAGCGGAAGAGAAAGACCCGCGGTTGGAATTATTAGCTGAGCATGCGCCGCCGCAATCGCAAGGTACGCCCTCATCGAAGTTGCCTGGAACGAGCCCAGGGGGTGGAGTGGGTCATGCTGCGCCCCAGACCGGTATCGATATTGCTGCGGCATTTTCGCCCCCCGTTCGGCCAGCGGTGCCCGCAATTGCGCCTGGCACAACCCCGGATGGGGCTCTCGCTCCTTCGCCGCCTACTAATCGTTCGGGAACTACGCTGCGGCCGCAAATTGTCATGCCTGGCAATGCACCTCAAAGGATGGCATACCCGCCGGACGAGGCCGATGCGATAATCCCGTTTTCTTCGTCCGATATGAAGCGGAGAAAGCGCGGTCAGCGACGGATGTTATTGAGCGGTGCCGTGGTGGCGGCGTTCATGATGATTTTGCTGTTTTTGTGGCTCTCGATCAATAAGAAACAGTCCGAAAATCCTGCTGCAGATGGGACAACCGCCAACGGAGCAGCGAGCGATGGGGCAACTGTTAACGGTGCAACGGCCGATGGATCTAAGGCTCCGGTGGAAACGAAGCCCGAGGAAAATCGTCCGGTCGACAATCATTCTGACGCGAAAAAACCCGCCGACGCTAACCTGCCCAGCCAAAAGGACGGGGGCGAGAAGCAAGACGCTTCGCCACCTGCCAAAAGCGACGGAGCGGAAGCGGTGAAGCAACGAAATGCGTTTATCGCTGCGAACGACGTGGCAAAGGAATCCCATGGAGAATTAGGCGGCGAAGAAACTGGCGACGCGGCGGGACACATCAATGAAGTTGGCGACTATGATCTGGCGGCGAATTTAAGCACCAGTGCGGGCTCGGATGGAAATTTCAATTCGGCTGATACGGGAGAATCAAACCGTGTGGCCGATCCAACTCGTCCGTCCGATCGCGCGATTGTTACCGAACCCACCGGCACGGGCGGAGCGCAAACAGTGGGAACAACGCCAAAAGCAACGGCGGCAGGCGGTCGCAGCTTATGGGCTTCGCCCACCAACGGAGCGCCCTTAACACTTTCGTACTTAGCGCCGGGGGTGCAAGCAGTTTTGGTTTTGCGTCCGGCGGATTTGCTAAAGCGGCCCGATGGACAAAAAGTCTTGATGGCGTTAGGGCCTGCGGGAGTGGCGATCTTGCGAAACATTCAATCGCTCAGCGGGGGACGGCTGTCGGAAATCGAGCAGTTGACCATCGGCTGGATCGACCTAATGGACGCCGGGGCGGAGCCGGAAATTTTTCCGATGTATGTGATTCGCTACAGCAATCCAGTGGCGATCGAAAAACTGTTATCGAACTGGGGCTCTTCTTCGTCGATGAAAAATTACGATTGGGAAATCTATCAAGCTCCCCAGGGACTGACGGCTGTCATGCCACCCAAAGAGCAAGGCAAGGTGCTGGTGTTGGGAACGTCGGAGGCGATTCAAGACGTAATCAAACTGGCGGGTCAGCCGCCGCCGGTGCAGCGACCGATTGAAAAGCTGCTAGGCACATCGGACGACAAACGGATGGCCACGCTCGTGTGGATGCCCAACATCGCTGCGGAGGCCCTTGGCCAGGAGTCATCTTCGAGCGGCCCGTGGCAAACGCTGCTGGCAGGAATGCAGCGCTTTTTTGGCGAAGATTGTAGGTCGGCCGCGCTGAGCGCCCATCTGTCGGACGACAGCTTCTTTCTGGAGCTGCGTGTGCAAGGCCCATTGGGGCGCGGGCCGGAGATGGTCGTTAGCCAATTCAAACAGCAGGTAGCTCAATTGGCCGGTAGTGTGCAGGATTACCTGGCCGGGCTCAACTTGGATAACTATGGAAAGACCATACTGCTCCGATTTCCACAAATGATTAAACTGTTGGATGAGTTTACTCGCACCGGCACGGAAGGCGATCAAGCAATTTTGCGATGCTATTTGCCGGCGGCCGCGGCTCAAAACTTACTGCTGGCAAGCGAACTGGCGCTGTCGGAAGGGGCGGCCGCACCCGTTGCAAGCGTTGCCGAGGCCACAGGGCAAAATAGCCAGCCGCAAAACATGACCCAAAAACTCAAACGGGTGACGACGCTCAGCTTTGCCCGCGATACGCTGGAAAGGGCGATTCAGATGCTGGCGGACGATTTGGAGATTAAGGCCCAAATTATCGGTCCCGACCTGCAACTGGAGGGGATCACCAAGAATCAATCGTTCGGCCTGGATGAAAAAGACAAGCCAGCGGACGAAATTTTGCGCATTATCATGCTGAAAGCCAATCCCGACGGTAAACTGGTATATGTGGTTAAGCCCGACCCGTCGGGTGCAGAAACGCTGTGGATCACGACCCGGGCGGCGGCCGCCAAGCGCGGCGACACTTTGCCCGTGGAGTTACAACAATCGCCAGCCAAAAAATAACGATGTGATAGTGGCGAAACGTGAAATTCGTCAGGCGCGGGAACAGATGCATCATTACACGACAGATGTGCGGTGCGGTCAGAGATAATTAGGCCATCCAATTGCGGAATTGATGAAGAGGGTGCTGTCCGTGCAGCCATTTCAAATTCAATGCACCACGTGTCGCCGAAGCTTGCGGGTGAATGACCCGGAGGCGATTGGTAAAATTCTTTCCTGCCCGAAGTGCGGGAGCATGGTGTTGGTGGAGGCGCCGCCGGGCTGGGAGCAGGAGAGAGAACCCACGGTTCCCGGGGTGGAGAAACAAAAGTCAACCGGGCAGGAGCCGGCAGTTAAAAATCAGGAGTCAAGAGTTCGGGATCAGGAGTTAAAAGGTAGTCGCAGGGATTCTACACTCAAGAGTCAGGGACCCGAGATCGGGGGGCAAGCGGAGTCGGACGAGAGTCAAGGATCGAGCGTTGGGAATCGAGGATCGGAGATCAGGATTCAAGCGGCCGTAGCGACAGAGGCTGCTGTGGTCCATGCTGCAGCGGAAAAATCGCCGGCGTGGAAAGACCCGCCACCGGAGCAAGATCCGGAACCCAGCGCTACGGCTTCTGCCGCAACGATCTCGGCCGCCGCGGCGGGAGTGTTTTCCGACGAATCCAGGCGGAATGCAGAATCACCGCCTGTCGCGGCTCCCACGGGCGGGTCGGCAGCCCCACCGGAAAATGTTTGGCCACGATGGTTTTGGCCGTGCGTCACCGC
>Ga0335083_10009746_pt1 | contig 11646 bp, 13 predicted proteins | sample Lox_Sample_42_FD_206716 | JGI IMG/M metagenome (GOLD analysis project Ga0335083, IMG submission 206716) | Soil microbial communities from Loxahatchee National Wildlife Refuge, Florida, United States - Lox_Sample_4.2 | ecosystem: Environmental > Terrestrial > Soil > Wetlands | place: USA... | reverse complement strand
CCGCTCGGCGTAGCCATGTGTGCACCGATTTGATCTGTTGGCAATTTCGTTCGTAGCAGGGGATTCGTTTGCAAAGCTGCATGGCGACAGTGCGTTCGTAGGCCGCGATGCGGCGTTGAATCCCCTCTTGCCCGCGGCCTGCTGCATGGCCGCGGGCGCTCGGCACGAGATGTTCAGCTCTCAGTCGCGTTGCCGACATCGCACGCGCCGCCGGCGCATGAGCTATTTCTTGGGGCAGCTCACCTCGGGGCCCTTGGGGCTCCATTGCAGCGAGGCCACGCCCTGGTGCTCCCAGAACTGGCGCTGGCCGCCCGTGTATCGCGCGCCGCTGCCCGAGCGCGCGATCCGCATGAGCTGCGTGGTGCCGGCGTAGTCGACCATCGCCGTAGGCGGATCGGTGTCGTAGAACGCGGCGACGAGCTCCTGCGCGGGCGGTCCCGGGCACAGGTAGTGACCGATGCCGACGGGCTCGGACAGGCGGTAGAGCGCCGTGAGATCGGCGATGCGCTCGTGGTACGCGGTCTCCACGCACCCCGGTACGTCGGACACCTTCCAGCAGTCGTTACGCGCCTTGACCCACGATCGCTGCTCGGCCGTGAGCGCTTGCTTGTCCGCGTCGGTCGCCTGGTAGAGCGCGGCGCCGTAGGCCTGCGCGAGCTTGCGGTCGAGCGCCGCGAGCTTCGCGTCGTTGCAGATGCGCTCCTCCACGCTGCTCGTGAGCTTCTGCTTGCAGTCGAACGACGGCGCCGCTTGCGCGAGCGCAAGCCCGGGAAACGCCATCAGGATTGCCGCGGCCCTCGCGCGCATGACGCCGCCCTCATCGAGGCTTCTCGAGCTGGAAGCGCAGGTGCTGGCGCACCGCGGGCCACTCGCTGTCGATGATCGAGAACACGACGGTGTCGCGCTTGATGCCGTCGGCGTTGACCGCGTGGTTGCGCAGGACGCCGTCCTGCTTGGCGCCAAGACGCGCGATCGCCGTGCGCGAAGCGTGGTTGAACCAATGCGTGCGGAACTCCACGGCAATGCATCCCAGCGCCTCGAACGCGTGCGACAGGAGCAGGAGCTTGCACTCCGTGTTGAGCGGCGTGCGCTGCACGCGCTTCGCGTACCACGTGTGGCCGATCTCGACCCGTCGATTGACCGTGTCGACGTTGAAGTAGCGCGTGCAGCCGACGATGTCGCCGGACGCGTTGTCGCGGACGACGAACGGCATCGCGTCGAGCCGCTCGCGCATGTCGAGCGCGGCAGCGACGTAGGCGTCCATCTTCTCCGGCGCCGCCACACCCGTGTACCACAGGCGCCAGAGCTCGCCGTCCGCCGCGGCCTTGGCGAGCGCGGACGCGTGCGCGGTCGAAAGCGGCTCGAGAGTCGCGTGCTCGCCGCGCAGCGTGACGGGCTCAATGAAACGCGCCATCTATCTTCCAGCGCGAGACATGAACACGACACGCTCGAAGAGGTGCACGTCCTGCTCGTTCTTCAGAAGCGCCCCGTGCAGCGGCGGGATGAACATCTTCTTGTCCTGGCTGCGCAGGGCCTCCGGTGCGATGTCCTCCGCGAGCAGGAGCTTCAGCCAGTCGAGGAGCTCGGAAGTCGACGGCTTCTTCTTGAGGCCCGGCACGTCGCGCAGGCCGAAGAACACCTCCAAGGCCTCGGCGAGCAGCGCCTTCTTGAGGCCCGGGAAATGCACGTCCACGATGCGCTCCATCGTGTCGCGGTCCGGGAAGCGGATGTAGTGGAAGAAGCAGCGGCGCAGGAAGGCGTCGGGCAGTTCCTTCTCGTTGTTCGAGGTGATCACGACGAGCGGTCGATGCTTCGCTACGATGGTCTCGTGCGTCTCGTAGACGAAGAACTCCATGCGGTCGAGCTCGCGCAGGAGGTCGTTCGGGAACTCGATGTCGGCCTTGTCGATCTCGTCGATCAGCACGACCGCGGGCGTGGCGCTCTCGAAAGCTTCCCACAGCACGCCGTGCTTGATGTAGTGCGCGATGTCGGCGACGTGCTCGTCGCCGAGCTGCGAGTCGCGCAGGCGCGACACCGCGTCGTACTCGTACAGGCCTTGCTGCGCCTTGGTGGTGGACTTGATGTGCCACTGCACGAGCGGACGCGAAAGGGCGCGCGCCACCTCCTGCGCAAGCAGGGTCTTGCCGGTGCCGGGCTCGCCCTTGATGAGCAGCGGCCGCTCGAGGGTGATGGCCGCGTTGACGGCGAGCTTCAGGTCGTCGGTGGCGACGTAGGTATCGGTGCCCTGGAATTTCATGGGTGCCTATGTTACAGAAGTTGGAGCACCCACAACGAAGCCATCCCCACGCCCAGCGTCCACAGCGTTCCCAGCCTGAAGTACGCCACGACGGTCGCGATGACCGCCGCGGCAACCTTGGGTGTCGCGAACTGGAACCCCAAAGGCCCGGCGTCGACGACCATCGGCAGGATCAGCGCGGTGAGCATCGCCGCCGGAACGTAGCGCAACGCACGGGCGAGCAGCGGCGGCATCGACCGCCGCGCGAAGAGCGCGATGAACGACAGCCGGGAGAGGTAGTTGAGCGCCCCGACCGCGAAGATCACGCCCCACAGCTTCAGCGCGGTTTCCATCTTTCCCCGGCGAGATCGGCGATCGTGCCGACGGCAATCCCGATGAGGCCCGCAACGATGAGATTGAGCCGCATGGGTAACCCGGCAAGCGCCAGCACCGCGACGCCCGCCGAGATCGCCGCGAGGATGGAGGGCGCATTTCGAAAGAGCGGCGCAACGAGCGCGATGAAGCACAGCGGCACGGCGAACTCGAGCGACCACGCCGACGGAATCAGGTTGCCGGCGAAGAAACCGAGCATGCACGCGACCTGCCAGGTGAGCCAGAGCGCCACACCCGAGCCCAGGAAATGGCGCCCCGCGGCCTCGCGATCCTCGTCGATGTGGAAGCGGCGAATCGCCGCCGCGAACACCTGGTCCGACAGCAGGAACGCGAGCACGCGTTGCCAATGCTCCGGCAGCGGCTTGAGGAACGGCGCGATCGCGGCGCTGTACATCAGAAGACGCAGCCCGAGCACCGAAGTCGTCAGCACGATGACCGCGAACGGCGCACCCGCCGCGAGCATCTGCGCGGCGACGATCTGCGCCGCGCCGGAGAAGACGATCGCGCTCATGCCGAGCGATCCAAGCCAGCCGGTGCCCGCCGCCGCTGCGCCCACGCCACATACGATGCCGAAAGGCAGCAAGCCGAGGCACGCCGGCAGCATTTCGACGAAGCCTTCGCGGAAGTCGCGGGACGCGAGTACGTTGCGCATGAACGGAAAGGGGAGGCGCGACCTCCCCTTTGATGCCGTCGATTATAGCGGGCGTTCCGCGCTACCATTGCCGGCGTGAAGCTTCGTCCGTGCATCGCCGCGCTCGCCATCGCGCTTGCCGCCATCGCGGCGCATGCGCAGGACTATCCGAATCATCCCGTGCGCGTCGTGGTGCCGTTCTCGCCCGGCGGCGCCGTCGACGGGCCCATGCGGCTCATCGCGGACGGCCTGCGCAAGCGTTGGGGCCAGAGCGTCTACATCGAAAACAAGCCCGGCGCCGGCGCCACCATCGGCGCGGAGGTCGTGGCCAAGGCGCCGCCCGACGGCTACACGCTCCTGCTCGCGTCGCAGACCAACGCGATCAGCGCCACGCTGTACGACAAGCTCCCGTACGACGCGATCGAGGACTTCGAGCCGATCTCGCTCATCGGGCGCGAGCCCGGCGTGCTGGTCGTCAACCCCTCTCTTCCGGTGAAGACGCTGCAGGAGTTCATCGCGTACGTGAAGCAGCGGCCGGGCCAGGTCGACTACGCATCCTCGGGAAACGGCAGCGGGCAGCACCTGTTCATGGCGATGCTCGCGTCGATGACGGGCATGCAGCTGTCGCACGTCCCTTACAAGGGCAGCGGGCAGGCCACCACGGACCTCCTGGCCGGCCAGGTGAAGGCGTCGATCCCGGGCGTCACGGGCATGGTCGGCCACATCAAGGCGGGCCGCCTGCGGGCGATCGCGGTGACGGGATCGACGCGCTCGCCGCAGCTGCCCGACGTACCGACGATCGCGGAGTCGGGCGTGCCCGGCTACGCGGCCTACGTGTGGATGGGGCTGATGGCGCCCAAGGGCACCCCGCCCGCGCTCATCAACAAGATCTACCGCGACCTCCTTGAAGTGCTCGCCACCGGCGAGGTCAAGGGCTACTTCGACGCGGCGGGCATCGAGATCGTGGGGTCCACGCCAGCGGAATTCGCGGCGTTCTTTCGCGCCGAGCGCGAGCAATGGGCGCGCGTGATTCGCGAGACAGGTGCCAAGGCGGAGTGATCGTGAACCCGAACGAAGACATCCCGGTCGAAGGCCGCGAGCACTGGACGCGCAAGGGCGACGTGCGCCTATTCCTCTGGCAGAAGTTCGCCGGAAAGCCCGATGGCAAGCCGGCCGTGGTGTTCGTGCACGGGTCGTCGATGGCGTCGCAGCCGACGTTCGACCTCACCGTGCCCGGACGGCCCGATTCCTCGGCAATGGACTGGTTCGCGCGGCACGGCTTCGACTGCTGGACCGTGGACATGGAAGGCTACGGCCGCTCCGACAAGACGCGCGACATCTACTGCGACATCGCCAACGGCGCGGACGACCTCGCCGCCGCGACGAGCTATATCTCGCAAGCGAGCGGGTCCCGCCGATTCCTTACGTACGGCATCTCCTCGGGTGCGCTGCGCGCGGCGATGTTCGCGCAGCGGCATCCGGAGCGCGTGTCACGCCTCGCCCTGGACGCTTTCGTGTGGACCGGCGAAGGCGCGCCCACGCTCGCGCAGCGGCGCAAGAACCTGCCCCAGTTCCTCGCGACCAAGCGTCGCCCGATCGACCGCGATTTCGTACGCTCGATCTTCGCCCGCGACCATCCCGACTGCGCCGAGCCGCGCGTGGTCGAGGCGTTCGCCGACGCGATCCTCGCCCTCGACGACTCGATGCCCAACGGCACCTACATCGACATGTGCTCGAAGCTGCCCGTGGTCGATCCGGCGCTGATCACCGTGCCCACGCTCGTCCTGCGCGGCCAATACGACGGCATCGCGGCGTTCGACGACCTCGTCGAATTCTGGAGACGCCTTCCCAACCCGGACAAGCAGTTCTCGGTCATGGCCGGCATCTCGCACGCGAGCTTCCAGCAGAAGAACTACCTCATGGTGTATCACATCCTGCATGCGTTCTTCACGCAGCCGGCCCCGGCCCATTTGACATAATAAAAGGGTCAGACCCCATTACAAGGCCTGGCACATTTCTTTGACCTGGCCCCTCTCGCCTGCCGCGACCGCCTGGTGCGCATTCGCGCTCGCCGCGGGCTACAGCGTCCGCGCCGTATCCGGCTTCGGTGCCGGGGTCATCGCGACACCGCTCCTGACGTTCGTGATGCCGATGTCGGTCACGGTGCCACTCATCACGGTGATCGGCGGGGTCGCGTCGCTGCGCCAGGTGCTGCGCGATTGGCGGGAAGTGGAATGGCGGCGTCTCGCGATCCTCGTTCCGGGCTCGCTCGCCGGCATCGCCATCGGCCTGTACGTCTTCAAGACCATCGACCAGGCCCTGCTCGCGCGCGCGCTCGGCGTGTACATACTCCTCTACGCGGCGTACAGCCTGCTCGGCGAGAAGCTGCCGCACAGGACCATGGCCATGCCGCGCTGGCTCGTGCACCCGGTGGCCGCGCTCGGCGGATTCGTCGCGACGATCTTCGGCGGCCTTGCCGGGGCCATCTATGCGACGTACCTCGATGCGCTCCGCCTCTCGAAGGGCGCGTTTCGGGTCACCATGTCGGCGATGCTGTTGCTTCTCGCAGCCCTGCGCTCGATCGGCTACTTCGCCACGGGCGTCTTCCGCCTCGAGGACTTCGCGCTGATCATCGCGTCCTTGGTGCCGGTCGCGATCGGCACGATCGTGGGCGACAGGCTGCACGATCGCCTCGACCCCAAGGCGTTCCGCCGCGTCATCGGGCTGCTCCTGGTCGCGAGCGGCACCGGGCTGTTGTTCATTCGCTAGCCCTTCACGCCGCCGGCGGTCAACCCGCCGACCACGCGCTCCTGGAACACCGCGATCAGGATGCAGATCGGCACGATGGCGACCACCAGCGCCGCCGAGATGAGCGGCCAAGGGAAGGCGAACTCGCCCTGATAGAGCGTGATGCCCACCGACAGGGTGCGCATGCTCACGCGGTTCATCATCGTCAAGGCGAGCAGGAACTCGTCCCACGCGTTGACGAAGGCGAGGATGGCCGCGGTGAACACGCCGGGCGCCGCGAGCGGCATGACCACGCGGAACAGGGCGCCCACGCGCGAACACCCGTCGACCATCGCGGCCGCCTCGAGGTCGGGCGGGATATCCTGGAAGAACGCCGCCATCACGAGCGTGCACACGGGCAGCGACAGCACGGCGTAGGGCATGATCAGGGCGAAGTAGGTATTGAGCAGCCCAAGCTCGCGCATGAGCTTGAACAGCGGGACCATGAGCGAGATGAGCGGGAACATCGCCACGGCGAGCAGCAGCGACATGACGAGGTTGCGGTGCGGCATGCGCAACCGCGTCAGCGCGTATGCGGCGAGCGCGCCGATGACGATGCACAGCAGCGTCGACAGGCCGGCGACGATCACGCTGTTGGCCATGAAGCGAAGGATCGGCTGCGCGGTGAACGCGGTCACGTAGTTGGCCAGCGTCGGCGCGATCGGGAGATACGTGATCGGGCTCCTGATGAGCTCCGTCTCGGTCTTGAACGACGTGAGGAGCATCCACACGGCCGGGAAGAAGCCGTTCACCGCCACGATGACCGCGGACAGCCAGACGACCGCGCGGCGGTTGAGATTCATCTCTCCTCCCTCCCCGCGCTGCGTCGCGTATAGCGCAGGTAGCCCGACGTCGCCGCCATCGACAGCAGGAACATGAGCGCCGCGAGCGCGGACCCGTAGCCGAAGTCGAGGAAGTCGAGAGTCGTCTTGTGGATGTACATGGCGAGCGTCTCGGTCGAGTCGCCCGGGCCGCCGCCGGTCATCGCGTACGGGATGTCGAACGTCTGGATGGCGGTGATCGTCCGGAAGATGAGCGCGACGAAGATGGCCGGACGCAGCATCGGCAGCGTGATCTCGACGAACTGCTGCCACGCCGTGGCGCCGTCGACCTCGGCCGCCTCGTAGAGCGATCGCGGGATCGTCTGCAATCCCGCGAGCAGCATGAGCGCCATGAACGAGGATGCCTTCCACACGATCGCGGTGCAGATGGCCACGGTGGCCAGCGTGGGATCCGACAGCCAGTTCTGCGGCGCGATGCCGACCGTCGCGAGAAGATCGTTGACCACGCCGGTCTGGTATTCGAAGAACCAGCGGAAGATGAGCCCGGCGAACACGAGCGGCAGCGCCCACGGCAGGAGCAGCCCCAGCCGGACGGGCCACTTCATGCGAAACGGCCGGTTCGCGAGCAGCGCGAGCCCGAGCCCGACCAGCAGCGCCGCCGGCACCGTCACCGCAACGTAGACGACTGTTTGCCACAGCGAATGCCAGAAGCGGTCGTCGTCGAACGCGCGCAGGTAATTGTCGAACCCGACGAACTTCTCGCCCGCCCCGGGGTTCGCGTTGTCGACACCGGTCAGGCTCGTCCATAGCAGCGTCGCGACCGGATAGACGACGATCGCCGCGAGAAGCAGCGCCGCGGGCGTGAGCAGGAGCACCCCGAGCGCACGCTCGGAGAGGTCCTTGCGCGCGGTCATGCGCTCACTTGTACAGGGGCTTCAGCCGGCTCTTCATGTCCGCGAGCGCGCCGTCGGTCGTCTTCGTGCCCGCGAGGTACGCGTTCATGTTGCTCCTGATGGCGTCGGATACTTGAGGATACTGCGCCGACACGGGGCGCGACTTCGCGGTCTCGACCACGGGCAGCGCATCGGCGAACCACGGGTTGGCCGCCAGCACTTCGGGATCCCTGTACACGCTCGGGAAGACCGGCAGGTGCGAGGCGAGCACCGCCTGCATCTTCGACACCTCGGGCGAAGACAGCCAGCGCGCGAACTTCACCGCTTCCTGCTTGTTCTTCGAATACGCCGAGACCGCGAGCTGCCAGCCTCCGATGCATGTCGCGCTCTTGCCGCCCTGATCGTGCGGAAGGATCGTGACGCCCACCTTGCCCTTGACCTTGGTGTCGGCGTCATTCTCCACGCGATTCCAGAAATAGCCCCAGTTCTGCGCGAACACGACGTTGCCCGCCTGAAAGTCCACGCGGATGCGATCGGTCGGGATCTCGGCGATGTTCTTCGGCAGCACGCCGGCCTGCTTCATGCGGCCGTACAGCTGGAACGGCTGGCGCGCCTCCACCGTGTCGAGGTTGAGCCTGCCGTCTTTCACGATGTCGCTTCCCGTGCCCCACAACGGCACGAGATACGTGCAGACCGTGCCCTCGATGGGGGCGCCCGCGGTCGAGAATCCCTGCAGCTGCGGGTTCTTCTCGCCGTCGAGGATCACGCGCGCTGTCTCCATCATCTCGTCCCAGCTCTTCGGCACGGGCCGCTTGTACTTGTCGAGCAGGTCCTTGCGGTAATACAGGAACTGCGCGTCCGCGAAGTACGGCAGCGCAACCAGCTTGCCCCCGACCTGGTCGGCATCCGCATAGGCCTTGAGATACGCCGGCAGGATCTTCGCCTTGTCGGACCCGAGGTACGCATCGAGCGGCTCGGCCCATCCCTGCGCCGCCCACTGCGCGGGCCGGATCACGTCGATCAGGATGACGTCGAGCGCGGAATCCTTCGACGAAAGGACCGTGGTGAGGTACTGCTGCTGCGCCTCCGACGTGGCGCCCCCGACCTCCACCTCGATCTTCACGTTCGGATTTTTCTTCTGGTACTCGTCGGCGATCTTGCGCATCACGTCGGGACGCTGCTGCCCGCCGGTGAAGATGCGCAGCGTCGTCTGCTGCTGCTGCTGCGCCGACGCCGGCAACGCGAGCGCCGCGACGGTCAGGGCGATGAAGATGAGCCTCATGTCTCCTCCTCCTTCGTTACCAATCGTCGCCCCGCACCGCGGCTCCGGTGTCGGAGTCGAACAGGTGGAAGCGGTTCATCGCGAGCGACACCGAAAGCGCCTGTCCCACGCGCAGCGCCGCCTCGGGCGGGAAGCGTCCCGTCATTTCGCCCGCGCCGTCGCCGCTGCCCAGCCGGATCAGGCCGAGCGTGTCGGATCCGAGCGGCTCGACGAGCATGACGTGGCCGTCGACCGTCGCCGCCGTGATCTGCGTCGAAACGCCCGTGCTGATGTGCTCCGGCCGCAGGCCGAACGTGAGCGAGCGGCCCGCGTGCCGCGCGCACTCGGCCACGCGCGTTGCAGGCACCGGCAGCTCGATGCCACCCGGCAAGTGCAGCGTTCGTCCTCCGTCGCCGACCCGGCACGCAAGGAAGTTCATCGGCGGCGATCCGGTGAAGCCCGCCACGAACTTCGCCGCCGGCCGGTTGTAGATGGCGTCCGGCGTGCCGTATTGCACGAGCTTGCCTGCCTGCAGCACGACGATGCGGTCGGCGAGCGTCATCGCCTCGACCTGGTCGTGCGTAACGTAGATGATCGTGTTGCCGAGCTTCTGGTGCAGCCGCTTGATCTCCACGCGCATCTCGGCCCGAAGCAGCGCGTCGAGATTCGACAGCGGCTCGTCGAACAGGAACGCCTTCGGCTGGCGCACGATCGAGCGGCCCATCGCCACCCGCTGCCGCTGCCCGCCGGAGAGCTCGCGCGGCCTGCGGTCGAGCAGATGCGTGATCTGCAGGATCGTCGCCGCCTCGTTGACGCGGGCGCGGATCTCCTGCTCGGGCCGCTTGCGCAGACGCAGCCCGAACGCCATGTTCTCGAAGACGCTCTTGTGCGGGTAGAGCGCGTAGTCCTGGAACACCATCGCGATGTCGCGCGCGCGCGGCGGAAGCTCGTTGACCACGGTGCCCCCGATGTCGATCTCGCCCGACGTGATCTGCTCGAGGCCCGCGATCATGCGAAGCAGCGTCGACTTGCCGCAGCCGGAGGGCCCGACAAACACGACGAACTCGCCCGACTTCACGGTGAGGTCGATGCCGTGGATGACCTCGTTGGCCCCGTAGGCCTTCACGACGCTGCGCAGGCGGACTTCGGCCATTTCAGGGGACGGCGCTCGTCTGCGCGATGCCGGCGTCCACGACGATGCTCTGGCCGGTGATCGCGCGTGATTCCTCGGAGGCGAGAAACAGCGCCGCGCGCGCAACGTCCTCGGGCGAGACGCGGAACTTCAGGCATTGCGATTCGAGATAGCGCAGCTCGTCCGCTGGCGACGCCCATAGCGCACGCTGCCGCGCCGTGTCGATCGCGCCCGGCATGATCGAATTGACACGGATGTTGCACTCGCCGAGCTCGCGCGCCAGCACGCGCGTGAGCCCCGCGATCGCCGCCTTCGCCGACGCGTACACCGCGAGGTTGGAACGCCCGCGCAGCCAAGCCACGGAGCCGAGATTGATGATGGCGCCGCCGCCCGCCGCCGCCATGCCCGGTGCCACCGCCTGCGCCGCGAAGAAGTGGTGGCGCAGGTTGACCGCCATGTTCTCGTCCCAGTACTCGGGCGTGACGTCGGCCAACGCGTGACGGTCGTCGCGCGCCGCGTTGTTGACGAGCACGCGCACCGGGCCCCACAGCGCCGCGACCTCGGCAAGCGCTCCCGCGAGTGCCGCGACGTCGCGCACGTCGCAGCGCACGTACCGGACACGGTCGGCGCCGAAGCCCGCCGCCAGCGCCTGCGACGGCGCATCGTCGATATCGACGAACGCCACGCGGCATCCCTGGCCCGCGAAGTGCGAGACGAACGCCGCGCCGATGCCGGTGCCGCCGCCCGACACGAAGACCGTGCGTCCGGCAAGATCGGGATAGCGGGCGGAGGCAGGCGCGGCCATGGGGCGAACATGGTACCGCCTCGGAAGCCCGCGTAGAATGGCACGGGGCATTTTTCGAAGGCGTCTTCCCGATGGACACCTACACCAACCGGTTCAAGCGTGCGCTCGCGGAAGGGCGCACGCTGTTCGGCGCCTGGCTCATGAGCGGCTCGCCTTCCACCGCCGAGGCGCTCGGCGTGGCGGGCTTCGACTTCCTGGTGGTCGACATGGAGCATACGCCGCTCGAGACGCATCACATGGTCGACACGCTGCGCGCGATCGCCGGCACGCCGGCGTCCGCGGTCGTGCGAATGCCGTGGAACGACATGGTGATGATCAAGCGCGCTCTCGACGGCGGTGCGCAGTCGATCCTCATGCCGTTCGTGCAGGACGCGGACGAAGCGCGCCGCGCGGTGTCGTATACGCGCTATCCGCCCCACGGCGTGCGCGGGGTCGCGGGCACGCACCGCGGCAACCGCTACGGAACGGTGGCAGACTACTTCAAGTCGGGCCACGACGAGCTCTGCGTCATGGTGCAGATCGAAACGTCGGCAGCACTCGAGCGACTCCCGCAAATCGCGGCCGTGCCGGGCATCGACGCCATCTTCATCGGACCGTCCGACCTCGCGGCGTCGATGGGGCACTTGGGCGACATCGGCCACGCCGACGTGCAGTCGACGCTGCGCTCCGCCGCGCAAGCTTGCAAGGCGCACGGCAAGCCTTGCGGCATCATCGGCGCCAACCCCG
>Ga0335083_10009745_pt1 | contig 11646 bp, 9 predicted proteins | sample Lox_Sample_42_FD_206716 | JGI IMG/M metagenome (GOLD analysis project Ga0335083, IMG submission 206716) | Soil microbial communities from Loxahatchee National Wildlife Refuge, Florida, United States - Lox_Sample_4.2 | ecosystem: Environmental > Terrestrial > Soil > Wetlands | place: USA: Florida... | reverse complement strand
CCGATGATGCATGCGTCAGCCGGTGATGAACAGGTCGTCGCGGACGTCGTAGACGCCGCCGGTCATCCAGGCGGCATCAACTACCGCGTCGTGCTCGGCCCAGGTGCGGACGTGGCCGGACAGCCTCACGCTGTCCCCGCTGGTGTCCACCGCCACGTCGCTGTCATCGGGAATGAGCGCGTAACGGTCAAGCGCGTCCTGGACGTTCAGGGTCACGTCGACGGTGGCCGCGTCGTTCCTGATCGCGATGTAGTTCTTGACGTTGCGGACACCGGTCAGCCTGCCGACCGTCAGTTCGGCCGCAGTGCGCTCGGTGCCGTAGGGCACGGTGCCGGTGAGCGTGATGTTGCCGTTGTGGGCGGTCGCCTCGACGCCGTCCGGCACGGTGACGTCCAGCATGAGCGCGTTGTTCGCGGTGGTGGTGAGTGTCGGGTCGTCGCGGGAGTCGCCCGGCGGCAGCACGACCTCCAGGTGATTGTGCACGTTCTTGACGCCGTCAACGCGCTGCCCGGCGACTGCCGCTTCGAGGTACTGCGGGTAGCTCGGCACGGTGCCGTTGAGCGCCACCTCGCCGTTCATGTTCACGACCTGGATGTCCGTCACGTCGACGAGCGGGTCAAACGTCAGTTCGTTTTCGACTGCTTGGCGTATGTCCTTGGTCTTGCTCATGTCTCGCGTCCTTTCCATGACCGGTTAGGCAGTGGATTGCCCGCCGTTCCTCATCCGCTAGTTCACCCGGCAGCCTCGCCGTTGAAAAGGCGATGCTGGCTGTCGTGCCATTGGCTCGGGCTATGCCAAAGCCCGCATTCGGCAACCCGGCAATCCGGGCCGGGCTCGCGGCCGCCACGGTGATAGCACTCCGAGCGGCGCCACCCGCGACGCGCGGTCCTTCCCCCAGCAGGCAAGAGGGGTGGCGCGCGGTGTCCTGGCGGCGGCTTCCCGCATCCGCGGCCCGCAGTCATGATCGTCGGCACGCATCGTCCGCTCTCGTTCGGCGGCTGTCTTACTGATCACAGAACGGCCGGTGGCTTCGCGCGGCGCCCACCTGACACTTTCCAGGGACCTGGCTACAGGTCGTCGCTGACGTCCAGGAGCCCACGCCAGCTGTCGGCGGAGACCATCGGCCATGACATGCTGGCCAATGCGCCCCGTCGTTAGCCCGCGCGCCGGGGCCCAGGTGGGTTGCGTGCGAATCCCCGCCCTGCGGAATGTGCCTGAGACGTGCTACCCGTGACCATATAGCCGTTCGACCGGATCCATCGCTCCTTCATCGCCTCGGTCGGCTCCATGGTGTTCGGCATGGAGGACGGCACCGTCTCGATCTTCGGCCTGGTCTTCGCCGTCGCCGTCTCCGCACAGGACTCCCACGCTGTGCTGCTGGCCGGCGCGACCGGCGCGGTGGCCGCGGCCGTGTCGATGATGGCGGGCACCTTCCTTGACGTGACGTGGAGTCGACCACCGGATTCAGTCACTCGGACGCTTGACGGAGGCTCTCGGGCGGATGTTCAAGGCCGGTTGCCGGTCATGGTGTGGGCGAGCTGGGTGCGGGATACGACGCCGACCTTGCGGAATACTTTCCGCAGGTGGTAATCGACGGTGGAGGGGCTGAGGAAAAGCTGGGCGGCGATGTCCCTGTTGCTGCCCCCCTTGCTTACCAGCCTGGCGATCTGTGCTTCCTGCGGCGTGAGCTCGGTTTCGGTTCCTGGCGTCCCTTGGCGGACCCGTTCGCCGGTGGCCAGCAGCTCGACCCGTGCCCGTTCTGTGAAGGCCCCGGCGCCTATCGAGGTCAGCATGTCGTGCGCGGCACGCAGCTGGTGGCGCGCGTCGCGGCGGCGGCGCTGACGGCGCAGCCATTCGCCATACACCAGATGGGCGCGGGCGAGCTGGGGTCTTGCCCGGCACTGCCCCAGCTGCTCGATCGCCTGTTCATAAAGCGGACCGGCGTTGTTGTCGCCGGCGAGCAGCGCCCGGGACCGGGCGAGCAGCCCGAGCGCCAGCGGGGTGCCGGCCGTGGCCGCGCGCTCGGCGAGCCGCCCGAGCGCGGCATCGGCCGACCTGGTCTCGCCGCATCGGGCGGCGGCCTCGACCAGGTCGGGCAGCACAAGAGTGGAGAAGAACGGGGCATCGTCTTCATAAACGTCGAGTGCGCACTGCAGCGCTGCCTGGTAGTTGCTCAGGCCGAGTTCGAGCACGCCAAGGCAATACTGGACCCAGATGCTCGGTGAGCCGCGCCCGGCGTTCATTGCCTCGAGGGCGGCGGCAGCCGCGACCTTGCGTGCGTCCGGCTCCAGGCCGCGCCATGCCAGCTCATACATTCCCGCGACTCCTGCCGTCCCGACGGCGCCGGGATTCCTGGTGGCCGCTATGATCTCGGATCGCTCAGCGAAGCAGGCCGTGGAAGCGTCGAACCGGCCGGCCGCTTGCTCGGACGCGCCCTGGAAGTTAAGTGCTACCGGCAGCGCGGTCAGCGCCCCCTGGTCACGGGCGAGCTGGACCCAGCGGGTGGCCAGCGCGTGCTGGGCCTCGTCAGCGAATAGCTCCGCCGCCGCGAGACAGCCGAGCCGGGACAGGCGCAGCTCCTCGCGCGGGCCGAGGTCGCCAGAGCACAATATGGCAACGGCGCGACGGAAAAGCGGCACTGCCGCGGGGTAACCGGCGATCGCCCGGGCGGCGAAGCCGTCAAGCAGCAGGTCAGCCGCCGATGCCTCCGACCCGCCTACGGCCGGAATGTCGCGCGCCGCGCTCGCTATCTCGGCCAAGACCGCCCGGCTTGCGGACCAGCCGGCGTACATCGCCGCTTCCACCGCCTCGAGCAGCGCCTCGCGGGCACCGCGCGGGTCAGCCGGAGCGAGTGCCTGCGCCGCCTCCAGCAGGATCGCTGCCGCCTCAGCCGCCTGGCCGAGCGGAAAGCGGATCGTGCCGTCCAGCCGTCTTGCCTGCGCACGAGCCAGTGGGCCGCCAAGCCGCGGGGTCGCCTCCTCTAGCAGTGCGTTAGCCCGGACCGGCTGGCCCGCGATCAGCGCCGCCTCCGACGCCGCCAGCAGCCGCCCGGCGCCCACGCGCTCATCAGGCGACAACTCCGCCGCGCGGGCCAGGAACGTCGCCGTGGCGGAGTACCCCCCACGGTCGCGGGCCCGCCCGGCCGCCTGCTCCAGCCGGGCCGCCACCGCCTCATCCGGCCCGGCCGCCGCCATCCCCAGGTGCCACGCCACCCGGTCCGGCCGTTCATCACTGTCAGCAACCGCCGCTAGTGCCTGATGAATCAGCCGCCGCTGCTGCAACGGGACGGCGTGGTAGGCCGCCGAGCGCACCAGCGGATGCTGGAAGGTCACCTGCAGGCCGAATTCGGCCAGATCGCTCAGCTCAGCCGCCGCGGACGCGTCCTCAGGATCGACGCCCAGCCGCCGGGCGGCGCGCCACAACACGGCCTGAGAAGCGGCCGGCTCGGCCGCGGCGACCGCCAGCAGCAGCTGTGTCCCTGGCGGCAGCTGGCTCACCCGGCGGCCGAACGCCTGCTCCAGCGAGCCGCCAACGTGCATCGGCTCGGGGAGCACCTGCGAACCCGCCAGCTGTGCCGGTGACAGCTGGCGGGCCACCTCCACCAGCGCCAGCGGATTCCCGCCGGTCTCGGCCACGATCCGGGCGCCGACTGCCGGGCTCAGCCGCCCCGCCGCCAGCGACGCAAGCAGCTCCACCGCCGTCTCGTCATCAAGCCCGCCGACCACCAGCTCGGGCAGCCCCGCCAGCTCCGGCAGCTGCCCGCCCGGCTCACGGACGGAGAACATCAGCACCACCCGCTCCGCGTACAGTCGGCGCGCCACAAACCCCAGCACCATCACGGACTCGGGATCTACCCACTGCACGTCGTCAACCACGCACAAAAGCGGCGCCGCCGAGGCCGCATCGGCCAGCAGCGTCAGCACCGCCAGCGCAACCAGGAACCGGTCCGCCGGCGGCCCGTCCACCAGCCCCAGCGTGTTGCGCAGCGCATCCCGCTGCGGGCCAGGCAATTGCTCAAGCGAGTCGGCGAACGGAAGTAGGAACCGGTGCAGCCCGGCATACCCCAGCTGCGTCTCCGGCTCCACCCCGGTCAGCCGCGCGGTCTGCATGCCTCTGGCCACTGCGGCGCCGACCGTGTCAGCCAGCAGAGCGGTCTTCCCCGCCCCGGCCTCCCCCCGCAGCACGATAGCACCGCTGAAACCCTCGGCAACCCCCGTCAGCAGCCCCCGCAGCACATCACGCTCAGCCTGTCGGCCGACCAGCGGCACATCCACACCCCTCACCCCCGCATGAGGCAACCCTTCCCGCTAAACGCCGGAAACACCAATTTTGCCACGCCTGCCATCGGACCGACGACGGCCTCTGGGGTGGGGTGCGTCAGCGCGGCGTTCTCCAGGCACATGAGCTGGTAGGTCCCGGCGGCTGATGTTGGTCACCCAGCGCCGTGCAGGACGGTCCCCGTGACCACGATGAGGAATCACATGATGACCTGCGAGGTATTCCCGGTGGTCGCATCCCGGACATAGCCCGCCCACGCCTTGGTCGCTGACCGGCCTGAACCGGGTACCACTGCTCGGTCGGCCATTCAAAGAGGGGTGACGGCGCCGGCGGACAGGCTCTGCACCGCCCGCCCGGTGCAGCCCAGATGCCCTATTCGGCCTTGTGATTCCGGGGAGCCTGAGCGGTGGGACTGGGATCGTCGGGACGGTGCATGCCGTTAGCGGTAGCCGCCCTTTCCCCCAGGTGCTGATGTACCTCGTTGAGTTTGCCGTGGATCGCGGCCTGGCGCTCCAGGTGCTCGCGATGCAGTCGCTGGATCAGCTCATGAGTTGGCTTTCTGCCCTGAAAGTCGGGATGGTGGCGGTAGCAGAGCAGGAACTGGCCATCCGCCGCGGGGTACTGCCCGACCAGCCAGCAGCCCGGCTCGTGGCAGTTGTACTTCTTGAATAGCTGGTAGACACTCGCGCCGATCACGCCGAGGATGCCGAACTCTTCAATGTCAGATCCGAATCCGGACCAGAACCCGTAGTACGGACCGGGTTCGTTGACTGTGCCGGTGTGCACCTGGAGCCAGGCGCCGACCTGACGCGCGTGCATGAGCCAGACAACGATGACCACCACAGCGGCGCATATCAGGCCAGCTACGATGACTGGACGCCACTTCACCATCTTCGCCTCCCTGAGGGGCCGGCACGCGCTTAGCCGCGAGCCGTCACCCGCGACGGGCGCGCCTGCCTCGGCTGGGTTCGCGCCCTGCCGGGTCAGGCTGCCTTATCAAGCACCGAGTGGAGGGTTCGCGCGGAATGTCGCATTTCTATGCCGTACACGATCTGCGAGACGCCGTAGATAAGGGCGAACAGGCCGAACAGCAGCGCGAGGGTGACTGCGCCCACGCCGGGGCGGGCGAAGAGCACGACCCCGAACAAGATGGACACCAGCCCGGCCAGGACGAACAGGACACGGGTGCCCGCAGTCTCGCCGGACTGGAAGGCAGCGAAGATCTCGAAGAAGCCGCCGACGAACGCCCAGATTGCCACGACCAGCACCAGCACGAGCGCGGTTGGAGCGGGCCAGACCAGGGCAACGATCCCGGCCGCTATGTCAATCAGCGCCAGCAGTAGGTGGCCGACAGTCGGCCCGGCGCCGGCGCTGCTGGCCATCCGGATGAACTGCAGCACCGAGTCGGTGAACGCCCAGATCGCGAACAGGATGACCAGCGCGAGAATCGTCGCGCCTGGCCAGGCGAGCGCGATGATCCCGACGATAATGGCGAGAATGCCGAGCAGGATCAGCTGGGTTGACGTTGATTTGACCTGGTTTGACATTGCCGTGAACATTACGGGTATTCCCTTCGGTTCAGGTTCGGAGCAGGCACTCGCAGTGGTCGGCCGGTGATGAAGAGGTTGTCGTCGACCTCCTTGTAGCTCACGGTGTCGAACAGCCTGATGTTTCCGTCATGTCCTGTCGCCTCGACGCCGTCGGCATGATGGCGTTCAGCGCGAGCGCTTCGTTTTTCGCGGATATCGGTGCTCTTGCCCATGTGCGTCCGTCCTTTCGTCACTAGCGGGGCGGCCGGTCTGCCGCCTATCTGCCATGGGACACCACAATCTTGCGGCGGACAAGGCGGCGTCGGCTGTGGCGGCATTGGCGCGCTCTATATGAGGAGGCGCTGCTCGGCCGACCAGCCCTCCAGCCGCCGGATCTGCTGGCTGAGCGTCGGCTGGCGATGAACATCCGCTCCGCGGCGTGCGTGAACGTGCCGGCGTCGGCGACCGCCACTAGGTAGCGCAGGTGCCGCAGTTCAAGGCCCAGGTGCCTACTCCCGCAGTCGGGAAGCTCATCCGGTCCGGTCAGATCGTTCATCTCTGTCACCTATTTTCCGGCGCGGCAGCGACCGGCCACCCGTGACGCCGGGCTACGCGCTCCAGCTACCAACCTCAATACACGGCAAGGCGCCGTGACCGAATCCCGGAAACGCATAGCCTTGGCCAGGCGTACCCGTCACGCGTCCGGTGTGCCTTCGTGCCGCCGCCTGGATAGCGCCGGCCTATGGCACCACAGCCGCCATCGCCTTGCCTTTGGCGTGCTGGCGGCATGGACTTGCACATGAGCGGCCCCGTCGTGGCTGGCTGACTGGGCGCTCGGAGCCTCGAAGCCTTGCGGCATCGGGGTCTGAGGTGCCCTCAAGGTGGTTAGCAACCGGCGAGGGGGATGTGGTGAGCCAGAGCAAGGACCATCTCAGATCTGGCCAGCTCGGCACGGCGGATGTGACCGTCTCGACGGTGGCGAACATCGGGCCTGGGATCGACTTCTACTTCGCGTTCGGAGTGATCGCCGTAACCGCGGGCGTCGCCGCGCCGCTGACGATCATCACCGCAGGCGCGGCCGTGGCACTCCTGGCTTTCACGGTGGCCGAGTTCACCAGGGCCGAGCCCTCGGCGGGCAGCTTCATCACCTATGTGGACACCGCGCTCGGAGCCCGGGCCGGCGCCGCCACCGCCCTGCTTGTCACGGTTGGCTACACCATCGCCATCACGGCGGTGTTCGCCATGTCCGGCGGGATGGTGGCGATGACCCTGGCGCACTACACATCGTGGCACCCCCCGTGGGGCCCATTGAGCCTCGTCTTGACCGTCGGTGCGATTTGGCTGACCGTGCGCGGCCTCAAGCTGTCGACCAAAGCAGTGGGCGCGGCCGTAGTCCTGCAGGTGGCAATCATGGCCGTGATCTGCTTCATAATCCTTGCCGATCAGCGTGCCCATCTGTCAGGCATACCGTTCACGTGGTCGCACCTCACCGGCGGCCTGGCGGGCCTTTCCGCGGGCTTCCCGCTGGCCCTGTACATGTTCATCGGATGGGAGAACGGCCCCGCGCTCGCCGAGGAGAGCCGTGATCCCACGCGCACCATACCGAGGGCCATGTACATCTCGGTGGCGATCGTGGCCGCCCTGTTCGTCTTCTTTGCCTACGCGACCATCACCGGCTTCAACTACGACGTCTCTTCCATCGGCCGCTCATCGGTCCCGTTCCTCACCGTCGCGGATCACTATCTGGGCGAACCAGCTGTCGCGGCCTGGATCGCGGGCATCATCTCCGTACTCGCCACCCTGATCTCCGGGGCGGACTCCCAGTCGCGCATGCTCTTCGACGGCGGCCGGACCGGGCTGCTGCCTGCCAGGCTCGGTCAGCTGAGCCCGCGCTACGGCACGCCGGTCAATGCGCTGCTGGTAATGGCAGGCGCCGGGCTGGGGATCATCGGCGTTTGGTGGGTGTCCCACCTCATCAGCGGGGACACCGGATCGATGAACCCCGTGGGCCTGTATGCCGAATGCTCGACGATGGGCACCATCGTGATCCTTTTCGTCTACCTCCTGACGACGATCTCCCTCCCCGTGTTCATGTGGCGCCGCCACCGGGACTCGTTCTCTCCCTTCCGCCACGTGGTGATCCCGATTCTGGGATCGCTGATCCTTATCGGCCCGTTCGTCGAGCTGTGCGCGCCGGGCCAGCCCGCGCCCTACAGCGCATTTCCCTTCATCGCACTGGCGATCGCGGCGGCGGCCGCCGTCATCGCCTGCCTTGTCGTGCACCGCCACCCGCGTGCCGGGGCGGGCGAGGGAGCCTCAGTCGGGGGAACCGGGACCGGTGGTAACGGGGATCGGTAGCCTTAGCGCCGGACAAGGGCGCTAGGGGCGTCATCGCCGAGGGCGGTGTGATGCCCCGCCATTCCTGCGGCCAGCGGCCCGGATCGGCTCAGACAGCGTTGTGCACGACCGCGTGCAGGGTCCGCCCGGGCTGGGGCAAGAGCACGACGCGAACTGCAACACGGAGCCGGTAAACCCGTAGATTGCGAACAGGATGACCCGGGCAAGAAGCCAGGTGCGGGCGGTCGGAGCGGTCAGCCATCGAGGTAGAGGTTGTCGTCGACCTCGCCGACCCCGTTGGCGCGGCGCTGGCGGATCAGGGTGAACCCGGCGTCCAGCAGCGCCTCCAGCCAGGTGATGTCGGCGCCGGCCGCCGCGGCCGTGGCTCGCGCCCGGGAGGCGGCCCGCACAGCGAGCCCTTCGGGCAGGAGGGGGCGGGGCGAACCGCAGATGGGGCTATCCCAGGCCCGCTGCCGGCTTCGGCTTACTCCGTGAGACTTGTTCGAGTAGGCAGGCCCGCGGCTAACGCCGCAACTGGTCAACTAGCCGCCGGGTAGTCGCGGTCGGCTCCGCACCGACTTCAGTCAGCACCCGTTCGCATCGCTGGTAGGCCCTCAGCACACCCTGCTCGTCGCCGCGTGCGCTCGCCACGAGCATCAGCAGGCGCCACGCCGCCTCGTGGAACGGCTCGGCATCTACGACAGCCTGGGCGAATTGTTCGGCCTCCTCGAGTCGGTCAGCGGAGAATGCCAGCTCGGCCACCTCGTAGCGAGCGTCGGTCGCCAGCTCCGCCAGTCGCTGGCGGCGCTCGTCGAGCCACCGTGAGGCGATCCCGGGCAGGTAGGGGCCTCGATCGATGATCTCAAGCGCCGCTAGGGTGGCGCGCAGGCGGTCGGTGCCCCGCAGACGAGCGGCTTGCGCGAGGGAGCCCTCCAGCCGGACCGATTCGGAGACGGCTGCGACCTCGTCGGCGAGCCTGACCGAGGGGTGTTCGCTTACCACGCTCTCGGGCGGGAGAACAGCGCGCAGCCAGTGGACCGCCTGCCGCAGGTACGCTCGCGCGGAGTCGTCTGCCCTACCGTCGAACAGCGCGCCTAGCAGCTCGTCACGCTCGGCCCGGCGTTCTGGCCGGGTGATCAGGTAAGCCAGCAGGGCGTAGGTTTTCGCGATCCGCGGCGTGCGGTCCTCGCCGTCGACGAGAATCGCGCAGCGGCCGAACTCGAGCAGCTCGACAGACGCGCTGTCTGGCACCTGCACCTTCACCTGCTGGGCGCGCAGCGCGCGGGCGAGTTCGTGCCAGGGCGAGCTGGCCGCGGGCTCCGCGTCCAGCCGCCGCAAGAGCACGGCTGGGAAGTCGCGAAGCGCCAGCAGCAGCATGTGGTTGAAGCCCTGGATGCCTGCCGCCTCGAGGGCGAGATCGGCCGCCTTGTCGGCTGCATCCTCATTGCCCGTGCGCCACTCCGCCTCGGCCAGGTGCACCGCCGTGGTCGGCGTGTCAAGCATCAAGCCGGTGTGACGTTCCAGCGCCACGGCACGGCGAAGTCGCTGCAGGGCCTGCTCGTCCAGCCCCTGGAGCAACAGCCCGAATCCGTACAAGGCATCAACCTTCGGGCCGAGGAATCCGATACGGTGTGTGAGCGGATGCTTGTCGACAGGGTCTAGCGCCGCCAGCGCCGCAGCCGGGTCACGGTCGATCCGGATCCTGAGGCGCGCCTCCTGAACGCTGGCGAACAGCTCCAAGTTGAACGACGCGTTCCCGTGAGCCCGCTCGCGCCCCCGCGCGATCGTCTCGAGCGCCTCCTCGCGGCGCCCGGCGTCGGTCAGGACTCGGGGCCCGACATAGGTGTCCAGCGACGTGTTCGTGAGGCCGCGGTCGCGGACGGCGGCGTAGAGCTCGAGCGCCTCCGTTGTACGGCCGGCGTCCGACAATGCCGCGATCACCCAGGGCTGTGCGAAGGCCTGGACCCATCCCATGGTCTCAGTGCGCTCGAGCACCTCGGTAAGCAGCCCGTTTCCGTAAAGTGTGCTGAGCACAAGCCCGTCACTGGGCCTTCCTGTCAGTGTGGGGACCGGAGGCTGCGGCTCAAGCAGATAATTCCCGAAGAACGCGCGCACAGCCTCATAGTCAGCGTCGCGCGGGGCCAGCGCGAACGTCGCCAACGTATCGTCGTATCGCCCCGCCGACTGATAGACGTGGGCCAGCATGAAGGTGGCCATGGAAGAGCTGGATGCGACCTCCTCGAACTTGCCCTGAGCCTTGAGCCGGTCGGCGATCTCGACGCCGCCTTGGAAATTCTCGCGCGCCACCGCGAGCGTCAGGCGCGCCATGACAAACGGCGACACACCTTCCGGCTCGACATCGGCGAGCGCGTCGAGCCATCGGTCGGCAAGACCGAAGTCCACCCGGTTAATGATCTCGAAGATCACCCGCGCAGCCGGCTCAAGGGCCGCGCCGGCCGCGCCGGCGGCCAGTAGGACCTCGGTGGCTTCCTCGTGGTGTCCCTCGGCGGTAAGCAGCTGTCCATGGGCCAGGCGCAACTCATGGAGCCGGTCCGCATTCCAGCTTTCCAACTCGTGCTGCAGGTATTCGCGAAAGCGCGGGTGGCAGCGCAGCGTATGGCCGGCCTCCTTCCAGGTGGCCGGGATACGGGCGCCTCGCAGCGAGGCGAGGCGGGCCCCGGCATCCTGCGAACCCAGCGCGGTCGCCCGGGCGGCGGTGACCTCGTCGAGCAGCGATGTCGCGATGAGGAAATCACGATCTCTTGCCGCCAGGTCGCGCAGTATGTGTGCCGACAGGTAGCCGTGCAGCGGATCGTCATTGCCATCACCACCCGCATACTCGCCGGTGGGCCACGCCTCGAACAGCACGCCGGTCACCCACCCCCCGGTCGCCTGCACGGCGGCCGCAGGGTCCACCCCCGGTCTCCCGTGACTAGCCAGCACGTGCGCCGCCTCGTCGACCGTCAGCGCCAGCGCCTCATCTCCGACCCTCGCGACCTCGCCGGGATGCCGGGGAAGGACCGATGCTGGGACTGGCCTCCGGCTGCACAGCACGAAACGCATGTCATCGGGCGCATGCCGCAGCAGCGCCTCGATCACCGCCCACGCTTGCGTCTCCTCGCCGAGCCGCTCGAGCTCGTCCACCACGAGCGCCAGCCGCTCGCCGGCCGCGGCTTCGGCGAGCAGGCCTGCCACCTCCGGATGCGGGATCCGCGCGGCGAGAGCATCTCGGGCGACTCCGTGAACGCGCGGCACGGCCCTCGCCATCGCGGCCTCTAGGTAGGTGACGAGTCGGCCTGGCGCGGTGTCGGTTCGATCAAGCGTCAGCCAGGAAACGGGTCGGTCGAGCCGCTGCGTCACGGCCGCGATCAATGTTGTCTTCCCTGAGCCCGCGGTAGCCGAGACGACCACGACGCGCCGTGCTTCGATAGCCCCGGCGAGCAGCGTCTCAGGCCGGACTCGCTCCACCCATCCCCCGGACAGTGGAGGAGTGATCTTGGCC
>Ga0335083_10009744_pt1 | contig 11647 bp, 11 predicted proteins | sample Lox_Sample_42_FD_206716 | JGI IMG/M metagenome (GOLD analysis project Ga0335083, IMG submission 206716) | Soil microbial communities from Loxahatchee National Wildlife Refuge, Florida, United States - Lox_Sample_4.2 | ecosystem: Environmental > Terrestrial > Soil > Wetlands | place: USA... | reverse complement strand
GCTCGTGCGCCAAGGCCGCCACCCGCGCCAGATCGATCAGATTCATGCACGGGTTCGTCGGCGATTCGATCCATACCGCCCGTGCCGGCGTGCGCAGCGCCTCGCGCAAACCGGCTTCATCGCGCAGATCGACGAACTCCGCCGCGATTCCCTTGCCTGCCAGCACCGTCGTCAGCAGCCGATAAGTCCCGCCGTACAGATCGTTGTGCACAATCAGCCGGTCGCCGGCATCGAACAGCGCCAGCACCGTGGCCTCGGCGGCCATCCCTGTTCCGAAAGCGAAGCCGAAGTGTCCCCCCTCCAGCGACGCCAGGCACTCCTCCAGCGCCGCCCGCGTGGGATTGCCGCTGCGCGAATAATCGAAGCGCCCCGGTTGGCCGACCCCGCGGAACGCGAACGTCGAGGTCTGGTAGATCGGCGGCATGACAGCGCCGAAAGCCGGGTCGGGAGCCTGTCCCGCATGAATCGCCCGCGTGCGAAACCCGGGCGTGCGTGATTTGTCCATCGGAACCTCAATTATCGCGTGCCGCCGCGCAACGTGCCTTCAGTGACCGCCGGCGCCCTTCCGTCTGTGCCACCATGAAGGGGTGAGAACGCAAGTGGATTCTGACACGGAATTAATGGCGCCACCCCCAGCGATCGATCTCGATCCCGAAAAGATCGAATTCGGCCGCACCTTTGTACCTCTGTGGTTCACCGCTCGCTACTCCGGTGGCGCATGGCAGCAGCCGCGCGTCGAACGCATCGGCAGCATCGATCTGCATCCGGCCGCCATCGTCTTTCACTACGGCCAGGCAATTTTCGAAGGACTCAAGGCCTACAAGTGGCGCGATGGTTCGATCCACCTGTTCCGCCCCGAGCAGAACGCCCGCCGTTTCAACCGCTCCGCCGAGCGCATGGCCATGCCGCAACTCGACGAGAAGGTCTTCGTCGATGGCATCCGCGACCTGGTGAGTCGCCAGCGCGACTGGATTCCCGAATTCCCGGGCTCGCTCTACATTCGTCCGACCATGATCGGCATCGAGCCATGCATCGGCGTTCGGCCCAGCAACGAGGTTCTGTTCTTCGTTCTCACACTGCCTTCCGGCGCATACTTCCCGAAGGTGGCGGGCCTCACCGGGACGCAGACCGTCCCCGTGTACGTGACCACCACCGTGGGCCGCGCGGCTCCGGGCGGTACCGGCAATGTCAAGGCCGCCGCCAACTATGCGGTGACGCTCGATGTGATCGGTCAGGCGAAAAAGAAGGGTTGCGCCCAGGTGCTCTTCCTCGACGCCCGCACGCGCGCGAATGTGGAGGAGATGGGCGGCATGAACGTCTTCTTTGTTTCCGGCAACAAACTGCTGACGCCCTTTTTGCACGATACAATACTGCCCGGCGTCACGCGTGACGCCATCATGCACCTCGCGCCGAAGCTCGGCTTTGAAGCGGTCGAGGCCGATATCCCCTTCGATAAGCTGATCGGCCAGATCGAGACGGGCGAAGTGAGCGAGGCGTTCGCCTGCGGCACCGCGGCCGTCATCGCGGGCATCGATACGTTCCTGCTCGACGACGGCAGAAAGATCCCGGTGGGCTCCGGCAAATGCGGCCCCGTGACCGACATCCTCTACCACCATCTGATCGATATTCAGTACGGGAACCGGCCTGATCCCTTTGACTGGATGATCGAGGTGTAAAGCCCCTTTATCGGGTCACGTACAGCGCGGCGCTGTGTGCGGGCACGGTCACTTCGACGTAGCTGCTGGATACCTGAACCGCTGGCAGCTCCCCCAGCGCGTCCGTGAAGCGCGCGCCGTTGGCAATCCCCGCGTCTTTCACCGGAATGCGCACCGTTTCACTCTCCGGTCCCTCGTGGAATACCGCGATCGCGTGCTCGTCGCCCACAATCCGCGCGAACGCGTAGGTATGCTCATTAGAAAACAGGGTCGCCACGCGGCCGTCCCGCAGCGCCTTTGAACGGAGCCTGAGTCCGGCCAGCAGGCGCACGTGTTCGAACAGTTTGTTCTCCTCCGCGGTTCGTCCAGCCGCTTCGAACGCGTCGCGTGCATCGCCCGGCCATCCGCCGGGAAAATCACGCCGGTTGTCGGGATCGTTGCCCCCGGGCATGCCGATCTCGTCGCCGTAGTAGATCAGTGGCGTGCCGCGAAAGGCGAAGAGAAACGTGAAGGCCCGCGCGAGGTCGTCTCTGGTTGCGCCGGCCTCGTTCATGAAACGCGAAACATCGTGCGTTCCCAGAATTGTCACCAGCCGTCCCGCGTCCGGATACAGCGAATCGTGCGCCACAAGCTGCGCCAGCAGGACCGGCGATTGGTGATGCGCGAACACCTTGCGGAGCTGGTAGAACAGCGGATAGTCGAACACCGAGTCGAAGCCCGCGTCGATGCCGTCGAAACCCTTGTGTCCGGCCTGGTAGAACGCGGTCAGCGCCGGATCGCCGTCCAGCACTTCGCCCACAATCTTCACCGTCGGGTATTCATGGTGGATCGCCGAGGTCCACTCGCGCCAGAAGGCCCGCGGCACATAAGGCACTGTGTCCTCGCGAATGCCGTCAATGCCCATGCGCCCAATCCACCACAGCGAGTTCTGAATCAGGTACCGCGCCACTTCCGGATTGTCCTGGTTGAGGTCCGGAAGAATGTTCGCGAACCAGCCGTCCAGCGTCCCTCGCCGCAGCTCCGGCGTGGCATACGGATCGAGCAGCGTCCATGTCTGCCAGGTGTTGTTCGGGTGGTTCGCCTCGGTGCCGTGATACCAGTCCGGCGTCGGCGGATCCTTCACCCACGGATGATACGGCCCGGTGTGATTCTCCACCTGGTCCTGTATCACCTTGATGCCCATGCGGTGCGCATCCTCAATCAACCGCCGGTAGCTCTCCAGCGTGCCGAAGTGCTCCTCGATGGCGTAGAGGTCCACCGCGCCGTAGCCGTGATAGTCGGTGATCGGCTGACCTTCCGGTTGCTCGCGCTCGTTCAACCGATTGGCATTGTCAAAGACGGGCGTGAGCCAGATCGCCGTGACCCCGAGGTCCTTCAGATAAGGCAACCGCCGCCGCACGCCCTCCAGATCACCGCCGTGATAATAGCGGGGCTTGCCACGGTCGAGCATGCCGCGCTCGTTCGCCGGGTCGTCGTTCGCCGGATCGCCGTTGTCGAAACGGTCCGGCATGATCAGGTAGATCACGTCGTCAGGTGAGAAGCCCCGGGCGCCGTCGCTGACCGGTGCCGTGATCGCAAATGGCGCCCGGGTTTCTCCCCCCTCCGAAGAAATGTGCAGCGGGCAGGGCCCTGCGCCCGCGCCCGCGGGAACGGACAAATCGACGAACAGATAATCGCCATTGGCGCTCGCCGCCGCGTTGGATGCGCGCAGAGTCTTGCATGCTTCCACATGCGCGCCGGTCAGATGGCGGCCCGTCAACAGCAGGCGAAGCGTCGTATCGTGCTTCGGTACAACCCAGTCCGGCGGCTCCACTTTCGAAACCACCGGCGGAGCGGCCTGGCACACCGCAAGCGTAATGATCAGAACGAATGCGCTTCTCATGTCAGAAAAAGGGCGAGGTGAGCAATTGGGCCCGCCCCGCCGCGAGCGATCAGAAGTACAGCTTCGCGCCGAACTGAATCTCGCGCTCGGATTCGAACAACGTGTTGTTGATCGTCCCGAAGTTGCCTTTGTTGTTCAGGTCCAGATTCGGCTGCGCATACTGCGGATGGTTGGCGATGTTGAACGCTTCGGCGCGGAACTCCAGCTTGAAGCGCTCGGTGAGCAGGAAGCTCTTGAAGAGCGACATGTCCACCGAATCGATGCCGGGCCCGCTGAAGGCGTTGCGCCCCAGCGTGCCGGGCCGGGTCATGACGTTGTCCACCACCGGCACCGGGGTGAACGCGTTGTAGGAAATGTAAGCCTGCGTGTTGCCGGGCTGAATGTTGGGGTCGCCGGTGAGATCAGGACGGCCGCCCGGCGAGCCGAACGGCTGGCCCACGCTGAACGGCAGACCGCTCTGCAGCGTCCAGATGGTGTTGATCTGCCAGCCGCCGAGAATGGTGTCCGTGGCGCGGTTGATATCGTTGCCCCAGTGCCGGCCGCGTCCGAACGGCAGCTCGTACACGCCGCTCAGCACGAAGCGGTTGCGGACGTCGGTGTCGGCCCGCCCGCGGTCGCCATTGAGGTTCAGGAAGTCCTGCGGAGAACCCGGATTCTGGAATGCGCCGCCGCCGTTGTCGATGGTCTTCGAATACGTGTCGGACGCGGTGAACTGCAGGCCGTTGGTGAAGCGCCGCGTCAGTTCAAGCTGCAGCCCATGGTAGATGGAGTTGCCCCCCGCCGATGCCACGTTCACGCTGCCCAGACCGGGGAACAACTTCGTACCGTTCGGCGTGTCGAACAACTGGTTGTTCATGTTGTAGTAGTCGAGCAGGTGATGGCCCGCCGCGCCCACATAGGCGACGCTCGCCACCATGCTGCCGGGTAGCTGCCGTTGCACCTGCAGGTTCCACTGTTCCATCGTGGAGGTCTTGTTGTCGGGCAGAATTGCAAGCACGCTCACGTTCTGCGGATGCGTCAGGCTCAGGTTGTTGAAGTTGCCCAGAGGCAGCGGGCCCGTTGCGGCTATCCAGTTGTTGCTGTTCAACGGCGCCTGGCCCGACAGCGTGATGCGATAGCCGTCGCTGTAGTTATACTGCGACACGCCGCTGAACGGCGGATTCTGCGCGAGCTGGTTGCTGATGCCGCCGCGGTCGAGGAAGTAGAAGATCCCGTAACCGCCGCGGATCGCCGTCTTGCCGTCGCCGGCCACGTCATAGGCGAAGCCCACGCGCGGTCCCCAGTTGTTCCAGTTGTTGTTCACCAGAGGATCGCCGCCGCCCGTGGCCACGTCGATCGCTCCGGTCGCGAGGTTGAAGTTCGACTGGCGTCCATAAACTTCCACCGGATTTGAGAGGTAGTCCCAGCGCAGCCCGAGGTTCAGCGTGAGGCGCCGGGTGATGCGCCAGTCGTCCTCGGCGAACGCACCCTCCTCCCACGTCCGCGTGCCCACCATGCCGAACGGCGGCCCGATCTGGTAGTTGAACACGAAGCCGGCCAGAACATCGGCCACCTCATAACCGGTGGTGCCCGGTCCCTGCTGTCCGTTACCGTTCAGGAAGAAGTAACCCTTGCCCGCCAGCGGCCGGAACAGGTTCACCTGGCGGCGGATGAAGTTGCCGCCGAACTTGAATGAGTGAGTGCCCTTGATCCACGTCATGGTCTCCGCCACCTGATAGGTGTTCTCGGGAACCAGATATGGACCGTAGTCGCCCGTGTACTCGAGCTGGCTGTTGTAGCCGCCGATCAGAGCGCCGCCGCCCAGCAGTGGGCTTGTGTTCGCGTTGGGAATACCCAGATTCGCCGAAAGCGGAACGTTGTCGTACGGAGGCGTGTAACCGAGGAACGTGCGCTGGAAGCCCAGACGCAGATCGCTCAGCAAAGTCGGGCTGAACGTGTGCGTGTAGCCGATGCCCGCGCCCCGCGCGTCGGTGAACTGCGACCCGGAGCCGAAGCCCGCGGGCAGACCGGGCAGCCGCGTCGTGGTGGTCTCCGGATCCTGCGCGAAGCTGAAGCGCACGAATGCCTGATCGCGCTCCGTCGCCAGCCAGTCCCCGCGAATGTCGAAATCGTCGAAATTTTGGATGTTCTGCCGCTGGATGGTGAAGTTCTGCTCCACTCCCACGCCGCTGCGATTCGGCTCCGGATAAGCTCCCAGGTATTTCAGGCCGACCGGGTTCTGCAATTCCGGCGGGATGATGTTCCCCGGGAACGGCAGGCCCGTCTGCAGGTTCATGATCTGGATCGGCGAAGACAGCTTGGAGATGCCGGGGTCCAGCAGCTCCGAGAAATTGCCCTTCCTCATCAGGTCCGTCGGAACGGTCGCGTAGTCCACGCCCACTGGCGTCTCCAGACGCAGCCCCTGATAGTCGCCGAAGATGAACAGCTTGTTCTTCAGAATTGGCGCTCCCAGCGTGCCGCCGAACTGATTGCGGCGGAATGGCACACGGCTGCCGGCGAAAGTGGGCCGCGCGTCGAGCTGCGAGTTGCGCAGAAAGTCGAATGCCGAGCCGTGGATCTCGTTCGAGCCCGACTTGACGGCCGTGCTCACCACGGCGCCGCCCGCGCGGCCGAACTCCGCCGGCGTCATGCTGGTCTGTACCTTGAATTCCTGAATCGCTTCCGCGGGCGGGAAGAACACGATGGTGTTCACCAGCGATTCGTTGTTATCGAGGCCGTCGAGCGTGAAGTTATTCGACTGCGGCCGCGCGCCGTTCACCACCAGCGAAGCGCCGCCGCTCCCGTTATAACGAAACGTTTCCGCGTTGTTGCCCTGGCCCGTCGCCACATTCCCCGGCACGCCGCGGGTAACGCCCGGAATCAGTGTCGCAAGCTGCGTGAAGTTGCGGCCGTTCAGCGGCAGGTCCTCAATTTGTTTTGTGTGCACCGTCAGACCGATGTCCGATGTCGCGCTGTCCACCAGCGCCGCCTGCTCGGTCACCGTCACTTCCGTGCTCACCTCGCCCGGCTCGAGCGTGAAGTTCACGTTCGCCACCTGGGCCACTTCGAGAGTCACGTTCTGCTTGATCGATTTGAACCCGGTCTTGCTGATCTCCAGGCTGTAATTGCCGGGGGATAACACCGGAAAGGAATATGCGCCGGTTGCCGCATCCGTCGAGGTATCGAGGACGCGTCCGGTTGTTGCACTGGTCACCTTCACGGCCGCGTCGGGCACCAGAGCTCCGCTCGGATCCGTGATGACGCCCTGCAGACGCGCAGCGTCCGATTGGGCGCTTGCGGGAATGACTCCGACGAGGAGCAGGACCGCGCAGCATGCGCAGAGCCATACACGTCGTAGTGTACTCATTGTTTTTCTCTCCCTGAATGCGAGACTGTCCTTTGCAGACAGTTGACCCCCGCAGTGTACGGGTGGTCAGATGCCGCTGCAAGTTGCTACAGGTATGACGCTGTTACCCGAGTAAAAGGCTCCGAAATCATCGTGTTGCACTGTTCGTTTCCTCGGTGTTACAAAGGTTTGGGGTCCACGAAGAGAGGTTATATTGAAGGCCCTCAGCCTTGATCGCTCCCTCGTTGACGAGCAGGTTCGCCGCCTGGTTGCCAGCCCCGGTCTGCAGCACGCCGAATCGCTCTGCCTCCTGCTCCACTATCTTGTTGAGCATGCAATGGCAAAGCCCCGCGAGCACGTCAAGGAATATCAGATCGCCGTCGATGTCTTCGGCCGCGCCGAGTCTTTCGACCCCCGCATAGACTCCACCATTCGCGTGCAGACCAGCCGCCTCCGCAATAAACTGAGCGAATACTACTCCAACACCGGCCTGAATGACCCGCTGTTGATCGAGATTCCCCGCGGTAGTTATGCGCCGGTATTCAATGTCCGCAAGCCGACAATCCCTCCGGGCACCGTTCCGCCTGACACCGTTACACCGCTCGTGCAGCGCTGGGTGAGCTTGTGGGTGGTGGTGCTCGCTGCTCTCGCCGGTATTGCGATCGGCGCGCTGCTGACGCTCCGGCCGTGGGTCGCCAAACCTGCCGACACGGGCGCCGCCAAAACCGAGCTGCGCTCGTTCTGGGAGAGCGTTCTAAAAAGCCCCGAGCCGCCGCTGGTCGTGTTCAGCAACGCCGAGTTCGTCGGCCGCCCGGAAACCGGCCTGCGCTACTTCAATCCAAAGACCGATTCGCGCGATCACATTGAAGACCTCTACACCGGCGTCGGCGAGGCGCTCGCCATCGGGGAGCTGTCCGGCCTGTTCCGCGCGCTCAACCGCCAGATGGTGGTGAAGCGCAGCGGCCTGCTCACCTGGGACGACACGCGCAACCGCGACCTCATCTTCGCCGGATCGCCCAACGAGAATCTGTCCCTGCGCGACCTGCCGTTGTCGCAGGAGTTCGTCTTCCGTCCCATGCGCGACGGCGAGCCGCGCCCAGGCGACCTCGCTATTGTCAATCAGCATCCGCACGAGGGCGAGCCGCGCCTCTTCTTCGCCACCGCATCGGTGCCGCTCAATGAAGACTACGCCCTGGTGACACTGCAGCCGGGTCCGCAGGCAGGCCAGAACGTGTTGCTGCTGGCCGGAACCACCACCATGGGCACCGAGGCCGCCGCCGAATTCGTGTGCCAGAACTCGAACCTCGCGCAGTTGCGCAAACGGCTCGGGCTCACAACCAGCCAGCCATACAGCCCCTTCGCCGCGGTGCTCCACGCGCGCATCACGCGCGGCGTGCCGGTGGAAACGGCAATCGTTGTATCGCACTCGCTCGCCAAATAGCGAGCCGCGGTTTATTCCGCCAGCGCTTTTTCGATGGCTGCTTTCACTTCGGGCGAATCGGGCCTGGTGGCAGGCTCGAAGCGCCCCTCAATCACGCCATCGCGGCCGATCAGGAACTTGGTGAAGTTCCACTTGATGTCCCCGCCCATGCCCGGGTGCACTTCATTGTCGGTGAGGTATTTGTACAGCGCGTCCTGATCGTCGCCCTTCACCGAAATCTTGCTCATCATCGGGAATGTGACGTTGTAGGTGCGCGAGCAGAAGGTCTTGATCTCTTCGTTCGTGCCCGGCTCCTGCGCCCCGAAGTTGTTTGCCGGGAAGCCGATGATCACCAGGCCCTTGTCCTTGTACTCTTCGTACGTCGCTTCGAGGCCCTTGTACTGCGGCGTGAATCCGCACTTGCTGGCCACGTTCACCAGCAGCAGCACTTTGCCTTTATACGCCGCCAGCGGCGCGGGCTGGCCGTCAATCGATTTGGGCGTGAAGTCGTATACCGAGCTTGCACCGAAGCAAAGCGTCGCCGTCGCCGCCAGCGACAGCAGAGCCATAGTCACGTTGCGCATGTGTTCTCCTCTTCGAATCATCATAGCGTCCCGGCCCCGTGCCAGAATGTAACCATGTCGCAAAAACTCGCGCAATTTCTGGCCGATGCGATCGAGCGCGAGCTGCCTGCGCTGCGTGCGATCACAAGCGAGCAGGCCGCCGCGCCTCCCCGCCCCGGTGCATGGTCCGCGAAGCAGGAACTGGGCCACCTCATCGATTCGGCCACCAACAACCATGTCCGCTTCGTTCGCGGCTCGCTCGAGCCCGAATACCGCGGTCCCAGCTACGACGGCGACGGCTGGGTCGCGCTCCACGGTTACGCCGAGCTCCCCTGGGCCACGCTCCTCGACTTCTGGGAACGCTACAACCGCCTGCTGGTGGAACTGGTCTCGCGCATTCCGGAGGATCGCCTCGCCACGACCTGCCACATCGGCGACAGCGCCCCGGTCACACTCGGTTTCGTCATCGAGGACTACGTCCGCCACATGCAGCACCACATCGACCACATCCTCGGCAGGGACAAGCTCACCGAGTACTCCGGCGCTGCGGTACAGCGACCAACCCTGCTCGCGGTTCGAGTCGTTCGTTTTGTTGACCCCGAACCTCAACCGGGTCTTATCGAATGCCAGTTTCTGGACGCAAGCGGGGTGCAACATGTGATCGTCGACAAATACCCGATGGCGTGCGCCGAGTATCTGGACGAAAACAGCACATATCCGCGGCCGGGAGCGGTGAACTGCAATCCAAAAGCCCGCTGGCAGGACACCGACGGACGCGACCTGACGCGGATATCTCTCTACGAGTTTGGCGTAGAGTCCTCGGAAGGGCTCACTGAATTTGTTGTGTTGACCTCACAGCTCTCCTAACCTCGCGACGCGACGATGGGTACGGGCGCTACACTGATCCTCAGAGGCACGCATGCCGACAAGCCACGAATCCCTCCTCGAACGGATCACCACCAACCCCGACGTACGATTCGGCAAACCCTGCATCCGCGGCCACCGCATCACAGCCCAGGAAATCCTCGAATGGCTCTCCAGTGGAGCCTCTCAGCAGCAGATCCTCGACGACTACCCGCAGCTCGAGCCTGACGATTTTCTCGCGGTCTACGCCTGGGCCGCCGATCTCGCCTCCCGCGCCAAAGTCGTCGGAGAATGAAGCTCCTCTTTGACGAGAGCCTCTCGCCACGCCTCGTTACCCTGCTTCAGGACCTCTTCCCCGATTCCGAGAGTGCTCTGCGCAACGGGCTGGCCGGCGCTGGCGACCGAAGAATCCTCGAACACGCGACAGCGAACGCCTTCGTCCTCGTCTCCACCGACAGCGATTTCGAATCCCTGCGGCCGCGCGTTCCCGGCGCAAACGTCGTGATCCTTCGATCCTGCGATTACCCCACCAACATCGCAGCCGCAGTGCTGCGCCGCAATGCGATCCGCATCGCTGAACTACCCCGGTTCCACTGACCGCCTCCTCATCCTCGACCAATAGCCTCAAACCCCCACCACCCCACTCCGCCGCTCCATCAGCACCACGTCGCGCCAGCGGCCGTCCATCACGCCCAGCTTCTCGCGCACCCCCACAATGCGGAACCCCACCTTCCCGTGAACGTCGATACTTGCCGCGTTCTCCGGAAAGATGCCTGCTTGCAGCGTCCAGATGCCCGCCTTCTCGGACTCCTCCACCAGCGCCTTCATCAGCGCCAGCCCCACTCCGCGCCCGCGCGCGGTCTCCCGCACGTACACGCTCACCTCCGCCACGCCGCCGTAGACGCAGCGCGACGACACCGGACTCAGCGCCGCCCAACCCGCCACCTCGCCGTCCTCGCGCGCCACCAGCCGGCACCTGCTCAGATGCCCGCGATCCCACGCATCGTAATCCGGCGCACTCTTCTCGAATGTGGCATTCCCGGTGGCAATGCCTTCCTCGTAGATCTGGCGGACGGACGGCCAGTCCTCGGCGGTCATGGGGGTGACCATATCCTTGATTATCGGGCGTCTATACTTGGAGTGAATGCTTGTGTTCCGGTGCGCGCCCATTGTCTGCGTGCTAGCGACCCTGCTGTCGGCCAGCCCACCGGTTCAGGACGGCGATGAGTCGCTCTACTACGGCGTTGAGTGGCGATTCATTTACGCCGGAAACGCCGGCCTCAACCTGCACCGCGGCGTCGACGCGGAGAGCATCTCGGTTCATCTGCAGTCCGCCGGGCTGGTCTCGAAGCTCTTCACCCTCAACGACAATTACAACGCCCAGCTCTCCGGCGACACCTTCTGCGCCCGCTCCGTCGAACTCGATGCCCTTGAAGGCAAACGCCACCGCCACACCGCCGCCCGCTTCGACTACGACCGCGGCAAGGTCGCCTGGGTCGAGCGCGACCTCCTGAAGAACACGGTGGTCAAGAGCGGCGACACGGACCTCCCCGCGGCCTGCGTGAGCGATGTGATCGGCGGCCTCTACGTGCTGCGGCAGAAGCGCCTGGAACCCGGCCAGATCCTCCAGCTTCCTCTCAGCAACGGCCGCAAGGCCGCCAACGTGCGCATCGAAGTGATGAACCGCGAAGAGATCGCCACGGCAAAGATGGGCAAGTTCAAAACCATCCGCTGCGACGCGGGCATCTTCAATGGCGTGCTCTACTCGCGCAACGCGGGCATGTCCGTCTGGCTCACCGACGACGACCGCCATCTGCCCGTGCAGATCCGCATCCGCATGCCCTTTGTCATCGGCACCATCACGCTGCAACTGGAAAAAGAATCGCATGCACCGTAGGAGTCTCTGTCTGGCGCTCGCCGATGCCATCCCGCGCCCGT
>Ga0335083_10009743_pt1 | contig 11647 bp, 9 predicted proteins | sample Lox_Sample_42_FD_206716 | JGI IMG/M metagenome (GOLD analysis project Ga0335083, IMG submission 206716) | Soil microbial communities from Loxahatchee National Wildlife Refuge, Florida, United States - Lox_Sample_4.2 | ecosystem: Environmental > Terrestrial > Soil > Wetlands | place: USA: Florida... | reverse complement strand
ACGGCGAGGCATCCAAACGCCGGCTGCGGATTCAGCTCGAAATGGGCGGCAAGAACCCGACCATCGTTCTGGCGGACGCCGATTTCAACTCCGCCGTGGAGAACGTGGTCAACGCCGCGTTCTTCTCCACCGGCCAGAAGTGCACGGCCACCAGCCGCGCCATCGTGGAAGACGCCATCTATGACCGCTTCGTGACGGCTGTAGTGGAGCGCACGAAGAAGCTGAAGGTTGGGGATGGCATGCAGCCGGGAATCGAGATCGGCCCATGTGTCGATCAGGGCCAGATGGACACGGTGCTGCGCTATATCGAGGCCGGCCGCAAGGAATCGGGTGAGCCGAAGTGCGGCGGCCGCCGGCTGACGGAAAACGGAATGTCGAAGGGATACTTCGTGGAGCCGACGGTTTTCGCGGATGTTGCCGAGAACCACGTGATCGCGCAGGAAGAGATCTTCGGACCGGTGCTGGCAATCATGCGCGCCAAAGATTTCGAGGATGCCATGCGGATCGCCAACAACATTCCGTTCGGCCTCTCGTCGTCGATTCAAACTACCAACTTGTCACGCACATTCGAATATATTTACCGCGCCGAGGCCGGTCTGCTCACTGTCAACCTGCCGAGCGCCGGTGTGGAATATCAGCTTCCCTTCGGCGGTACGAAAGATTCCAGCTTTGGTCCGAAGGAGCAGGGGCCGGCAGCGCTCGAATTTTACAGCGACTGGAAGACGGTTTATCTGAAATACTAGAAGTCAGGAGTCGGGAGCCACGGACGCTCCGGTCTCCTGGCTCCCGGCTTCTAGCTCCTAGATTCCCTTTTATGCATCTTGGCCAAATCAAATCTGAGGGGGCGGTGATTGCCGCCGTTTTTGAGGGAGGGCGCGCGCGTCCGATTCCGGCGCACAACACGCTCGACCTGATTCGCCGCGCGGAAGCCCAGGGCGAGACGCTGTCCAAGCTCGCTGCGGAGCTTGCCAGCCGTCACGCACAGGATGGCACTCCGCTCCTGCCCATTCACCCGCCCGAAGTATGGGGTTGCGGGTGCACCTATGAGGCCAGCGCCTCTTTCCGTGATGCCGAACACGGCACGCGCGAAGGCATGTACGCCCACGTTTACCGCGAAGAACGTCCCGAGATCTTCTTCAAGGGCACGGCCCGTGTGTGCGTCGCCACGGGACAGACCATCGGCATCCGCCCCGATTCCAAATTCACCGCGCCCGAGCCTGAGCTCGCCGTGGTTCTGGGCAAAGGGGGCCGAATTGCCGGCTACACGCTGGCCAACGATGTCTCGGCCTGGGACATCGAGCGTGAGAACGCCCTCTACCTGCCGCAATCCAAGGTTTATGACAGCTGCTGCGCCCTTGGCCCCGTGATCGTGACGGCCGACGAACTGCCGGATCCCTATCACCTGGAGATGACCTGCACCATCACGCGCGACGGCAAGGAACTGTTCTCCGGTACGATTTCGACCTCACGCCTTCACCGGCGCATCGAAACCCTGATCGAATTTCTCACACGCGCCAATCGCGTCCCGGCGGGTACGGTTATGCTCACCGGCACCGGTATCATCGTGCCGCAGGAGGGCGCGCTCGCCCCCGGCGACGTCGTGACCATTCGGGTCGCTGAAATCGGCGAACTGATCAATTCCGCGGCACGGCTCGGCTGACATGGCGGACACCGAAAAGCTACAGCAGATTGCCGCCGGCCTGATGATTCCCACCATCCGGCGTCATATCTTTCTTTGTTGCGATCAGGCGAAGCCCAAGTGCTGCTCCAGGGAGGCCGGCCTGGAGTCGTGGGATTACCTGAAGCGCCGCCTGGCCGAGTTGGGTCTGCTCGATCGCGTTTACCGCACCAAAGCCAGCTGCCTGCGGATCTGCGAACAGGGCCCGATCGCGCTGGTCTACCCGGAAGGCGTGTGGTATCACTCGGCCACTCCCGAGGCTCTGGAGCGCATCATCCAGGAGCACCTCATCGGCGGCCGTGTGGTCGAAGACCTCGCCTTTGTCCGCCATGCGCTCTAAGCCGCTACGCCACCTTGGTCTGTTTCAGATACGGCGCGTATGCCGCATCCGAATGTTGAATGTGCTGCTGCATCCATGTCCGCAGAAATTGCAGCACCTGCACTGAAACGCTGTTCCTTCCGGCCGCGAAGTCGCGCCGCCACTCGAGAACTCTGAGGGTCAGAGCCTCGTGCTCGCCCTTGTGGCTCTCCAGACCCGGGTAATCCACCAGGCGCATGAGCCGCTCTTCATCGGCGAAGTGCGCCGCCGTGCACCGGATCAGCCGGTCTAAAGTCTTGCTCATTTTGGCCTTGCTTTGGCTGTTGGCAATGGCGTCCTGCAATTCCCGGGCAATGGCGAAAAGGTCCTGGTGCTGTGCATCGACACTGCCGATCCCGACGTTCCAGGCGGTGTTCCACTCGAACATGCCCAATCTATCGGCAAAAATCGGCAAAAGGTTAGAATGAATTATGCGCATCCTGCTTTTCAGCGGCAAAGGAGGCGTGGGAAAGACCAGTCTGGCGGCCGCCACCGGCCTGCAGCTCTCGCGGCTCGGCTACCGCACCCTGGTGATGAGCGTCGATCCGGCGCATAGCCTTGCCGACGCTTTCGACCTGGAAAGCGACCTCTTTCATGGCAAGACCGGCGACCCGTATTCTATCGATTCGCACCTGGCCATCCACGAGGTCAACATTCAAAAGGAGATCAAGCGCCACTGGCGCGAAATCTCGTCGTACGTCATCGCCGTCCTGCGCACCACCGGAATCAGCGACGTGGAGGCTGAGGAACTCGCCATCCTTCCCGGAATGGAAGAGCTCAGCGCCATGATGTACGTGAACCAGTTCCGCCGCGAGCAGCGCTACGACGTATGTGTTCTCGACTGCGCTCCGACTGCGGAATCGATGCGCTTTGTCAGTATGCCGACTACGCTCGAGTGGTACATGAAGCACATCTTCCCGTTCCAGCGGGGCATCCTCAAGGCCGTGCGGCCGCTAGCCAACCGCGTCTCGCCCGTCGAACTGCCAACTGACAGCTACTTCGCCAATATCCAGGACCTCTTCGGCAAGCTGGAAGGCATCGATACCCTCCTGGAAGATCCGCGCACCACCAGCGTCCGGCTGGTGACCAACGCGGAAAAGATGGTTCTCCGCGAAACCCAGCGCGCGTTCGTCTATTTCTCGCTGCATGGCCTGACGGTGGACGGCGTGATTGTCAACCGCGTTCTGCCGCAGCAGGTCAAGGACGCCTTTTTCGAGGAATGGCGTGCCTCCCAGGCCCGGATCCTGGAGGAGATCGACACCTACTTTGCGCCTGTGCCCGTGAAGCGTGTGCCGCTGTTCACCCATGAGGTGCTTGGCCGCGAGCGACTGGAAGAGCTTTCGCATGAGCTCTACACCGAAAAGGAAGATCCTGCGGCGGTCACCCGTACCGAGGCCCCGTATACATTCGTCAAGCGCGACAGCCACTACGAAGTAAAGCTGCAGCTACCCTTCGCCGCCAAGGGAGACGTCGGGCTCTTCAAGAAGGGCGACGAACTGGTGGTTGAGATCGGAACCCTGCGGCGCCACATCGGCCTGCCGGTCTCCATGGCGACCCTTTCCCCCAGCCGCGCCAAGTTGGAAAATAAAGTATTGACGGTGGAAATGAAGGAGGTCTGAAAATGGAAGAAACAACGACTTCGAGCGCCGGAGAGGCCCAGCACCCGGCCGGCTGTTTTCTCTGTTCGACGGCGCTTCCGATGCTGGAGAGAATGTGGTCGGACGCCACGCGCGATCATTTCCGCAATTCGCGGATTGAATTCCTGAAAGGGATCCGCAGCCTGATCGACGATCGCATCGCGCACCTTTCGCGCCACGAAAGCAAAGGCACGCACGTCACGGTAGAGTAACCCTGGTCGATGGGTTACGTCCCCGGGACGCCGAGCTCTTTCAGCAGAGCTACCTGTCCGTACAGTTTTCGCAGCGCCTCGACGATTCCCTGTGACGCTACGTGCACGGCGCGAGCCTGGTCCTCGCTGTATTGGAAGGTCTGCGGCAGCCCCTCGATATTGTTGTCGAAGATGATCCCCACGATCTCCCCCTTATCGTTGATCGTCGGGCTGCCCGAGTTCCCGCCCGTAATATCGCACGTGCTCACGAAATTGAAGGGCATCACCAGGTCGAGCTTGGCCTTGCCGTCCACCCACCGCTGAGGCAGCCGATAAGGGTCGGAGGGACCGGCGCGGTGGTACATCCCGCCGAACGTCGTCGCATAAGGCACCGCGGCTTCCGTCTTGTCCTTGTAGCCCTTCACCACCCCATAAGTCACCCTCGGCGTGAAGGTGGCGTCCGGATAGTCCTTGTCTCCGAAAATCTGGAACCGGTAGTGCGCGATCTTCTCGGCGCTCGATGTCTCCAGCGAGTCGATCGTATCCTGGTGACGCTTCAAGAGCTTTCGCGAGGGCTCGTCTACGAGGTGCGCCAGCCGGATCATCGGGTCCTGGGATTTCCCCACCTGGGTCCGATCCGCCGCCAGCCGCTTGCGCTCGTCCACGTCTTTCAGCTTCGTCCCGCGCACGATCTCCTCGGCTGCCTGTTGCGGCGTCCGGCCTGCAAGGATCGTCTTCACGGGAGCTTCCTTTTCGCCCAAATTCTTCAGCTCTTCCAAAAACTGCGCCAGCATGGCCGTTTCTACGCCGTCGGAAATCGGCGCCGGCGAGAACATTGAGAGCTCCAGCGAATGGAGCGCGCTGTCGCGATACGCCGGCAGCCGCTGCTCATTCGGCTTCGTCAGTTCTTCGCCATAGCGGACGAGCTGCCGCGCGATCCGGAATAGATCCGAGCCCTGCGCTCCCGGAGCCACCAAAACCTCGTACGGCTTCTCGTACGGGGCCCAGCCCTTATAAGCGGCTGCGATCTCATCCCACACTTTCCCCGAGTCGGTGCCCAGCTTCGGATCGTGCTCCACTGAATTGCGCAGCTTTTTTTCGAAGCTCTGCTTGCGCGCCATCAGGCGGTCGTCCTTCAGGCCGATCAGCTTCCCCGCGGTTGATTTGTAGCTGTTGTTCAACCCGAACAGCGTGTGCTGTGCCTGGCGCGCGTTCTCGGCCGACTTCGCCGCGAACTCGTTCAGCGCGCGTATGCGCGATTGCAGCCTGGCCAGCGTCAGGGGCAGGGAACTGTCGCGGTAGAACGTCAACTGGGAGACCGTGGCGAGCCGCGAGGTGCTGGCGGGGTTGCCTCCAACGAACACCAGTTCTCCATCCTGCACTCCGGCGGTGCTCCACTTCAGATAGTGCGGCGTCTCCGCCGGCTTTCCGTTTTCATACGCGCGCAGGAACGTGATATCGAGGTCGTAGCGCGGGTAGGTGAAGTTGTCCGGATCGCCGCCGAAAAACGCAATCCCGAATTCCGGCGCGAACACCAGCCGGATGTCGGTGTACTTCTTGTACTCGTAGAGGTCGTAGCGCTCGCCCGAAAACAGCTTTACGACGTCACACTGATTCCCGCTCTTTTCCGTGCACGCCTTCTCGATCTGCGCGATCGCCGCGTTGCGCTTGGCCAGCGCCTCGGCAGGCTTGGCCGTGGCCGGCGCCGCGTCCTTCACCGGTTTGGTCACGTCCTCGATACGCAGCAGGACCTTCGCCTCCAGGTCCGGGCAGGCGAGCTCCGTCTGGCCGCTACCCGTGGAGAAACCATCCTTCACGTAGTCGTGCTCGGCTGAGCTGAGCTTCGTGATGCAGTCCGACGCTACATGATGGTTCGTAAAAATCAGTCCGTGCGGTGATACGAACGACCCCGATCCGCCGCCGATCCGCATGGAAGCCAGGCGCAGGTTATCGAGGAACTGCGGTGTCACGTCGACGCTGTATTTCTCCTTCACCTGCGCGGAAGGAAACTGGTTGAACAGCCACATGCCTTCGTCTGCCGCCACGGGCAGAGCGAGCGCGAACGCCAGCAGAAGGGCGGGGAATCTCATATCGGTCCTGAAACGTCTATCTTAAACAATCGCGCCGACGCCACCGGGCGCCCCCAGTATCCTCGATTGCCCCGATAGAGCTTTTCGATCGGCCCGGGGGCGATTTTCATGACTTTTTTATGCGCCGATCTCTATACTCCTTTCAATTCACGTCTACCCTCCCAGTCGAGAATCCTTCCCTCGTTAGCTCTTCGAATCGAAGTACATGAAAGGAGCGCGGGATTGGTGTGTCCACCCGGTCCCGAAACTAAGCCGATGAAGTCATGGGGATTTCCGAACGGTAGGAGCATCGTTATAGGGATTTGCACGATTCTCCTGGCGAATTCGCTGCCGCAATTGTGCGCGCAGTCGACATTTGGCAGCATACGGGGCACGGCGCGGGACGAATCGGGCGCCGCTGTGCCGCAGGTGGTGATGAAGCTGCACAACATCGATGAAAATACCGACCTCACCGCTGTCGGCGACGGTTCGGGCGACTACGTATTCGAGAATCTGAAGCCGGGACACTACCGTTTGATGGCGATGAAAGAGGGCTTCGCCAATTCCATCGCCGACAAGCTGGAGTTGACGGCGCGGCAGGACATTCGCCTGGATCTGAAGCTGGCCGTGGCCGGCACCAGGCAGCAGATCGAGGTCGCGGCGGACGCGGGAGTGGTGAATACCGAAAACGCCACTCTCACGGATTCCAAGGCCACCAGCGACATCACGCAGCTCCCGATCAACTCCCGGGCGGTTTCCAGCAGCCCGCTGGCCGCGCTGGCGGTTTCGCCGTCCGTGACCAGGGACTCACAGGGAAACATCGCGGTAGGCGGCGCCACCGCGTCGCAGGTGGGTTTCGCGGTGGACGGAGTCTCCACGGCCAACGTGCGGATGAACGGCGCCTTGCAGGACTCCTACCCGTCGCTCGAGGGGATCGCGGAGATGAAGGTGACGGCCTTCAACAACAACGCGGAATTCGCCCAGATCGGCGACGTGACCTTCGTGACCAAGAGCGGGACCAACCAGGTGCACGGCAGCGCCTTCGAGTATTTTCAGAACAAGGCGCTGGATGCCACGGTCCTGAATTTCAATAACAAGGCGCCGAAGAACTTCAACACGTTCGGCGCCAGCGTGGGCGGGCCGATCACCATCCCGGGACTCTACCGGGGGAAGGACAAAACGTTCTTCTTCCTGGACTATGAGGGCAACCGCAAGACCCAGTCTTATCCGGAGCAACTCCTGGTACCGACGGCGGCGGAGCGAAAGGGAGATTTGAACGATCTCGTGGCGGCGACGGGAGCGCCGCTGCTCAATCCCTTCACCGGTGAGCCTTTCCCGAACAACACCATCCCGACCGGATCGTGCCCGGCGTGTATCAATCCAGTGGCTCAAAAGCTGCTGGACGGCTACTATCCGCTTCCGAACGCCAACCTGGGAGTGGTGAATCCGTCGTACAACTATCAGACACTGGTCCCGATCCCGTCAAACTCCAACGGGTTTGACTTGAGAGTCGACCAGAACATCAACGCGAAGCAGCAGCTCTACGCGCGGTTCAGCTTCAAGAACACGAATTACACGCTGTTCAACAACGGCGCCTACACCCTGCCCGCCAACAGCTTTCTGCCGCCGGACAAAGCCCGGGAGCAGAACCGCAGCCTGGTGGTTTCTTACAACTATTCGATTACCCCGGCGTGGCTGAACGAGTTTCGTTTCGGGTTCACGAATTTCAACGAGAACGATACCTTTCCCATCCAGGGTGCGAATGCGATTTCCCAGCTCGGCCTGATCCTCGACAACGGGATCAACCTCGCGGCCCATCCCACGGCCAGCGCCTTTCCGACGTTTTCGTTCGCGGACGGCACTATCACGTCGATTGGCCAGGATCGCGTAGGAAAGACGATTTCCGGGAACTTTCAATTCACAGACAATCTCACGCGCATTCACGGCAAGCACACGCTTCGATTCGGCGCGGATATCCGCAGACAGCGTTACAATGCCGTGCTGTATTTCCTGCCGTCCGACGATTACGGCAACTTCACGTTCAGCGGCTCCATGACGAACTACTCTTTCGGCGATTTCCTGTTGGGCTTGCCAGGGCCTTCGTTCTTCGCCATCACGAGCCCGCAAATCGACGCGCATGCCATCCACTGGGGTGTCTACGGCCAGGACGAGTGGCGCGTGAACAACCGCCTCACGGTCAACCTGGGCTTGCGGTGGGAACTGCTGCCGCCCTTCGTGGAAAGCTCGGGCGATTTCGCCACCTACATTCCCTCCGCCAACAATGTCACGGTGGTGGTGCCGGACGCGTTCGTCAAGCTGGTGGCGAGCAGTTCCCTTTACCAGAGCATGTACAACGGGTTTCTCCAGTCCTTCAACGCGTGCTCGCTTCCGAACAAGACGCCGGACCTGCCGTGCTCGAACGTGCTGACCGCCAGCAAGGCCGGTCTGCCGCAGGGCCTCAGGCATTGGAACTGGCACGACTTCGACCCGCGCGTCAGCGTGGCCTTCCGGCCGTTCGGCGACAACCGCACGGTCATTCGCGCCGGCTTCGGCGTCTTTACCGCCACCACGCTGGGCCCCATGTCCTACAACTACGCCGGCATCGCACTGTCGGACCTGGTCACGTACAACAACTCCTTCACCAACGGGGTGCCGCAATTCCAGTTCCCCCGAACGTCAGCTCCGGGCCCGGTGCCGCTCGGCGGAGGATCGTTCGAGGAATCCAACAATCCGTACTTCAAGGACCCCACGTCGGCGCAGTGGAACCTGACGCTGGAACGGGAGGTAACGCCCGGCACAAAGGTCCGGTTGACCTACGCCGGCCAGGGGACGTGGCATCTGCCGATCACCGTGGATCTGAACCAGATTGCGCCTGGAAAGACGCCGTATACCATTCCCGGCAACGGGTACGTGGATCCGCGCGCGCCTTACCAGAACTGGCTGCTGATGATGTATTCGGACAGCATCGGGAACGCCAGCTACCATGCGGGAATTGCCGAAATTCAGCACCGCTTTTCCAAAGGGCTGACCCTGCAGGCGAATTATACGTTCGCGAAAAGCATCAGCAACGCGCAGGGCAACGACGCGCCGACCGCATACGCCGGCGAGGAACCCTACGCGGTGGAGATCGCCAACCGCTATGACAACCGCTACGACCGCGGCAATGTCGTGGGACTGCCGCGGCACCGTTTCATGCTGACCGGCTCATATCAGCTTCCGTTCGGAGCGGGACAGGCTCTGCACGGGTCGCGGCCGGTGAACGCGGTGATCGGGGATTGGTCCCTGAGCACGGTCACGACGATCCAGACCGGGCAATGGCTCACGCCAACGATGCCGGCAGCCTTCGACCAATCCAATACCGACATGATCGAACGCTCGGTGGGAGGCGCGGTGGCGCGGCCGGATTGCGTGGGAAGCCCGTATGCCGGCCAGACGGCGCAGCAGTACTATAATCCCGGTGCGTTCGCGCTGCCGCCTGCCAATGCCGGGCGCTTCGGGAGCTGCGGCCTGGGCACGCTCCAGGGGCCCGGGATGATCGATGTGGATCTGGGGTTGGCGAAGCGGTTCAACATCGGAGAGCGCATGCATTTCCGGCTGGAGGCGACGTTCACCAACCTTTTGAACCACACCAATTTTGCGCCGCCCGCGACGAATATCAGCAGCCCGGCGTTCGGGGTGTTGCAATCGTCTTTGCCGCAGGGGTCGGGCGGGAACCGAACGGGCCAACTCGCCTTCCGCGTCGATTTTTAGACGTCGCGCCGCTGTAGAGCCGGCCGCACGCGTCCTCCGGGAGGCGGCCGGCTTGACATCACTAACGAATTAGTACTACAAAATGTAGCATGAAGTTCGCTCTCGTCGTGCTTCTCCTCGCCGCGGCGCACGCCCAGCAGCCGCCCGAAGCCACGTCGCTGCTCGTGGCCGGCAACGCCGCGTACCTCCACGGCGACTACGAAACCGCCCGCGAGTCTTACCTCCAGGCGTGGGAGCTCGCCCAACAGCTTCCACCCGACGATCCCATCCGCTATGACGCCCTGAAGCGCCTCGCCTCCATTCGCGCGGCCGGGGGCGATTTCGCCGACGCCGACAACTATCTCCAGATGGCCATCAACTGGCGTGAGAACCTCCACATCCTGAACGACCCCAAGCTGCCGGACGATCTGCTGCAGTCCGTCGTCTTTAGCCGCGCCATGAAGAACTATGACCGCGCCGTCCTCATCCTGGACCGCGTCATGTCCCTGCACCGCGCCATCTCCGGCATGCCCAGCCTGCCCGTGGCCGATGACTTCAGCCGCCGCGCGCAAATCCAGATGGAGCAAAAGAAAGTGCCGGCCGCCATCGCCGATTTCAAGGCCGCGCTCGAAATGCGGACCGGGCTCAGAGGTTCGCTCGACCCATCGCTCGTCGCCGATCTCGACCGCCTCGGCGGCGCCCACACGGCCATGCGCGCCTACGATGAAGCTGAAGCCGTCTTCCGTCACGCCCTCGTCATCCGCGAATCCATCCTGGGCAAGGAAGATCCCGACCTCATCAGCACCGTCGATGGCTTGGCGTATGCTCTCTTCGGCCAGCAGAAGTACGATGAGGCCGACCCGGTCTACCAGCGGCTCCTGGGGCTCTGGATCAAGTCTGTCGGCCCGAATCATCCCATGGTGGCGGTGGCGCTCGACAAGGTCGCGGTGTTCTACGCCGAGCAGAAAAAGTATGCGGAGGCCAAGGACGCCACCGAGCGCGCGAACGCCATCCGCACCCACGCCCTCGCCATTGGTCTGGTCGCCGCCGCCGCCGAGCAGCAGGCCGAAGGCAACCGCGACGACGCACTGGCTTTGTACCGCCGCGCGGTGGCGGTAACCGATGTGCCCAATCCCATCTACGACGACCTGCACTCCGAAATCACCAAGATGGTCGCCATGCTGGCTCCCCCCGCCAAACCGCCTGTCAAAAAACCGACCAAGCGGTAGGCCGCATCGCCCTGGAGATTGATACAATGTGCCCCATGCTGAAGCGCACATTGACTGTCGCCAGTTTACTTTTGTTTATCGCCGGCCTCCTTTCGGCCGCCGACGTCACCGGAACCTGGAAGGGCTCCTTCGACTACAACGGGACCGCCGTGCCCCTCACATTCGACATGAAGGCCGACGGCGATGCCCTGACCGGTACCGTGAGCGGTCTGCCGACCCCCAAGGTCGACATCAAGGACGGAAAGATTGATGGCGACGCCCTCACTTTCTGGGTGGGGATCGAGTTTCAGGGCAATCCAATCAAGCTGGTGGTGAAGGGCAAAGTTGCCGGCGACGAGATCAAGTTCAACATCGGCACCGAAGGCGGCGAGTGGGGTACGGAACTCACCGCCAAGAAGTCATAACTACCGGCACTCGAAATTCGCCGCGTCGTCGGTGGAGCCGCTGCCCTTGTAGTGCGCCGTCTGGGGATACGGGCACAAGGGCCGCGTCCGCTCCACCACGCCCGGCGATTTGTATTTCGTAGCCACGATCTTTGCCGGCGCCGCGCCGCCATCCACCCACTTTTCCAGCGCCGCATGGATGTCGCGCTCCGGCTCGCCGGGCCCATCGCCATTCTGGCCGAAGACGTTCGGCCCCGGTCCGCCGCCGCAGTGTTGCATCCCCGGCACCATGAAGAGCCGCACGAAGCCGTCCGCCTTGGTCCCCATCTTCGCCTGCACGCCCTGGTAGTAATCAATGGCGTTCAGCGGCGAA
>Ga0335083_10009738_pt1 | contig 11651 bp, 8 predicted proteins | sample Lox_Sample_42_FD_206716 | JGI IMG/M metagenome (GOLD analysis project Ga0335083, IMG submission 206716) | Soil microbial communities from Loxahatchee National Wildlife Refuge, Florida, United States - Lox_Sample_4.2 | ecosystem: Environmental > Terrestrial > Soil > Wetlands | place: USA: Florida... | reverse complement strand
GCGGCCCGGGTGTTCGGCTCCTGGCTGCTCGTGGTGCGCGGCCGGGTACGCCGGACCGGCGAGTCGGTCTCGATCAACGCAGAGGAATGCTGGGACCTGGCCGCCCTGGAGGAGATCCGCGCCAGCCGCGGCATGGGCGCGGTGCGGGCGGCCATGGCCGCGGGCGACGTGCCCGCATCCGGCGGGCCGGCCAGCAGCGGCCCGGGCGCCGGCGAGGCCAACCCCAAGATCATTTATCCGAACGGATTCGTCCAGTCTCCGTATGCGGAAACCGGCTCGCCGGGCGGGGTACTGAAAGACCCGCCGCGCACGCTGTGGCACGCCAGCCCGGGCAGTTCGGGGCCGGTCTGACCGGGGCGGCCTTACCCGGCAGGGGGCTACCGCGGCAGCATCCCGACCGCGTCCGCGTAGAACACCGACTCGGCCAGGTGAAACGCCAGCTGGCGCGGCGTCCAGGCGGGGCCATCGTGCCGGTCCAGCTGCTCGGCGGTCAGCGAGCGCAGCCGCACCTCCCAGATCAGCGCGAGCCGCCGCAGCCGGCTGTGCGCTTCGTCCAGGTCGTCCTGGGTGAACAGGGCCAGGTCGGCGGCGGTGGTGATGGCCGAGGCGTGCCACCGGTCCGGCTCGGTGGGCCGGCCGGCCAGCCGGGCTTCCAGCTCGGCCAGGTGATCGACGAGATGATCGGCCACCCGCCGGATGGCCTTGTGCGGGGTGTACAGCCGGGGCGGCTCGCCTTCGACCGGTGTCTCGGCCGGGACGCCGTCCCACTCCGGCCAGGATTCCGCCTGCAGCAGGACGTAGTCCACCATGCTGGCGACCACGTCGGCGGGGTGCCGGTCATCGACCTCGGGCCCGGGATCAGTCATGGCGCCATCATGCCCCCGGGTACCGACATTCTCCGCTTTAGGGTTACCAGAAGTGCGTTACGGAAAATGGTGGACTAAAGACATGGCACTCTGGTCATCCGGGAACCGGGCATTTAAACTCCTGCTAACGATGAAGAGCCGCGTAACTCAGGTGACCACCGGAAATGGCTGGGTCATCCCGGGAATGGGAGTTAACGCGGCGTTCCGGGGGGATTCATCATGTGCCGTGCCACTGTTTTCTGCAACGCTGCTCTTGACCGTGCTGCCCGTCGGCTGGGGGCAGGTAGCTACCGCCGGTGCGTACTGGCGTTGGGAATGCTGGTTGTCCTGGGAGCGGTGCCACTGACCGGCGGGACCGCGGCGGCGGGCGCTCGGCCTGCCCGCACGGTCCGGTACCTGGGCAGCACCTTCACTGTCCCGCGTGGCTGGCGGGTCATCGAGCTGGCCGCGCATCCGCGCCAGTGTGTCCGGTTCGACCGGCACGTGCTGTACCTCGGCACGCCCGGCCGGGTCCAGGACTGCCCGGCCGGGCTGGTCGGTACGACCGAGGCCATGCTGGTGCAGCCGTCCGCCCGCCGGGCCGTGCCGCGCTCGGTGGAGTACCCGGAGGACCGGATGATCACCGTGGTGACCAGGCGGATCACCGTCACCGCGAGTTACCGTTCCGACCGGGCCCAGATCGGCCGGATGCTGGCCAGCGCGGGGCTGCGGATGCCCGCGCGGCGCAGCAACGGCGGCGCCGCCCCGCCCGGGATGACCGGGCTGCGGCCGGCCGGGATCCGGGCCACCACCCCGCCGGCGCTGCCGGCCACCGCGACCAGCTACACCGGCCTGGGCTTCGACGCGTGCACCGCGCCGAGCGCGGCGCAGATGCAGGCATGGCGGCAGCACTCGCCGTACCGGGCGGTCGGCATCTACATCGGCGGCGCCGACCGGGCCTGCGCCCAGCCCGGCCTGACCGCGTCCTGGGTGCGCCAGCAGCAGGCCGCGGGCTGGCATTTCATGCCAATTTATGTCGGGCCGCAGGAGAGCTTCGGCGAGATCACCGCGGCCGCCCGGCAGGCGGCCAGCGCGGCCCAGGACGCGGTCACCCAGGCCCAGGCGCTGGGCTTCGGTCCTGGCACCCCGGTCTACTACGACATGGAGGCCTATCCGGCCGCCCGCGGGGCCCAGGTGCTGCGGTTTCTGACCGCCTGGACCAGGGAAGTGCACGTGCTGCGGTACCAGTCCGGGGTGTACAGCAATTCGCGGTCCGGGATCAGCGATCTGGCCAGCAACTATGCCAATCCCAGCTATGCCATGCCGGACATCATCTACGACGCGCTGTGGAATGGCGCGGCCAACACCGCCGACCCGGTCGTGCCGGCCGCTGACTGGGCCCAGCATCAGCGTATTCATCAGTTCCTGGGCGGTCAGGACGTCCGTTACGGCGGCACCACGATCAATATCGACCAGGACTACCTCGACGTGCAGCAGCAGGCCCTGGCCGGCGGCAGCCCGCAGGCGTCACCGGCGGCGGCCCAGCCGACCGGGGCGGTGGACGCGTTCTTCCGCGGCGCCGACGGCCGGCTGTGGCGCGCCTCGTACACGCCCGCCGCCGGCTGGCGGCCACCGGCCGGCATGGGGGGCTCGCTGGCCACCCGGCCGTCCGCGGTGACCTCGGTGCCGGGCACCGGGGCGGTGTTCGCCCAGGGGACCGACGGCCGGCTGTGGGAGGCGGTCACCCAGCCGGGCCAGGGCTGGTCGGCGCTGCGCCCGCTGAACATGGGCCGGCTGGGCAGCCGCCCGGCCGCGGTGGCTCAGGCCGGCGGCGTGATCGACGTGTTCTGGCGCGGGCGGGCGGACCACCACCTGTGGCAGGCCCAGTACACCCCGGGCTACGGCTGGGGCAAGCCGCACAACCTGGGCGGTCGGGTCGGCTCGGTGCCCGCCCCGGCGGTGTCAGGCCGGGGCACGCTGACCGTGTCCTGGCAGGGCCGGGACGGGCACCTGTGGGTGATCAGGCGCCAGCCCGGCGCCAGCTGGGGCCGCCCGGTGAACCTGGGCATGGGCCGGCTGGGCGGCGCGCCCGCGGCCACCGGCCTGGCCAGCGGCGAGGTCGACGTGTTCTGGCCGGCCAAGTCGCACGCCAGCGTGTGGCAGCTCAGCTATCTGCCGGGCCACGGCTGGGGCACGGCGCACGACCTGCCCGCCGGCGTGTCGGCCGGGCCGGCCGCGGTCGCCGCGCCCGGGACAGGTGTAGATGTGTTCTGGAAGGGAAGCAACGGCACATTGTGGTGGTCGTCGGGCCACGGCACCAGCTGGGCCCGGCCGGCCTCCGTGGGGATGGGGGTGCTGGGCAGCGCGCCGTTCGCGGCCGGGCAGCCTGGCGGCGTGGCTAATGTGTTCTGGAAGGGCTCCGCGGACGGGCACCTGTGGCAGGCCAGGTACCGGGGTGGCACCTGGACCGGGCCGGCCGACCTGGGCGGCGCGGTCAGCTGACCGCCTGCCGGGGCGCGGCGCACGCGGTACACGGCTGATGCTGAGGGATTACTGAGAAGAGGCCGGGACCAGGGACATCTGCGGGGTTCCGTACGGTATACCTGACTGGATGGCCCGTCGGTCTCCAAACATCTAGGACGCTTAATGACACTCATCACGCCCCGGATTTCCGACGCCTTGTGGCGGATCGTCCCTGGGCCGCTGCGGGACAGGCTGCGCAGCAACGTCGTCAAGCGTTTTGTCCGGTTCGCCCCGGCGGCCGTGTGCGCGGTGGCCGCCACCCAGATCACGTACATCATCTGCATCGGCCCGGCCAACCTGACCGCCGGTATCTCCGGGGCGCTGGGCTGGTTCGCCGGCGCGTCCGTCAGCTACGTGATCAGCCGCTGGGCGTGGGAGCGCAAGGGCCGGCCCAGCGTGCTGAAGGAGACCATCCCGTTCGCGATCGTCTCCATCTGCGCGGGCGTCATCCTGACCCTGGCCAGCAAGTTCGGTAACAGCGTGGCCGCCGACATGGGGCTGCACCACGGCGTCGGCAAGGTCCTGGTGGCGGACGCGTTCTACTTCGCGGCCAACTGCCTGACGTTCGCGCTGCGCTTCCTGATCTTCCACTTCGTGCTGTTCCGCGACCGCAGCGCCGGGGAGGCGCTGGCCGTGGTCGAGGGCCGCGAGCCGCTGCTGGCCGAGTCCTCCGGGCCGGCGGGCATCGAGGTGCCGGCGCCGGTTAACGGCGCGGCCTCCTGGGGGAACGGCAACGGCAATGGCATCGCGGGGCGGATGCCGTCCGGCGAGGCCAACCTCGATGGGCGGGTCGCCCCCGATCCGGGCCGCCGCCGGTAACGGCTTAGCTCGCACTTAGCAAAATCTTGTAAAAGGATTCCAGGCCGGGGCCGTTTGGTCCCGGCCTGAGTTTTCAGTCCCTGGCCCTGGCGCGCGGGGCGGCCAAAAGAAAACCCGGCTGGGCGCGAGGCCCGGCCGGGTTGCGTGTGCGTGGGCTTAGTTCCGCTTGGCCTGCTCGGCCGCGGGCGGCTGCGCCGGGGTAGCGGGCGCTGTGGTGGCAGGCGCTGTGGTGGCAGGCGCTGTGGTGGCAGGCGCTGCGCTGGCCGGGACGGTGCCGCGGCGGCGCCGCTCCCGCCACCAGGTGCCGCCGACCACGCGCGCGTAGTGCAGGCCGTAGATGGCGTTGTGGCCCTTCTTGCTCTGCCCGACCTGGCGCTTGTGGATCGTGGCCGGGACTTCGATCACCCGGAAGCCGTGGGCCAGCACCGCGATCAGCAACTCGGACGACTGGTACTGCGGCTGCTCCAGCCGGATCGCCCCGGTGACCTCGGCCCGCATGGCCCGCAGGCCGAACGAGGAGTCGGTGATGTGCGTGCCGGTCAGCAGGGTGATCGTGGTGGCGAAGACCCAGGTGCCCAGGCGGCGCACCGGGTCCTTGGTCTCCTGGCTGCCCAGCTTGCGTGAGCCGGTGACGAAGTCGGCGTCGCCCGCTACCACCGGGGCCAGCACCCGCTCCATCTCGGCCGGGTTGTACTGGCCGTCCGCGTCGGTGGTCACGATGTACTGGGCGCCACCCTCACGGGCCAGCCGGTAGCCGAGCCGCAGCGCGGCCCCCTGGCCGCGGTTGACCTGCACGTCCGCGACCAGCGCGCCATGCTCGCGGCCCTCGGCCACGGTCTCGTCCCGCGAGCCGTCCGACACCACCACGGCGGCGGTGCTCAGGCCGCAGATGGCCGCGGGGAGCGCGTCCACCACCGAGCCGAGCACACCCTGCTCGTTGTAGGCGGCGATGACGATGGCCACCGGGGGCAGATGCTCCGCGCGATCGCCATATTCGGCCAGGAAAGCCTTGGCCGCAGCATCGTCGGTGGCTTCGTCCGCTGCCCACTGGGAACGCTCCACAGCGCCCATCAACTCTCCATTCGCAACTCACGCCGTTCAGTTGCCCCCCGGTTGTACCGGGTTGCACCGGATTCCGCCACCTGACCGGCTGAGAATTACCTGACGGCAGGGCCGGGTGATTCAGATTGTGCCCAGGACCGTGCCAGTGACTGCCCGCTATTCGCGGGTTCGCGTGGACAGTGTAGCGGGGGTGGGCTGTGTTGGTTCCGATGACGAAGCGTCTGAGCCCCTGGTTGTGCCATCCTGGCTGGATGGCGGAGGGTCTGGCAGCGGAAGATGAGTCGTACCGGATCCTGCGATCCCGGATTGACCTGAGCCGTCTTCCACCGCTGTGCCGCACCGTGACCGAGCACGTCATCGCGGCCAGCGCCGACTTCGACTACGCCACTGACCTGCTCTGCGACGAGCAGGTGCTGGCCGCCGCCACCGCGGAACTGGCCGCCGGGGCGGCCGTGGTCACGGACAGCGCCATGGTCGCCGCCGGGATCAGCGGGTATCCGGTGATCTGCAAGAGCGAGGACGCGCTCACCGCGCGGCTGGCCCGGACCGCCGGGATCAGCCTGCCCGCGGCCGCGGTGCGGCTGGCGTTCGGCCAGGCCGGCCCGGGTGCGATCTGGGTGGTGGGCTCCGAGCCCGCCGCGCTGGGCGAGATCATGGCCAGGAACGTCCAGCCGTCGCTGATCATCGGCCTGCCCGCCGGGCTGGCCGGGGCCGCGGAAGCCAAGGACGCGGTGCGGGCCAGCGGCCTGCCGGCGCTGACCAACGTGTCGGAGAAGGGCGGTGCGGCCGTGGCGGCCGCGGCGTTCTGCGCGCTGGCCACCGCGGCGCTGGCCAGCGGCGAGCTGGATGCCACTACGCTCAATAGCCGATGATCCGGCCGCAGCTAGGCTGACCTGCTGAACTGCTCGACCCGGGCGCACCCCCGCCCGGTTCGCGGCTGAACCGTTACCCGACCGTTGCTCAACCCCTTACCCGGTCCGGGGCTCGATCCCATGCTGAATGTTGCTGACCTCGCTGGGTGCGCCCAGCCGTAGCCGAAGGAGGGCGGACCGCCATGGTCGCCGACGCGGCTGCGCCCTACCTGCTCGCACTCCGGCTAACCGGACGCCGGGTGCTGGTCGTCGGCGGTGGCTCGGTGGCCGCCCGGCGGGTGCCTGGGCTGCTCGACGCGGCCGCGGACGTGGTGCTCATCTCGCCTGAGGTAACCCCCTCGCTGCATGACCTGGTCCTGGCCGGCCGGATCAGCTGGCAGTCCCGGCGGTACGCGCCCGGCGACTGCGCCGCCGCCTGGCTGGTCTGCGCCTGCACCGACGACCCGGGGGTGAACGCGGCGGTCGCCGCGGAGGCCGAGGCGGCCGGGATCTGGTCCGTCCGGGCCGACGACGCGGCCGCCAGCGCGGCCTGGACCCCGGCCTCCGGGCACGCGGGGGACCTGCGCTTCGGTGTGGTCAGCGGCGACCCGCAGCGCAGCGCCGGGATCCGCGACGCCGTGCTGGCCGGCCTGCAGGACGGAACGCTGCGCACCAGGCGCCGCCGCCGGCTGCGGGTCGGCCGGGTCGCCCTGGTCGGTGGCGGGCCCGGTGACCCAGGCCTGATCACCGTGCGGGGACGGCAGCTGCTGGCCGAGGCGGATGTGGTGGTGGCCGACCACCTCGCCCCCCGCGCGCTGCTCGACGAACTGGGCCCCGGCGTGGAACTGGTCGACGCGGGCAAGATCCCGCGGGGCCGGGCGATGACCCAGGAGGACATCAACGCGCTGCTGGTGGAGCGGGCCCGGCAGGGCCTGGCCGTGGTCCGGCTCAAGGGTGGCGACCCGTTCGTCTTCGGCCGGGGCGGCGAGGAGGTGCTGGCCTGCCTGGCGGAAGGCATCCCGGTCACCGTGGTGCCCGGGGTGACCAGCGCGGTGGGGGTGCCCGCCGTGGCCGGCATCCCGGTCACCCACCGTGGCGTTACCCAGGAATTCCGCGTGATTTCCGCGCATCTTCCGCCGGGTGACCCGCGTTCCACGGTGGACTGGGCTGAGCTGGCCATATCCCAGGCCACGCTGGTGCTGCTGATGGGCCTGGAGTACCTGGGCCAGGTAGCCGAGACGCTTATCCGGGCCGGCGCGGATTCCCAGACCCCAGTTTCGGTCATTGCGGACGGTACCCTGCCCACGCAGCACATAATTACCACAGGGCTTAGCGCCGTAGCCGCAGCGGTCAGTGCGGCCGGCCTGCGCCCGCCAGCAATTGTTGTGATAGGTGAAGTAGTGCAGGTCGGGGCAGAGATCGCTGAACTGTCCCGGGATGTGCTTAGCAACGACCGGAGTGTAGCTGTGCCCACGTCACCGGGGGGATCTGCCGGAACGAAACCGACGCGGGAAGGGCAGTGACGGAGAACCATGACGGAACGGCCGGGCCTCGCCGCCACCGGCGCACGTGCTGCCGGGGCAGATGCGGCCGTCTCAGCTGACCCCGCACCCCCGGGGCCGCAGTCGCAGGTCAGCCAGCCGGGGCAGCCGCCCGCCGGCCAGCCGCCCGCCAGCCGGCCGGGGGAGCCGGCGGCCGGCCCGCAGGCGCCGCCGGGTACCGGGCCACCGCCCCGGGCCGCGGACTCCGGGCGGCACCGCCGCGTGGATGCCCGCCTGCTCGAGGCGGCCCTGCTCGAACTGCGCCGCCGCATCGTCGACGTCAGCCTGGTCTTCGAGACGGCCGGTGCGGAGGGCGCACGGGCCGAGCGGGTCAAACTGCTCAGCCAGATCGACGACTACCTGCTGCCCCGGGTGCGGCAGTCCGGCGCGCCGCTGCTGGTAGCCCTGGTCGGCTCCACCGGCGCGGGTAAGTCGACGCTGGTCAACAGCATCGTCGGGGCTCAGGTCAGCAACACCGGCATCCGCCGCCCGACGACCAACAGCCCGGTGCTCGCCTCGCACCCGGACGACGTGGACTGGTTCGCGGAGAACGTGTTCCTGCCCACGGTGCCCCGGGTCCGCCAGGAAGGGCTGGCCCGGTCCGGCCGGGATGGGCTGCTGGTGCTGGCGGCCAACGAGGGCATGCCCAAGGGCGTCGCCCTGCTGGACACCCCGGACATCGACTCGGTGGTGCAGGCGCACCGTGAGTTCGCCCACCAGTTCCTGGACGCGTCGGACCTGTGGCTGTTCATGACCACATCGAGCCGGTACGCCGATGCGGCCGTGTGGGAACTGCTGGAGTACGCCAAGGAGCGCGGCGCCGCGCTGGGCATCGTGCTGTCCCGGGTGCCGCCGTCCAGCAGCGCCGAGCTGACCAAGCACTTCGGGGACATGCTGGAGGCCAACGGGCTGGCCGACAACCAGCGTTTCGTGATCAACGAGACGGTCATCACGGACGCCCGGCTGCCCGTCGAGGTGTCGGCCCCGGTGCGTGAGTGGCTGGAGGAGATGGCGGTCAAAGCCGACCGCCGGGTGGCCATCCTGACCCAGACCATGGCCGGCGCGCTGGACACGTTCCGCAGCCGGGTGCCCGCCCTGGCCGCCGAGGTGGAAGCTCAGCTCGCCATCAGGGCCGAGCTGAAGGCCACGGTGGAAGGCGCGTATGCGGCCGGGCTGGCCGAAGCCGACCAGGCGCTGTCCAACGGTTCGCTGCTTCGTGGCGAGGCGCTGGCCCGCTGGCAGGACTTCGCCGGCACCGGCGAACTCCTGCGCGGCCTGCAGGCGCCCCGGGGGCGGCAGCCCGGGCGCCAGCGCAAGCGCGGCGCGCAGGCCCGCGCCCGCGCACTGAAGAGCGCGCTACGCACCGGCATCGAGTCTCTGATCATCTCGGTGGCCAGCCAGGCCGCGGAGGAATCGGTCCGGCGCTGGCGCAACGACCCGGCCGGCGTGGCCCTGCTGGACCGGGTCGCCGCCGCCGAGAACGACGACACCTGGACCGGGTCGCAGTTTGCCGCCGACGCCGGGCTGGTGCTCGGCCTGACCAGCGAGCCCGCGCTGGCCGACGACGCGCCGGACGCCGCGGACGGCCAGCTCCGCCAGGCGGCGCTGTCCCTGTCCCGCTGCTCACCCGACCTGCCCACCCGGGCCGCCCGCGCGGTCAGCGGCTGGCAGGATCACATGATGCGGCTGGTCCAGGCGGAGAGCGTGACCAAGCGGTCGATCGCCCGGGTGATGTCCTTCGACGACGACTCGCTGTCCACCGTGCTGGCCGTGGCCATGCTCGGCCAGCGGGAGGGCGAGGGTACCGCCGAGGGCACCGGGGCCGTCCCGCAGCTGCTGCTGACGTCGCTGTTCGGCGCCGGCCCGGTGCGCGACATCCGCACCCGGGCCCGGGCCGACCTGCGGGACCGGATGCGCAGGCTGTTCGATGAGGAGCTGCTGCGGTTCGTGCAGGTGGCTGACTCGGCTGGCGACCTGGACGCAGCCGTCCCGGTCCGGCTGTACCAGGCAACCTATTCACTAGAGATGGCGCGATGAGTATTGGCGAATACCGGTCGGCCTGGCTGGCTAGTCCCGGGCTGGCCACCGCCGGGCCGGGCGCCGCCGTGGCGGCCACCCCGCAGCCAGGCGAGGCGGCCCCGGCTGACCTGTCCACCCGGCTGACCGCGCTGGCGCGGGTGATCCAGATCGGGTCGGCCCGCAGCGGCCCGGACGGCTTCAGCCCGGCCCTGCTGGCCGACGCGGAGCTGCTGGTGGGCCGGGCCGGGGAGCGCCTGCGGATGTCCGCCAACCACACCGTGGCCGTGCTGGCCGGCGGCACCGGGAGCGGCAAATCTTCGCTGTTCAACCGGCTGGCCGGGGCGGACTTCTCGGCCGTCGGCGTGATCCGGCCGTTCACCAAGGACCCGCATGCCTGCGTATGGGGCATGGACGGCGCCGCTCAGCTCCTGGAATGGCTGCGCATCCCGTCGCGGAACCGCTACGCCCGGTCCAGCGCGCTCGGCGAGGGTGAGGCGTCGCTGCGCGGCCTGATCCTCATCGACCTGCCGGACCATGACTCGGTGGCGGCGGCCGCGTCGGATGAGACGAACCGCCTGGTCGGCGTGGCCGACCTGATGGTCTGGGTGCTCGATCCGCAGAAGTACGCGGACGCCGCCGTGCACAGCCGCTACCTCACCCCGCTGGCCGGCCACTCGTCGGTCATCGCGGTGGTGCTCAACCAGTCGGACCTGCTCACCCCCGACCAGGTGGCGGACTGCCAGGCCGACCTGGTCCGGCTGCTCGACTCCGAGGGCCTGCACGAGGCCCAGGTCCTGGTGACCTCGGCACGGACCGGGGCCGGCGTGGAGGAGCTGCGCAAGCTGCTGGCCCGCACGGTGGCCGAGCGGCAGGCGGCCAGCAACCGGATCGCGGCCGACCTGGAGGTCATGGCCGTGCGGTTCCTGCCGTACGCCGGTGATGGCCGTGGCAGCGGCGAGGACGATGATTTCTCCGAGGTGCCGCCGAACAGCGTGGCCACGCTGGCCGAGGCGTTCGGCCGGGCGGCCGGGACGGCTGGCGTCGGCCAGGCCCTGCAGAGCGCCCGCGAGCTGCGGGCCATCGACTACGTGGGGTGGCCGGTGTCCTGGCTGGTGGACCGGGTGCTGGGCCGCGACCCGGTGCGCAAGCTCCGGCTCGGCAACCTGTGGGAAGAACTGCGCGGCGTGTCCGCCGGGCCGGCCGGCGCGCAGCAGGCGGAGATCGACAACGCGCTGACCGTGCTCGGCGACCAGATCGGGCCCACCCTGCCGAAACCGTGGTCGCAGACGGTCCGCGCGGCGGCCCGGTCCCGGCGCGACGAGATCACCGGCGCGCTCGGCACGGTGATCGGCGACACGCTGCCCGCCGAGAACAGCGCGGAGCCGTGGTGGCGGATGGTGGCCGTGTGGCAGGGGCTGCTGCTCGGCTGTGTGGTGGCCGGCCTGGCCTGGGTGGTCGCCCTGGTGGTCATCGGCGTGTTCCACGCCACCCCGCACGCGGTGGCCATCTTCAGCGATGCCGCCCTGCTGCCCTGGGTGATCCTGCTGATCGCCGCCATTCTCACCCTGGGCTGGCTGACCGCCCAGGGCTGTATGAGCGTGGTCAACTCGGCTGCGGTACGCGAGCGCAGCCAGGTCGAGCAGCAGATGCATACGGCCATGGAACAGGTGGCTGAGCAGTACGTGCTGGTCCCGGTCAAGCAGGAGCTGTCCGAGTACAGCCGGTTCTGCACCGCCCTCCGCACCGCCCGCCAGTAACAACCCCCGCTGGCCGGTTCCCGCACCCAGGGGGCTGGTCTCCGCCCTTCCCGGCCGCTCTCCGCGCCGCCGCCCCGCGCTCGCCTCCGCTTCCCGGACACGCCAGCCCGTCACCCCGCAATCGTGATCATGACTTAAGGGCTAAAAGAGCCCAACGCCGCTGATTTAGGACGATCCGCCTCCCGCGCACCCCCTGTGCGCGGGCACGGGCCGGCGGGGCCCTGGCTGGTGATG
>Ga0335083_10009737_pt1 | contig 11652 bp, 11 predicted proteins | sample Lox_Sample_42_FD_206716 | JGI IMG/M metagenome (GOLD analysis project Ga0335083, IMG submission 206716) | Soil microbial communities from Loxahatchee National Wildlife Refuge, Florida, United States - Lox_Sample_4.2 | ecosystem: Environmental > Terrestrial > Soil > Wetlands | place: USA... | reverse complement strand
CCCGGGTGCCGACCGCAGGCGCCAGGCGCCGATTCCCGCGCCCGCCACGAGGAGCAGGCCGGCGACGGCGACGGCGGGACGTCGCCACCCGCTGGTCGGATGCTCCAGCGCGTGGAGGACTTGCTCGGGGGTCGCGTAGCGCCGAGCGGGGCGCCGCTCGAGGCAGCGCGCGACGACGGCGTCCCAGTGCGGCGGCACTTCCGGCTTCCGTTCGCGCACCGCGGGAGCTCGGCGCAGCAAGCGCATGTTCGCGGTCGCCAGCGGCGTGTCGCCGACGAAGGGCACGGTCCCGGTGAGCATCTCGAAGAGCACGATGCCGAGCGCGTACACGTCGGTCGCCGGCGTGAGTGGATCGCCGAGCAACTGCTCCGGAGCGATGCTCGCCGGTGTGCCCAGCCAGCGACCCTCACGCGTCACGCTCGCGTCGTCGTCCGCGAGTCTCGCGAGCCCGAAGTCGGTGATGACCGCGCTCTCGCTCGTCGGGCCCGCACCGCGGTGCAGGATCACGTTCGATGTCTTGAAGTCGCGGTGGATGACGCCCGCGGCATGCGCGGCCGAGAGCCCCGCGCACAGATCGCGGACGAGCGGCATCGCCGCGCGCGGCGAGAACGCGCCCTGCCGGGCGACGCACGCCTTGAGCGTCTCGCCCTCGACGAGCTGCATCGTCAGGAACGCCGCCGCGTCGCCCGAGACGGGGTCGACGTGGAATCCCACGTCGAAGACGCGACAGACGTTGGGGTGGGTGATGCGCCGAGCGAGCGCGGCCTCGCGCTTGAGGCGAGCGAGCGGCTCACCCGTCGACGCCTTGCCGTCCGACAGACACTTGAGCGCCACGGTGGTGCGGAGCTCCAGGTCCTCGGCCTCGAAGACCTCCCCCATCCCGCCGCGAGCGAGGAACCGCACGATCCGGAAGCGATTGCCGACGAGGGCCCCCGGAGCGAACCGCGGACGCTCGGACTCCTCGCGCTGGATCTCGCGGTCGCGCGACACCCCGTCGTCGGACGGTTGCGTGCCGGTCCTGGTCTTCACCGAATCGGTCGGCGCCACGCTCGAAGTCTAGGCTACGGACGGCCGCCGAGCAGCCATCCGCATGCGTAGGCGACGACGGGGATCGGGATCGCGAGGCCGAGCGCGGAGCCGGCGAGGTAGCTGCGAAAGCGCACGCCCGAGAGGGCGAGGGCGTAGCTGACCGGGGGGGAGATCCACAGAACGAGGCGCAAGAGCGCGATCGTGAGCACCGGGCGGCGATCGAGGTGCGCGAGGAGGCGCCGCGCGAAGGCCCACCTCACCGTGGCGAGCGGCTTGCCGCCGACGGCGCGGATGAAGGCGAACGTGACGCTCACGGACGCGAGCGCGCCCGCGTAGGTGAGCGCCGTTCCGTTCACCGGGCCGTACGCGAAGGCCGCGGCGGCGACGAAGACCATGCCGGGCACGTGCACGAGCTCCCCCACGCAGAACGCGAGGACGAAGAGGATCGGACCCCAGGCCCCAGCCGAGGCGATGCTCGCCCGCAGTGCCGGGACGTCGAGACGAGCCGTCAGGCCCGACAGGCGGCCGGCGACGACCAGGGCGACGACCATCACGGCAAGCGCAACGAGACGCACCCAGCGCCAGCGGGACGTCGGGAGCGGCTCGGGAGGTGTCGCCGTCACGTGAAGAGGGCACCCATGAATAGCGCGAGCAGCCGCTCCCGCACCTCGGGCGCCGCTGCGTCGAGGAGCCGATGGATCGTCGCCGCTCGCTTCGGCAGCCGCCCCCCCTCGATGCCGAGCTGCCCCATGAGCGCGCCTGCATCGAGGGGCGCGGCGCCGGCCCCGTCGCGACCGAGCTCGGAGAGCATCTCGACGACGGCCTGCGGGGGCTTCGTCGCGGGGGGCACATCCGCGGCGCACGCCGCGAGGTCCCGCGCGAGACCGTCGACGTGCTCGGCGTTGGTGGGGTCGATCGTCAAGTGCACGTGTGCCGGCGAGCGGCCGAACGCGTACGTCGGCTGCACGTGCCAGCCGCGGTCGGCGAGGCGGTCGGCGAGCTCGAAGACGTCGGCGTCGCCCTCGGTCGTGAAGGCGAGGAGGTTCATGTCCGGTCGCGCGACCAGTCGCACGCCCGGCGTCTGGTCGATCGCCTGGACCATGCGTCGCGTCGCGTCCCACATGGCGCGCGTGCGCTCGCGGTAGCCGCGCTTGCCGAGGTGCCGCAGCATCGCCAGCGCCGCGCCCATCGCGGCGACGGACTTGGACCCGAGCGTCGTCGCGTTGACGATCGCGTAGCCGCTCCAGCGCGCGCACGCGAAGTACTGCGCGTCGCGCAGCTCGGGCCGGCGGTGCAGCAGCATGGAGACGCCCTTCGGTGCGTAGCCGTACTTGTGGAGGTCCATCGAGAGGCTCGTCACTCCCGGCACCGTGAAGTCGAACGCCGGGACGCCGGCGCCGAGCTCGCGGAGAAACGGAAGCACGCACCCCCCGACACAGGCGTCGACGTGCATCAGCGCCCCGTGCTCGCTCGCCAGTGCAGCCAGAGGCTCGATGGGATCGACGACGCCGTGCGCGTAGCTCGGCGCCGAGCCGACGACGAGGACGACGTCGCGGCTCATCTTGGCCCGGGCGTCGCCGACGTCGGCCCGCATCGCCCCGTCGACGTCGACCGGGACGAGCTCGACGCCGAGATAGTGCGCCGCCTTGTGGAAGCACGCATGCGCCGTCTCGGGCACGAGCATCTTGGGGGCGGTCACGTCGGGACGCGTCCGGCGCGCGTGGTCGCGCGCCGCCTTCACGGCGAGCATCACGCTCTCGGTCCCGCCCGCGGTCGCGGTGCCGACGGACCCCTGCGGTGCGCGCACGAGCTCGAGGCACGCGCCGACGAGCGCGTTCTCGATGACGCGCGCCGATGGGTACACCGTCGGGTCGAGGCCGTTGATCGACATGCACGCCGCGAACGCTTCGCGCGCGAGCGCCCTCGCCTCCTCGCCGGCGTCGTAGACGAAGGCGAACGCCCGTCCGTCGCTCGCGAGGTCGCCCCCGCGAGCGTCGGCGAGCGCCGCGAGGATCTCGGCGCGCCCGGTTCCGTTCTCGGGGAACACGCTGCTCATGACGCCCTCCTCTCGAGGCGCTGCTTTCCCTCGATCCCGAGGAGCGCCGCCGCGTTGCTCCAGAGCATCTTGTGCCGGAGCGCCTTGTTGCCCTCGGTCGCGATTAGGATCTTCGAGATCGAGATCGCCGGGTGGTAGAACGGCCAGTCCGAGCCGTGCACGACGCGGTCGGGATCGGCGCGGCGCACCATCTGCTCGATGTTCGAGACCGACTGCGACGACGTCTCGAGCCACACGTTCGGGTAGCGCCGCTGCAGCTCCAGGGCCTGCTCGAACTGCAGCGCACCCGAGTGCCCGAGGACGAACTGCGTGCGCGGGTTCTCGGCGATCGGCTTCTCGTAGAAGCGCACCTGAGACAACCAGCGAGGGTACCGGCCCTCGATGCCGACAGGGCCGCAGTGCCAGAGGACGAACATGTCGCGCGCGCCGCACATGCGGTAGAGCGCGTCGGCGCGGCGCGAGTCCGGGCGCACGAGCTGCACCGCGGGGTGCATCTTGATGCCGCGCGCGCCCTGGACGTGCTGCGCGTCGAGGCGTCTCTCGGGGTCCGCCGCGTACGGATGCACCGAGCCGAGGCTCAGGAGCTTGGGCTCCTTCCTGGCGGCGCCGAGCGCCACGTTCGCGTTCTCCGAGAGCACCGGGAAGTCGATGGGCAGGAGCACCGACTGGCGGATGCCCATCTCGTCCATCTCGCGCACCAGGTTCGGCACGGTGTGCGTCGCGCGCATCCCGCGCCTGCCGACGCTGCGGAGCGTGAGGTCGATCTTGAGCTCCTTCAGCGCGTCCGGCGGGATGTTGCGGTTCGCGTAGACGTCGAGGTCCAGCGCGCAGCATGCCGGAAGGTAGTGCTTGGTCTCCTCGTGGAGCTGGTCGAGGTCCACGCTCATCGGGCGCACGTACGCGAGCGCCAGGTGCGTGTGCATGTCGGCGATCGGGCCGATGCTCGCGTCCTCGAGGACGAGGCGACCGTCGCGGATGGCGAACCAGGGCAGGCGCGCGAGATCGGCGAGGCATGTGAAACGAAACGGCAGCGAGCTCACGGGGCTCCTCCTTCTGCGGATGCGGGCGACGACCCCGCGTCGAGTTCTCCCGGCGGCGGCTTCGGGACGCCGGGGGGCACCTGGCCGTCGGGCACGCGGCGCGCGGTCATCGTGCCGCTCCCGGGACCGACCGACGCCTTGCCGAGATACGTGTCGTCGGCCGTGAGGTTGCCGGTCGCGCGCACGACGCCGTCCCAGCCGGGCGCGAACTGCGCGGACATCGTCAGGCCCTGCACGGTCACGGCGGGCTGCTGCACGATCATCGTCGCGGGCTGCGTGAGCACGTCGGTCGCGTTGCCGTCGTCGACGGCGCAGCCGTGCACCTCGAACGAGAAACCGGTGGGCGGCGTCGCGTTGGGAACCCAGTCGAGGTACTCGTCCACCGTGCCTGCGGCCGTCGAGGGCGGCACGCACTGCGGCGAGGGATAGAGGCGACACGCATCGACCGAGTCGCACGGCGTCGGGCAGCGATTGCCGTCGGGGTTGCGGCGAGCCTTCGTGAACTGTCCCACGAAAGCACCCGTGGCGCCGTCGACGTCGACCGCGCCGAAGAGCTGGATCTGCGTGCCGATCGGCTTCTCGACCTGCAGAAGGAGGAAGTACACCCCGCTCTGGAACGTCGTGGAGCGCGCGTTGGGCGCACACTGGACTTCGTACGAGAACGGCATGCGCGTGCGGTAGTGCCGCTCGCGACCGTCCTGCGAGCGCAGCCCCGGATCGACGAGCAGCACGAGCTTGGGTCCCACGGGCATCGCTCCGGTCGGCACGAGGCGCAGCTTCGTGTCACCGGCCCCGAAGGTCGCGGCGACGGCGAAGTCGCCGTTGGTGGGGTCGTGCTTGAACACGTCCCGCAGCGGCTGAGGAGGGGTGCGCTCGTCGGGCAGGTTGCCGTCGGCGTCGACGTCGTAGAAGGCCACCTGGACGAGCACCGAGCTCTCGTCGATGGGCATCCCGAAGTCGATGACGAACGGCGCCCGCGGGTTGGTCAGGACGCCGTTGGTCATTCCCTCGACCGACACGTCGGGGGGCGGCTGGTAGTCCTCGCACGCGGCCAGGGCGACCAGGACGGATACGGCGGCGGCGACGAGGGTCCTCACGGTGCGGCTCACATGAAGAAGGTGGCGCGCGCCTGGACGAGGAAGCTCCTCACGGCGTCGCCGTTGACGTCGGCCAGCGCGCCGCCGGGGAAGAGGACGGCACCCTCGAGGTCGGCCGCGAAGTGCTCGAACATCCGGTACTGGATGCGGCCGTCGAGCTCCGTGCCGTAGAAGCGGTTGTCCGCCGAGCCGCCCGCGTAGTTCACGAGCACGTCGTTCGAGGGCACGTTGCCGCGGCGCTGCAGCGACGCGATGGGATCCACCACCTTGGCCGGCGCCCACGCGACGAGCATGCCGCCGCGAACGAGGAGCCGGGGCAGCGGGTGCAGGTCGAACTGCGGGAAGACGCCGATCGCGTTGGTGAACGATCCACGCGTGTCGACCGATTCGACCGGAAACGTCGTCGCACCGAGCTGCTGCAGGAGCGCCACGCCCGCGGCCGCCGCGCGCCCGCTCTGGTACGCGAGCACGCGCTTGAACATGAGGAGGCCCACGTTCGTGTCCTCGGCCCACCGGTACTGCGTGAGGGGGCTGCGCAGCGACGGATCTCCGTCGCCCGACGCATAGTCCGTCTCGAGGTAGAGCGAGAAGAGCGGGCGATCCCAGCGCACGACCGCGCGCGCGCCGGCCTGCCGGATCTGCTGCGGGACGACCGGGTCGTTGTTGATGACGTGGTAGGCCGCGCTGATCTCGCTCGTCGAGCCGAGGATGGCGGAGCCCTCGAAGCCGGCGGACACCTCGCCGAAGCGTCCCATGACGCGCGTGCCGAGGGCGGAGACCGCCGTGTCGTTCGCGTCGCTCCAGCGGTAGGCGTGGTAGACGCGCGCCTCGAAGTCCCCGCCGCCGCGGAAGCGGGGCACGAGCAAGCGCAGCGCCGTGATCCAGTCGTGCAGGTCGCTGCCGAAGTTCATCGGGTCGCCCGTCACGAGGCGGTCGTAGGCGAGGATGAGGAAGAGCCCCCGGGTGAGCGACTTGTCGCGCTGGGCTGGCGGCACGAACGCCTCGAGGGGCTTGGTCGCGAAGAGCACGCGGTCGGCGCTGTTGCCGACGTTGGCGACGCCGAAGCGGTTGCGGCGCCCATCGCCGTCGTTGACGGCGATGGAGGCGCCCTCGGTGAAGGGCTGGCGCCCGATGCGCAGCAGGCCCACTGGGGTCATCACGTCGCCGTAGAGGCGGCGGACGAAGACGGGGTCACCCGGGCAGAGGCCGTAGTGGTAGCTCGACGCGTCCGTGGGCGTCGCGCCGGGCCTGAGGGTGATGCACGAGGTCGAGACGTTCGGGTTCGTCGTGGCGACGGCGGACCCCGACGTGGGCTCGGGCGCGGTGCCGCGCGTGCCGTTGTCGCCCCAGAGCACGCCGTCGAGCGCGTCGATCGACGTCGTGATGCGCACGACGTCGCGGTAGTCGACCGCGCCGTCGAGGCGCAGGCGCTGCTCGATGACCTGGTAGTCCCTGTCGGTGGTGCTCGCGAGGTCGATGGGCGTGACGCTGACGGCGTTGACCCGGTACTCGGCGGCGCCGCGGAAGCCGACGTCGGAGCCCGGCGTCAGGACGATGCGGGCGGGAGGCGCAGGCGGGTCCGGATCCGACCAAGGCTCGGCGGCCGCCGCGGGCTTCGCGACGGTGAGCAGCAGGGCGGCCAGCAGCACGCGCACCGGGGTCCTTTTACACCGTAAATCGATGCGCGCAAGGGACGCCCTCACCGGCGGCTCTTTTTCGCCGTCCGCGCCAGGGCGTCGAGCAAGATCTCCAGGCCGAAGTCGAACGTCTCTTCGTCGTATCGCGGCTCCAGCCAGCGGGTGACGGCGACGACGCGCGGAAAGCTCGCGACGCCGTCTTCGCTCGCCTCGCGCGATCCGGCCAGCTCGTCGAGGGCAACGCCGCTGCAGTAGCCGGCCACGGCGCGGAAGAATCGCGCGATCGTCCGGTCCGGGAGGCCCTGCGCGTGGCCCATCTCGAAGAGTTGCTCGAGGAACGCGTACGTCCCGGGCGTCGCGAAGCGACGCGTCGCGAGCAGCGGGAATGCCCTCGGGTGGGCGTGCGCGATTCCGCGGTAGGCGTGGGCGATGCGGCGCAGCGCCTCGACCCAGTCACGCTCGGGTCCGGAGAGCGACGGCGCGATGCCCGAGACGAGGAGATCGACGACCGCGTCGAGCAGCGCCTCCTTGCTCGGGTAGTACCAGTAGATCGCCATCGCCTCGCATCCGAGGGCGCGACCGAGCTTGCGCGTGCTGAACTCCTCGAGCCCCTCGCGGTCGATGAGGCGCAGGGCCGCGCTGCGAACCGCGTCGTGGGTCAGGCCGACCGGCTCCCGGCCGCGCCGGCGCCGCTTGCGCGTCTTGGATCGCACCGAGGCCACGAGACCAAGATACAGCTTCAGTTCTTCGCGGCGTCGGGTAGCTCGATGGGCCTGATGCTCGTCACGACGAGCTCACGGGCGTCGTCCCACCGGGCATCGATGACGTAGACGCCGGGTGTATCCGGCATGTCGTCGATGCCATCGACGGTTCTCGCGATGATGTCGTCGCCGTCGCAGGCGATGACGCGGCTCGGGCGCGCGCACACGTAGGGCTTCGGGCCGGGGCACGGAGCGCATGCGGCTTGGTCGTCGGACGCGCACGGCGCGCACGGCTCCTGGTGCCAGCCGAGCCACGCGCGGAAGCGACGCGGGGATTCGGTGCGCGGCTCTTTCACCTCGGCGAACGTCGGCGCGACGGATTCGGTCGATGCGAGGACCATCGCGTCGTACGCGTCGAGCATCGCGGGATCGGGGCCCACGGGCACGATGGGCATTCCGCCGCCGCTCCCGTTGCATGCGGCCATGGCCACCGCGACGAGGAAGGCTGCTCCGGACGCTCGCGAGGGCACGGGCGGAGAGTACACGCCTCCTGGAAAGGCGCAGGGTGACGCACACTTGCGCAACAGGACCATCTCGCGACCCTTCGCGTAACCGCGAGGAGCCGCGAGCGATTCCCCGCGAGCACCCGCGCCCACACCCCGTGAAATCGCGCAGTTACGCGTGGCACGGCTCAGGCAAAGCACGGCGATCGCCATGGCTCCGCGCCTCGTTCTGGTCGCCCCCGTGCTCGTGGCCCTCGCCGCTTCCGCGGGATGCTCGGCAGCGAACCCCGGCACCGGAGTCCCGGAGCGACACGAGAACGACCCCGTCAGCGAGCCGACGGCGATGACGTCGGAGGCGCTGTCGACGGTGACGCGCTCGACGGTCATCGCGAACGCGATGCAGTGGGTCGACGCGAAGCTCCTGTACTGCCAGAGCGCCAACGGGCAGCCGGACGGCGACACGTCGTGCTCGGCGACCTGCGAACGTCAGAGCAACCCCCAGTGGGACCCTTATCGCTCCGACTGCTCGGGGTTCGTCTCGTGGGCGTGGGAGCTGCCGGCGCCCGGACGCGTGACGAGCACCTTCGCGCCGTTCGACACGACGGTGTCGAACACCATCCAGTGCGCCGACATGAAGCCGGGCGACGCCGCGAACAAGGACGCCGGTGGGCACATCGTGCTCTTCGAGAAGTGGATCACGCCGGGCTCCGAGGCACTGTTCCTCGAGGAGCCGGGGTGCAGCGCGTCGCAGCCCTACGCGCACGAGTTCCAGAGCGCCGTCACGTGCAACGGGACGGACGCGGACATCACCTACGAGGGCGAGACGTTCACGGCGATCCGGTACATCAACATCGTCGATGACCCCGCCGACGGCGGCACGGGTTCGAGCTCCGGATCAGGCTCCAGCTCGGGCTCGGGATCGAGTTCCGGGGCGGGGTCGGGATCGAGCTCCGGGTCGGGATCGGGGTCGAGCTCGGGTTCGGCGTCGGGGTCGGGATCCGGGTCGGCGTCGGGGTCCGGGTCGGGATCGAGCGGCGGCGGCGGCAACGGCAGCGGATCGAGCAGCGGCGGGGGAGACCCCGGCGGCAGCTCCGGCACGAGCAGCGGCGCGACGGGCAGCAGCAGCGGCGGCGCGGGCGCGATGCCCGCTCCGACGAGCACATCGGGCGTCGTGGGTGATCTCGGCGCACCGGGGGCATCCGCGTGCGACGTGTCGCCGGGACCGGCGCAGAGCGGCGTGTCGTGGCTCGGCGGCGTCGCCCTCGCGGGCCTCGCGATCGCGCGCCGGCGCCGTCAGTCGTAGTTGCGCACCACCACCTCGGCGATCTTTCCGCGGCGGCTCGCGCGCGAGTTGATGCTGCGGGCCGCGCTCACCACGTCGATGCGGTAACGCGCGTAGAGGTCGCGCACGACGGGCGTGTCGGAATTCGACAGCATCACGAGCACCCCGCGCGCCGTGAGCGCATGCACCACCGCGACGAGCCGCTCCTGCTCTCGCGGTCCGAATCCACCCGGCACGTACGCGGTGAAGTCCGACGTGTCCGAAACCGGGACGTAGGGCGGGTCGAAGTACACGAGGTCTCCCTTGCGCGCGTCGCGCTCCACGTCGCCGAAGTCGCGCACGAGCAGCCGCACGCCCGCGAGCGCACGCGAGCAGGCGCGCAGGTTCTCGAGGCTCTCGCGGCTGGCGAAGCCGGGGTTCGTGTAGCGGCCGAAGGGGACGTTGAACCGCCCGCTGCGGTTGACGCGGTACAGGCCGTTGTACCCCGTCTTGTTGAGGTAGATGGTGCGCGCCGCGCGCTGGGGCAGCGAGAGCTCGCCAGGGTCCTGCTCGCGCACGCGGTAGTACGCCTGCTCCTGGTAGCGATGCGCCGACAGCGCTTCGATGACACCGTCTACTTCCGTCTGCACCGCGCGATAGCAGTCGACCAGCTCCGCGTTGACGTCGCTCAGGGCGGCCTCCTGCGGCCGGAGCGCGAAGAAGAGCGCCGCGCTCCCCACGAACGGCTCGAAATACCGCCGCACGGGCCCCGTCGGGAGGAGCGGCTGGAGCTGAGCCATGAGCTGGCCCTTGCCTCCGGCCCACTTCAGGAAGGGCCGCGCCGCCTCGTCGCCGCTGGTGCTCGCTCTGCCCACCTTTTCTCCGGTCTCCATCCCCACCTTATCCGCTCACACTTTTCTTCTGAGGGCAAAGGAGACGTCAATGGGCCGTGTCCTCGCGTTGTGAGAGGGGCTCCCCGCGTGTCAATTCAACGCGCGCAATCGAACCCGCAGAGGACGTCTTCCCCCATGGACCTCCACTCGCACTCGCAGTCGCATTCCTCAGCCCCCGACACCACGGCTCCGTGGCCGCCGCTTCCGCCCGAGGACCCGAGCTCCTTCCGCTGGCTCCAGCCGGGCGAGCTGCTCGCGATTCCGGTGCCGACCGTCGCGCTGCAGCTCGATGCGCTGCTGAGGCACCTGGAGATCGACGGGGAGTTCGGCGACTGGCCCGCGGCGACGATCCACCTCGCGCAGGCGCGGTCGACGTGGCTGCGCCTCGAGCCGACGCTGCACGCACGTGTGCACGGGCGAGCGCACCTGCGCGAGGCACGCCGCGCGGCGAAGGAGATGGCGCGCGCTCTCGACGCGGCGGTCGTCGGCGTCCGGGCGGGATCGCGCGACCAGGTCGTCGGCGAAGCGCGCCGCGCCATCGCGCAGGTCGCGGCCATCGAGCGCGTGTTCGAGTAGGGACGCGCCGCCCCGGCCGCCCCCGATTCAAAACTACGCACGGTCGCGAGATCCCTGTAGGCTGCTCATCCGTAGGAAAGAGCAGGAGCCTGCCGATGACGCGTTCGCCCGTTCGCCGCGCCGTGTTCTTCTTCGTGATCGCCGCCAGCATCCCCGTCTTGACGACAGGGTGCCCCAAGAAGCCCGTCCCCGTGGAGGACGCGGGAGAGGCCCCGCCGGCGTCGTCGCCGAGCGTCACGCAGCTCGTGCCCCTCACCGACGACGGCGGCGACGATGCCGCCCCCGAGGCGTCGGCCCATCACGGCTACGGTCCGCCGGTGAACCCGAACCAGCAGCGCATCAAGGCGTGCTGCAACGCGCTCCGCGCCACGCACGATCCGATGCTCGCGGCCGTCGCGGGACAGTGCGACATGCTCGCCGCCCAGGTCGGCCCGAGCGGCAGCGATCCGGCGTTCGCGCAGCTGCGCGCGATCCTCAAGAGCCAGAAGCTCCCGGCGGCCTGCTCCGGGATGTGACGAAGTGATCGAAGCCGAGCGGCTCGATGGGCCGCTCGCCGGAGGGCGTGCGCAGCAGCAGTCCCCTGCCCTGCCGCACCTCACCGATGCGACGGAAGCCGGCGATGGGCCCCGGGCTCGCGGCGACGAGGGCGTAGTCCTCGCCTCCGTGTAGAGCGAGGTCGAGCGGGTCTGCTCCGAGCGCGCTCGCGGCGGCGACCACGTCGTGCTGCGCGAGTAGGCGCTCCTCGTCGAGCACCAGGCAGACGCCGCTCGCCTCGGCGACGTGGCCGGCGTCGCGCGCGAGCCCGTCGGACACGTCGATGGCCGCGTGGGCGACACGCGCCATGCTGCGCCCTTCCGCC
>Ga0335083_10009735_pt1 | contig 11652 bp, 6 predicted proteins | sample Lox_Sample_42_FD_206716 | JGI IMG/M metagenome (GOLD analysis project Ga0335083, IMG submission 206716) | Soil microbial communities from Loxahatchee National Wildlife Refuge, Florida, United States - Lox_Sample_4.2 | ecosystem: Environmental > Terrestrial > Soil > Wetlands | place: USA: Florida... | reverse complement strand
CGAAGGTGACCATGCTCAAGGTGGTTCGAATCCACGCCAGCGTCGTCCGATCGAGCGCAATCTGAGTTCGGAACTTCGCCATGTCGGTGCGGTGTTCCGCCAGTTCCACTCGGGGATCGTTTGGCGGCTGATTCATCATCGGGTAGTTTCCTTGAGCTCAATCACAAGCCGATTATCAGAAGAATCTCCTTGACGGAGACTTGCCATTTCAGAACAGTCTTCCAACCCTGAAGAAGAGTTTGTGATGGCCGGTATCGCCGTAAGCATATGCCACCTCTACCGGTCCGAAAATCGTGTTGACGACCAACCCCGCCGAAGCATCGGTTGGGAAGCCTGACGCCTTGTTCACCATGGAACTGGGCGGACCATAGACCTGGGATGCCTCATAGACTCCCAGGAAATAGACGCCGCCACCCAGCAGCGGCGGGAGCTTTGCCAATTGCCGTAGATATCCCAACTGGAATAGAAAGTACTTGTCCATCAGGAGTTCATTGGTTCCGTATGCTGTCAGCCATCGAGAGCCCCCCAGCGAGAACTGAGGGATGCCGGTCGTGTAGTTGAAAGTCGACCCGGCACGGCCGTCCACAAAAATCGAGGTTGGTTCGTTCAGCTTGAAGAACACCTGGCCGGCAGCTTCGAGCACGGGATACGGCTTGGGCGCGGCCGGACTGGCGTTGAACCAGTAAAAGTCCCCCTGGAAGGCTTGTCCCTTGCGGGGAATCACAGGATCATCCAGGCGATCCAACTTGTACTGAACTTTGCTGGCGCCATAGCCTCCGGAAAAAGATGGCAGCTCGTTCGGGTTTCCGACTTGCCGCTCGAAATCTTCCCATCCACCCTCGTAGCCGACGCGCAGCTCCCCAGTCCTTCCAAACTGATAGCCCACATCAACGCCTCCTCCTAGATTGCTACGCCTATAGGTGGAGACCAGTTGATTGTTGTCGTAAAGATACAAAGGGCCGTTGTCAGCGAGCGCTCGTGGCGCGATGAACCAGTGGCTCAGCGGAGTGAACGGGTGGTAATACTCCGAATTGAGTCCATATTCGGAGAACAGGATGATGTCATTGCGCCATTCCGAGCGGAAGCCCCCAATGTCGAACCAGGTGACTCTCGCTCCCATGTTGAAGGTTACGTTCTTCAAACTGGATCCGTCGATGAGGATCAGAGGTCGAACAACCGGTGGGCCAACCTCAGTTTCGGCAGTCTTTATAAGGATGCCCTGCTTCCCGTTGCGTTCTACCAGTTCGTAGCTCAGCGAGGAATAGCGTTCCGTTCCCTTCAGCCGCATGATTTCCTGGTCTAGTTCATCGAAGTTGATCGGCTTGCCTACCAGGTCGGCGGTTTGCTTTTCGACGCGCTCCGAAAGATCACCCTTCACACCCTCGACAGCGACAAACGTCGGAACGGGATTGTTGCGGACGCGCGATTCCCGATCAGCCAGATATTGCTTCCAGGTTGCTTCGTCCACGGCGAGGGTCAACAGGACTTTGGATTTACCAGCGGCGGCATCGTATCCAGCCTTGATGATTGCGTCAGCATCTTGGAAACTCAACGCGTTCCACTTCTGCACCGGCACAGAGACGAGCAGATCGGCTTGTTCCATGCTTCGCAGCTCGTTGGCCGAAATCATCACCGAGATTGACTGCCCGAGAACCGCGAACGAGGAGAGGCTTGCATCAACTGGGATCGGCGCCTCCTCGAGATGAATCCCAAGTGTCAGGTCGGCTCCCATCTGTTTTGCAACCTCGACGGGAATGTTTTGCAGCAATGCACCATCGGCATAGACCGCGCCATCGCTCCTCACCGGAGTGAAAATTCCGGGAAGCGACATGGTGGATCGAAGCGCCAGACCTAAGGATCCGTCACGAAAAACCTTGGCCTTGCCGCTGATAAGGTCCGTGGCTACGCAAGCGAAGGGCGTAGGGAGATCATTGAAGCTCTTGATTTCCGAATAGGGCATCGCAATCTTGTCCAGCACCAGCGAAACCTGTTGGCCGGAGTTGAGGCCTCCTGGAAACTCGATTCCCTTATGTATTCCGAATTGCAGGCCATTCGGATAGTCCCGGGCGTCCTGCTTGCGGCGGAACGAAAGATCCTGGAACGGTGTCGTCCCAGCCATCACCTCGTCCCAAGGAATTCCGTTCACAATCTGGCGCATCTCAGCGGCGTTGTGGCCGGTGGCGTAAACTCCGCCGACCAGACCGCCCATGCTGGTGCCGGCAATGTAGTCGACTGGAATGTGATGTTCCTCAAGCCAGGTAATGACACCGACGTGAGCGAGGCCGAGGGCACCCCCGCCTTGCAACACCAGACCAACTTTGGGGCGCTGACTGCTTCCAGCCGTGGAAGCGTTTTGGCTCAGGCCGAAAATAGAGGTGATGCATGTCAGTACCAGTGCAAGGAGATTTCTGCGCTTATGTGTCATTCCGGGATACACCCTTTCACTGACTAGAAGATGTACTGAATTCGTGGCTGAACGATTGTCGTGTGACCAGTGATACCGGCACGATCAAGGGTCACCACTCCAGCCGCAACGCCAAGCTTTAGCCGGCGATTTAAGAGCCAGTTCGCTCCGAAAAATGTCTTATCGCTTATCCCACCTTGGATCGACTTGTCGTCCAGGTCGTTACGTCCGAACATGGCAGTAAGCTCTACGGCTCCGAAGTGGTGCTGGGGGATGATTCGGCGGGCATATCCGACGTTGCGATCGTAAGGGTGGTGTTCTCCCGTGATGACCCACGACCCGGCTACGTAGAAACCATAAAACGATGGACTAGGAAACTGCGTTCCATGTACGTAAGCGCGAACGAATTCAGAAAGTATTGAGAAGGAATTGTAGTTCCACAGGGTCTCCAGTCCGAAGTCCGTCTGGCCGGTCGCCGGAATCTTCCCGGTGTCGGTCACGTAGCTCCCCACATTTCCCAGAGGACGGCCGCGCAATTGTATGTAGCCGTTGGTGGCTCCCGCGTAGCGTCCGCTGAATGCCACGTGCCAATACTTGGAGCCATCCTCATTGATTGCAAGCAAACCTGTAATCCGGGTAGTGAATTGATTGCCTGACTTGTCGAAAGGCGTTCCCGTTACATACCAATCGTTGAACCAGCCTGCCGTATAGGTCATCCGCTTCTTCAGGACGGAATTAGCCAGCACCAGGCCGACGTTGCGGGAGGTGAAGAATGGGGTGAGATTGCGCTCAGCCTGGTACAAGTACGCGGCATCGCCAACCATCTCGTATACAAAGGTCTCCTTTTGTTTGCCGTAGGTTAGCGCCCCCAGCTTCCCTGCGGGAAACGTTGCGAACAAATCGGTAAAGCCCCAATAGTTCTTCTTGTTCTCTGGGGCATCGAAGCCATTGAATCCTTCCGACGCCAGATACGACACTCGGTATGACTTGGGACCGATGCCTCCAGAAGCAAAGAAACGCACCGAGCGTGCATCCCATTGATCGTCCTGAATCCCGATTTGTTCCTTACTGTTCGCGTCTTGTGAGAATGAGTCGTAGTCGACCAATATGGCCATACCTAGCCCGACAGTGAAATATTTGCCGTTGTACCTGGTCCACTTCTCTAACGGATCGGGAAGGTCGGGCGCAGTGTACTCGTTGTTCTTGACTGCTTCGGAGTCCTTTCTAGTCAACTGCGGTGACGGCGAAAGCGCCTCTGCTTTGGATTCTGGCTGCGGCAGGTTAAGGTCCGTACCACCGGCGTGAGGTGAAGGCGGTTCCTGGCTCAACCCGCCGATAGAGCCCAGGAAGATCAGCCAAAACACAACGAAAGCAATCTTGCGCATTCCAAGGAGTTCTGGAGGGGCTGCGTGACTGGCGTACTCAACAGACGGCGCGTGCGCAGACGCCCCGATGTTGATCCCTCCATTACCGCTACCGATCACTTACTGGCCTCTTCCTTCTTTGACTAGCTATCGCTTTATCTTTGCCATTGCTCCTACCGTCACCTCTGCGATTTTTCGCAAATCCTCTCTTATCTGGGCTTGGGGAACAACAGTGTGAAAGCCATCCTGAATGACCAAGGCGAGGCATTGGGTGGGTGGACTACATTGCCGAAAAAGAAAGTCTGGACGTTCACTGCCTGTTGCCCAATTCTCCAGACGCGCCCGGGACCGCCGCCGATAGGCACGGTCCACCTCGGGCCGCCGTGGTTTGCCCAGTTGGCTGTAATGCCGGAAGTCTGCAAAGAGAGATACCAGGCGTGCTTTAAGTTGTAATTGAGGAACGGCTGAAGGTAGAAAAGGTTTACGTCGGGCCGGTCCGAATGACCTGCCACAGACCAGATGTTGTTGACCAGCACGCCGATGGTTCCAAATTTTGGCTGTGCCAGGGCGACAAATGTCGGCCCTATTCCGAATTTTTCAAAGCCTAGCAAGTGATAAGTAGCCGTGGGCACGAGGAAAATCGGCCCGGCTCCCCAGGTCACCGTGTGGTGTCCCTTAGGGGAGAAGTAAAACTGAGGTTCCATGTCTCCCAAGCCATAGGCGCCGGTCTGGTATGGAACCGGTGCCCCTCCAGATGGCGGCTCGACAGGAACGGCATACGGTTGGTAGATGATGGGGGTAACGAACCGCATGATGAGGTTCCAGTCCTTTGAGATACCGACCGGAAATACCGGCTGAATATTGAATACGTTCTGAGTGCGATCGGCCTTGCCTATGCCGAAATTCCAGTTCTCCTGCAAAGGAAGGCTGATGATACTGGCAATTGGGTTCTGAGCGTCTTTTCGGGCTTGTGCCAAAGCTGCTGCGTTACCTTCGCTGGCAGGGGTGCTTAGCGTTTGGCTTGAACTCGCAGCAGCCTGCGGTTGCGCAGGTGTGGCGTCTCCGGCGTCCGCGGGTGCCGCGGGCATTTGTCCATAGGCCGAAGAGATCAACAGAAGCCCAGCAAGAATAATGTAAAAACTACGGCGCATTGATTTCATGACGGGATTTCCTCGTTTTATGTTTCGTTATCCAAAGTGCTTTGCCTAAGTTCGTCCGGCAGCCCGACTCAGCGCTACATGTTCCATTCCGCAAGCTTCTTCGCCGCAGTACCGTATGGGCCTAGCTGGAAGACGGCAGCGCCTGCGGGCGAGAAGGTAAAGGGTTCAAACGGTGTGCTCACCATTTTGTCGAGGTAATCTTTTGGAGCGACGCCGATGCTGACGTGCGGGTTGAAATGCTCGCCCGTCAGCTTGGGCACGAATGTCGAAACGTATTGAATGAATGCAGCGTTGGTAGCAGCATCGTCCATCGGCGCGGTGAACGCGCTGACCGGTCCGGTTTCGACCGTGTACGGTGCCACGGCCGCAATTACGTCTGCTTGCAGCTTGAGCAGCTCCGGTGTTGGCTTCGCGCAAATGCCCGCCACACCTGTCGGTCCGGCCGGGGCATAGTAGTACTTGAAAGCCTCGAGCTTCATGCCCTTCACATTGGCGGAGGCGAATACCTTCTCGACGGCCGCGTAAACCTGGTCCAGGTCCGCCGTGCGAACGAAGCGCTGAATCAGCGTGATATGCGGAGTGTGCGCCGCATCCAGGGCGAATCCTTTTGGGTAGACCGAGAGCAGTTGCTGGTTCCCGGCCGCGGCATGCTTGAGCATGGTGGCATCGGGCTCCAGCAAGATGTCAATCGCCGTAACCGCAGGCTGTGACGCGTAAATCGTCTTCCAATCGTTCTTCGTGCTGACGACGGTCCAGCCGTTCTGCTTCGCGTAGTCGTCAAGTTCCTGCGTGAAATGCACCAGTGGGACGTTGGGCAGGCCACGGGCCGGGCCGTAGGCGGTTTCGCGTGCCGCATCATCGTGCAGCACCAGGAGTTCGAAGCGCGCCCCGCTGCCTGCCTGGGTGTACTGCAGCATCTCCTTGTCGCCCGTGGAATTTCCGAACGCCATGATGGGGCGGCGGCCGATGTACTGATTGATGCCGATTGCCTTGCCGGCATTGTTGTCATTGAAGTTCAGCTCGGGCAGGCGAACCAGTACCGCCTTTCCATCGCGCATTTCAAACTTCGTCTTGACGCTGCTGCCGACAATCTGTTCCGGCGGGATGCCGTAAACCTGTTGTGACCACGCCCGCATGAACTCGATGCCGCCGCCCGAAACGATGTAGGTCTTGAATCCATTCGCCCGAAGGTAGGCCAGCACTTCTTGCATCGGCTGGAAGGTCATTTCGGTAAAGAGTTTGCCGGTCTGCGGATTTTTCGCCGTCGCGATCCAGTCCTTCACGATCTGCTCAAATTCCCCCGTGGTCATGCCCGCGTGGGTGGCCATGATGAGGTCCATCAGTCCCTTTTCACCGCTGGCCATTACTCCTTTCGTGTCGCCCTTAAGCAGCGACGCGTACGGCTCCTGCGTCTTCCACTCGGGATGCTGCGGCGCTAGCGTTTTCACGCGGTCAATGACGAAATACAACTGGACGGGCAACGGCTCTTCGCACCACAGCGTGCCGTCGTTGTCGAAGGTGGCGATCCGTTCCGGTACGGGCACGAAACTCGGTGAGCCAGGGGTCGTTACCTTTTCAACAAATGTGATGATGGATTGTTTCGCTGCCCCGTCGTTCCACGAGGGAAGCGGATCGACAGCAAAAGCTGCACTGGTGAACAGAATTAGGATCGCAAACAACTTAGTGATTGACCGTTTCATCGCTTTCTCCTTAATGCAAACTAAGTGTGGATCGCTCTGGCGAAGACCCCCCGCCGCGCCCTGTAATGCTGTCTATCTAGAATTAAGTTGAACTATAGAAATGGAAAGTAATGGCGTCTACTGCCCTTTAGGGAAGGTATAGCCAGATGGCCGATAGGCCCTACTTAGCTGTAGCTAATGTTCAAGGCTGAATTCTCTTGTCGACGCTGGCGCGTAAAAAAAAGGCGGCCCTTGCGAGCCGCCCGCCTGTGGGCCTTTATCCTTACTGATTAGCCTCCCCTGCCTGCGCGGCTTTCTTTGCCAATTCTGCTTTTAGCGCATCGAGATTGAAGCTTGCGCCTTTCTGCATCGGTGGGTAATCGATGGCAGTCTGGGCCAGCTTCCCTACTTGCTGTTGCACAAACACGAAACGCCAGAATTCATACTTGAACCAGTCCCAGTATTGCATCGACCCTTGTGCCGCTCCGTCTCCCGCCCAGCCAGTTCGCTCATATGGATCCAGGCGCAGGTTGGTCAGGATGGGCATGTCGGGATGGGTTTTGTCACCCACCCAGCCTTCAGGCTGCTGAATAAAGCGATACTTGAAGTCGTCAATACGTACTGCCCCGAGGGTGCTTTCACCGAAATAATAGATTTCGTGACGAACTGAGTCTCCTTTGCCGGTGATCGCAGCCAGTTGGTCATAACCGTCGAGATGGTTCTTGTAGGTTCGGTCGCCAACTTTTACGCCCTTCAGCAACTGGTCATTGATGTTAGGGTTGCCGGCGATATCAAGAAACGTCGGCAGCCAGTCCAAGCCGGAGAAGATCCCATTCTGGATGGAGTTAGCCGGGACGTGACCGGGCCAGCGAATGATCGCGGGTGTGCGGAAGCCACCCTCCATAACGGTACCCTTGGCCATTGCGAATGGGGTTTGTCCACCGTCGGGCCAGGTGAATTGCTCGGCGCCGTTGTCACTGGTGAACAAGACAATCGTGTTGTCATCCAACCCATTGTCCTTGAGATACTGCATCACTGCGCCAACGTTGTCGTCCAGCTGGGCCATGCCGGCTTCCTGCTCCGTCCAGCCGTTCTTCGAGTTGCGCATCGCTTCGTACTTCGGCGAGAGATGCGTGACTACGTGCATGCGGGTGGGATTGAGCCACAGGAAGAAAGGCTTGTTAGCGGCCTTAGCCTTGCTCATGAACGCAAGCGAGTCGGCGACAAACGCTTCGTCTACCGTCTCCATGTTGTATTTGATACCGGTCACGGGATGCGGCGGCAACGGTCCTTCGTCCTGGATCTTCTGCTTGCCGATCTTGCCCCAGCGCGGATCTACCGTTGCATCATCAGTGTCAGTCGCCCAAGAGCGGAGCATATTCCGCGGCCCCACTACGTTCAACATTTCCTGAGGATAGGCCGGGTGGAATGGGTCTTCCATTGCGTCCAGGTGATACAGGTAACCGAAGAATTCATCGAAGCCGTGAACCGTGGGGAGATATGGGTTCTTATCACCGAGGTGATTTTTGCCGAACTGTCCGGTGGCGTAGCCCTGCGCTTTGAGCGCGGTGGCCATCGTCATGGCCTCGAAGGGCAGACCGATATCCGCACCTGCCTGGCCCACTGTTGTCATGCCCGTACGAATGGGAAGCTCACCGGTGATAAACGCCGCACGACCGGCCGTGCAGCTTGCCTCGGCATAATAGTCGGTAAAGATCATGCCCTCTTTGGCCATCTTGTCGAGGTTCGGTGTCCTGCCGGCCATCATGCCCATGTTGTAAACGCCGATGTTGGACCACCCGATGTCGTCGGCCATGATGACGACGATGTTGGGCTTGCTGCCTTGTGTGGCTTGTGCGTGACTGGTCAGGTTACCGCCGGCGACGACGCTTGAGACTGCCAGCGCTCCGTAGGCAAATCTTCGAACACTTGCTCCTAAGTCCATATATCGCTCCTGTTTACTACGTCGGATTAATGCCCATAAGGACATGGGGAAATTCGAATGCCGCATCAGCATCGTTGCGGCGGCACAAGCACCTGGCTATCGCACCAGGGTCGTAGGTCGCGGCAATACTGTCCATGGGTACTTAATGAGAACTATAGAAATGATGTGAGAACGGGTCTACTGCCCTTTAGGGAAGGTATTAAGACCACTGAATGACGACATACGAGGTCTGGCTGGAACAACAAAAGGCCGCCCCCGTTGGTTTGGGGATGCGGCCTCTTGGTTAGGAGCAATCTCAGTTCATGGTCGTCAGTCCTTCGCCAGCGCTCTCTCTGCTTCCAGTTCAAGCGCTTCGTACGACGCTTTTTCAACTGTGACACCGACCGCGAAGATCGTTCCACCATGGAACGTGCCCGGAGTCTTGTACTCACTGCTGACGGCGTCGCCGCTGTCGTAACCGACGCACAGGCCGTCGCCCGACAGGGTAAATTTGCCGGCCTGCGCCTTCATCGGTCCCTGCGCGACCACCTTGCCGTTGATGTACAGCTTCGTCGTGCCCAGCGACTCATGGTGCGGTCCAGCTCCAGTCCGTGTGAACTCCATGCCGAGCGTGTACTTGCCCGGCTTCAGTTCCTCCGAAGAGGCGAACTTCTGCTCCGGCTTGCTGCCGAGGAAGTTGTACACGTAGTAGAGTTTGTGGTCCTTGATGAACAACGAGTGCCCGCCGAAGCGTGAGCCGTGAGCGAAGATGACGCCGCCGGCATCCGCATCGGTAATCTCGACGTTCGCGAGAATCTTGTAAGAGCGGTTGCGGATGTTAACGGCAACGCCTTCCGGAACCGGAGCCGCGTTCGGGTAATACACGTAACGATCACGCGGCGGTTCGCCCGACGGTCGCGGTATTACCAACAATTCTGGCCCGTAACGGTCATCCATTGGCAAGGCCAAATTAATCCTGGCTTCCTCGTCCCATGCCTTCTTCAGCGCCTCCACCTTCTCGGGATACTGCTTCGCCAGGTCAGTGAATTCCGAACGGTCCACATCCACGTGGTAAAGCTGCCACTGGTCCTGGTCGAAATGGCCCTTGCCGGTGAACGGGGCGTGCACGGCAGCGGCCACCCATCCGTCCTCCCAGATGCCACGGGTACCGTAGATCGTATAGAACTGACGCTTCTTCTGCGTCGGCGCATCCGGTGCCGCATCGAACGTGTACTTCATCGAGACGCCGGAGAGCGGGAACTGCTCCACGCCGTTGTATACCTTGGGCATCTCAAGGCCGACAATTTCGAGAATCGTCGGTACGATATCCACCGAATGGTGGTATTGGTTGCGGATCTCGCCCCGCGCCTTAATCCCCTTCGGCCAGGAGATGACGAGTGGATCGTCCGTGCCTCCCGAATACTCCGAGTAGCGCTTGAACATCTGGAACGGAGTCGAAAAGGCCGCCGCCCATCCTGTCGGATAGTGCTCGTAAGTGTCCGGGCTCCCCAGCTTGTCCATTAACTTCATGTTCTCGGACAAGGTGTCCGGGTAAGCATTGAAGTACTTGTTCTCGTTGACGGATCCGTTTGGCGAGCCTTCACCGGAGGCGCCATTGTCCGCGGCATAAAACACGACGGTGTTCTCGAGTTGCCCTGTCTCCTGCAAGTAATCGATCACGCGACCGACTTGCGCGTCGGTGTATTCCGAGAACGCGGCGTAGACCTCAGCCATGTGTGAAAAAAGCTTCTTCTCGTCCGGGTTGAGGGAATCCCACGGGCGGACATAGTCGTCCTTGTTGGCCTGCGACTCGGGCATGGGATTGAGCGGCGTGAGTTTTGTACCTTTCGGCATGACGCCCTTTTCGATCATGCGCGCCAGCACCCAGGTGCGGTACGCCTCGTAGCCGTCGTCAAACTTGCCCTTGTACTTGTCGATGTACTCCTGCGGAGCTTGGTGCGGTGCATGGTTCGCGCCCGGGTTGTAAAACATGAACCACGGTTTCGAGGGACTAGTGGCCTGCTGGTTCCGCAGCATCTTGATCGCTTGATCGGCCAGGTCCTTGGAAAGGTGGTAACCCTGCTCAGGTGTGGCCGGCGGCTCGATGAAATGATTGTCCTCGACCAGGTCCGGATACCACTGGTTGGTCTCGCCGCCTATGAATCCGTAGTAGCGCTCGAAGCCCTGGCCGAGCGGCCAATTCTTGCGGTCGCCGCCCTCGGCGACATCCTGCTCTGGCACGTTGTGATTCTTGCCCAGCCAGAAGGTGCTATAGCCATTGTCCTGGAGGATATGCGCAACCGTGGCAGATTGCGGGGGGATGCGGCCGCTCCAGCCCGGGAAGCCCTCAGCAGTCTCCGTTATTCCGGACATGCCGTTCAACGTGTGATTGCGCCCCGTCAACAACGTGGACCGTGACGGAGAGCACAGCGCCGCAGTATGCCACTGCGTGTACATCAGGCCCTGATCTGCCAGTCGTTGAAGTGTGGGCATGTTGATCCGGCCGCCGTACGGCGACCAGGCCGCGAGCCCGGTGTCGTCATACAGGATGAACAGAATGTTAGGCGCGCCGGCAGGCGCCTTCTTCGGCGTGAACGGTCCCCAGTCGGGCTTGGAATCGCGGACATCAAGATTGATGACGCCTTTGAAGTCCGTGTAGGGTCCCACCGGTTGGGGGCTGGATGCGTTCGCGCCCGCTTGTGCATACCCGGTGAGGTTGGCGCCGGCGATGACGCTGGTGACGGCCAGCGCTCCATATGCAAATCTTCGAACACTTGCTCCTAGGTCCATACATCACTCCTGTTTACTAACTCGGATTAATGCCCATAGGAAAATGGGAAATTCGAATGCCGCATCAGCATCGTTGCAGCGGTACCGCACATGGCAATCGCACAACGGTGGTAGGTGCCAACACTACTTATTTGGATCAATCAGAACTCTAGGACTGGAACGAGAACGCGTCTACTGCCCTTTAGGGAAGGTATAGGCGGGCACGGGGAGGGTGCCCGCCTCTTGAGCTATGCAGGAACAGGCACCTTCTTGAGAGCTTTTCTCAGCTTGTTGACTTCGTCCTCGTTGAGGTCCGTCTGAATGACTACCCCACCGAAGGGTTCGACAGCGG
>Ga0335083_10009733_pt1 | contig 11654 bp, 10 predicted proteins | sample Lox_Sample_42_FD_206716 | JGI IMG/M metagenome (GOLD analysis project Ga0335083, IMG submission 206716) | Soil microbial communities from Loxahatchee National Wildlife Refuge, Florida, United States - Lox_Sample_4.2 | ecosystem: Environmental > Terrestrial > Soil > Wetlands | place: USA... | reverse complement strand
TAATCAACTCTCCCCCTCTGCATTCAAAACAAATAGGCCGGAAGATGATACCGGCCTATTTGTTAAAACATCCATTTTTAGACAACGTCTTTAACGAAACGTTTTAAGGTGGTGCGCCCCGATCTCCACCCACATTCTCCGAGAACGCTTCTCAAGGCAAAAAGCCCACTCTGCTTGAATAAATGAGAAAGCGTGTTCAACGCGTTTCGATGCCAAGACCTCATCACAACAGAAATGAATGAGATTCAACTTAGAAAATCGCTCATCTTGAGGTGTTTCACCGTATTTTCTTGCGATCCTGCGTAAGTCTTTATCTATTGCTAGAAGAACCGCATCATTTGCTAATGCAGTCATTGCCACAACCATGTCCGACGCACTCTCGGCCAACACATCGTTATAGAAAACAACCTCTTGCCCCAGCTCCTTCAACGAGTGGCCAACGGACGCCGGAACTCCAGCATCAAGCATTGCGCGAAAGCTCGGCAACTTTTCGATCAAGCAGCCTCACTGTATCCAAGGGCAGCCTTAACGTCTTCTGAAGTCAGGGACGGATATTCTCGCAAAATTTGCTCTACAGAATACCCCGCATTTGCAAAAACCTTTATACTACGGACAGGAATACGAGTTCCAGCAATAACAGCCTCATTGCTTATAACGTTCTTATGCTTCTCAATTAGCCCGACCTTTTCTTGATTCCGCTTCCGCATTACCCTGACGGCTTCTTCAATCTCGGTAGTTACAACTTTCAACGGAATTCCAAGAATAGCTTGACCAGAAACAACTTCCTCTCGACGTTCGCCGTCTGGACTATCAAAAACGACTTTCTTGTTTAAAACATAAAGGGTGGTTTTTGCCCATATATCCTCACCCAAATGAGCCAGCTTCTCCTTCACCTCACGCAGATGAGGCAAAGACACACTGGCTTCATTCCTCAAGGCATTTAAAACCTTTAACGAAACAAGGTCGCGAAAGGAATATAGCCGAGCATATGAGTTACGCCTATCATCGGCTATGCTAGGAGCAAAAAATGACGCAATTGACGCTTACTTACACGCGTCAGGCGCTCCGTTTGATCTTCCGTAAAAGCAGCGATAACGCCGGATACATCTGACATTTCGCCTCCTTTCACATCCAAAACGTCATTCAACAAACGTAACCATTTAACCAAAAACTTTCAACCACCTTAACAACCATCTGATAAACTTTAATTTTTCAAAAATTTTACATCTTTGATCTGGCACCATCTAATTCTCAAGCAATATACCATCAGTTCAATTCCTTCGCCTTGCTCCGCCTCCCAACCCGTCCTACTCTCCGCCCCATCTCGAGGAACACGCCGACCACGGGAAAACCGGGCGGAGCAGAAAAATGGGTTTTGTGGCAGGGCGTCAGCCCCAGGTGGCCTTATGCGCCACGGCGGGGCTGTTGCCTTTATTGAGGGCGCTGGGCGCCGATGCGGACCGGATTTTTGGTCCCGCGGGGATTGATGCCAGCAATCTGAACGCCGGGAGCGAGGGCGCCCTGGCGCTGTCCTCTTATGTGGAGGTGATGGAGCGCGCCGCCAGGCAATCCGGCCGGCCGGATTTCGGGCTGCTCTATGGCAGCAGCTTCCCGGCCTCCAGCCATGGGCTGGTGGGCGATATCGCGCTGGCCGCCCCCAGCATCGGCATGGCTTTGCGGCAATTCACCGACCTCTTCCCTCTGCACCAGGAGGCCAGCGAGGCCCGGCTGGTGGAGGAGTCCGGGCTGTTGCGCCTGGAATACCGGATTCTCGACTGGCGGATTTTCGAGCGCCGCCAGGATGCGGAACTCACCATCGCCATGTTCCAGAACCTGCTGCGCGAGGCCTATGGCCCGGGGTTTCGCCCCGTGGAGGTGCATTTTGAGCACCCGCAGCCGGAGGGAAGTGCTGTGCATGAGGGGGTGTTCGCCGCCCCGGTGTTTTTCGGCCAGCGCACCAATGCCATCGTGTTTGCCCCCGGCAACCTCTCGCGGCGCATGCCGGGCGCGGATATCTCCCGCTTCGCCCGCCTGGCCGCGCAGGCCTATGGCCGCCGCCTGCCCCATGGCCGCGTGCCGCTGGAGGCGCGGGTGCGCGCCGAAATCCGCTCGCGCCTGCCCGATGGCGCGCCGCCGATCATGGATATCGCCGCCGCGCTGGGGGTGGCGCGCTGGACGCTGCAGCGCCGCCTGGGCGAGATGGGGCTGACCTATGCGGATGCCGTGCAGGATGTGCGCAAGACCCTGGCGGAGAGCTATCTGCGCCAGCCGCATCTTTCCATCTCCGGCATCGCCCAGCTGCTGGGCTATGCGGAGCTCAGCCCCTTCTCGCGCGCCTGCCGGCGCTGGTTCGGCGCCTCGCCGGAGCAGATTCGCGCCCAAACCCGCCTGATCTGAGCCCAATCCGGCCCCGCCCCTTGACTTGAGGGCCAGGGGGGCGCATGGGCTGCCCCTGGAAAAAACCGTCGTGCTGCGAGTGTTCGCACCACGGCGCGTTTTGCGTTGCGCGCCCCCGCGCGCAGCTTCTGAATTTTGCGCGCCGGGCGCGTTGTGGAGATCAGGCTGCATGTTCGACACCCTGTCGGGCAAATTCTCGGATATTTTCGATAAGCTCCGCCGCCGCGGGGCGCTGTCGGAGTCTGATGTCAACGACGCGCTGCGCGAGATCCGCCTGGCGCTGCTGGATGCCGACGTGGCGCTGCCGGTGGTGAAGGATTTCATCGCCAAGGTGCGCGAGCAGGCGGTGGGCGTGGAGGTGCTGCGCTCCGTCAGCCCCGGCCAGATGGTCGTCAAGATCGTCAATGACGCGCTGATCGAGGCGCTGGGCGGCATAACGGTGCCGCTGAACCTCAACGCGCCCTCGCCCCTGCCCATCCTGATGGTCGGCCTCCAGGGCTCGGGCAAAACCACCACCTCGGGCAAGATCGCGCTGCGGCTGAAGACCCGCGAGCGCAAGAAGGTGCTGCTGGCGAGCCTGGACACCCAGCGCCCCGCCGCACAGCTGCAGCTTGAGCAGCTGGCAAGCCGTGCCGAGGTGGCAAGCCTGCCGATCATCCCCGGCCAGACGCCTTTGCAGATCGCCCAGCGGGCGATGGACATGGCGCGCCGCGAAGTGTTCGACGTGGTGATCCTGGACACCGCCGGGCGGCTTTCCATCGACCTCGCGCTGATGGAAGAGGTGAAATCCATCCGCGCCGCGGTGAACCCGGTGGAAACCCTGCTGGTGGTAGACGCCATGACCGGCCAGGACGCGGTCACCACCGCCACCGCCTTCAACAATGCCGTGCAGATCACCGGCATCGTGATGACCCGGCTGGATGGCGACTCCCGTGGCGGCGCCGCGCTCTCCATGCGCGCGGTTACCGGCGCGCCGATCAAGCTGATCGGCCAGGGCGAGAAGCTGGACGCGCTGGATGAGTTCAACCCGGAGCGTATCGCCGGGCGGATTCTCGGCATGGGCGACATTGTCGGGCTGGTCGAGAAGGCCGCCGCCCATATCGACCAGCAGGAGGCCGAGAAGCTCGCCAAGAAGATGGCGAAGGGCAAGTTCGACCTGGAAGATTACGCCGCCCAGCTCAAGCAGATTTCCAAGATGGGCTCGCTCTCGGGCATTCTTGGCCTGCTGCCCGGTGTCGGCAAGATCAAGCAGCAGATCGAGAACGCCAATCTCGACCAGACCGTCTTCAAGCGCCACATCGCCATCATCAACTCGATGACCCCGGCGGAGCGCCGCGCGCCGGATATCATGAAGGCCAGCCGCAAGAAGCGCGTGGCGGCGGGCTCGGGCACCTCCGTGCAGGAAGTGAACAAGCTGCTGAAGCAGTTCGACGACATGTCGACGATGATGAAGCGGATGAACAAGATGGGCGGCCCGGAGGCGATGATGCGCCAGATGCAGGCCGCCATGGGCGGCGCCAAAGGCGGCCGCAAACCTTTCTAACTTTTTCGATTAAACCAAGGAGTTCCCATGTCTGTTAAGATTCGCCTTTCCCGCGCCGGCGCCAAGAAGCGCCCCTTCTACCACATCGTCATCGCTGACGCGAACGCGCCGCGCGACGGCAAGTTCATCGAGCGCGTGGGCACCTACAACCCGATGCTGCCGGCCGAGCACGCCGAGCGCGTCACGCTGAAGACCGAGCGCCTGCAGTATTGGCTGAGCAACGGCGCGCAGGCGACCGACCGCGTCGCCCGCTTCCTGGCCAAGGCCGAGCTGATCAAGGCCCCGGTTTATGCCGAGCAGCCCAAGCAGGCCCAGCCGAAGAAGAAGGCCCAGGAGCGCGCCGCCGAGCGTGCGAAGGCCGCGGCCGCCGCCTGATCTAGCCAGGACGTAAAGTGGAAGACCGGCTGATCCTGATGGGCGTGATTGGCAAGCCGCATGGCGTGCGCGGGCAACTGCGCGTGCATTGCTATGGCGAGGACCCCGAGGTTCTCGCCCGGCACGTGCTTGTCGATTCCAAGGGGCGGCATTTCGCGCTCGACTGGGCGCATGACAATGTCGCCTGGCTCAGCGCGGTGTCGGCCGGTGCGAAACGCCGGATCACCGACCGTGACGAGGCCGCGCGGCTCACCAATCTGGAACTCTTCCTGCCCCGCTCCGTTTTGCCGGAGGTTGAGGAAGAGGAGTTCTACCTGACCGACCTCATCGGGCTTGCCGCCCATGATGAGACCGGCGCGCAGATTGGCCGGGTCGCGAATGTGCTGGATTATGGTGCTGGCGCCAGCCTGGAGCTTGCCCCTGGCGGGTGGCTGATCCCCTTCACCCGCGCCTGCGTGCCGGATGTGCGGATCGCCGATGGCTACGTGGTGGTGGTGCCGCCCGCGGAAGTGGAAGCCAAAGAGGAAGCGAAGGAGGCGGGCGAATGAGCTGGCGCGCCGATATCCTCACCCTCTTCCCATCCATGTTCCCCGGCCCGCTTGGCTCCTCCCTCGCCGGGCGGGCGCTGGAGGAGCAAAAATGGAGCCTGAAGGTCACGGATATCCGCGACTTCGGGCTGGGCCGCCACCGCGCGGTGGATGACACGCCCTTCGGCGGCGGTGCCGGCATGGTGCTGCGCCCGGATGTGGTGGATGCCGCCATCGGCAGCGTGGCTGACCAGCGCCCGCTGATCTTCCTCACCCCGCGCGGCACGCCGCTGACGCAAGGCCGGGTCCGCGACCTGGCTGATGGCCCCGGCGCCATCCTGGTCTGCGGCCGGTTCGAGGGGATCGACCAGCGCGTCATCGAGGCGCGTGGCGGCGAGGAGATCAGCATCGGCGACTACGTGCTCTCCGGCGGGGAGCTGCCGGCCCTGGTGCTGCTGGATGCGGTGATCCGCCTGCTGCCCGGCGTGATGGGCCATGCGGAAAGCGGCGTGGAGGAGAGCTTCTCGCTCCCGCTGCTGGAATACCCGCATTACACCCGCCCCGCCCTGTGGGACGGCCACGCCGTGCCGGAGGTGCTCACCCAAGGCAACCATGCCGCCATCGCCGGCTGGCGGCGGGCGCAGGCCATCGCCACCACGCAGACCCGCAGACCCGACCTTTACGCCCAATACATTGCAACCGGCGCCACAGCGCCCTAAACACCCGTTTCGAGAAGGACCCAACCCATGAACATCATCCAGACGCTCGAGGCCGAGCAGATCGCGAAGCTGACCGAGAGCAAGACCATCCCCGCCTTCGCCCCCGGCGACACGCTGCGCGTGAACGTGACCGTGAAGGAAGGCGAGCGCTCGCGTATCCAGGCCTTCGAGGGCCTGTGCATCGCGCGCTCCAACCGTGGCCTGAACTCCTCCTTCACCGTGCGCAAGATCTCCTACGGTGAGGGCGTGGAGCGCGTGTTCCCGCTCTATGCGCCGGTGATCGCCGAGATCAACGTGATCCGCCGTGGCGATGTGCGCCGCGCCAAGCTGTATTATCTGCGCGGCCGCCGCGGCAAGTCCGCCCGCATCGCGGAGAAGGCCCGCGAGGTCGTTGCCGAGGCACCGGCGGCGCAGTAAAGCCGGAGCGTTGCCCCGTCCAAGGGCAACGCGCCCTTGTGACCTGATTTTTTGAGCGCGGGAGCCCATAGGCTCTTCGCCGGGGGCCAGGAGGACATTGTCCTTCTGGCCTTTTGCAACTTGGAGGCCTGTTTCATATGCCGCGGACCTTATTCGACAAGATCTGGGATGCCCATGTGGTGGACCGGATGGAGGACGGCACCTGCGTTCTCTATATCGACCGCCACCTCGTGCATGAGGTGACCAGCCCGCAGGCATTTGAGGGGCTTCGCATGGCCGGGCGCAAACTGCGCCGGGTGGAAAACACCATCGCGGTCGTGGACCATAACGTGCCCACCAGCCCGGACCGGCTGACCGAGGTGAACGAGCCGGAAAGCGCGCTGCAGATCGCCACGCTGGAGCAGAACGTCAAGGAATTCGGGGTCACCTATTTCCCGATGTCCGACCTGCGCCAGGGAATCGTGCATGTGGTGGGCCCCGAGCAGGGCATCTCGCTGCCGGGCATGACCATCGTCTGTGGCGACAGCCACACCTCCACCCATGGCGCGCTGGGCGCGCTGGCCTTTGGCATCGGCACCTCCGAGGTTGAGCATGTGCTGGCCACCCAGACCCTGCTGCAAAAGCCCGCCAGGAACATGCTCATCCGCGTGGATGGCGCGCTGCCCCAGGGCTGCACCGGCAAGGACATCATGCTGGCCATCATCGGCAAGATCGGCACCGCCGGCGGCACGGGGTATGTGATGGAGTTCGCCGGCGAGGCGATTCGCGCGCTAGACATGGCCGGGCGCCTGACCATGTGCAACATGAGCATCGAGGCCGGCGCCCGCGCCGGTTTGATCGCGCCTGACGAGACGACCTTTGACTACATCAAGGGCCGCCCCTTCGCGCCGCAGGGTGCCGATTTCGACAAGGCCGTGGCCTATTGGAAGACCCTGCCGAGCGACGAGGGCGCGCAGTACGACAAGATCGTGGAGCTGCGTGCGGAAGAGATCATCCCGCAGGTCACCTGGGGCACCAGCCCGGAAACCGTGATCCCCGTCACCGGCCTTGTGCCCAACCCGGCGGATGAGACGGACGAGGCCAAGCGCACCCAGATGCAGCGTATGCTGAGCTATATGGGCCTGGAAGCCGGGCAGAAGATCGAGGGCACGAAGGTGGATGTCGTGTTCATCGGCTCCTGCACCAATTCGCGCATCGAGGATCTGCGCGCCGCCGCCGCCGTGGCCAAGGGCCGCCATGTGGCGCCGGGCGTGCGCGTGCTGGTGGTGCCGGGCTCGGGCCTGGTGAAGCAGCAGGCGGAGGCGGAAGGCCTGGCGCAGATCTTCACCGATGCGGGCTTTGAATGGCGCGAGGCGGGCTGCTCCATGTGCCTGGGCATGAACCCGGACAAGCTGACGCCGGGCCAGCGCTGCGCCTCCACCTCCAACCGTAATTTCGAAGGCCGCCAGGGCCCGGGCGGGCGCACCCATCTGCTCTCCCCCGCCATGGCCGCCGCCGCCGCCGTCACCGGCAAAATCACCGATGTGCGGGAGTTGATCTGATGGATAAGTTTTCGGTCCTCACCGCCATCGCGGCGCCGCTGAATATCGACAACATCGATACGGACAAGATCATCCCGGCCCGCTTCCTTAAAACCATCAAGCGCACCGGCCTGGGCAAAAGCGCCTTTGCCGACATGCGCTATAACGCGGATGGGAGCGAAAAACCGGATTTCGTGCTCAACCAGGCCCCTTACCGCCAGGCGGAAATCCTGGTGGCGGGCGATAATTTCGGCTGCGGCTCCTCGCGCGAGCATGCGCCCTGGGCGCTGAAGGATTTCGGCCTGCGCTGCGTCATCGCGCCCAGCTTCGCCGACATCTTCTTCAATAACTGCTTCAAGAACGGCATCCTGCCGATCGCCCTGCCCGAAGAAATCTGCGCCAGGCTGCGCGAGGATGCCGCCATGGGCAGCAACGCCAAGCTCACCGTGGACCTCGCCCGCCAGGTGGTGGTGCGCCCGAACGGGGAGGAGATCGCCTTCAGCGTCGACCCCTTCCGCAAGCATTGCCTGCTGAACGGGCTGGACGATATCGGCCTCACACTGGAGCACGCCACCGCCATCGATGCCTATGAGGCGAACATCCCCTCCTGGCAGCCCAAAATTCAGGGAGCTTAATTCATGATCGCCAATAAGACTCTGCTGCTGATGCCCGGCGACGGCATCGGCCCCGAAGTGATGGCCCAGGCACGGCGCGTGCTGGGCTGGCTGCAGGAGAGCAAGCGCGCCAGCTTCACCATTGAGGAAGAGCTGGTCGGCGGCGCCTCCATCGACGCGCATGGCGTGCCGCTGACCGATGCCGCCCTGGCGAAAGCCAAGGCGGCCGATGCGGTGCTGTTCGGCTCCGTCGGCGGCCCGAAATGGGACAAGGTGCCCTTCGAGATCCGCCCCGAGGCCGGGCTTTTGCGCCTGCGCGCCGAGCTGCAGGTTTTTGCGAACCTCCGCCCGGCGAAAGTCTTCGACGCGCTGGTGGATGCCTCCTCGCTGAAGCCCGAGCTGGTGCGCGGGCTGGACATCATGATCGTGCGCGAATGCATCGGCGGCATCTATTTCGGCGAGCCGCGCGGCATTGAGACTCTGCCCAATGGTGAACAGAAGGGCGTGAACACGGAGGTGTACACCACCCATGAGATCCAGCGCGTGGGCCGCGTGGCCTTCGCGCTTGCCCGCAAGCGCCAGGGCCGCGTGTGCAGCGTGGAGAAGGCGAATGTGATGGAGGCCGGGCTGCTCTGGCGCCAGGTGATGACCAAACTCCAGGCCGACGAGTTCCCGGATGTGGCCCTCACCCACATGTATGCCGATAACTGCGCCATGCAGCTCGCCAAGAACCCCAAGCAGTTCGACGTGATCGTCACCGGCAATCTGTTCGGCGACATTCTCTCCGACCTCGCCGCCATGCTCACCGGCTCGCTGGGGCTGCTGCCCTCCGCCACGCTGGGTGCTAAGGATGCCTCCGGCCGGATTCCTGGCTTCTATGAGCCGATCCACGGCTCCGCCCCGGACATTGCCGGCAAGGGCGTTGCCAACCCGCTGGCGGAGGTCCTGAGCCTCGCCATGCTGCTGCGCTACTCCTTCGACATGCATGAAGACGCCGCCGCCATCGAGGCCGCCGTGGAGCGCGTGCTGGCCAAGGCCGGGCGCACGCCCGACATCGCCGTGCCGGGCCGCGCCAGCATTTCCACCACGGAAATGGGGGATGCGCTGCTCGCAGAGCTCCATGCTATTTAATTGAGGACCGGGGGTTGCCTGCCTGCGACGGTTCGGTTACACCCCCGCCCACGACGCGCCCGTAGCTCAGCTGGATAGAGCATCAGACTACGAATCTGAGGGTCAGGAGTTCGAATCTCTTCGGGCGCGCCACGAAATTCCTTGAAATACAAGCGAAAACGGGCCGGTGAGCAATCACCGGCCCGTTGGCGTTTCGGGGCGCCCCACCAGAATCCCCTCTTCGGGCCCAGACCGTCACAGATCGCCCGGTGGGACGCGCTATCGCGCCCCGGCACTGAAGCCGTGTGAAACTCAACATCTCGCTGATGATGGGCATGGGTTGGTCACGCGCGGTGCCGCCAGTTATACGCTCGACCCCATGAAAAAGCGTGGATTGATCGCCAATGCCGACGGGGCGTGGCGACGTGCCGCCATGGCCGCCCGAGCTTTTTGAAATCATCGCGCGCGGAGCTCGAAAAAAGTTCGGGCGGCGGGGGATGCGGGCGGCGCTACTGGAATTGATGGCGATGGCCCCTATGTCAGGTTCACAGACCGGAGGGCGCGATGGCAGGTTGCGGCTTGGCTGGCAGGCAAAAACCCGGTTTTCGATCGATCGGAACGTGAAAATGCGTTCGAGGCATGTTGCCGGGCACGGTTGGGTGCTGCCCTTCGGCCCGGGAAGCGGATTTGCCGCGCAGGCGCGGCGGGAATGGTTCCTCTGCGTCAGCCTCGCGACCTGCCTGATCTTCTGGGCGCAGGGGACCGCGCTCTTCGGGCGCCTCGCGGCTCCGGTGGTGCTGGCGGCGATTTTCGCTTGGCTGTTCGCGGTGATTTTGGGCTCGGGCCTGGCGGTGGTGCGCCATGCGGAACAGCTCGCGCTGCGCCTCGGCGAGCCCTATGGCACGCTGATCCTCACCCTCTCGGTCACGCTGATCGAAGCGATGAGCATTTCCGCCGTGATGCTGCATGGGGCGAACAACCCGACTTTGGTGAGCGAGACGCTGTTCTCGGTGATCATGATCGTGATGAACGGCATGGTCGGGTTCTCGCTTGTGGCCGGCGCCTGGCGGCATACGGAACAGCGGCATAATCTGCTCGGGGCGAATGCGTATCTCGGCGTGATCGTGCCGCTCGCCGTGCTGAGCCTGGTCATGCCGGATTTTACCATGACGACGCCGGGCCCGACCTTCTCCGACGCGCAGACGGTATTTCTCGCGATCGCCGCCGCCAGCCTCTATGCGGTGTTCCTGCTGCTGCAGACGACGCGCCATCGCGGCTATTTCACCTTCGGCGAGAGCGAGCACGCGCAGGCGCAGGCGCAAGCGCCGGGTGAGCCGGGGGCGCCAAGCGGGCCGGTTTGGCCGCATGCAGCCATGCTGCTTGCCTATCTGGCGCCGGTCGTGTTCCTCGCCGAGCAATTCGCGCATCCGGTGGATTATCTGATCGAGACGCTGCGCCAGCCCGTGGCGTTTGGCGGGCTGGCGATGGCGCTGATCGTCGCGATGCCCGAGGCGCTTGGCGCCGTGCGCGCCGCGCGGGCCAATCACATGCAGCGCTCGATCAATATTTTTCTCGGCTCCGTGCTCTCGACCATCGGCCTGACGATTCCGATCATGCTGATCATGAGCGAGTTCACCGGCGTTAGCCTGACGCTCGGGCTGCAGCACTCCAGCCTGGTGATGCTGCTGCTCACGCTGGCGGTGAGCATGGTAACGTTTGCCAGCGGCCGCACCAATGCGCTGCAGGGCGCGGTGCATCTGATCCTGTTCGCCTGCTATCTCGGGTTGATTTTTCAATTTTAGCCGGCGGTTGTTCGCCTGCCGCAAGTTGTGAAATCCGCGGCAAACCAGGCCAGTTTTTCGGCTTTTCGGTTAAGGCCCCGCCACGTTGAAACCTGCAAACACGCTGCTCGCCGCCACCGGCACCACCATCTGGACCATCATATCCGCCCTGGCGCAGCAGCATGGCGCCATCAATCCCGGTCAGGGCTTTCGGACACTGGCGGCCCGGCCGACACGGTGGTGTTGCCCATGCGGTCTGCGACGAGGTGTACGAGCATCTGGTGTTCCGCGGCGCCCGGCACATCCCGCTGAAGCCCCTGCCCGGCATGGCGGATTTTAATTTGCACAGGGCGCCGTACGGCGCCCACCTGCTTTCCTCGCCATCGAGACGCTTGGCGCCGACCGCCTGCCAGCGTTGTTCGCGCGCAAGGGCCGGTTCGACGCCTTTGCCAGCCCTATCGCGTTCCTGCTGCGTGACCTTGCCAAAACATGCGCCATGCTCAAAGCATCACCTCGCTGCGGTCATGCAGAAAAGCGGGCTCATCAGGGCGCAGATCATCGCGATGATGCCGGGGCAATTCGATACAAAGGGACAGACACGATGAGCATCTCCATGCAGAGCTGGCAATGGCAGCAACAAGGCGAGCCGGA
>Ga0335083_10009732_pt1 | contig 11655 bp, 6 predicted proteins | sample Lox_Sample_42_FD_206716 | JGI IMG/M metagenome (GOLD analysis project Ga0335083, IMG submission 206716) | Soil microbial communities from Loxahatchee National Wildlife Refuge, Florida, United States - Lox_Sample_4.2 | ecosystem: Environmental > Terrestrial > Soil > Wetlands | place: USA: Florida... | reverse complement strand
CCATGGTCCGTCCCAAAGCACCCACAATATCGTAGACGGCGCCTTCTTCGCGGCAGCAAAACCACACCCGAGCAAGACCGTCCTCGTCCTCTTCGCACGAGCAGAGCGTCAAAACCCCTGAAAGCTCGTTCAGGGCCACGACAAGTTCAGCGACACCTTCGTCAACCCATGCGGTCACCGAGACTGGGATCTCGCGATGCCGCGCACGATCGGTCATAGCTCTATGCTGCCCATCCTCAAAGCACCCATGCCGATTCAAACTGACCCACTACCCGTCGCGGTCGGTAGGTTGCCCGAATGGGGGCGGCAACGAGCGAGGAACGACGACCCACTCGGGCCGAGCTTCAGGCGTCGTACGGCGCGACCATCCCGGACCTCGGCGAGCCGGGAATTCCGGTGCTGCTCGTCGGCATCAACCCGTCGCTGTGGTCGGGCTGGGCGGGCCAACACTTCGCCCGGCCCGGTAACCGGCTCTGGCGCACGCTGCACACGGCCGGGTTTACCGACCGGCAGCTGCGACCGAGCGAGCTCAGCGCGATTCGGGCGTCCGGGCTGGGGATCACCAACCTGGTCGCGCGGGCAACTGCCCGCGCGGACGAGCTGAGCGACGCCGAGATTCGGGCCGGGGTCACACCGCTCGCGGAGCTCGTGCGGCAGTGGCGGCCGCAGTTCGTCGCGTTTCTTGGGATATCGACCTTTCGAGTGGCTTTTGCTCAGCCGAAGGCGACCATTGGCCCGCAGCCGGTGGCGTTCGAGGACGCGCAGGTGTGGGTGCTGCCCAACCCCAGCGGCCTAAACGCCCACTATCAGCAGGCCGATCTCACGACCGCCTACGCCCGGCTTCGCCGGGCGGTGAGGCTAGGTTCCTAGCCCGGGTCCGCCGCCCGACCCGCCCGTGCTCGTGATCGCGCCGATCAGCGCGAGCAACCAAAATCCGATCCCGATCCCGCCGATCACGATCGAGGCGATCGCGAGCCCCCGGCCACGCTCGCGGGTTCGCGCGATCCCGCGCAGCGCGATGATCCCGAAGACAATGCCAAGGATCGACCCGATCCCGACCGCCACGGCCAACACGATCGAGCAGACGAACCCGACGACCGCGAAGCTGTTGACGCCCGCCGGCTGGGGCGAGCCGTAGCCGGGGTAGTACACCGGCGGCCCGTACTGCTGCGGTCCCCAGGGGGGCGGTGGAGGCGACCCGGCCCACACCGGGCCAGGAGGCGGGAACGCTCCGGCCGGCATCGGTGGCCCGGCGGGAGGCGGGGGTGGCTGCCAATCCGGCGGCGCGGCGTACGGCGGTGGCATCGGTGCAGACGTTGCGGGTGCGTCCCACGGTCCCGGTGGGGCCGATGCGCCCGGTGGTGGGGGGGCCGGTGGGGGGGCCGGTTGGACGGGAAGAGGCGGGGCGGGATCGACGGACCCGGACGGTGTGACACCCGACGACGATGTCTGTGGATCGTCGCCGGGTGTCTCGGTCACCCCGCAAGTATGCCGAGCAGCAGGCTCGGTTAGCGGTAGCCGCCGGAGTACTCACCGCCGGCGTAGCCCGGGCGCTGCCCGAAGCTGAAGTCCTCCAGCGGAACCGCCTCGCCGCTCCCGGTGCCGAACTCGTAACCGGAGTCGTCGTACGGCGTCATCGTGTATACGGCGGCTTTCGCCTCTTCCGTCGGCTCAACCCGGATGTTGCGGTAACGGCTGATGCCGGTGCCCGCCGGGATGAGCTTGCCGATGATGACGTTCTCCTTCAAGCCAAGCAGGCTGTCCGAACGCGCGTGGATCGCCGCATCGGTGAGGACCCTGGTCGTCTCCTGGAAGGAGGCCGCGGACAGCCAGGACTCGGTCGCGAGCGACGCCTTCGTGATGCCCATCAGCACCGGCCGGCCGGAGGCGGGAGCGCCGCCGTCCGCGACGACCTTGCGGTTCTGTTCCTCGAACTTGGGCCGCTCGGCGAGCTCGCCCGGAAGCAGCTCGGTGTCGCCGGACTCGAGGATGTTCACCCGCTTGAGCATCTGGCGGATGATGATCTCGATGTGCTTGTCGTGGATCGTCACACCCTGCGAGCGGTAGACGTCCTGGACCTCCTTGACCAAGTGCAGCTGGACCGCACGCGGACCGAGGATCCGAAGCACCTCGTGCGGGTCGGACGCGCCGGCGTGCAGCTGGTCTCCGACCTCGACGTGCTGACCGTCCTCGACCCGCCACTGGCCGCGCGCACGCTCACCCTCGGTGTCATACCAACGCCAGGCGAGCATCCGCTTGGACAGCGGGTACTCGACCGGCTCGCCGCCGTCGTCAGGAGTGATCACGAACTTCGCGGTCTTGTCCGTCTCCTCGACAGCGACCCGACCGGCCACCTCGCTGATTGGGGCGCGGCCCTTCGGCTGACGCGCCTCGAACAGCTCGACGACACGCGGCAGACCGTGGGTGATGTCCTCACCGGCGACCCCGCCGGTGTGGAACGTCCGCATCGTGAGCTGGGTTCCCGGCTCCCCGATCGACTGGGCGGCGATGATTCCGACCGCCTCGCCGAGATCGACGGTCTTGCCGGTCGCGAGCGACCGGCCGTAGCACAATCCGCAGATGCCGGCCTTGGAGTCGCAGGTCAGCACTGAACGAACCCGCACCTCGGTGATGCCCGCGTCGACCAACGCTGCGATCAGCACGTCGCCGAGATCGTCGCCGGCGCTCGCCAGGGTCTTCTTGCTGACCACGACGTCCTCGGCGAGCGTGCGGGCGTAAACCCGCGTCTCGACGTTGTCCCGGTCGAGCACGATCGTGCCGTCGGGGTTGGTGATGGCGATCGGTACGACGATGCCGCGATCAGTGCCGCAGTCGTGCTCTCGCACGATCACGTCCTGGCTGACATCGACCAGCCGCCGGGTGAGATACCCGGAGTCCGCGGTCCGAAGCGCGGTGTCGGCCAGACCCTTGCGGGCGCCGTGCGTGGCGATGAAGTACTCCAGCACGGTGAGACCCTCGCGGAAGTTCGACTTGATCGGCCGCGGGATGATCTCGCCCTTCGGGTTGGCCACCAGACCACGCATGCCGGCGATCTGCTGGACCTGAAGCATGTTGCCTCGGGCCCCGGAGCCGACCATCATCTGAATCGGGTTGGTCTTCGGGAAGTTGTCCCGCATCTTGCCGGCCACCTCGCTGGTCGCGCGGGTCCAGATCTCGATGAGCTCCTGGCGACGCTCATCGTCGGTGATCACGCCTCGCTCGTACTGCTTTTGCACCTTCTCGGCGAGGTCCTCGTAGCGAGCGAGGATCGCTTCCTTCTCCGGCGGGGTCACGACGTCGGAGATCGAAATCGTGACGCCGGCGCGGGTGGCCCAGTGGAACCCGGCCTCCTTCAGCGCGTCGAGTGTCGCCGCGACCTGGACCTTCGGGTAGCGCTCGGCCAGGTCGTTGACGATCTCGCCGAGCTGCGCCTTGCGCACCTCGAAGTCGACGAACGGGTAATCGAAGGGCAAGGTCTCGTTGAACAAGGCCCGTCCCAGCGTGGTCTCGATCAGCGTGAGGTCGCCGATCTCCCACCCTTGCGGGGCCTCGAACGGGCGGGCGGCCGCGTCGGCGCCCCGCTGGACCGCCGGGGCGACCGGCTCGGATCCCACCTGAGCGGGCAGGCCGTCGATGCGAACCTTGATCTTCGCCTGGAGGTCGAGCTCACCGGCGTCGAACGCCATGATCGCCTCGGCCACCGAGCTGAAGACCCGGCCCTCACCGGTGACGCCGTCGGCCATCGTCGTGAGGTGGTAGATCCCGAGAACCATGTCCTGGGTCGGCGAGGTGATCGGCCGCCCCGATGCCGGCGAGAGGATGTTGTTGCTCGACAGCATAAGGATCCGCGCCTCGGCCTGGGCCTCCGCCGACAGCGGCAGGTGCACGGCCATCTGGTCGCCGTCGAAGTCCGCGTTGAACGCGGTGCAGACGAGCGGGTGAATCTGGATCGCTTTGCCCTCGACGAGCTGCGGCTCGAAAGCCTGGATGCCGAGCCGGTGCAGCGTCGGTGCGCGGTTGAGCAGCACCGGGTGCTCGGTGATGACCTCCTCGAGCACGTCCCAGACCATGGAGTACCGGGCGTTGCTTCCGGTCGCGCGCTCCACCATCCGCTTCGCGGACTTGATGTTTTGCGCGTGGTTGAGGTCGACGAGCCGCTTCATGACGAACGGCTTGAACAGTTCGAGGGCCATCTGCTTGGGCAAGCCGCACTGGTGCAATCGCAACTGAGGCCCGACGACGATGACCGAGCGACCCGAGTAGTCGACCCGCTTGCCGAGCAGGTTCTGACGGAACCGGCCCTGCTTGCCCTTCAGCATGTCCGACAGCGACTTCAGCGGCCGGTTGCCCGGGCCGGTGACCGGTCGCCCGCGGCGGCCGTTGTCGAAGAGCGCGTCGACGGCCTCCTGAAGCATCCGCTTCTCGTTGTTCACGATGATTTCGGGGGCCCCGAGGTCGAGCAGTCGCTTCAGCCGGTTGTTCCGGTTGATCACGCGGCGGTACAGGTCGTTGAGGTCGGAGGTGGCGAAGCGGCCACCGTCGAGCTGAACCATCGGCCGCAGGTCCGGCGGGATCACCGGAACGCAGTCGAGCACCATGCCCATTGGTGAGTTCCGGGTGTTGAGGAACGCGCTCACGACCTTCAGCCGCTTCAGCGCGCGGGCCTTCTTCTGCCCCTTTCCGTTGCGGATCGTGTCGCGAAGGGACTCGGCCTCGGCCTCGAGGTCGAAGCTCTCGAGCAGCTTCTTCAGCGACTCGGCGCCCATCCCGGCCTCGAAGTACTCCCCCATCGTCCCGGGGACGACTCGCCAGGTGCCGTCGTCGTTCTTGGCGCCCTTGGCGAAGCGGTCCCGCAGCTCGCGGAAGGTCCGCTCGTCGGTGATCAGCTGCTTGACGGCCAGTCCCTTGAACGCGTCCAGCACAGCATCGAGCTCGTCGATCGCCCGCTCGGCCCGGGTGCGGATCTGCTTGACCTCACGGTCGGCGGAATCGCGCACCTTGCGCCGGGCGTCGCCCTTCGCGCCCTCGGCCTCGAGCTGAGCCATGTCGGCTTCTTGCTTCTTCAGCCGGGTGTCGATGTCCGCGTTCATCTTGTCGGTGATCCGCGACTTTTCGACGGAGAACTGCGCCTCGACACTCGCCAGGTCGCGGTGGCGAGCGTCGACGTCGACCTCGGTGACGAGGTAGCCGGCGAAATAGATGATCTTCTCGAGGTCCTTGGGCGCGAGGTCCAACAGGTAGCCGAGACGGCTCGGGACACCCTTGAAGTACCAGATGTGGGTGACCGGCGCGGCCAGCTCGATGTGACCCATGCGCTCGCGACGTACCTTCGCGCGGGTCACCTCAACGCCGCAGCGCTCGCAGATGATCCCCTTGAAGCGCACCCGCTTGTACTTGCCGCAGTAGCACTCCCAGTCCCGGGTGGGACCGAAGATCTTCTCGCAGAACAAGCCGTCCTTCTCAGGCTTGAGCGTGCGGTAGTTGATCGTCTCGGGCTTCTTGACCTCGCCGTGCGACCACAGCCGGATGTCGTCCGCGGTCGCCAGACCGATGCGCAGCTCGTCGAAGAAGTTGACGTCGAGCAAGGTGTTCCTTCTTTCCCTCTGACCTTCGGGATTCAGCTTGTCTGGGGTTGTCGTGGGTGCTTAGACCTCTTCGACCGAGCTCGGCTCCCGCCGGCTGAGGTCAATGCCGAGCTCTTCGGCGGCGCGGAAGACGTCTTCATCGGTCTCCCGGAGCTCGATCTGCATGCCGTCGCTGGACAGCACCTCAACGTTGAGGCACAGCGACTGCATTTCCTTGATCAGGACCTTGAACGACTCGGGGATCCCGGGCTCGGGGATGTTCTCACCCTTGACGATCGCCTCGTAGACCTTCACCCGGCCGAGGACGTCGTCGGACTTGATGGTGAGCAGCTCCTGCAGCGCGTAGGCCGCGCCGTAGGCCTCGAGAGCCCAGACCTCCATCTCGCCGAAGCGCTGGCCGCCGAACTGCGCCTTCCCACCCAGCGGCTGCTGGGTGATCATCGAGTACGGGCCGGTCGACCGGGCGTGGATCTTGTCGTCGACCAGGTGCAGCAGCTTCAAGATGTAGATGTAGCCGACGGAGATCGGCTGCCCGATCGGCTCGCCGGTGCGACCGTTGAACAGCTGGGCCTTGCCGTCCTCACCCACCATCCGCTGGCCGTCGCGGTTGACCAGGGTCGAGCTCAGCAGACCGGAGATCTCGTCCTCGTGCGCGCCGTCGAACACCGGGGTGGCGAGCTTGGTGTTCGGCTCGGCCGCGTCGGCACCGATCTCGGCAAGCCGCTTCTGCCAGGGTTCCTTGGTCCCGCCGAGCTGCCAGCCGGACTTCGCGATCCACCCCAGGTGGGTCTCGAGGACCTGGCCGACATTCATCCGACCGGGCACACCGAGCGGATTCAGCACGATGTCGACCGGGGTTCCGTCCTCGAGGAACGGCATGTCCTCGACCGGAAGGATCTTGGAGATGACGCCCTTGTTCCCATGCCGGCCGGCGAGCTTGTCACCGTCGGTGATCTTGCGCTTCTGAGCGACGTACACCCGGACCAGCTCGTTGACCCCCGGCGGGAGCTCGTCACCGTCGTCGCGGTTGAACACCCGGACGCCGATGACCTTGCCGGACTCGCCGTGCGGCACCTTCAAGGAGGTGTCCCGAACCTCGCGCGCCTTCTCCCCGAAGATCGCCCGCAGGAGGCGCTCCTCCGGGGTGAGCTCGGTCTCGCCCTTGGGCGTGACCTTGCCCACCAGAACGTCACCGGGCACGACCTCGGCACCGATGCGGATGATTCCCCGCTCGTCGAGGTCGGCGAGGACCTCCTCGGAGACATTCGGGATGTCCCGAGTGATCTCCTCCGGGCCGAGCTTGGTGTCCCGCGCGTCGACCTCGTGCTCCTCGATGTGGATCGAGGACAAGACGTCATCCTCCACGAGCTTCGAGGACAAGATGATCGCGTCTTCGTAGTTGTGGCCCTCCCAGGACATGAACGCGACCAGGAGGTTCTTGCCGAGCGCCATCTCACCGTTTTGGGTGCACGGACCGTCGGCGATGACCTGACCCTGCTCGACCCGCTGCCCCTCGTCGACGATGGGCTTCTGGTTGAACGAGGTGCCCTGGTTCGAGCGGTGGAACTTCGCCAGCCGGTAGACCCGCTGGCTGCCGTCGTCGCCTGCCACCGTGATGTAGTCCGCGGCGACCTCTTCGACCGTCCCGCCCTGCTCGGCGACGAGAACGTCACCGGCGTCGACCGCGGCGCGGTACTCCATGCCGGTCCCGACGAGCGGAGACTCGGCCCGCAACAGCGGCACCGACTGGCGCTGCATGTTCGAGCCCATCAGAGCGCGGTTGGCGTCGTCGTGCTCCAGGAACGGGATCATCGCGGTGGCGACGGACACCATCTGGCGAGGCGAGACGTCCATGTAGTCGACGCTGGCCGGCTCGACGTAGTCGACCTCGCCCTCCTTGCGGCGCACGAGGACCCGGCTTTCGGCGAACGTGTTGTTCGCGTTCAGCGGCGCGTTCGCCTGGGCGATGACGTGCCGGTCCTCCTCGTCCGCGGTGAGGTAGTCGATGTGGTCGGTGACCCGGCCCTTCTCGACCCGGCGGTACGGGGTCTCCACGAACCCGAACGGGTTGACCCTCGCGTAGGTCGACAAGGAGCCGATGAGGCCGATGTTCGGCCCTTCCGGAGTCTCGATCGGGCACATCCGGCCGTAGTGGCTGGGGTGGACGTCGCGGACCTCGAAGCCGGCGCGCTCGCGGGACAGGCCACCCGGCCCGAGCGCGGACAGGCGCCGCTTGTGGGTCAGCCCGGCGAGCGGGTTGGTCTGGTCCATGAACTGGGACAGCTGAGAGGTGCCGAAGAACTCCTTGATCGAGGCCACCACCGGGCGGATGTTGATCAAGGTCTGCGGCGTGATCGCCTCGACGTCCTGGGTGGTCATCCGCTCGCGGACGACCCGCTCCATCCGGGACAGGCCGATGCGGACCTGGTTCTGGATGAGCTCGCCGACCGTGCGCAGACGCCGGTTGCCGAAGTGGTCGATGTCGTCGGTCTCGTAGCCCTCGTCGCCGTGGTGGAGGCGGACGACGTAGTCGATCGCCGCCACGATGTCGGCCTCGGTCAGGACACCCGTGCCCTGCGGCACGTCGAGCCCGAGCTTCTTGTTGACCTTGTAGCGGCCGACCTTCGCGAGGTCGTAGCGCTTCTCGTTGAAGTACAGGTTGTTCAGCAGCGTCTCCGCGGCGTCACGCGTCGGCGGCTCGCCCGGACGCAGCTTGCGGTAGATGTCGATCAGCGCCTCGTCGGGCGTCGTCGTGTGGTCCTTTTCCAGGGTCAGGCGCATCGAGTCGAACTCGCCGAAGTGCTCGAGGATCCGCTCGTTGTCCCAGCCCAAGGCCCGCAACAGCACGGTCACCGGCTGCCGGCGCTTGCGGTCGATCCGCACGCCGACCTGGTCGCGCTTGTCGACCTCGAACTCCAGCCAGGCGCCCCGGCCGGGAATCACCTTGGCCGCGTAGACCTCGCGGTCACTGGCCTTGTCCAGGGTGCGGTCGAAGTAGACCCCGGGCGAGCGGACGAGCTGGGACACGACCACTCGCTCGGTGCCGTTGATGATGAACGTGCCTTGGTTGGTCATGAGCGGGAAGTCGCCCATGAACACGGTTTGGCTTTTGATCTCGCCGGTCTCGTTGTTGGTGAACTCGGCAATGACGAACAGCGGGGCGCTGTAGGTCATGTCCTTGTCCTTGCACTCGTCGATCGAGTGCGGCGGGTCCATCAACTTGGGCTCACGGAACTCCAGCGACATGGTGTCGGAGAAGTCCCGGATCGGGCTGATCTCGGAGAGAATCTCCTCCAGACCCGACGGCGTTCCCGGCTCGACGGACTCACGCCATTCCGGCGTTCCGATCAGCCATTTGAACGACGAGGTCTGCAGTGCCAGCAAATCCGGCACTTCGAGCGGCTCATTGATCCGCGCGAAGGAGATGCGGCGAGGTGCGAGGGTGGACGGTGCAGGAGCGGTGGAGCGCGAGGCGGCCAAGTGGGGTCCTTCTCTAGTGCCCGCAGTCTGTAGGCGCGCATGCCAAGCGACCCGCGCAGAATTCGGTCACAGCCCGGTCCAGCACAGCAAATCGAACACCGTGTGGTCCAGCACAGCATGGCCGAACAGAGTCGGTTGAGGTCGGGAGGTCAGCGCAAACAAGCAGCATAGCCCCGAACGGGCTATCTGTCGAGGTTGGGCCCCTGGCCACGACCGGTCCTGCATTCAACTGTGCGAGGCAGGATGCCGCCGGATCCGGTCAACGTCAAGTTCGGCGCGCCAGCGCGGTGGACGGCACCGGGCGCAGATCGATCGGCCGAACTCAGATCGGGGTCATCCCGTTGATCAGCCAGCGGCCGTTGACCCGCACCATCGAGGCCTCGATCCGCGAGCGATCAAGGCGTGGGTGAGGTATCTGGCTGTTTGTCACGGTTTGGTCGACAAAGAGGAGAACCGTGGCGCTCGCATCGGTCGCCGCACTGACGCCCGCACCGGTGACCGCCGCCTGGCTCACCGCGTGATACTTCTTCGCCAGCGGGGTGACCGAGGCCGCGGTGGTCAGGGCATAGTTCTGGGCGAACCGCGTGGTCAGCCCCTTTTCCGCCGCAGCGAAATCCGCCGCCAGCGTCTTGTAGTTGTAGGTCAGCGTGGCCCGAGTCTCGGCGATCGCCGCCGCTCGAGCGGCGCGGGCGGACGGGCCCGCGAGGTAGGCCGCCGCCGCGTTGCGGCGCGCTCGCTGCTGCGACGAGTTGTGGTTCGAGACGAGAATGGTGGTCACCGCCAGGACCACCGCCACTGCCACCGCGGCGACGACGAAGGAGCTTGCCCGGCGGGTCCCCCGCCCGTCGATCGGGTTCTCGGTGCTCACAGTGGGGTCACATCGCTCGCGAGCCACTCCCCGTGATCGCGCTGCATCTGCACCTGCATCCGGAAGTACTGAACCGTGCCGGCCGGCGACTTGGTGTTCTTCGTCGTGTCGTTCAGGGCGACGAGAACCGTCGCCGTACCCGCCGCCGGCGAGAACGACTCCAACGCCGTGGACCTCACCGTGGCGGTCGAGACCGCCTTCGCCTTCTTCAGCGCGCCCTCGACGTACTTGCTCTGAGCGAGGTAGGTCTTTGCGAACGTGGGCGTGGCATGTTTCGCGGTCGCGGCGAGATCCGCGTCGAGGGTCCGGTAGTCGAAGGAGGAGAAGTCGATCGCGAGCTGGCCTCCGTCCGCCATGGCGGTGGTCGCCTGATCGGCGTACGACGAGTCGCCGGAGCTGGTCGAGCCTCGGGTGAGCTTGACGAGCCCGACGACCGCGAGGGCAGCCAGAACCACGATCGCCGCGGCGCACGCAGCGATGACGGTCCTGGCGCGGTCGGGCGACCGTGACAGGTCCGGATCAGTGGTCATCGGGCAGGGCTCCTCAGCTGTCGGGCTCAGCGCATGGTAGGCGCGAGAAGCAGCCAGGAATATGAAGAGGAGCCAAAGACCGGAGCGACCGGGCCGTTGAGCCCCAGCTGGTAGAGCTTGCCGTTCGGGCCCTCGACGAGTCCGGTGTTCGGGTCATACGGCACCCGGACCACGACATCTCGACTCGACCCTCCCCGAGCGGTCGCGGACCGAGCCTTGGCGGTGCTCGAGCACGATGGCGTCCCACAGGCGCCGACCTTTCCCGATCCGGGGAAGGGCTGTCCGTAGTGAGGACCGGGGTAGGGGTCGCTGTTGGTGATGTTCGCGTGGTCGCCGGAGGGCCGTGGGGCGTAGCGCGAGCCGCGCAGATCGACGCCTTGCTTGTCGAGGGCAGCGTTGTTTCCGTGGCAATACGCGTCGAGGTTCGCCGCACCTCCCCATGCGCTCGCGCGGTTCGGGCGGTGTTTGGTCGAGCCGTAGCCGGCCTCGCACCAGTCGTTGAAGTCCGTCACGAGACCGAAGCGCGCAGTCGAGATGCCGTTCTTGCCGGGCTTGGGCAGGGCGTAAAACGCATCGCTCGCGATCGCGGGATAGAGCTCGAGCACCGCCCGCGTGTACGGCACCCGGACGGTCTCGATCTTGGTGAACGTGTTGAGGTTGTTGAGCAGCACCGGCAGGACGGGAGCGTTCGCACTCAGCAGCTGCTGGAGCTGCGTGGAGGCGCGGACACCGTTGTCGAGCACCCCTCGAAGAGCCTGGTCGCGCGCGCTCACCTCACCGGTGAGGTCGGCAAAGCTGGACGCGAAGGACTTCAGCTCCGACGAGACCTGGTTCTGGGTGTCGAGCACCGTCTTGCCGTTGTTGATCAGGCGCAACGTCGTGGGGAGCGAGCGCGTCGCCGCTCGAGTGAGCGCGTCGCTGTTGTCGATCAGACGTTGCAGCGACGGGCCGAGGTCGTTGAAACCCTTGCCGAGCTGCTTGACCACGGTCGACAGGTCGTTGACGTCGATCGTGTCGAGCAGGTTCTTGAGGTTGAGCAGGATGGTGGAGTCCTCGGTCGGGACCTTTCCGACCGCGGGGATCGTGGAGCCGTGGGCGAGGTATGGCGCCGCCGTCGTCGTCGGTTCGAGTTCGACGTACTGCTCCCCGACCGCGGACAGGTCGTTCACCCTCGCCGTGAGCCCGGTCGAGG
>Ga0335083_10009730_pt1 | contig 11656 bp, 9 predicted proteins | sample Lox_Sample_42_FD_206716 | JGI IMG/M metagenome (GOLD analysis project Ga0335083, IMG submission 206716) | Soil microbial communities from Loxahatchee National Wildlife Refuge, Florida, United States - Lox_Sample_4.2 | ecosystem: Environmental > Terrestrial > Soil > Wetlands | place: USA: Florida... | reverse complement strand
CCGTTCGCGATCCGCCGCGCCGCGGCGAGCGCTTCTTCCTCCACCTTGTCGTCGGCGACGACGCGGTTCACGAGGCCCATGTCCTTCGCCTCGGTCGAGGAGAGGATGCGGCCCTCGAGCAGGATCTCCATCGCCGCGGCGCGGCCGACGAGGTCGACCAGGCCTTTCATCTCGATATAGCCGACCACCAGCCCCAGCTTGTTGATGGGAATGCCGAAGCGGCTGGAGGTCCCGCAGATCCGCAGGTCGCACTGCGAGGCGACTTCCAGGCCTCCGCCGACGCAGGCGCCGTGAATCATGGCGACGATCGGATGCCGGCAGGCCGCGAGCGCCCCCATGGTTTTCTCGAGCTGCCCGCCGTACTTGCGCGCGACCCTCGAGTTGTTGCGCGTCTTCTCGAACTCGGCGATGTCGGCGCCGGCGGCGAAAGCATCGTTCCCCGCGCCGCGCACGACGACGCAGCGAAGCGTCTTGTCGCGGTCGAGCTCGCGCAGCGCCTCGCCCAGGCGCTTCCACATCGCGAGATCGAGGGCGTTCAGCTTTCCCGGGTTGCTGAGCGTGACGGTCGCGATATCGCCGTCGCGCCGGACGAGGACCTCGCCGCTCATTTGTAGAAGAGCTGCACCAGTCCCATGCCGGTGATGGGTACGTAGGTGACGAGCATGAGCACGGCGAACAGCACGCCGATGAACCAGATGTTCACCCGCGTTACTTCCCACACGCTCGCCTTGGAGATCGAGCAAGCGACCATGAGCACGCTCGCCACCGGCGGCGTCTGTTGGCCGATGCCGAGGTTGACCGTGACGATGAGACCGAAATGCACCGGGTCGATGCCGACCGCGTGAACCAGAGGCATGACCACCGGCACCACCAGGATGATCGCCGCCGCCGAGTGCAGGAAGCAGCCCAGGAACAGGAACAGCACGTTCAGCAGCGCGAGCACGACCCACTTGTTGCTGGTGAACTCGGAAACCGCCTGCGCGAGCTTCTGCGGGAGCTGCGCTTCGGTAAGATAGGCGCCGAGGAGGGCGGAGGTCGCCACCAGCAGCATCACGACCGCCGTCTGCACGCCGCCCTCGATGAGCGCGGCTTTCAGGTGGGCGAGGTCAAGTTCGCGATAGACGACGATCCCGATAAAAAGCGCCGCCACGACGGCGAGCGCGGCTCCTTCGGTAGCCGTCACCACCCCGCCGAATATCGCTCCGAGGATGATTACCGGCAGAGTGAGGGCCCAGGCGGCCTCGCGAAAGGTCCTCCACACCCGCGGCCAGCGGAATTTCTCGTCGATCGGCAGGTTATAGCGGCGCGCGAACCAGTAAGCCATACCCATGAGGCCGAAGCCGCCGAGGATACCCGGGACGATGCCCGCGACGAACATTTTCACGATCGAGGTCTCGGCCATCACCGCGTAGATGATCATCGGGATCGAGGGGGGGATGATGATCGCGAGCGTGGCCGCCGAGGACATGACCGCCGCGGCGAGCGGCGCCGGGTATCCCTGGGCCTTCATCGCGGGAATGAGGATCGAGCCGAGCGCCGAGACGCCGGCGACGGCCGAGCCCGAGATCTCGGCGAAGAACATGGAGGCGCCGATGCCGACCATCGCCAGGCCGCCGCGCACGAAGCCGAGCAGCGCAGAGACGAAATTGATCAGCCGCCGCGAAATGCCCGAGGCGTTCATGATCGCGCCCGCGAGGATGAAAAGCGGAATCGTGATCAGCGGGAAGTTGGTGGCGCCGTTGTAGAGCACGATCGGCAGGTTCGCCAGCGAGCCCGCGCCCTGGGTGTAGAGCATGGCGGCGACCGCAACGATGCCCAGCGACACCGCGATGGGAACGTCGATGATCACCAGGACGAGAACGCAGGCGAAGATGAGGAGCGTAGCCATCAGTGCGACGCTCCGCCCGAAATCGACGGCGGCTGCGCGCTCTCGGCCGCAGCCTTCATGACTTCAGCGAGCGAAGTGGAGCGCGCCGCCTTCGCCAGGGTCGCCGGCAGGGTGGTCAACTCGGCCGCGACGACCAACGCGGCGCTGATAGGCATCACTGACTGCACCCAGCTCACCGGCACCTCGGGCAGGCTCACCAGCGTGTCGCTCGAGAGCGCCCCCAGCACCATGTACCCCGTCCACCCGAGCAGCACGAAAAAGCCGATCGTTAGCACCTCGGCGGCGACGCGGAAGGCGAGCTTGGCTTTGGGCGGCAGGAACATCATGACTTCGGGGCAGCCGATGTGCGCCCGCTTCACGGAGGCGAGCGCCGAGCCGTAGAAGGTGATCCACGCGAGGAGAATCGAGGCGACCTCGTCGTACCACACCAGCGACGCGCCGAGGGTGCGGTAAACCACTCCCACGGTCACTTCGACCGCAAGCACGCCCATGAGGACGATCACCAGCCATTCCAGCAGGCGCTCGTAGCGCCTGCGGATCGTATCGAGACGCATGCCGCTACTTGCCGAGAGCGATCGCGCGGTCGATGATTGCCTTGGCGCCGGGGACCTCCTTGGCGAACTCGTCGTACACCGGCTTCGACGCGGCGATGAAAGCGTCTTTGTTGGCGTCGTTGACCTGGATGCCCGCCTGCTTCATCTTCACGAGCAGCTCCTCGTCGTCTTTCGCCGCCTTCTGGTAGACCCAGGCCTGCGTCTCCTTTGCGGTTTCATCGAGGGTCTTGCGGACATCCGCCGGATAGCCGGCCCATTTCTTCGTGCCGACGACGAGGTACGACGGCGTGTAGACGTGGCCCGTCAGCGACAGGTATTTCTGCACTTCGTAGAACTTGGCGCTCGCGATCTGCGCGAAAGGGTTCTCCTGGCCGTCCATCACGCCCGTCTGCAAGGCCGTGAACACCTCGGAAAATTTCATCGGGGAGGGGTTGGCACCGTAGGCCTGGAACATCTTCACGCGCCACTTGCCCTCTGGAACGCGCAGCTTGATGCCTTTCAGGTCGGCGGGCGTGACGATCGGATGCTTGCTGTTGGTGATATGACGGAAGCCGTTCTCCCACACGGCGAGCACCTTGACGCCCTTCTTTTCCGCGTCGGGCTCGATCTTGGACCAGAAAAGCTCGCGCTCGATTTTCTTCATGTGCTCGCGGCTCTTCACGAGGTAGGGCATCTCGAACACGCCGAAGATGTCCGCTTCCGAGGACATGATCGTGGAGGGCTCGACCATGTCGATCGTGCCGAGCTTCAGCTTCTGCATCATCTCCTTGTCGCCGCCGAGTTGGCTGGAGCCGTAGACCACGACCTTGTACTTCCCGCCGAGCTTCGGATTGACCCGCTTGGCGAACTCGTCGGCGGCCGCACCGAGTAGCGAGCCCGGCTCGCCGACGTGACCTAGCTTGATCTCGGTCTGCGCGGCCGCAGTACCAGCGAGTCCAAGGGCGAATACGGCAAGACCGGCGTATCTCATCCTGTTCATGCTCCTCCTCCTAGAGGTTTAAGCGACTTTGCGGGACGGGGCGCGCGCGCTCTCGGTCAGGTGCTCGAAGGCCGCGAGCACGCCGCCCTTCTTGTGGGGCACTCCGGCGAGGGCCAGGCCCATCTCCACGCCGGCGAGGGTGCCGGCGAGAGCGAGGTCGTTGAAATCGCCGAGGTGCCCAATACGGAACACTTTACCCGCGAGCTTGCCAAGGCCGGTCCCGAGCGACATGTCGTAGGCGTCGAGGATGGTCTTGCGCAGCCGGTCGGCGTCGTGCCCCGCCGGCATTATCACCGTGGTGAGCGTGTTCGAGTATTCCTCGGGCACGGCGCACAGGATCTCCAGGCCCCAGGCGCGCACCGCGCGGCGCGTCGCCTCGGCGTGGCGCGCGTGGCGTGCGAACACGTTCGGCAGGCCTTCTTCCTGGAGCATCTTCAGCGCCTCGTGCAGGCCGTAGAGCAGGTTCGTCGCCGGCGTGTAGGGGAAGTAGCCCGTCTTGTTGTTGGCGAGCATCTCGTCCCAGTTCCAGTAGGAGCGGGGCAGCTTCGCCGACTGGGAAGCCTTGCGCGCCTTCTCGCTCACGGCGTTGAAGGAGAGGCCCGGCGGCAGCATCAGCCCCTTCTGCGAGCCGGCAACGGTGACGTCCACGCCCCATTCGTCGTGGCGGTAATCGATCGAGGCGAGCGATGAGATCGTGTCGACCATGTAGAGCGCCGGGTGGCCGGCGGCGTCGATCGCCTTGCGCACGGCCGCGACGCGGCTGGTGACGCCCGTCGAGGTCTCGTTGTGCACCACGCACACGGCCTTGATCGAACGCGCGCCGTCCTCCTTCAATTTCGATTCCACCGCGGCGGGATCGGCGCCGCGGCGCCAGTCGGTGGGGATGAGCTCGACCGCCAGGCCGAGCTTGCCGGCCATCTTCTGCCACAGCGAGGCGAAGTGCCCGGTTTCGCACATCAGCACGCGGTCGCCGGGCGAGAGCGTGTTGACGAGCGCCGCTTCCCAGGCGCCGGTGCCCGAGGCCGGGAAGATGATCACCGGCTGCTTCGTCTGGAAGACGGCGCGCAGGCCTTGGAGGATCTCCAGGGTCATCGGGCCGAATTCCGGGCCGCGATGGTCCACGGTGGCCCGGTCGATCGCGCGCAGCACCCGGTCCGGGACATTCGTGGGGCCGGGGATCTGCAGGAAATGCCGTCCGCTTCGGTGGCTCATGGGCTGCTCGCTTTCGAGGGCGGAAGGCTAGTTTATCGGAAATGCCCTCGCCGGCCATGATCTTGCTCAAGCCTGCGGTATGATGCGGCATGGCTCTCGCCATCGACATCATCTCCGACGTCGTCTGCCCCTGGTGCTACATCGGCAAGCGCCGCCTGGAGGCCGCGCTCGAGCTCTACCGCCAGCGGCGTCCCGGGGCCCCGGCGCCGCAGATCGCGTTCCACCCCTTCGAGCTCAACCCGGACATGCCGCGCGAGGGCATATCGCGCGCCGACTACATCGCGAGGAAGTTCGGCGCGCGCGGCTACAGCGCGCACGACCGCCTCGTGCACGCGGGCGCTCAGCTCGGCATCGCGTTCGCGTTCGACAGGATCCAGCGCCAGCCGAACACGCTTACCGCGCACGCGCTGATCGAGGCGGCGCGCCGCAAGGGCGTCCAGGGCGCGGTGAAGGAGGCGATGCTCAAGGGCTTCTTCGTCGACAGCGCGGACATGACCGACAATAAGACCCTGGTGCGGCTCGCCGTCGAAGCGGGATTGGAGCGCGGCGATGCCGAAGCGGCCGTCGCCGACGAGGAGCTGCGCGGCGCGGTCGCCGATGAGGAGGACAAGGCGCGCGCAATGGGCGTGAACGGCGTGCCGTTCTTCATCTTCAACCGCCGGCTCGCGGTCGAGGGCGCCCAGGGCCCCGAGGTGCTGCTCGAGGCGATGCTCGAGGCCGAGAAGGAATCCGCGGCCGCCTAGCAGCCGGATGAGCAAGCTCGCGAAGCGCCTCGCGCGCGAGATCGAAGGCGAGGTCCTGTTCGACGCCGCGACCCGCGGCCGCTATTCGACCGACGCCTCGATCTACCAGGTCGATCCCGTCGGCGTCGTCGTGCCGAAGAGCGAGCGGGACGCGAAGATCGCGATGCAGATCGCGGCCGAGGAAGGCATCCCCATCCTGCCGCGCGGCGCGGGCAGCTCGCAGTGCGGGCAGGCGGTCGGCGCGGCGCTCGTCATCGACAGCACGAAATACCTCAGCCGCGTCGTCTCGGTCGACCGCGAGCGCGCGATGGCGGTGGTCGAGCCCGGCGTCGTGCTCGACGCGCTCAACGCGCAGCTCCGCAAGGACGGGCTGTGGTTCCCGGTCGACGTGTCGACGAGCGCCCAGGCGACGATCGGCGGCATGGCCGGCAACAACTCCTGCGGCTCGCGCTCGATCCGCTACGGCAACATGGTGCACAACGTGCTCGGCATCGACGCGCTCCTCGCCGACGGCTCCGAGCTGCACTTCGGCCCGGTCGATTCCGCGAGCTTCAGCGGGCCCTCGCGATACGTGGAGCTCGTGAGAAAGGTCCATGCCATCGCCGAGCGCGAGGCGGACGAGATCGAGGCGCGCTGGCCCAAGGTGCTGCGACACGTCCAGGGCTACAACCTCGATCTGGTCCGGCCGGCGTCCGGGTGGAACTTCGCGCATCTGCTGGTCGGCTCGGAGGGCACGCTCGCCTACTCGAAGCGCATTCACCTGAAGCTGTCTCCGCTTCCGCGCTTTCGCGCGCTCGGCGTGTGCCATTTCGCCACGTTCCGCCGCGCAATGGAGGCGCCGCAGCACATCGTGAGGCTGCAGCCGACCGCGGTGGAGCTGGTCGACCGCACCATGATCGGCCTCGCGCGGAGCAATCCTGCCTACCGCGGCGTCGTCGAGAAATTCATCCAGGGCGATCCCGACGCCATCCTGCTGGTCGAGTTCGCCGGCGAGGACCGCGACGGCCCGGCGCGCAGGCTCGACGAGCTCGCCGAGCTGATGGGCGACCTGCGCCAGCCCGACACCGTGGTCAAGATCAACGACGCGGTGCTGCAGCGCGAGATCTGGGAGGTGAGGAAGGCGGGCCTCAACATCATGATGTCGATGAAGGGCGACGGCAAGCCCGTCTCCTTCATCGAGGACTGCGCGGTGCCGCTCGAGAACCTCGCCGAGTACACCGACGCGCTGACGCGCGTTTTCCGCAAGCACGGCACCGAGGGCACGTGGTACGCGCACGCCTCGGTGGGCACGCTGCACGTGCGCCCGGTGCTCAACATGAAGACCGACGGCGCGGAGAAGATGCGCGCCATCGCCGAGGAGGCCTGCGCGCTGGTCAAGCGCTACAAGGGCGCGGCATACTCGGGCGAGCACGGCGACGGCCTGGTGCGCTCGGAGTGGATAGCGCCGATCATCGGCGAGCGGCTCGTTGCCGCCTTGGGCGAGATCAAGGCGCTGTTCGACCCGAAGAACCTGATGAACCCGGGCAAGATCGTGCGGCCGTCGAAGCAGGACGACCGGACGCTGTTCCGGTTCAAGCCCGGCTACGCGATCCCGAATATCGGCGAGGCGCTCGACTGGAGCGAGTGGACCGTCCCGGGCGCCGCGAGCACGGGATTCGCCGCGGCGGTGGAGATGTGCAACAACAACGGCCACTGCCGCAAGTTCGACGCCGGCACCATGTGTCCCTCGTTCCGCGCCACCGGCGACGAGAAGCACCTCACGCGCGGCCGCGCCAATACGCTGAGGCTCGCGCTCTCGGGCCAGCTGGGGCCGGACGCGTTTACGTCGGACGAGATGTTTGACACGCTCGATCTGTGCGTTTCCTGCAAGGGCTGCAGGCGCGAGTGCCCGACCGGCGTCGACATGGCGAAGATGAAGATCGAGTTCCTGCACCACTACCACGCCCGCCACGGCTACTCGCTGAGGGACAGGCTCGTCGCCTGGCTGCCGCGCTACGCGCCGCTCGCATCGCGCTTCCACGGAATCACGAACGCGTACCAGAGGATGGCGAGGCGGGCGCTGGGGTTCGCCGCCGAGCGCTCGCTGCCGAAATGGCGCCGCGCGTTCCTGTCCTCGCTGCGCGCTTCTCACAGCACGGGGAAGGCGGGAGAGGTCGTTCTCTTCGTCGACACCTTCAGCAACTATTTCGAGCCGGAGAACGCGCGTGCGGCGCTCGCGGTGCTCGACCGCGCGGGCTACGGCGTGCACATCGCGCGCGCCGAGGACGGCGGGCGGCCGCTGTGCTGCGGGCGCACTTTCCTCGCCGCCGGCATGGTCGAGGAAGCGAGGACAGAGGCGAAGCGCGTGCTCGCCGCGCTCGAGCCTTACGTGGGACGCGGAGTACCGGTCGTCGGGCTGGAGCCTTCGTGCATCCTCGGCCTGCGCGACGAGTTCAGGTCGATGCTGCCCGGAGGGGAGACCGACGCGCTCGCGGAGAGCGCGCTGCTCTTCGAGGAGTTCCTCGTTGGCGAGCACGACGCCGGCCGCCTGAATCTGAAGCTGAACCCGCTTCCCGGCAAGGCTCTCCTCCACGGGCACTGCCATCAGAAAGCGTTCGGCGCGATGCCCGCGGTGCAAAGGGCGCTGGCGCTGGTGCCCGGGCTGAGGGTGGAAACGATCGAATCGTCGTGCTGCGGCATGGCGGGGGCGTTCGGCTACGAGGCGAGCCACTACGGAGTCTCGATGAAGATGGCCGAGGCTTCGCTGCTGCCCAGGGTGCGCGCCGCCGGCGAGGACACCATTCTGGTCGCCGACGGCACGAGCTGCCGTCACCAGATCGCCGACGGCGCGGCGAGGCAGGCCGTCCACGTCGCGCAAGTGCTGGCGCGCTCGCTCGCCTAGCGGATGACCCTCGAAGGCGCCGCCGCGGCGCTCGCGCTGGCGCCCATCGCCTTTCTCGGCGGCTTCATCCAGGGGCTCACCGGATTCGGCTCGGCTCTCGTCACCATTCCGCTCGCGACCTTCTTCGTGCCGCTGCCGTTCGCGCTCGCGGTGTTCGCGATCGTGGACTTCGCGAACGGCCTGCGCCTGGGCCTGGAGAACCCGCGGAACGCGCTCCTCGGCGACATCGCCCGCATGGTGCCGTTCATGGTCGTCGGCATCGTCACGGGCACGACCCTGCTCGTGAACCTGCCGCGCAAGGCCTCGCTCACCGCGCTCGGCATCTTCGTTCTCTGCTATTCGATCTACGCGCTGGCGCGGCGCGGCGGGCCGGCGATCGTCAGCCGCAACTGGGCGTTCTTCGCCGGCTTCTGCGGCGGGCTGTCGGGGACGCTCTTCGGCGCGGGCGGGCCGCCGTACGCGATCTACCTCTCGCACCGGCCGCTGTCGAAGGAGCAGTTCCGCGCCACCATGACGCTCACCACCATCTTCAGCATCGGGCTGCGCATCGCCGCCTTCGCGGTGACGGGTCTTCTGTCGCAGGACGGCGTGTGGATCGCCGCGGCGGCGGCGATCCCTGCGGGCCTCTTCGCTGTCTATCTCGCGTCGAAGATCTTCCGCGCGATATCGCGCGAGATGGTGATGCGGGGAGTGGCGGTGCTGCTGCTCGCGAGCGGCGCCTCGCTCGTCGTTCGAGGGCTCGCCTGATGCGAGCGGTGCTAGGCGGGAATGTCGGGATCGAGCTGGCGCTCGATCCAGGAGATCTGGTCCTTGATGAGGAGCTTGCGGCGCTTCATTCGGGTGAGGGCGAGCTGGTCGTGGCCGGGGTCGTCTGAGATTCGGTTGATCGCGGTGTCCAGGTCCCGGTGCTCGAGCTGCAACTCCCGCAAGCGCTCCCTCATTTGAGCCTGCATTTGGTCGCTCCTCGCTTCGGCCATGGCACGCTTCATTCTAGACCTTCTGCGGCCGACGCCAAGCCCAGACGAGCATGGCGGCGCCGGCGACGATCATGGGCAACGACAGCCACTGCCCCATGGACAGGTTCAGCGCAAGAAGCCCAAGGAAATCATCGGGCTCTCTGAAAAACTCGGCCGCGAAACGGAAGCAGCCGTAGCCGATCAGGAAGACGGCCGACACGGCCCCCAGGGGACGGGGCTTCGAGGAATAGATCCAGAGGATCGCGAACAGCAGCACCCCTTCCAGGGCGAACTGATAAATCTGCGACGCATGGCGCGGCAGAGGCCCGGCGCCCTGGAACACCATGCCCCACGGGACGGAGGTAACGCGGCCGGGCAGCTCGCCGTTGATGAAGTTCCCGAGCCGTCCCGCGGCGAACGCGAGCGGGCTGAGCGGCGCGAGGAAATCGGTGACCTCAAGCCAGCGGAGCTTGTGCTTTCGCGCCACCCACCACACCGCGAGCAGCACGCCGAGGAAGCCTCCGTGGAAGGACATGCCTCCGTGCCACACGGCCGGGATCTCGAGCAGATGGGACGCGTAGTAGCCCGGCTTGTAGAAGAGCACGTAGCCCAGCCGGCCTCCCAGCACCACGCCCAGCACGCCGAAGAACAGCAGGTCGTCGAGAGCCGCGTAGGTCATGGGGCCCTTTCCCTGCCTGATACGGAGCCGCCCGAGCCAGAACGCCACGGCGAATCCCACCAGATACATGATCCCGTACCAGCGCACCGCGATGGGACCGAGGTGGATCGCGACGGGATCGAAGTTCGGGTGGACGAGCACGCGCGGGAGTTCAAGTAAAATCGAGCGAAGCGTAACACGGAGTTCCGACAATGAGCGACAACTGGAGAAGTAGGACGATCACCCAGGGCGATGCGCGCTCGCCCAACCGGGCGATGCTGCGCGCGGTCGGGTTCGGCGACGGCGATTTCGACAAGGCGATCGTGGGAGTGGCGAACGGCCACTCGACCATGAACCCCTGCAACGCCGGCATCCAGCCGCTCGTCGACCGCGCGGTCGCGGCGGTGAAGGAAGCGGGTGCCATGCCGCAGACCTTCGGCTTCCCGACCGTCACCGACGGCATCGGCATGGGCACCGAGGGCATGAAGTTCTCGCTCGTCTCGCGCGAGGTGATCGCGGACTCGATCGAGACCGCGGTGAACGGCCAGCTCATGGACGGCGTGATCTGCGTCGGCGGCTGCGACAAGAACATGCCCGGCTCGGTGATGGCGATGGCGCGCCTCAACGTGCCCGGCATCTTCGTCTACACCGGCACCATCAAGCCGGGATTCTGGAAGGGCCAGAAGCTCACCATCGTCTCGCCCTTCGAGGCGGTCGGCGCGCGCGCCGCGGGCAAGATCTCGCGGGAGGATTTCGACGGCATCGAGAAGAACGCCTGCCCGTCGTTCGGCGCCTGCGGCGGGCAGTACACCGCGAACACCATGTCGTCCTCGTTCGAGGCGCTCGGCATGAGCCTCCTGAACTCGTCGCAGATGGCCGCGCCCGATCCGGAAAAGGCGGACTCGGCGGCGGAATCGGCCAGGGTGCTGGTGAACGCGATCCGCAGGAACATCCGCCCGCGCGACATCATCACGAGGAAGTCGATCGAGAACGCGACCGCGCTGGTGATGGCGACCGGCGGCTCGACCAACGCCGTGCTGCACTACCTCGCGATCGCGAGCGCGGCGGGCGTGAAGTGGACCATCGACGATTTCGAGCGCGTACGCCGCAGGGTTCCGGTGCTGTGCAGCCTGAAGCCGTCGGGGCCGTACGTCGCCACCGATTTCCACGCCGCGGGCGGGCCCCCGCAGGTACTGAAGATGCTGCTCGCGCACGGCGTGCTCCACGGCGAGTGCATGACCATCACCGGGCGCACGCTCGCGGAGGAGCTCGCGGACGTGCCGGAAGAGCCGCGCTCCGGCCAGGACGTGATCCGTCCCTGGAGCGATCCGATGTACGCGCAGGGGCATCTCGCGATCCTGAAAGGGAACCTCGCCACCGAGGGCTGCGTCGCGAAGATCACGGGCTTGAAGCAGACCTCGATCACCGGGCCCGCGCGCGTGTTCGACTCCGAGCCCGCGGCGATGAACGCGATCCTCGCGAAGAGAATCAAGCCGGGCGACGTCATCGTCATCCGCTACGAGGGGCCGAAAGGCGGCCCCGGCATGCAGGAGATGCTCGCGCCGACCTCGGCGCTCGTCGGCCAGGGGCTGGGCGAGTCCGTCGGCCTCATCACCGACGGGCGCTTCTCGGGCGGCACCTGGGGCATGGTCGTCGGCCACGTCGCGCCCGAGGCCTATGTCGGCGGGACGATTGCGCTCGTTAGGGAAGGCGATTCGATCACCATCGACGCGAAGAAGCACCTGCTGCAGCTCAACGTGTCCGCGAAGGAGCTCGCGGCGCGCA
>Ga0335083_10009729_pt1 | contig 11656 bp, 10 predicted proteins | sample Lox_Sample_42_FD_206716 | JGI IMG/M metagenome (GOLD analysis project Ga0335083, IMG submission 206716) | Soil microbial communities from Loxahatchee National Wildlife Refuge, Florida, United States - Lox_Sample_4.2 | ecosystem: Environmental > Terrestrial > Soil > Wetlands | place: USA... | reverse complement strand
GCCGCTCTTCGGCGGCCATTCCATTTCGAAGGTGTTCGAGACGAGCTTGGCGATGTCGAAATCGCCTTGCAGCGCAAAAGCCGTCACGCGCTTGCCGGCCTTCTGCTTGATTTCGCCGAGGGCGACATACTTGCCGCGCGGTTTGCGGCCGAGTTCCTCGGCGAATTCGCGCTTGGCAACCGTCAGCGGGTCCTCGCCGTCGCTGTATTCGCCCTTGGGAATCGACCAGGCGCCATCGTCTTTCTTTGCCCAGAACGGTCCGCCCGGATGCACCAGCAGCACGCGCAAAGCCTTGTCGCGCTTCCACAACAGGATGCCGGCGCTGCGTTTTCTCATCGGTTCCTTCGCGTTGAATATATTGTCGCAAAATTTCCATAAAAAATTCCAGCGCATGGCGCAAAGTCGGGGCCGGATATTTTCTTCGGTTACGTCAACATTGCTGCTTCATACTCCATGGGTGTCGGTTCTATCGTCGGTGTGGGAGGTAGGGGACCGAAAAGGACAAGAAACCCCGGAGGAGCTCGCAAATGGATCTGCGAAGCCATGGTTCCCACAAAATTCCGCCGCGGCCTGTGATCGAGTGCGCTCAATGCGGCGAGCACCTTTACATCCCGGAATGGTCCGAATTCATCGACGCGCGCCGCATGCGTCACTTGTGGACCTGCGACGCCTGCGGCTACCAGTTCGAGACCACGGTGCGGTTGCGCGACGCGGCCTAGGCGGCGTCAATTCGCACATCATAGCGCCGCGCCGCCCGCGCGATGGGTGGCGGGATTTGGCCGCTGTTTCCCCGATTCTTACATGCTCTGACGGCTGCGGCGATGCCGCAGCAGCGCATCAAGACTCCACGGCCCCGGCCCGGCAAACGCGATGTAGAAGAAGATAAAGCAATATAAAATCGCACCCTCGCCGCGATTGAGGATAGGGAAAAAGCCCTGCGGAGCGTGGCTGATAAAATAAGCGAAGGCCATCTCGCCCGACATGATGAAGGCGCTAAGACGCGACAAGAGCCCAGCGGTGAGCAACGCCCCGCCGAAAAACTCAATCGCGCCGGAGAACCAGCCGAGGGTGAGAAATTCAGGATGGCTCGAGGCCGACGGCCAGCCGAACAGCTTGGAAAGGCCGTGCTCGAAGAACAGGAGCGCGACAATAATTCGCAGGATGGAAAGCACATAAGGTGCATAGGGTGCGGTATCGATTACGCCCCGCTGCTCCCGCACATTGACCTCACGATGATGAAGCTGCACTGACAAGCCTCTTTTTCCCGCCCCCGAGCCTATAATCCAGAGGCGAAGCAGAGGCACATCACGATTTTCTGAACTCGCGCCGGCCGCATGCGGGCTATAGAATTCCAGCATGGTGGATCGCCGCAGGATTGTTCTCTTGAGCGCGTTGGCGCTGACCCCATCGCTTGCGCGCGCCGCGCTCATGAGCAGCAGCGTCACCGCCTATGCCTTCACCTTCAAAAGCCTCGATGGCGGGGATATTTTGCTGTCGGACTACGCCGGACACCCGATTCTTATCGTGAATACCGCCTCGCTATGCGGTTACACCCCGCAATATGTCGGCCTGCAGCAGCTTTGGACGCGCTACCGCGACCGCGGCTTGGTGATGATCGGGATTCCTTGCAACGATTTCGGCGGCCAGGAGCCGGGCGGGGCAAGCGACATTCACGCTACCGCCCAGGGCGAATACCACGTGACCTTCCCGCTGACGGAAAAGGTTTCGGTCAAGGGACCTAATGCCCATCCCTTCTACAAGTGGGCGGCGCAGCAGACGCAATTCGACATACCGAAATGGAATTTCCACAAATATTTGATTGGCCGCGACGGTCGCCTGAAAGCCGCATTTGCCTCGGCAATTGAGCCAACTGACCCGAAAATCATCGCCGCGATCGAAAACGCGCTCGCCGCCGCCTGAGTCGCGGCAAAATATGTGGCGCGCGCGCCACGCCGCGGGCGCTTCGTCATAAAACCGATATGCGGCGCGTTGACGAATCAGCGCGCCAATGCGCGATTGCGTGCCGACATTTTATACACGCGGGCTGGCGGCGTGTTCCGCGCCTGCCCGTTGCACCGAGGTTCCTCCCGCGTGGCGTTTAGACTTGGGCGGCCGCTAATTGGCCGCCCATTTTTACGGGGCACGCGTGCCTTGGGCCGTTCAGGCCGCGCCGAAGCGACTGCGCGCCGATATATAGCGCCGTGCCGCGCCGGCGACTTTCTCCTCCACGACCTGGGCGGGCAGCGGATCGAGCGACTCGACGAGTTGCAGGAAGGCGCTCCCCGGCAACGGCGGAGCGAACACATAGCCTTGCGCCGAGCGAATTCCGAGTTCGCGCAGATGCATCACCTGCTCGAAATTCTCGACGCCCTCGGCCACCACATCCATGCGCATGTTGTGGGCGAGGTCGACCAGTGTTTCGACAATGGTCGTCGAATTGCGGTCCGTGCCAATGGCGTCGACGAACATCTTGTCGATCTTGATGATGTCGACGCCGAGCTTGAGCATGTAGGAAAGGCCGCTGTGGCCGGTGCCGACATCGTCGATAGCGATGCGCACGCCGATCCCTTGCAGGGCGGCGATGATGCGGCGCGTCTCGGTGAGATTTTCGATGGGGTCGCGCTCGGTCACTTCGAGCACGACCTGGGACAGATGGATCGGCGAGGCGGAAAAGATATTGCGCACGTCCTTGACGATACCCTCGTCGGCGAACAGCTTGCCGGCAAAATTGAACGAGATCTTCAACGCCGGGCGGCGGCCGATCGCGGTGCCTACCTCGGTGCAAGCGCGTTTCATCAGATCCCGTGTCATCTCCAGAATAAGTCCGCTCGATTCCGCGAGCGGCACGAACGCGGCCGGCAGCACCAGCGAGCCGTCGGCTTTGCGCCAGCGCACTAGGACCTCGGCGCCCCGCAACTGGCCCGAGCGGATATCGACGATCGGCTGGTAATAGGGAATGAGTTCGCCCGCATCGAGCGCGCGCTCAAGTTCGGCCACCGGATTGCTGGTCATGCGGCGGCGTGGCATCAACAGGCCGAAACTGATCAGCAGCAAGGCGAGCGCGCTACTGGTGAACAGGCCGAGGCGGCGCAGCTCACCATGGCTTGCCAACATGGCCGCTCGCGGCATGGCAACCGCTGCGCTGAAGCCGTAGGTCTTCGACGTCTGTCGAGCGACAAAACCTGCGGCGTTACCATCCTCGCCGGCCTCGCCGATGAGCGCCCCGCTCCGCGTCCTCATGCTGGCATGCGAACTGAAGGGGCCGCCATTGCCGGATACCTGCGGCAGGAATAACCCTACCGGCACCAATGCTGCGACGCTGTTGGGGCCTGATCCGACTGCGCGGCGCAGCCGCACAACGCGGTCGCCGTTGGCGAGTTGGACTATATCAAGCATATAGCCGCCGGTATCCGTCAGTGCCTCGCTCGAAAGCACCTTGCGGCCGTCCATCGATAAATCGCGGTCCGTGCACAACATTTTGCCGCCGGCATCGATTACACCGATTTCCTTGATCGGCGCCGCGGCAAAAGCTGCTTGCCGAATGAGGACGAGATCCTGAGGCCGGCACGAGTCGACGCCGACGGCAACGAGATCGTTGATGGTGCGGACGACTTGGCCGACCCGCGCTTCCGCAAGCGCAACCGCGCGCTTGGCGGCGGCCTCAGTCTCAGCCTCCCCCTGCCGCTCGATGAGCGCCCCGATCCATACGTTAAACGTGATCAAGGGCGCGCCGGCGAGAACGACACCAGCGACAACGGCCAATAGATTCTTGCGCGAGATCGCGCGCCACCCCCTGCCCATCGTGCTGGTCGGCTGTACGCCCTGTCCTAATGTCCCACCCTCAAGCAAGCCATGGCGCCGTAAAGGCTGGCTTAAGCTTAAGAGCCCGTAAGGCGCCAAAACGGGCTGATCCGGCGCGGGCCCGTGAGTATGGTTAGAAAATGGTAAACAAAGCGGTCTTCGGGCTTATGTTAGGGTCGAGAGCAACGCTGCGGCCAGCTGGGGAGGCGAGCCATGAAGCTCTATATGCATCCGGTCTCGATGACGACGCGTCCGGTGCGGCTGTTCATCGCCGAGAACAAGATCCCGGTCGAGGAGGTCTTCATCGACCTGATGACGGGGGCGCATTTGCAGCCGCCCTACTCGCAGATCAACCCGAACTGCCTGGTGCCGATGATCGATGACGACGGCTTCAGGCTCACCGAGAGCTCGGCAATCCTGAAATATCTTGCGGAAAAAATCGGTTCGCCGACCTATCCCAAAGACCTGAAGAAGCGCGCCAAGATCAACGAGATCATGGACTGGATCAACAGCAACTTCTACCGCGAGTGGGGCTACAACCTTTGCTACCCGCAGCTTTTCCCGCATCTGAAGCGGCGCAGCGACGAGGCGCAGGCGGCGACCCTCGAGTTCGGCAAGGAACAATCGAAACGCTGGCTCAAGGTGCTCAACGACTATTGGATCGGCCCGAAGAACAACTATCTCACCGGTGATGAGATCACCATTGCCGACTATTTCGGTGCCGGCATCGTCACACTCGGCGAGATCATCCGCATCGATTTTTCTCCTTATCCCCACGTGCAGCGCTGGCTCGGCAACATGAAAAAGCTGCGATCCTGGCCGAAGGTAAACGAGGCTTTCGAGGGGCTGAGGGAGGCGGTAAAGGCGCAGCCGTTCGTGACGCTCGGCTGAACAGAAGGAGCCCGGTCCCATGAGTTTCTTCCGCGGCAAGGATCCGGAGGCAGGTGACGCCTATGCCTGCGATGCCATCGCTCATGTCGTGGTGCCGCGCACCGTCGATCTCGGTGACGGCTTTTCGGTCCGGCGCGCGTTGCCGTCGGCGCGCTCGCGCATGGTCGGCCCGTTCATCTTCTTCGATCATTTCGGCCCCGCCGAATTCCGCGCCGGCAACGGTCTCGACGTGCGCCCGCATCCGCATATCGGCCTCGCGACCGTCAGCTATTTGTTCGACGGCGAGATTATGCACCGTGACAGTCTCGGCACCGAAGTCGCGATCCGTCCCGGTGAGGTCAACTGGATGACGGCCGGGCGTGGCATCGTGCATTCCGAGCGCACCGGCGCGGAGAAACGCGCGACCGGCAGTCCGATTCACGGGCTGCAGATGTGGGTGGCATTGCCGGCCGCCAAAGAGGAAATGGAGGCGGGCTTTGCCCACCACGACACCGTTGAATTTCCCGTGGTCGCGGAGAATGGGAAGAACGTACGCGTGGTGGTCGGATCGCTCTACGGCGCCTCGTCACCTGTGCCCGTGGTGCATGAAACAATTTTCGCCGACGCGCACCTGGAAGTCGGAACAACGCTGCCCCTCGATGCCGATCACGAGGAGCGCGCGATTTACGTAATCGACGGCGCTCTCGACATTGCCGGCGACCGGTTCGAGCCCGGGCGGCTGCTGGTGTTCAAGCCGGGCGACGAGGTCAGCCTGACCGCGCTTGCCGACACGCACTGCGTCATCGTCGGCGGTGCGCCGATGGATGGCCCACGACACATCTGGTGGAATTTTGTCTCCTCGCGCAAGGAGCGCATCGAACAGGCGAAAGCCGACTGGAAGGCCGGGCATTTCGACAAGGTGCCGGGCGATGAGATCGAATTCATCCCGCTGCCGGAAAACTAGATCGGCGGCTCCGGCACCACGACAAAGAGGTCGGTGTCTCCGGTCTTTTCCCCGCACGCGGTGATCAACGCGTGCGCCTGACCGCGATGATGCGTCTGATGGTTGAACAAATGCGTCACCAGCAGGCTGCGCGGCTGACGAAATTCCTTCTGCACCGAAACGCTGAACCAAGCGAGTTCCTCGGCGAGCCAGGCGTCGGTGACGCGGCCCGCCCACTCCGAAATGGCGGCATCGGCATCGATGCGTTGTCGCGCGAGCTCGTCAAAATCGGCGACGAGTGCGGCGCTCTCTTTCTGCGGCACCGCAGGCTTTGGCCAGTCGTCAAAGCGCGACATCCACATCTGGTCGCCCCACAACAGATGGCACAAGGTGCCGTGCAACGAGCCCCAGAACGCTCCTCGGTCGCGCCGGCGTTCGGCGTCGGGAATGCGTGCCGCGGCGGCGTAGAGACGGCGATTCATTTCGGCGTTGTAAGCCGCCATGGTGCGCACGAATGCCGGGTTGACCAAAGCGCTCATGCCAAAATCCGCGCTTTTACTTCTTCGCCGGAAGATCGAGCCGGATGTGCAGCTCCTTGAGCTGCTTCGGCGTCGCTTCCGACGGCGCCCCCATCATCAGGTCCTCGGCGCGCTGGTTCATCGGGAAAAGCACCACCTCGCGCAAGTTCTCCTCGCCGGCGAGCAGCATGACGATGCGGTCGATACCGGGCGCGATGCCGCCGTGCGGCGGCGCGCCAAGCGACAGCGCATGCAACATGCCGCCGAATTTTGCCTCGAGTACGCTTTCGTCGTAGCCGGCGATGGCGAAGGCCTTCTTCATCACCTCAGGCCGATGGTTACGGATGGCGCCCGATGACAGTTCGATGCCGTTGCAGACGATGTCGTATTGGATCGCTAAAATCTGCAGAATCGACTTGTGATCGTTGGCATCAAGCGCGAGAAAATCATCGACCGGCATGTTCGGCATGGAGAACGGGTTGTGCGAAAAGTCGATTCGCTTCTCCTCCTCGTTCCATTCGTACATCGGAAAATCGACGATCCAGCAGAATTCGAAGCAGTCCTTGGCGATAAGGCCGAGCTCGCTCGCGATCTTGGTCCGAGCCTCGCCGGCGAACTTGTATTGCCGCGCCGGAATGCCGCCGACGAAGAACACGGCATCGCCGCTCTGGAAACCATTCGGGCGGATGTCAGCATATTTGCGCACGAACTCGCCTGGCAAACCGACCGCGACCTTGGCGTGGTCGTTTGTGTGCACGCCGAAGAACTTCTTGAGCAGCGCCGTGCGTTCGGGGCCGAGGTTCTTGGCAACGGGTCCGGCGCCGTCGTCCTCGCCCTCACGCCAGAACACATAGCCGAGGCCGGGTTGCCCCTCGCCTTGCGCCCAGGAATTCATGCGGTCGCAAAAGGCGCGGTTGCCGCCGGTCGGCGCTGGAATGGCCCAGACTTCGTAGGCGGGATCGGCCTTGATGGCGTTGGCGAAAATCTTGAAGCCTGAATCGCGGAAAATGTCGGTGACATTGGCGATCACCAGCGGATTGCGCAGGTCCGGCTTGTCGGTGCCGAAAGCGCGTTGCGCCGCCGCGAAAGGAATAAGCGGAAACCTCGGAGTGACCTTCTTGCCCTTGCCGAATTCCTCGAATACGCCGCGGATCACGGGCTCGACGGCGGCGAACACATCGTCCTGCGTGACGAAGCTCATCTCCAAGTCAAGCTGATAGAACTCGCCGGGCGAGCGATCGGCGCGCGCATCCTCGTCGCGGAAGCAGGGCGCAATCTGGAAATAGCGGTCGAAGCCGGCGACCATGATGAGCTGCTTGAACTGCTGCGGCGCCTGCGGCAGCGCGTAGAACTTTCCGGGGTGGAGCCGCGACGGCACGAGATAGTCGCGTGCGCCTTCCGGCGACGACGCGGTCAGGATCGGCGTCTGGAATTCGAAGAAGCCGCCCTCCTTCATGCGCCGGCGGATCGAGTCGATCACGGCGCCGCGCAGCATGATGTTGTTGTGCAGCTTCTCGCGCCGCAGATCGAGGAAGCGGTATTTGAGCCGCGTCTCTTCCGGATAGTCCTGCTCGCCGAACACCGGCATCGGCAAATCGCCGGCGGGACCGAGCACCTCGATCTCGTCAATGTAGACTTCGACGAGACCCGTGGGCAGCTCAGGGTTCTCAGTGCCTGCGGGGCGGGCGCGCACCTTGCCTTCGATGCGTATCACCCACTCAGCGCGCAATTTTTCCGCAAGCTTGAAGGCGGGCGAATCCGGATCGGCGACGACCTGGGTCAGCCCGTAGTGGTCGCGCAGATCGATGAACAGCACGCCGCCGTGGTCGCGGATACGGTGGCACCAGCCGGAAAGCCGCACCGTCTTGCCAATATCGCTGTCGCGGAGTGCGCCGCAGGTATGAGTGCGATAGCGATGCATTACGGAATCCGACAAGCCGATGTCCGGCGAGGCGGGGAAAAGCACATGCGCGGAAGCCTTTGTCAAGGCAAGCGCCTCGACAGATGCAGGCACAATCTGCACACTTGCCACCCGCGAAGAGCCGGATCGTGCCATGCCCAAGACCAAGCGCCGGAACGAGCAAAAGCCGGCCGCGTCGCTCATGACCACCGCCGAGACGACCGTTGCGACCCTTCTCGCGCACGATTTCGACACCATCTACGCGCTCCCCGGCGTGCACAACGACCACTTGTTTGACGCCTTCCACCAGGCCGGCCCGCGTCTGCGCGTGATCCATACGCGGCACGAACAGGGCGCCGCATACATGGCGCTTGGCGCGGCGCTGGCGACAGGGCGGCCGCAGGCCTACGCGGTGGTGCCGGGACCGGGCCTACTCAATTCCGGCGCGGCGCTACTGACCGCCTACGGCACCAACGCGCCGGTCCTGGCGCTGATTGGACAGATCCGTGCCGACGCGATCGGCAAGGGGCTCGGCCATTTGCACGAAATCCGCGATCAGGCAGGCATTACCGCACGGCTTGTCGACCATCATGCGCGCATCGACGGACCCGCCGAAGCGGCGAGAAAGACCGCCAGGGCGATCGCGTCGATGCGCGAGGGCCGCCCCGGCCCGGCGGCGCTCGAATGCGCAATCGATGTCTGGGGCAAGCGCGGCAAGGTCGCGCCGATCGCCGCGCCCAAGCCGCCGCGGCCGCCACGCATCAATGAAGACTCCGTGCGCAATGCCGCAAAGCTGCTCGGCGACGCCCGCCGTGTGCTCATCGTCGCCGGCGGTGGCGCGCAAGATGCTTCTTCCGAGGTGACACTGCTGTCCGATATGCTGCAGGCGCCGGTGATGGCCTACCGGCGCGGCCGCGGCGTGCTTGATAGCCGCAATCCCTTAAGCGTCACGCTGCCCATCGGCCGCGATCTGTGGAAGGAAGCGGACGCCGTACTCGCCATCGGCACCAAACTCAATCCACTGACGGTCTGGGGCATCGACGGCAAACTTGCTATCGTGCGCGTCGATGCCGATCCGCACGAGCCGGCACGCTTTCGCAAGCCCGACGTCGCGTTGGTCGGCGATGCCGCGCCCGTCCTTAAACGGCTGATCGATGCGCTCGAGCGCACCAACCGCAAACGCACTTCGCGTAAAGAGGAGATGCAGGAGCGGCAGGCACGCCTGCGGGACCGCTTCGTCAAGCTCAGCCCGCAGCTCGCCTTCATCGACGCCATCCGCCGCGAACTGCCGGAGACCGGCGTCTACGTCGACGACGTCACACAAATCGGATTTGTGGCGCGGCTTGCCATGCCGGTCTACCGGCCGCGCACATTCCTCTCACCCGGCTTCCAGGACAATCTCGGCTGGGGCTACGCCACAGCACTCGGCGCGCAGGCCGCGCGACTGAACACGCCCGTCCTGTCGGTCAGCGGCGACGGCGGCTTCCTCTACACCGGCAATGAGCTCGCGACCGCGATCCGCCACCGCATCCCGCTGGTCGCGGTGGTCTTCAACGACAACGCGTTCGGCAATGTGCGGCGCATTCAGGAAGAGCGCTTCGGCAACCGGCTGATCGGCTCCGACCTCACCAACCCGGATTTCGCCAAATACGCGGAAAGTTTCGGCGCCGGCGGGCGCCGCGCGCGCACCCCCGAGGAACTCGGCGCGGCGCTGCGCCTTGCCTTTGCCCGCCCTGAGCCCACAGTGATAGAGGTGCCGGTCGGGCCATTCCCCTCCCCTTGGGAGTTCATCCACATGCCGGCGGTGCGCGGCCGCTCGAAGCGCTTGCCATGACCGCCACCGGATCGGCTAGGCTCACTCCCGCGATGGACGTAATTGCGAGCAGCGCTGAATTGACCGCCGTTTGCGCGCGCATGGCGCGGCACGCCTACATCACTGTCGATACCGAGTTCCTGCGCGAAACCACCTACTATCCGCTGCTCTGTGTCGCGCAGATGGCGAGCCCCGACGAGGCCGTGGTCATCGATGCGCTCGCCAACGGGATCGACCTTTCCCCTTTCTTTGCGCTAATGGCCGATGAAAAGGTGGTGAAAGTGTTCCACGCCGCGCGGCAGGACATTGAAATCGTCTGGAACATGGCGAAGAAGATCCCGCATCCGATCTTCGACACCCAGGTCGCCGCGATGGTTCTGGGCTACGGCGACTCGATCTCCTACGACCAGCTCGTGCAGCGCATCACCGGCGACCAGCTCGACAAGTCGCACCGCTTCACCGACTGGACGCGGCGGCCGCTTTCCGACGCGCAGATCGCCTACGCATTGTCCGACGTCACGCACTTGCGCGACGTCTATCTCAAACTCGAGGCGGATCTGGAAAAACGGCGGCGTATCAATTGGGTGGAGGCGGAAATGAGCGTTCTCACCTCGCCCGAAACCTACCGCATGGAGCCGGAACGCGCCTGGGAGCGGCTTAAAAGTCGCGTGCGCAAGCCGCGCGATCTTGCCGTGCTCATGGAGGTCGCCGCCTGGCGCGAGCGCGAGGCGCAAGCTCGCGACGTGCCGCGCTCGCGCGTGCTCAAGGACGAAGTCATCGGCGATATTGCCACTCAGGCGCCAACCACGCTCGATCGGCTCGGGCACGTGCGCTCATTGCCGCGCGGGTTTGAGCGCTCGCGCTGGGGCGAGGCGATCGTCGAGGCGGTCAAGCGCGGTCTCGAGCGAGATCCCAAGACGCTGCCGCGGCTCGAGCGCTTCAGGCCGGCGCCGAACGGTGCCGCCACCGTCGAGCTCCTGAAGGTCCTGCTGCGTATGACATCGGAACAGCACGGCGTCGCTGCCAAGGTCATCGCCACTGTCGATGAGCTCGATCGCATTGCCGCCGATGATGATGCCGACGTGCCGGCGCTCAAAGGCTGGCGGCGCGAATTGTTCGGCGAAAGGGCGCTGGCGCTCAAGCACGGCAAACTGGCGCTCGCAGTGGAAAAAGGTCGCGTCGTGGCGGTCGATAAAAGCTAAGCCGCGAGCAGGTTCTCGGCGCCGCTGTAGAACACCGCGTAATCCTTAGCGTAGATCGTCCGCACCAGATCAATGAGTTCGTCCGAAAGGACATCGTGGTTGGTATATTTCGGCCGCTCGTTCATGCGGATCGCAAGCAGTTCTTTTGCCCTCTCTACGCCGACCCATCTGGCGCAGAAGGCCTGCATCGCCTCCGGCTCCTCAAGGCGCAGGATGGTCTCCACGGTAAAGCGGCTGTCGATCGCAAGATTGAGATGCTGCGGCCGGAAGTGCACGTCGATCGTGCCCTGTTTCTTGGTCGCGGCGATCAGCCGGGCAAAGGCAACAATGGACTGTCGCGGATCGGCTTCGGGACTGAGATCGATGCCGTAAAGCGAGGTCAGTTGGTCGCGATAACCGAAATAATGAGTGTCGCCAGCGGTAAAAACCTTGTTCAGGAATCCCGATATGAAGCGCTGCAGCGGATCGCGCACGAAAGAAAACGTCTCCGGCGCGAGTGAATAGTAGGTTTTGAGTGCGTGCCGATCCATCTCGGGCCCTTCAAAGCGCAACAGCGCATGCCGGCTTCGATAGATCTCGAAGGGTTCAAAGAAGCGGTAGCCGTGATTG
>Ga0335083_10009728_pt1 | contig 11656 bp, 11 predicted proteins | sample Lox_Sample_42_FD_206716 | JGI IMG/M metagenome (GOLD analysis project Ga0335083, IMG submission 206716) | Soil microbial communities from Loxahatchee National Wildlife Refuge, Florida, United States - Lox_Sample_4.2 | ecosystem: Environmental > Terrestrial > Soil > Wetlands | place: USA... | reverse complement strand
CAGAGAGTTCTCATCACCGTGGATGACGACCCGATCGCGGCCCACGCCGCCGACGTCGGCATGGAACTGGCGCGGTCGCTCGGCGCGCAGATGGCGCTGGTCCACGCCATCGATCCGTCGCTGGTATTCTCGCCCGAAGGCGGCATGGCAGCGGATGAGCTCGCGCTGCGCGCCCAGCAGGACGGCGGCCGGATCATTGCCGACTTCCGCGCCCGCCTGCCCGCCGGCACGGCGGCACTGCAGTTCGTGCGGCAGGGTCCGCCCGGCCCCGAGATCGTCAACGCGGCCAGGGAGTGGCCGGCCGACCTGATTGTCATCGGCAGCCACGGCCGGCGCGGCCTGACCCGCGCGGTGCTGGGCAGCGTCGCCGAGGCCGTGATGCGCAATGCGCCCTGCCCGGTTCTCGTCGTCCGTGCCAAGGCGTGAGCGTGCACCAACTCGCCCGATATCCGTGGCCGCTCAGCCCTTGGCGAACAGGATACGCGGGTAGTCGGCGAAGCACTCTGCCCCGCTCTTCGTCACGGCGAAGCTCTCGCTGATTACCAGCCCCCAGGCATCGAGCCACAGCGCGGGAATGCAATGGAAGGTCATGCCCTCCTCCATCACCGTCTTGTCGCCGGCACGCAGGCTGGCGGTGAGCTCGCCCCAGGTCGGCGGGAAGCCGATGCCGACGGGATAGCCGATGCGGCTGTCCTTCTCGATGCCGTGGCGAGCGATCACCTTCGTCCAGGTCGCGGCCAGCTCTTCGCACAGCACGCCCGGCTTCACGACGTCGAGCACGGCGTTCAAGCCCTCGGCGATCACCTTGGCGACCGTGTCCATGCGCTCGGTCGGCTTGCCGAGATAGATGCAGCGCGACAGCGGCGAGTGGTAGCGATGCCGCACGCCGCCCATCTCGATGTAGAAGAGATCGTCCCTGGCCAGAGGCGCGTCGCTCCACGACAGATGCGGCGCCGAACAGATCTCGTTCACCATGGCGTTGGGCGGCTTGCACGGGAACGTGCCGCCGAACTCCGGCGTGCCGGCCGTCGTCACGCGATAGAGCTCCGCCATCACGTCGCACTGGCGCACGCCGGGCTCGGCCTTCTCGAACGCGGCCTTCTGCGCCGCCGCCGCGATCTGGCCTGCCTGACGCATATAATCCAACTCGCGCTCCGACTTCTTCATGCGGCAGCGGTTCACCAACAGGAAGGCGTCGACGAACTTGGCGTTGGGCAGGCCGCCGCGCAGGATCGCGTCCCATTTGGCGGTGTAATAGTAGTCGTCGGTCTCGACGCCGACCGTGCCCTTGTCCCAGCCGCGGCGCGTCAGCTCCTCGGCCACGTACTGAATGGGATGACGCTCGGCTGAACCGACGTAAGTGTCGGGATAGGGCACGACATTCTCAGGCTTCAGGAAGGCAGTGAACTTGGCGCCGACTGCGTCCATCTTGCGGCCGACCCAGATCGGCTCCTCGGCGTCGCTCTTCAGCGCCACCATCTGCGGCGTGTAGAACGACCAGCCGTCGTAGCCCGTGAGCCAGAACTGGTTGGCGGGCGAGGCGATCAGCAGCACGTCGATGCCGCGCTCCGCCATCGCCTTCCTGGTCCGCGCCACGCGGCCGAGATATTCCTCACGCTCGAACAGCAATTCCATGACGCCCCTTCTCCCCTCGACGCTTTTACCTCACCCTGAGGAGCGAGCGAAGCGAGCGTCTCGAAGGGTGGAACGAGCACTTCGTCTGTGGCCATCCTTCGAGATGCGCTCCTGCGGAGCGTTCCTCAGGATGAGGGCGGGAGTGCTTTCACGTCGCCTTTTCGACGACGCCCAATCGTTCGAGCAGCTTTTCGAGGATCGGTCGCTGGCCGGGCAGGATCTTGAGCATCGCTTCGCCGACATCGAACCACGCCGCGCGATCGACCTCGGGAAATGCCGCCTTGCGGCCGGAATGCGGCGGCCACTCCATCTCGAACGTTCCGCTCTCGATCTTTGCGGGATCGAGGTGCGGCGCCTCGATCGCCCAGGCATGCACCACCTTGCGGCTCGGCTGCCGCACCGGCGGCAGCCGCTGGAAAGGACCGTGCAGATCGAAACCCGTTTCCTCGCGCACCTCGCGCCTGGCCGCGTCGAGCTTGTCCTCGCCGTCCTCGATCTCGCCCTTGGGAATCGACCACGCGCCCTGGTCCTTGCGGACCCAGTAGGGACCGCCGGGATGGACGAGGAAGAAGTCGGGCGGGCCGTCGCCGTTCGGGCGGCGATAGATCACGAGACCGGCGCTGTCTTTCCGTTGGCTCATCGGAGACTCAACGCGACGGACGTCCCCACCGTTTCAGCGCCACAGGCGGGTCATCGGCCCATTCCTGCCATAAAGCGGATCCTGATCCGGCGTGGGCGTCGACGCTACGGAAGCCGTGATGGCCGCATGGTCCGTCCGCGCCGAGCGTGCGTGAGCGGAGTCGCTGCCCGCGGGATACGCGCCGACCACCAGGAGATCGCGGCTCGACGACAGGCGACGATGGCCGGTGCCCGCCGGCAGGATGGCGACATCGCCCGGCGCCAGGTCGACCTCGATGCCCTTGGCGCCACCGAACTGCACCCTCGCCGTGCCGCGGGCGATGCCCAGCACCTCATGCCCGTGCGGATGGAAATGGAGGAAGTCGAAGATGCCGGCGCGCCAGCCATGCGCCCAGCCGTGGCGATGGAAAGCTTGCTCGAACAGCGCGGCGGGATCGGCCGCGCCGTCGACATCGACGGCCTTGCGATAGAGGACCAGCGGCAGGCGCGGATTGTTGGGCGTCTCGCCGTCATCTTCGAGATGAAAGACGTCAGGCTGGATGGTCATGGCCTTCTCCTCTAGGAAGGATGGCACGCATGTACCAACCCGTCGACTCAACGTACTTCGACCGCCGGGGGCTCCGGCGCTACGCGGGCGTCGCCTCGTTGTGGGCGCTGGGCGTGGGCGCGGTGATCTCGGGCCAGTATTCCGGCTGGAACCTCGGCCTGATGGCCGGCGGCTGGGGCGGCTATGCGATCGCGGCCGTGCTGATCGCGATCATGTATCTCGGACTGGTCTTCTGCATCGCCGAGATGGGTGCCGCGCTGCCGCATACCGGCGGCGCCTATTCCTTCGCGCGCGCCTCGATGGGGCCGTGGGGCGGCTTCATCACCGGGCTGTGCGAGAACGTCGAATACGTGCTGACGGCGGCGGTCGTCGTGAGCTTCCTCTCGACCTATCTCGCCAACGTCTTCGACACCGGGCCGGCCTGGCTGCCGCTCTACTGGTTCGCTTCCTATGTCGCCTTCGTGGCGTTGAACGTCTGCGGCGTCGAGCTCTCCTTCAAGGTGACGGTGATCGTGACCCTGGCCGCTCTCGCCTGTCTCGCCGTGTTCTGGATTTCGGCGCTCCCGGTCGCCGACTTCCACCGCTACGCGCTCAACATCGGCGCCGGTCCCGACGGCACGCCGGTCGAGCTGCCGAACGGCGGCGGGCCGCTGCTGCCCTTCGGCTGGAAGGGCGCGCTGGCGGCGCTGCCTTTCGCGGTCTGGCTGTTCCTCGCCATCGAACAGCTTCCGCTCGCGGCGGAGGAAGCGCACGAGCCCAGCCGCGACATACCGCGCGGCATCATCGCAGGCCTGGGCACGCTCATGATCTCAGCCGCGCTCATCCTGTGGCTGAACCCGTCGGTCGCGCCGGGCAGCTTCAGGCTCTCGAACTCGGGCGAGCCGCTGCTCGACGGCCTGCGCGCGACCTTCGGCACCGGCCTCGCCAAGCTCTTGGCGCTGGTCGCCTGCGTCGGCCTCGTGGCCTCGCTGCACACGATCCTGTTCGCCATGGGCCGGCAGATCTATTCGCTGTCGCGCGCCGGCTACTTCCCGCGCGCGCTCTCGGTCACGCATGCGCGGCACAAGACGCCGCATGTCGCGCTGGTCGCGGGCTCGGCGGTCGGGCTCGCGATCATGCTGGTCCTGTGGTTCGGCATGGGCGCGGAGAAGGGCACGGCCGCGATCCAGGGCATGCTGCTCAACATGGCCGTGGCCGGCGCCATGCTCTCCTATTTCCTGCAGGCCGCGAGCTTCATCGTGCTGCGCTGGCGCCAGCCCGGGCTGGTGCGGCCCTATCGCTCGCCGCTCGGCATCGCGGGCGCGATCGTGACGCTGATGCTGGCGACGGTGACGCTCGCCTTCCAGCTCCTCGATCCGGTGTTCGACAGCGGCGTGCTGGGCGTCGGCGTGTGGTTCGCGCTCGGCATCGCCTGGTTCGCCGCGATCGGCCGCCACCGGCTGGTGCTGGCACCGGAAGAAGCCTTCGCCCTGCAGGCGGGGTCCGGCACCTGAGCTACATCGACCTGGTTTCGCGCGCGCGTTCGGCCACGTCGGCGGCGACGACCTTGCGGAAGCGAACCATGTCGGCGCCGCGCAGCTGGGCGTGACGCGTCGCCGGATGGCCGATCGGATTGCCGGGGCGGCCGTTGGTCAGGATCTCGAAATGCAGATGCGGTCCCGTCGTGCGGCCCGTGTTGCCGGTGAAGCCGATGAGGTCGCCCTGCTTCACCCTGGCGCCGGGCTTGATGCCACGCGCGAAGCCCGAGAGATGGCCGTAGACCGTGGCGAGCCCGCCGCCATGGTCGATCTGGATCCAGTTGCCGTAGCGGCCGTTCGGCGCCGCGCCGACCACCACACCATCGCCCGCCGCCTCGATCGGCGTGCCGGGCGAGGCCACCAGGTCGACGCCGGCATGCAGGAACATCTGGCCATGCCCGATGCTGGGCGTCGAGATATGGCCGAACCCCGAGCTGAGCGAAGTTCGGCCCAGCCAATTCTGGCCCAGCGAACTCTCGGCCAAAGATCCCGCGCCCAGCGGACTGTATTGCAGCGGGCTGTGGCCGATCGCGCTCACCGGGCCCATCGGCAGGTAGCGGCCCACCGGTTGATCGAGCGGATCGGCGCGCATGCCGAAGCCCGAGGTCACGGCGATGCTCGCAAGCGGCAGGCGCAGCGGCGCGGGACCCGCGCCCTGCCCGCTCAGCATCCAGAGCGAATCGTGCGCGGCGCCGGCGGGCCGGAAGCGATGAACGGCGAACGTGCCGCGCTTGACCGTCGTGAGCTCGGCCCACAGGACGCGGCCATCGCCGAAGGCATGGCCTTCGAGGGTGAACCTCTGCTCGTACCGCACGTAGAAGCGATCGCCGTCGCGCACGTCGCGATCGGTGTCGATCTCGGTCGCGAAGGCCTTCTCGGCTTCGAGAGCGGCCGTGCTCGGAATGCCGGCCACGGTCAGCGACGTCGCCAATCCACTCTTCACGATGCCGGTCACGCCGATGGCACGGCTGTACGGCAAGTCGCCTTCGGATACCTCGGCCACCTGGACGGCATCCGTCGCACCGGGATCGGCAAAAGCGGGCATGGCAAGCGGTCCCGTGACGAACGCCATTGCGAGCACGGGAATCGGGAAACGGCTCATTGAACCGGCTTCCAGTCGCGGACCTGCCGCCGCGCGTCGGCGAGCTGGGTCTGGCTCATGCGGGCCTCGAGCGTCGCGCGGTCCTTGATCGCCTGGTCGCGGCGTTCCTGGTTCTTCACCGTGTAGCGCTCGATGGCGAGGCTGATCCACTTGTAGGCCTGGACGTCGTCACGCGGCGGGGTGCCTTCGCCGAAGCCGTACATGAAGCCGAGATCGTTCTGCGCCCGCGCGTAGCCCTGGTCGGCGGCCTTGCGGTACCACTTGGCCGCTTCGTTGTGGTCGCGCGACACGCCCTCGCCGCTCCAGTACATGGCGCCGAGCAGGGTCTGCGCCTCGGCATTGCCCTGCTCGGCAAGCGGCCGCCACAGGCCGATCGCGGTGGCGAAGTCCTTGTGCTCGTAGGCGCCCGCTGCCGTGCGCATGCGCTCTTCCAACGACTGGGCGAATGCGGAGGAGGCAACGAGAAGCAACGCGATGAACAGGGCCTGGCCTACTCTCATGGGCGCGCATCGTATGGGCGGGACGGCCGAGAGTCACCCGTCGCGGCCATCTGCTATCATCACAAGGCATGACGAAACTTCTCCCGAGCCGCCGCGCCTTTCTGGGCGCGACCGCCCTCGCCGCCGCGCCTGCTCTCGGGCGCGCGCAGAGCCTTCGACGCTTCGACTTGCTGATCGACTGGAAGGCGGCGCCGACCTATGCGGGCTTCTTCCTTGCTCGCGAGGCCGGGGCCTTTCGCCGCCGGGGGCTCGACGTCCGGATCGTCGAGGGCCGCGGCGCCAGCGTCGCCGCCGACCTCGTGGGCGAAGGCGGCGAGCACTGGCTCGCCTCGTCGAGCGCGGCGGCGACGGCGATCAGCCGCTCGAAGGGACTGCCGGTGAAGAGCCTCGCGGTCTACTACAACCGCACACCGACCGTGCTCTATTCGCGTGCCGAGGCGCCGCTCCGCGGCCCGCGCGACCTGCCGGGCAAGCGGATCGGGCTGGTGCCGGGCTCGATCACCGTCGAGGAATATCGCGGCCTGCTTGCCGCCAACGGCCTCGCTCGGTCACAGATGACCGAAGTCGCCGTCGACTGGGAGGCCAAGTCCTTGCTCGACGGCAAGGTGGATGCGCTGCTCGACTATGAGGAGATCGTGCCGGCCGAGCTCGAATCGCGCGGCCACCGCATCCACGTGATGCGGCTCGCCGACTTCGGTGTGCGCACCTACAGCCTGAACCTGATCGTCAACGAGACGGCATGGCACGATCCCGAGCGGCGTGAAACGGCGGCGAAGATCAATGCCGCCGTGCAGGAAGGCTATCGGCTGGTCCACGACAAGCCTGCGGAGGCAGCGGCGATCTTCGGCAAGCTCTTCCCCGTCCTGACCCCGCGCTATCTCGCCGTCAGCCTGCCGATCGTGGCGCGCGAGCTCAATCCGTCGATCGGCCGCCAGACGCGGTTGGGCTGGGAGGACACGCTGCGATCCCTGTCGTCGCTCGGCCTGCTGGTCCGGCCCGTCAGCGTCGATGAGGTGGCTATCTGGGAATAGACCGCCCCGCAACGTCGTAGCCCGGCAGCATTCGCGCGCCATAGCCCAGCGCGACCAGCCGGCGGAGCGCGTCGACAACGGAGGCCGGCCTCTCCTGTTCGATCTGAAAGCCGAGCGCGGGATAGACGAAGATGCGGTGCAGGTCGCCCACCATCGCCAGCAGCGCGCGCTCGGGATCGGGCTCGCGTTCGAAATACGCGCGCACGCCGATGGCCTCGCATTGCATCACGAGCTCGACCTGCGGCCAGACCCTGCGTCCGGTGGCGAAGCCGCGGCGCGTCATGTAGGGCTTGGCGACGACGAGCAGCCGCTCGATCTCGAGCCCCGCCCGCTCGGCGACGGCGCGGCCCATCGTGAAATTGTCGCCCGTGTTCTGCGCCTTGTCCTCGATCAGGATCGCCGCGGCCGGCACGCCCTCGGCCATCGCCTTGTCGGCGAAGACGCGTGCTTCGGGCCTGTCCCACCCCGTATCGAGCAGGCCGCCCCGATGGGCGATGCCGCCCGACATGACGATCGCGGGCGCGAGGCCCTGCTTCCAAAGTGTGGCCGCGTGCACGGCCGCCATCGGGTCGAAGCTCCCCAGCACGAGAATGGCGTCGGCGCGGCGCGGCGGATGGACGAGGCGCATATAGTCCCAGACCGCCGCCAGGGGCGCGGCGACGTCGACGTCGCTCCAGGCCACGACTAGCCCGCGACCCTGAGGCGATTGGCGGCCCGCCCGCCGGCCAGCCGGTTGGCGACCGTGATCACGATGGCGGCGATGATCACGGTGGTGAGGCTCAGCACCGCGATCGCGCCCACCTCGCCGCTCTCCTTGAGATCGAAGATCAGCACCGCCAGCACCTTGGTCTGCGACGTGAACAGGATCGCCGCGGCGCTGAGCTCGCGGATGACGCCCACGAAGATGAAGCACCAGGTCGCGATCGCAGCCGAGCGCAGCAGCGGCGCGGTGATGTCGGCCAGCGTGCGCAGCCGCGTGGCCCCCAGCATGCGGCCGGCCTCTTCCAATTCGGGATGGACCGAGTGGAAGGCCGAGCCGAACTGCTGGTAAGCCGCGGGGAACTCGATGGTGACGAAGGCGATCAGCAGGATCCACAGCGTGCCGTAGAGCGTCACCGGCGGATGGGTGTAGGCGACGAACAGGCCGACGCCCAGCACGATGCCGGGAATGGCCAACGGCGCGGTGGCGAGGAAGGCGAGCAGCCGGTGCCCGGGAATGGCCTTGCGCGCCACGATGTAGGCGATGACCAGCGACAGCAGGCCGCCCAGGGTCGCCGACAGCACGGCGAGCAGGAAGGTGTTGTTGAGCGCAGGCAGGGTCGAGCTCAATTCGACGAAGGTGAAACGGACATTCCGCCAGGTCGCGGTCGCGGGCGTCACGAACTGCGAGGAGACCGGCGCGAAGGCGGTGTTGAGCAGCGCCGCATAGGGAAGGAAGAGCGGCAGCGAGAGGACGAGCATCGCCAATCCCGCGGCGGGCCAGCGCCAGATGCCGAGCGGGATCAGGCGCGGGGCGCCGTACTTTCCCCCGAGCACGGCATAGCCGCGCCGGCCCAGCACGGCAGCCTGCAGGCGCAACAGCACCACGGTCAGCAACAGCAACGGAACAGCGGCCGCGGCCGCGAGCTCGAGCTTGGGCGGGAACTCGAACAGGCTCCAGATCTTGGTGGTGAGCGTGTGGAAGCCCGACGGGATGGCGAGGATCGCGGGCGAGCCGAAGATGTTCAGCGCCTGCAGGAAGGCGACCAGGGTTCCGGCGAGCAATGTCGGCAGGGCCAGCGGCACGGTGATGCGCCGCGCCGTCGTCCAGGCCCTGGCGCCCAGCATCGACGAGGCGTCCTCCAGCTCGCCCGGCATGCGATCGAGCGCGTTGGCGACCAGGATGAAGACATACGGAAAGGTGTAGCAGGCGATGACGAAGATCAGCCCTTCGAGCGTGTAGATGTTGACCAGGACGTCATCGTCCGACGCGCCCGTCGCCAAACGCCAGAGCTGGTTGAGCAGGCCCGAATTGGGCGCAGCCAGCATCTCCCAGGCGACGGCGCCGACGAAGGGTGGCGTCACCAGCGAGGCCATGACCAGGGTGCGCACCGTGCGGCCGAGCGGCATGTCCGTTCGCGCGACCAGCCAGCCAAGCGGGGCCGCGACCAGGGCGCAGACCAGGCTGACCGAGACCGCCAGGATCAGGGTCGTCACCAGCGGATCGGCGAAGCTCGGATCGGTGAACAGCGTCTCGAAATTGGCGAGCGTCGGATGGCCCGCGGGATCGGCGAAGGCATAGATCACCAGCCAGACCATCGGCAGGATGACCATGACCGCGAGCAGCACCACGATCAGGATCATCACCGGCAGCGAGGCGTCGAAGCGGCCTCTCATACCTTGAAGTACCGCGTGTACTGCGCCTTGATCTGATCGGCCTGCTTCTCGACCGCGGCCGCATCCTCGCGCAGCGTCTTGATGTCGGAGAGCAGCGGACGGCCGGCCTTGGGCTTGATCTTCCTGCTGGCGGGATACTGCCCGCTCACATCGACCAGGAACTGCTGGCCCTCGGGCGACATGATCCAGGCCACCATCAGCCGCGCGGCATTGGGATTGGGCGCCGACTTGAAGATGCCCATCGGATTGCTGATCTGCGGCGTGCCCTCGAGGGCATGCACCACCTCGATCGGCCGGCCGCGTTCCCGGGCAAGCCAGAAGAGATAGTCGCTGCCGTCGGCGGCGATGGCGCGCTCGCCGGCGTCGATCTTCTTGGGCGGCTCGGTCGCCGACTGGACCTGCAGCACCTTCTGCTTGGCGAGCTTCTCGAAATAGGACCAGCCGAGCTCGCGGCTGAGCTGCTGCGTCGCCGTCATGATCGTGCCGGAGTAGCCGGGATGGCCCTTCACGATCTTGCCCGCGTATTTCGGATCGAGCAGGTCCATGAAGCCCTTGGGCGCATCGGCGGGCGAGAGCAGCTTGCTGTTATAGGCGATGGTGCTGAGATGGATGCGCTGCGTGCAATAGGTGCCGTCGGCATCGAGCATGTCGGCCGGCAGGTCGCGCGCCATCGCATCGGAGACATAGGGCGCCAGCCAGCCATTACGCTTCCAGACGATGAAGTGGGCGGCGTCGGAACTGTTCACCACGTCGACATGGTGGATGTTCGCGGCCATCTCCTGGCCGATGCGGCTGAACACGCGCTCGGCACCCGAGCGCTCGACGGAGACCTTGATGCCGGGATAGGCCGCCTCGAAGGCCTTGGCCATCGGCTCGGCGACCGAAAGGTCCATCGCCGTGTAGTAGGTGACCTTTCCCTCCTTCCTGGCGGCGTCGATCAGGGCAGGCGTCACCGGCTCCGCCGCCGGTGCGGCTGAAACAACGCGGGCGCCCAGAGGCAGGAGCAGCGCGCCGGCGGCGAAGGTACGGCGGCGCATCGCCTACACCTTGAACAGCTTGACGTAGTGCGCCTTGATCTCGTCGGCCTTGTCGGCGACGACCGCCGGCTCCTCGCGCATCGCCTTGATGTCGCTGAACTTCGGCAGCCCCGGCCGATCCTTCACCTTCTTGTGGGCCGAACGCAGAGCGGCGACATCGACGTTCACCTGCTGGCCCTCGGCGCTCATGCACCAGGCGTAAAACAGCCGCGCCGCGTTGGGATTGGGCGCCCTGGCCATGATGGCGGACGGCCCCGTGACCAGCGGCGTGCCTTCCGTCGCATAGATGATCTCGAGCGGCTCGCCCTTGTCCTTCATGATCGTGACCAGATATTCCGTGCCGTCGGCCATCACCGACCGCTCGCCCTGCGCCAGCTTCTTGGGCGGCTCGGTCGCCGACTGGACCTGCAGGACCTTCTGCTTGGCAAGCTTCTCGAACCACGCCCAGCCGAGCTCGCGGCTGAGCTGCTGCGTCGAGGTCATGATCGTGCCGGAGTAGCCCGGATGCGCCTTGACGATCTTGCCCATCCACTTCGGATCCAGCAGGTCGGCATAGGATTTCGGCGCGTCCTCGGCCTTCACCAGCTTGGTGTTGTAGGCCATGGGCGCGAAAGTGACGCGCCAGGAGGCATACATGCCGTCGGGATCGACGTGGCCCTCGGCGAAGTCGTGCATGTCCTCCGTCATGAACGGCGCCAGCAGGCCCTGGCGCTTCCATACGATCAGGTGAGCGGCGTCGGAGCTGTTCACGACGTCGCAATTGTAGATCTTGCTCGCATATTCCTGGCCGATGCGCTGGAAGTTGCGCTCGGCGCCCGAGCGCTCGACCCGCAGCGACACGCCGGGAAACTTGCCCTCGAATATCTTGGCGACCTTCTCGCCGAGCGGCAGGTCGACCGAGGTATACCAGGTGACCTTGCCTTCCTTCTTTGCCGCCTCGATCAGCTCGGGCGTGATCTTCTGCGCCTCGGGCGGCGCGCCGCGCACCGGCGTGAGGAAGCCGCTCGCCATCAGGGCCGTCGTCCCGGCCAGTACTTGCCGCCGTGTCTTCTTGATTTGCATCACTCATTGCCTCCCATGAGGGCCCGGCACTTCTCGGCCGGCAGCCTGATCCAGACCTCGCGTCCCGGCTCGACGGCGAGATGGGCGGGCGCCGTCACCCGCACTTCGCTCTTGTCGTCGAGCGCCACCGTGTAGTCGCGCGAGGAGCCGAGGAAGACGCCGCGCGTCACCACGGCGCGCAGCACGTTCGCCATGATCGTCGGCGCCGCG
>Ga0335083_10009726_pt1 | contig 11657 bp, 11 predicted proteins | sample Lox_Sample_42_FD_206716 | JGI IMG/M metagenome (GOLD analysis project Ga0335083, IMG submission 206716) | Soil microbial communities from Loxahatchee National Wildlife Refuge, Florida, United States - Lox_Sample_4.2 | ecosystem: Environmental > Terrestrial > Soil > Wetlands | place: USA... | reverse complement strand
GCGCTGTCGAACTGGCCCGCCACGTGCTCGACGTCCGCCACGTAATCGTCGAGGCCCGCGATGAACAGCGTATCTGCTCCGCCGCTTGCCCCGTGGCCACGCAGCGACAACGCGTAGGAAGGCCAGCCGCGCGACGCGAACCAGGGCAGGAAGAACGGCTCCCAGCACCATGCGTCGCAGTAGCCGCCGTGGATGAACAACAGCGGCGGCTTGCGGCTCGCCCCGGACGGCAGGCGTGAGCGGATCTCGAGATGCGACTCGGGGGGGTGCATTCAGGGATCAGGTATCAGGTATCGGACGACGCCGCAGCGTACGTCCGAGCGCCGGAGTTGCAAAGGGGCAAAGATGATCCCAGTTACTATTGTTGTAGTTCACGAGGGCGGGGCAAAAGCGCTCGCGTCGACGCATTCTACTGATTCCTGATGCCTGATACCCGATCCCTGACATATGACGAAGCGTGCCGCCGCTGCGGCCGTCTTGCGATGTTCCTGGCCGATGTCCGCAGCGAGCATCCGACCTATTGGTGCAAACCGGTGCCGCCCTTCGGCGAGAGGGGCGCGCGGCTCGTGATCGTCGGGCTCGCGCCGGGCATGCACGGCGCGAACGCGACCGGACGCCCGTTTACGGGCGACTACGCGGGCATCCTCCTGTACGAGACCTTGCACCGCTACGGCTTCGCCAACCGTCCGGTGGCGACGTCGCGCGGCGACGGTCTGCGCCTTGTCGGCTGCCGCATCACCAACGCCGTGAAGTGCCTGCCGCCCGACAACAAGCCCACCCCGGCGGAGGTCCGCGAGTGCAACGCCTACCTCGCCGCCGACCTGCGCACGGTCCCCGAGGGCGGCGCCATCCTCGCCCTGGGCCGCATCGCCCACGACGCGACGCTGCGCGCGCTGGCGTTGCGCGCGGCCGACTTTCGCTTCGCCCACGGTGTCCCGCACCCGCTCGCCGGCGGGCGCCTCCTGGTCGACAGCTACCACTGCAGCCGCTATAACACGAACACGGGCCGGCTCACGGCGGCGATGTTCGACGCCGCGTTCGGCCGCATCGCGGCCCATCTTTCGGAGAAAGGGTGAGCAAGGTCTCGCGGCTGTCGAAGGTCACGACACCGTCTCCGGACGAGGCGCCGGCGCCGACGTTCGACGCGGGCGAGCTTCTGAAGTCGCTACCCCATCGCCCCGGCGTGTACCGCATGTTCGACGCCGCAGGCGAAGTCCTGTACGTCGGCAAGGCGCGCGACCTCAAAAAGCGCGTGTCGAACTACTTCCAGAAGACCGGGCACGAGTACCGGATCGCCGCCATGGTCGCCCACATCGCGCGCGTGGAGACTACCGTCACCCGCTCCGAGGGCGAGGCGCTGCTCCTCGAGAACAACTACATCAAGGCGCACGAGCCGCGCTACAACATCCTGTATCGCGACGACAAGAGCTATCCGTACGTCTGCATCTCGGGCGACCCGTTCCCGCAGCTGCGCTTCCATCGCGGCGCGCTCGACAAGCGCAACCGCTATTTCGGGCCGTTTCCGGGGGCGGGCGCGGTGCGCGACGGTATCGCCACGCTGCAGAAGGTGTTCCTCTTGCGCACATGCGAGAACACGGTGTTCGCCAACCGCTCGCGGCCGTGCATGCTGCACCAGATCCAGCGCTGCACGGCACCGTGCGTCGGGCGCATCGGCGAGGCCGAGTACCGCGAGGACGTCGAGGGCGCCGCGCTGTTCCTGCGAGGCAAGGCGAGCGAGGTGCTCGGAAGGCTGCAGGCGCAGATGGATGAGGCCTCGGCCAAGCTCGAGTTCGAGCGCGCGGCGCGCATTCGCGACAAGATCGCGCGCCTGCAGGCGCTGCAGTCGCGACAGTTCGTCGAGAGCGCGACGGCCGGAGACATCGACGTCGTGGCGGCGGCGATGGAAGGGGGCCTGTTCGCGGTCAACGTCGTAATGATCCGCGGCGGACGCCACGTCGGCGACAAGACGTTCTTCCCGCGTCATGCCGACGCCGCCGACGTCGAAGGCGAGGGCGAGATCGTCCCGACGTTCCTCACCCAGCACTACCTCGAGCGTCCCGTGCCGCCTACCATCGTCGTGCCGGACGTGGCCGATCACGCCGCGCTCGCCGAGATCCTGTCGTCGCAATCCGGGCAGAAGGTCGAGATCGTGGGCAGCCCGGGCGGTGAGCGGCGCGTCTGGCTCACGATGGCGCTGCAGAACGCGACGCTCGCCATCCGCCAGAAGCTCGCGCAGAAGGCGACCCAGGAGGACCGCCTCGCCGCGCTGCAGGACGCGCTCGGCCTGCCCTCTTCCACGCAGCGCATCGAATGCTTCGACATCTCGCATACGATGGGCGAAGCGGCCGTGGCCTCGTGCGTGATCTTCGACCGCCTGGCGATGCAGCCGTCGGAGTACCGCCGCTTCAACGTCACCCCCGCGCACGGCGGAGACGACTACGCCGCCATGCGTGAGGCGCTGTCGCGGCGTTGCGCGCGCATCGTGTCCGGGGAATATCCCGTGCCCGACCTGCTGGTCATCGACGGAGGCAAAGGGCAGGTCGGCGTGGCCGTGAGCGTGCTCGAGGAGCAGGGTCTGCACGGGGTCCCGCTCATCGGCATTGCGAAGGGGCCCGAGCGCAAGGCCGGAGAGGAGGACATCGTCTTCCCCGATCGCGACGGCGTGCTCAACCTGCCGTCCGACCATCCGGGGCTGCACCTGCTGCAGCAAATCCGCGACGAGGCGCATCGCTTCGCGATCCAGGGGCATCGCGCGCGACGCGGCAAGGCGCGCACGACTTCGGCGCTGCAGGAGATTGCCGGCATCGGCGCGATGCGGCGCAAGGCGCTCCTGCAGCATTTCGGCGGCGTCAAGGGCGTGCAGGCGGCGAGCGTGGAGGACATCGCGCGCGTGCCCGGAATTTCGCGCGCGTTGGCGGAACGCATATTCGCCGAGCTGCACTAGAAAAGGGGTCAGACCCCATTACAAGACTGTAATGGGGTCTGACCCCTTTTTCGCCCGGGTAGAATCGCCCCCACCGTGCCGTTCAACATCCCCATCGCGCTGACCTGGCTGCGGATCATCCTGATCCCGGTGTTCGTGGCCGTGTATTACCTGCCGGACAGCTGGCTCATGCCGGTCGCCAAGAACTGGACCGCGATGTCCATCTTCGCGGTGGCCGCCATCACCGACTGGCTCGACGGCTTCCTCGCCCGGCGCCTGGGCGAGACGAGCGCCTTCGGCGCGTTCCTCGATCCGGTGGCCGACAAGCTGATGGTCGCGGCCGCGCTCATCCTGCTCGTGCAGCTGGGACGCGCCGAGGCCTACCTCGCCATCATCATCATCGGCCGCGAGATCGCGATCTCGGCGCTGCGCGAGTGGATGGCGCAGCTCGGCAAGACCAAGAACATCGCGGTGGCGTTCGTCGGCAAGGTGAAGACAGCGGCGCAGATGACCGCGATCATCGCGCTTCTGTTGTTCGAGCCCGTGCTGGGTCTGCCGATCGCGCTCCTCGGCACGGTCGCGCTGTGGGTCGCCGCCATCCTCACCCTATGGTCGATGTTCCACTACCTGCGCCTCGCGGCGCCGCATCTTCGCGGTGACGTGGTCACCGAGATCCGCACGACAGTTGCCGGAAAGCGCGACGAAAAGTAGCCCTGCCAGATGCAGGTGCGAAATCGCGACGGCGCACCAACCCGGCTCACGCGGTCGCGGCGTCTGATCCCTTAACCTGCTGAAATAAAACGGAATCGGCGTCGGGCCGGGGCTGGCATCCGGGTTGCTGGTATGCAGGTCGGTATACAACGACCTCGTCTACGGAGCATCCCATGAAGAACCCGACCCCGCCTTCCGGCCCGCCACCGTGCACCGATCCCGGACGCCGCCGCGTGCTTCGCGCGGGCGCATCGCTCGCGCTGCTCGGCGCACCCGCCATCGTGCGTGCCCAGGCGTCGCCGAAGATCCGCATCGGGTACTGGCCCATCGCGTCGGGCCTGCCGTTTTTCGCCGCGGTCGAGAAGGGCTACTTCAAGGAGGCGGGCCTCGAGGTAGAGCCCCTCAAATTCGCCGGCGCGCAGCAGGTGATGGAAGCGATGCTGGCAGGCCGCTCGGACGGCAGCTCCAACGGCACGGGCAGCGCGAATCTCGCGATCGGCGAGATCGCGCAGCCGGGCCTGTTCAAGATCTTCTGCACGAATCCGAGCAACGCGAAGTGGGTGCTCGACGAGTTCATCGTGGCGAAAGACACGCAGGCGAAGACGATCGCCGACTTGAAGGGGAAGAAGCTCGCCTCCGGCCCCGGCATCCAGAACGTGACGCTGTGCAAGACGATGCTCGAGCGCGCCGGCGCCACCGGGACTTCGGTCATCGAGCTGCCGATCGGCCAGCACGTCGCCGCCGTGGCGGCCGGCCAGGTCGACGCCTGCTACACGCTCGAGCCCACCGGAACGGTCGGCCGGATGAGCGGCACGACGCGCGTCGTGGAGGCAGGCGTGGTCGCGAAGTACATCCTGGGCGATCCGTTCGCGCCCTGGCACGGTGGATCCGCGAGCCTCACCACCGAGTTCATCAAGAAGTATCCCGGCGCGGCGAAGAGCTACATGGCGGCCTACGCGCGGGGTGTGGAGTTCGTGCGCACGAAGCCCGACGAGGCGCGGCAATATCTGAAGGGCTACACCGCGATCGAGGGCCCGCTCACGTCGGAGGTCCCGCTCGCCGCCTACATGCTCTACAGCGAGTTCAAGCCGAGCGACATCGCGTACTTCCAGAAATTCTTCGACCTGTTCACGGAGAAGGGCATCTTCGACAAGAAGGTGGTCGTCTCCGACTTGATCTACAAGGGCTGACCATGGCCGATCCCACGTTGCGCGAGGCGTCTCCCGCGTGGAGCGCCCCGGCCGACGCGGCGCGGCCTGCACCGCCCACGACGCTGCCGTGGCGGCGCTTCCTCCCCGTGGTCGGGCCGCTGCTCCTTTTCGTGGTCTGGGACATCGCGGTTCGCGGGGGCTTCATCAAGCCCATCCTGCTTCCCACCCCGGCGGCCACGCTGACGACGCTCGTGACGGGGCTCGCGGGCGGCCCGCTGCTCGCCGATTTCCTGGTGACGGTGAAGCGCACGCTCGAGGCCTTCGCCATTGCGGCGATCGTCGGCGTGCCGCTGGGCGTGCTTCTCGGCAGTAACGAGCGCGCCTACCGCAGCGTGGAGTTCCTGATCGACTTCTTCCGCTCCACGCCCTCCTCGGCGCTGATCCCGCTGTTTCTCCTGATCTTCGGGGTGTCCGACATCAACAAGGTCGCGATCGCCGCGTTCGGGGCATTCCTCCTCGTGGTGTTCAACAGCGCGTACGGCGTCATCAACGCACGCAAGCAGCGAATGATGGCGGCCAAGGTGATGGGCGCCACCCGCTGGCAGATCTTCCGCGATGTCCTGGTGTGGGAATCGCTGCAGCCGACCTTCGTCGGATTGCGCAGCGCCGTTTCGATGGCGCTCGTGATCGTGATCGTCGCCGAGATGTTCATTGGCTCGGACAACGGCCTTGGTCATCGCATCATCGACGCGCAGCAGGTGCTGAACGTGAAGAGCATGTACGCAGCGATCCTCGCGGCCGGCGCGCTCGGCTACGCGCTCAACGTGCTGTTCCTGTTCGCCGAGCGCCGCATCGTGCACTGGAGCGGACGATGAGGCCGCTCAACGCGCCGGTCGTCGCCGACGTGCCGGAGCCGCCGTTCGAGCCGGGACCGGCCGGCACCGAGATCACGATCCGGGGACTCACGAAGTACTTCGCCGGATGGCCGCTGTACGAGAACTTCGACCTCGACATACCGAAGCATCGCATCGTCTCGGTGTTCGGACCGAACGGCTGCGGCAAGTCCACGCTCATCAACATGATCGCGGGGCTCATCCCGATCGATGCCGGCCAGATCCTGTTCGACGGCAAGTCGCTTGCGCAGACCAAGATCGGCTACGTGTTCCAGAACTACCGCGAAGCGATGTTTCCGTGGATGCGCACCATCGACAACATCGCCTATCCGCTGAAGCTCGAGGGCAAGTCGAAGACGGAGGTCGACCGCCGCATGGCGGAGCTGGTGGCGTCGTTCGACGTGAAGTTCGACTTGAAACGCTACCCCTACGAGCTGTCCGGCGGCCAGCAGCAGACGGCGTCGATCATGCGTGCGCTCGCCCCCAACCCGGAGGTGCTGTTCCTCGACGAGCCCTTCTCGGCGCTCGACTTCGAGATGACGCTTTTCATCCGCGAGAAGCTGCAGGAAGTCTTCATCGCAACCGGGACGACCATGATGCTCGTGTCGCACGACCTCGAGGAAGCCGTGTACCTCGCCGACGAGGTGCTCCTGCTCACGAAGCGGCCCACGCGCGTGGCGGAGATCCTGTGCTACGACGACCCGCGGCCGCGCACGCTCGCCACCCTGTCCGAGCCTTCCTTCATCCGCACCAAGAAGCGCAGCCTCGAGATTTTCCAGCGCGAAGTGCGGCGCTAGGAATCGGGCAACGATGGTGGAGGCCGCCCTGTCGCAGGGGATTGCGCCGGACGCCGGCAGGCCCGAGCGCTCGCTCGCCGCCGTCGCCTACGAGAAGCTCAAGGCCGAGATCTTCGACTTCGCCCTGCTTCCCGGCGACCGCTTTACCGAAGTCGAGGTCGCGCGGCGTCTGTCCATGAGCCGTACACCCGTCCGGGATGCGCTCTACCGGCTCGAGCGAGAAGGCTATCTGGCCGTCCGGTTGCGCGTCGGCTGGAGCGTGCGCCCGTACGATTTCCGCCAGTTCGAGGACCTGTATGACCTGCGCCTGATCCTCGAGGAGGCGTCCGTCGCGCGTCTGTGCGACATGCCGGATCGAGACGGTCTCGACGCGCTGAAGACCTTGTGGCTTCTTCCGCCCGCGGAGCGCGCTTCCGAGCCGAAACACGTCGCCGCCCTCGACGAGGCCTTCCATTCGACACTCGTACGTGTGGCGGGCAATCGCGAAGTCGCGCGATGCCATGGCGAGGTGACGGAGCGCATCCGGATCATCCGCCGGCTCGATTTCACGCAGGCGCATCGCATCGTCAAAACGTACGAGGAGCACGCGCAGATCCTGCGCGCGGTGATCCGGAGGCGCCGCGAGGAGGCCGTCCGGTTGATGCGCTCGCACGTGGAATCGAGCAAGGCCGAGGTGCGCAAGATCACCCTGCACCGGCTTTACACCGCGCGGTCGTCGGGCGGCACCCGCTGAAGCCGCGGCGCCAGCCGGCGCTTCCGCGCTGCAACATGACCGTTGTAACATTTTGGGGGCACACTCTCGGGCGCTGTGGCTGACGCGCATCCCGATGCCCTACCTCACGATCGAAAACCTCTCGGTGTCTTATGGCGCCACCCGCGTGCTCGACCGCGTGAGCCTGGCGGTGGAGCGCGGCGAGATGATCGCGCTTCTCGGCAGCTCGGGCTGCGGCAAGACCACGCTGCTGCGTTCGATCGCGGGCTTCGTGATTCCCGACGAGGGCACGATCCGCGTTGCGGGCGAGGACATCACGCGCCTACCTCCCGAAAAGCGCGCCACCGCGATGATGTTCCAGTCTTACGCGCTGTGGCCGCACATGACCGTGGCCGGCAACATCGGCTACGGCCTGCGCATGCGCGGCTGGAAGAGCGACGCCATCGACAAGCGCATCGGCGAGATGCTGAAGCTCCTCCAGCTCGAAGGCTTCATGACGCGGCCGGTCACGCAGCTGTCGGGCGGACAGCGGCAGCGCGTGGCGCTCGGGCGCGCGCTCGCGGTCGACCCGCATCTGCTGCTCCTGGACGAGCCGATGTCGAACCTCGACTACAAGGTGCGCCTCGAGCTCCGTCACGAGCTGCGCGCGTTGCAGCGGCGCATTGGCATCACCGCGGTCTACGTGACGCACGATCGCGAGGAGGCACTGACGCTCGCGGACCGCATCGCGGTCATCGACGCCGGGCGCATCGTGCAGATCGGCGCGCCCGAGGAAATCTTCCACCGTCCCGAGAGCGCGTTCGTCGCGGGCTTCATGGGCGCGGACAACGCGCTCGACATCGCGCAGGTGGACGGTGGTGCGCTGACCGCCGCCGTCAGCGGGACGCCCGCGGCCGCGCGGCTTCGCGCGCATTTTCGAAGCGACGCGGCAAGCCTCGCGACCGGCGACACGGGCCACGCGCCGGACGCGCTCGTGCTGTCCGGCGTGGTCGCGCAATCCGTGTACGTCGGGCACGGCTACCGATATCGCGTGCGGACCGACGACGCCGAAGTATGGGTTCACGCGCCGGAGAGAATCGCGGAAGGCACGGCGGCCACGGTCGTCGTCCCGCGCGCGGCGCTCCTCCTGTTTCCAGGTCGTCATCCGTAAGGAGAAAAGGATGTATCTACGCAGGCTGTTTGCAATTGGTTCCGTCGCCGCGGCGCTCGCCATGTCGGGAGGCTCGGTGGCGCAGACGACGCTGAACGTCGTCACCGCCGGCGACCAGAACATGGTCGATTACGTCAACAACTACCTCGGCCCGAAGTTCGAGGCCATGAACCCCGGCGTGAAGGTGCGCGCGGTAGGCACCGGGCCCGGGGATGCCGGCTCGCAGAAGATCTACGAGAAGCTCTCGGCGCAACAGAAGGCGAACTCGGCCACGTGGGACACCGATGTCGCCGTCGTGCACCAGCGCGGCGCGGCCACGATGGTCAACGAGAAGCTGCTCATGCCCTACCGCAACGACGTCGCGGCGGGCAAGCTCGTTTCGCGCGACACCGCGAAGAACGCGCTCGGCGCCAACGTCGACGGCTACGTGCTGCCGATGTTCCACAGCCAGATCGCGTTCGCGTACAACCCCGACCTCGTGAAGAATCCGCCCAAGTCCTACGCGGAGCTCGTCGAGTGGGTGAAGAAGAATCCCAAGCAGTTCGGCTACAACGGTGTGAAGGGCGGCATGTCCGGCGTGGGCTTCGTGATGGGTTGGGTCGAAGCCTACAGCGGCCTGGGCGACAAGCTCGAGAAGGGCCCGTATTCCGCCGCCGACAAGGCCACGATCGACAAGTCGCTCGCCGGACTCAAGGACTTCAACCAGAACGTCGTGATGACGCCGGGCAACGCCGGGACGCTCGACATGCTCAATCGCGGCGAAATCGCGATCGGGCCCGTGTGGGTCGATATGTTCTACACGTGGCAGGCGGACGGCAAGTTGAGCCCGAAGACCAAGCTCGCGCTGCCGTCGCCCGGCCTGCCGGGACAGCCCATGTACTACGTGATTCCGGCCAAGGCGGCGAACGCGGCGCTCGCCAAGAAGTTCATCGACTTCGCCGAGAGCCCCGAGGTGCAGGCCGACGGGATCGTCAAGCAGTTCAACTGGTACCCGGGCATCGATCCGCAGTACGTGCAGTCGAAGCTCTCGCCGCAGGACTGGAACAAGCTGTTCACCGACGTCACGCCCGCCGACCTGTCGAAGTACGGGCGGCCGTTCCCGCTGTCGGACTACTTCACCGACATCGTGGAAGGGTACGAGCGGGTGGTGCTGAAGTAGGACTCGTCGTCCCCGTGAATGCGGGGACCCGGCGTCTTAGAGGCATCACGACGCCGGGTTCCCGCTTGGGCGGGAACGACGGTTGATCCGAGCGTGTCCGCCAACTCGACGGCGATCGTCCGCTGGCGTGCCTACGCGCTGGTCGCGCCGGCGCTCGTCGTCATCGCGCTGTTCTTCGTGCTTCCGCTCCTGCTGTCCGCGGTGCTCGCGTTCCGCGGCGCGCAGGGCGGCTTCACCCTCGAGCACTTCGCGAAGGCGTGGGACTATTACCAGAAGGACCTGCTGTTCACGGTGGGCATCGTGCTGCTTTCCACCGTGCTGATCGGGTTCGTCGCCATCGCGATCGCCGGCTACGTCACGCTCGGCGAGAACCCGCGCGCCGTCGCCATCCTGCGCTGGCTCTATCGCTGGCCGCTGTTCATACCGTTCATCGTGACCGGCCAGATCATGCGCACGTTCCTCGCCAAGAACGGCATGCTGAACCATGTGCTGATCGGAGCGGGGCTGATCGAGCCGCTGCAGGCGCAGAGCCTGCTCGACTGGCGTGGCATCGTGATCGCCTTCGTGTGGAAGCAGGCGCCGTTCGTGACGCTGCTTCTCGCCGGCGCGATGGCGTCGCTCGAGTCGTCGCATATCGAGGCGGCGCGCAACCTGGGCGCGCCGCGCCTTCGCGTGCTCGTCGACATCGTGCTGCCGCAGGTGCGCGGCACGCTGCTCGTCGGCCTCGTCCTGTCGTTCGTGACGATGCTCTCGGTGCTTTCGGTGCCGATCATGATCAATCCGAATTCGCCGACCATGATCACCGTCGACGTCGCGTACCGCATCGCAACGCTGTCGGACTACGCCGTGGCCAATGCGCTGTGCCTCATGTCGTTGATAGTCGCCGCCGGCGGTGCATGGTTCTACCTGCGGCACGCGTCGGGGGCGAAGGCATGAGAGCGTCGCGCTTGCCGCAGCTCGTCGCGATTGCTTGCCTGCTCGGCCTGCTCGCGTTCGCCATCTTCGGGCCGCTCGCGAACCTCTTCCTGTGGGCCTTCGCCGAGAAATGGTACTTCCCCAACAAGATCCCGCAGGAGTTCGGCCTTGCCTTCTGGGGCCGCGTGTTCAGCCCGCGCGGCGGCGCGCTCGCATCCCTCGGCACGAGCATCTGGATCGCGGTCCTCACGGTCGTCGTGAGTCTTCTCGTCGCCGTCCCCGCGGGCTTCGCGCTGGCGCGGCTCCGACTGCGTTGGCGCGGCCTGATCCTGCTTGCCTTCCTGCTCCCTCAGGCGGTGCCGAACCTCCCTGTCTACGTCAACATCGCGCGCGTGTTTTACGAGATCGGCCTCAACGGGACGGTGCTCGGCGTCGTGCTCGTGCACGCCTCGCACGGCCTCGTGCTCGCCGTGTGGATCGCGTCGGCTGCGTTCGCGTCGATCGACGTGTCGCTCGAGGAGGCGGCGCGCAACATGGGCGCCTCACCCTGGACCTGCTTTCGCACGGTGACGCTGCCGCTCGCAGCACCGGGACTCATCGCGAGCGCGATCTTCGTCTTCCTCGAGTCGCTCGACGAGTTCACGGGGACGTACTTCGTCGGTGTGCCCGATGTAACCACGCTGCCGCTGCTCATGTTCAACGCGAGCAACGGCGGCAACTACCAGATCGCCTCGATCACCGCGCTGCTCCTGCTGATTCCCTCGATCGCGTTCATGCTCGTCGTCGAGCGCTTCCTCAAGGCCGACGTGCTGGCGAGCGTAGGACGCTGACGCAGGCATGACCCGACGCGCCGCCGTCCTTCTCGCCCTCGCGGCGGTGTGCGTCGCGGCGGCGATGCTGGTGCACCCCATCGCGCAGCCGCTCGGATATCACGACTTCGCCGACGCGCGCACGTTCTTCGGGGTGCCGCGCTTCTTCGATGTCGCCTCGAATCTGGGATTCCTCGCCGCCGGCGTCGCGGGCCTCATGGTCATCGCTCGCCGGCCGGAGGCATTCGAGTTGCCGGCGGAACGGTGGCCCTATGCCGTGTTCTTCGTCGGACTGGTTTTGACTGCGTTCGGCTCCGCCTACTACCACCTGGCGCCGGACAACTCGCGCCTCGTATGGGACCGCCTGCCGATCATGGTCTCGCTCGCGGGGTTGTTGGCGGGCCAAGTCGGCGACCGCACGAGCGTGCGTGCGGGCG
>Ga0335083_10009725_pt1 | contig 11657 bp, 7 predicted proteins | sample Lox_Sample_42_FD_206716 | JGI IMG/M metagenome (GOLD analysis project Ga0335083, IMG submission 206716) | Soil microbial communities from Loxahatchee National Wildlife Refuge, Florida, United States - Lox_Sample_4.2 | ecosystem: Environmental > Terrestrial > Soil > Wetlands | place: USA: Florida... | reverse complement strand
CGGTTACAAGGGCAAACAGGTTCGGGACAACATTCACTCGAACGACGTCCTCCGGGCCATTCATCGTTTCTACGAGGCGCCGCGGCCGGGCGAGGTCTACAACATCGGTGGCGGCCGCGAGAACAGTGTCTCGATCATGGAAGCCGCCGACCTCGTGGCCGAGCTGTCGGGGGTCCGGCTGAAGACCGAGTACGTGGAGACCGCCCGGACCGGCGATCACATCTGCTACATCTCGGATCTCAGCAAGCTGAAATCACACTATCCGGGCTGGAAAATCGAGATTTCGCTGCGGCAGATCCTGGACGAAATCATCGCGGGCTGGCGTCGCCGGGCCTGATTCCGGCCACCCTGCGGGCCCACAGAATCGGGCGGCGGCCCTTGCCGCCGGTGGGCCCGCATTATAACCTCCCCCGGTGATCTCTTCACCTGAGGCGACCCAACTGGAGAGCGCTGCCGACAGCTCGGGGTCGAAAATCGACCTCCGAGCCTACTGGCGGACGATCCGCAAGCGGTGGCCTTTCGTCGTCCTGTCGATGATCATCGCCACGGTCATCGCGTTCGTCTACACGTACCGGCAGCCGAAGATGTACGAGGCGACCTGCCAGGTGATCATCGAGCCGATGGCTCCCCAGGTCTTGCCGGGATCGAAGGACGTCGTCGAGCTGGGGACCGGCACCTACTGGGCCAACAAGGAGTTTTACGAGACCCAGTACCGGATCATCCAGTCGACGAGCGTCGGGCAGCGCACCGCTGAGAAGCTCGGGCTGGAGTACGACCCCGACTATGCCGCCGTGGTTGGGCCCACGCACGACAGGGATGCGCTCGGCCGGGCGATCTCGGGGCAGGTGAGCGTCAAGCCGCTCAAGGATTCTCGCCTTGCGCTCATCACCGTCACCGACCGGAAGCCCCAGCGCGCGGCGCTGCTGGCGAATGCGGTGGCGGACACGTACATCGAGTACAACCTGGACTACAAGCTCGAGGGAGCGCGGTCCGCCATGGCCTGGCTGGCTGAGCAGGAGGCCGATCTCAAGCGTCAGCTCGAGGACTCGGAGCTCAAGCTCTATCATTACAAGAAGGACCGCAATCTGCTGGCGGTCAGCCTCGACGACAAAGAGAGCATGCTCAGCCAGAACCTTGCCAACGTGAACGGCAAGCTGACCGAGCTGCACATCAAGCTGCTCGAGATGGACGCCAGGCGGAAGATGGTCCAGCAGGCGCGCAACAACATCTCCGAAGAAGAGACGCTGCCCGAAATGCGCGAACGGCCGGACATTGAAAGGCTCCGGGACTCCTATACCCAGCTCTCGAAAGAATACGCCGACCTGTCCGCTCGTTACGGCGCCGAATATCCAAGGATGAAGTCGCTCATTGGCCAGATGGACACGATCCGCAAGGCCTACGAGAAAGAGGTCGACGGCGTCCTGGCGACCTTCGAGAAGTCGTACCAGGAGATGGTCGACAACGAGCGCTCGTTGAAGGCCTTGATGGAACAGCAGAAGAAGGAGGCCATCGAGCTCTCGAAGATCGAGGTCGAGTACAAGCCGCTCAAACGCGTCTCCGAGCAGGAAGAGAAGATGTACGGGATCATCGCGAGCCGGCAGAAGGAGATCGACATCACCGGCCCAATGAAGACCAACAACGTCCGCGTACTGGAACGCGCCGTCGTCCCGGGCGTGCCCGTCCGACCAAAGCCTATCCAGAATCTCTTGCTCGGCCTGGTCCTGGGTCTGGGTACCGGCATCGGTTTGGCGTTCCTGATCGAGGCGCTCGACAACACCCTCAAGACTCAGCAGGACGTCGAGCAGCTCTTGGGGACGGCTGTGCTCGGCCTGGTTCCCGTCATCGGCGCGGCGCCAGGGGGCGAGGCGGCGCAGGTGAGCGACAACCTTCGCGAGCGCGATCTGGGGGTGTTCCTGGATCCCAAGTCCGTCGCCGCCGAGTGCTGTCGATCGATCCGAACCAACATCCTGTTCATGTCGCCGGACAAGCCTCTCAAGATCATGGTGGTCACCAGCCCCAGTCCCCAGGAGGGGAAGACCACGACGGCCATCAACCTGGGGGTCACGATGGCGGAGGCCGGCAGCAGGGTGCTTCTGATCGACACCGACATGCGGCGTCCTCGGCTCCACCGATCCTTTGGCGTACCCAACCAGACTGGCATCTCGACGGTCATCGTCGGCAAGGCCAGTCTGGACGAGGCGGTGAAGCGGACCGATGTGCCGAACCTGGACGTTCTGCCGTGTGGACCCGTACCGCCCAATCCCTCGGAGCTGCTGCACACCGACCGTTTCGGTCAGGTGCTGGCGCAGATCGGAAAGTTGTACGATCGGATCATCCTGGACTCGCCGCCGACCTCCGCCGTGACCGATCCGGCGGTCCTTGGAAACCTGGCGGACGGGGTTATCCTGGTCGTCAAGGCTGGCGAGACGACGCGAGACGCGGCCACGCACGCGCGGCGACAGCTGGCGACGGCCAAGGCGCGCCTGGTCGGTGTCGTCGTCAACCTGATCGATTTCTCCAATCCGGCGTATGGGTACGAGTACTACTACCGGAACTACTACCGCTACGGTTATACGTACGGGAACGGTCCGGATCAGAAGGCGACGACCTAGGCGCTGCACGAGGCATGGCGACGATCCTCGTTACGGGCGTCACGGGGCAGCTCGGGCACTTCGTCGCCGAGTTCCTCAGCGCTCGCAATCACACCGTCTGGGGTCTGGTGCGGCAGTCGACCATCGGTCGTGATGTAGGCAATCGCGCTCTTCCGTATCAACCGATCACCGGCGATCTGCTGGACGAATATTCGTTGCTCTCGACCCTGGAGCAGGTCCGCCCGGATCGCATCTTCAACTTCGGCGCGCAGAGTTTCATCCCGGCCTCCTGGTCACAACCCATCCTCACTGCGCAGTACACGGGACTGGGCGTGGTCCGCCTGCTCGAAGCCATGCGGCGCGCCGCCCCGCATTGCCGCTTCTTGCAAGCCGGGTCCAGCGAGCTGTTCGCTCGCGCCGAGCGGTCGCCCCAGGACGAGAACACGCCGATCAAGCCCATGAACCCGTACGGGATTGCCAAGGCGTTTGCGTTCCACACCGTGCGGGCTTATCGGGAGCAGTACGCGCTCCGAGCGACCAACGCCATCTTCTTCACCAATGAATCGCGCCGGCGCTCGCCCGAGTTCGTGTTCCGGAAGGTGACACGTGCTGTCGCGGAGATCGTCGCCGGCCGGCGCGAAATGCTTTCACTGGGGAACCTTGAAACCGTACGAGACTGGGGCTACGCGCCTGAGTACGCTGCGCTGTCGATCGCGATGCTGGATGACGCCCCGGCCGATGACTTCGTGGTCGCGACCGGCGAAGGGCACACGGTGCGCGAGCTGGTGACGCAGGCCTTCGGCCTGGTCGGCCTGGACTGGCAGAAGCACGTTCAGGTCGACGAGACCCTGGTTCGGCGGAGCGAGGTGGTCCCCCTGATCGGTGACAGTCGCAAGCTCAGCCGCGCTCTCGGAACTGCCCCGCGCGTTCGCTTCCAGGACGTACTCAAGATCCTGCTCGCACACGATCTGCGCCTGCTCGGGTGCGAAGTCCCGTTCGACGACCCCGAGTCCCGGCTGGCGCTCACCTGACCGCTTAAGAAGGCGGCGCTGCCTTCGACGCCGGCACGCTGGCCAGCGACGTGCTGCGCTGAACCAGGTCCAGGGCTTCCCCCAGCCGCTCGCAGAAGATCTCGGCGGCGATCTCGGTATCGCGGTCGATCTCCCGTCGGCCGTCGGCCCAGCCGAGCTCGAGTGTACGGCTGCCATCCTTGGCGCCCGGAATGACGAAGCGTGCCTGGAACAGAGAAGCTGTGCCCTCGTCCCCGGCTGGCGGTTGTTGGGTGAAGGTCTGAGGGGTGGGGAGCCCGCCTGGACTTGCGGTGCCGGCGGGTTGGTCCGCGAGCAAGGTGACCGACACGGCGCCCAGGATGCCGGCGGCCTCGACGATGACGGGCCACATCTCGTTGGCGTTGCGCAGCTGGCGGAGGCGGCGGCCCAGCGGCTGCAGCGCTGACCGCACCGCGCGGTTCCGCTTCCGGTACATCGCCGTCTGGGGCATCAGGTCGAGACGCACGTAACCCAGCGAGCGCAGGAACGCGATGGCGACCGCCGCCAGCACCAGCAGGAGCAACGCGGTCTGGCCGCTGTTGGCGTACGTCAGGATCAGCGCGACGGAGCCCAGCAGGATGCAGAGCCCGTACAGCACCAGAACCGCCTGGCGGTGGCTCAGGCCGCGGGCCATCAGCTTGTGATGGATGTGCTCCTTGTCGGGCTGGAACAGGGGCCGCCCTCGCAGGGCGCGCCGGGCCATCGCGAGCAGCGTGTCCATGATCGGCAGGCCCAGGGCGATGGCCGGGATCACCAGCGCCACGGCGGTGGATGCCTTCTGGTTCGTCTGCATGGCCGTCGCGGCCAGGACGAACCCCAGGAACATGCTGCCGGTGTCCCCCATGAAGATGGAGGCCGGATTGAAGTTGTAGAACAGGAAGCCCACGATCGAGCCGGCCAGCGCCGCCGAGAACAGCATCATCAGCGGGTGCCAGCGCTGCAGGGAGACCAGGAAGGTGGTCAGCACCGCCACCAGAGCGACCCCGCCGGCCAGCCCGTCCAGGCCGTCGATCAGGTTCATGGCGTTGATGACGCCGGCGACCCAGAGCAACGTGAGGGGCAGGCTCAGCCAGCCGAGGACGATCGGGTGCCCGAAGGGGTTCGCGATGACGTCGAAGCGGAAGCCCAGGTGGTAGAGCAGCGCTGCGACGAGGAACTGAACCAGGAACTTCTTCGGGGCGTTCGCCCCCTTGAGGTCGTCGTACAGCCCGAGCAGCGCGATCGAGATCCCGCCGACGAAGAGGCCGATCACGTGGTCGCGCTCGGCCAGGAAGAACATGCTGACGCCTCTGTGGAACAGCAGCAGGCCGACCAGGGGCACGTAGAACGAGATCACGATGGCGATCCCGCCCAGCCGGGGGATGGGCTGTCCGTGGATCTTCCGGGATGACCTGGCGTGGTCGAGCACGCCGAAGTGGTGGGCCAGCCGACGCACCCAGGGCGTCAGGAACGTCCCACACAACATCGAGAGAATGAAAGCGACTGCTGCGGTTCTCATTCAGCCTGGGGACGCGACAACACCCAGTTCCCCAGCGCCAACACATCCATACGCGTCTTCAGGTAACAAGCCAGGGCGTCCTGAGGTGTGGTCACGATTGGTTCGTGCTCGTTGAAGCTCGTGTTGAGCACCAGCGGAACGCCGGTCTGTCGCTCGAACTCCGAGATCAGGGCATGGTAACGCGGATTTGTGGTCTTGCTCACGGTCTGCAACCGACCCGTGTTGTCGACGTGGGTGACAGCCGGGATGCGGGCGCGCTGTGCCTCGCGGACCTTGCAGACCAGCAGCATGAAGGGCGACGGCTCGTGCCGCTCGAAGATCTCGGAGACCTTCTCCTCGAGCACGCTGGGCGCGAAGGGCCGATAGGTCTCGCGGTGCTTGATCCGGGTGTTCAGGATGTCCTTCATGTCGGCGCGCCGTGGATCGGCGACGATCGACCGGTTGCCCAGCGCGCGCGGCCCGAACTCCATCCGTCCCTGGAACCAGCCGACCACCTTGCCGGCCGCGGCTGCCGCCGCGACCTGACGGTAGAGCTCGCCGTCATCCAGGCGGCGCACATCGATCTTGGGATCCCACCCGTTGCCGCGCGCCCGCTCAATCGCGTCTTCGATGGCGCGGTCGTCGAAGCCGGGCCCCGTGTACGCGTCGGTCATCACGAACCTTCGCGGCCGTCCGAGCACGACGTGCTCGACGTAGAAAGCGGCGCCGATGGCCGTCCCGTCGTCGCCGGCCGCCGGCTGGACATAGACGTCCTTGAACTTGGTTCGTTCGAAGATCTTGCCGTTGGCGACGGAGTTCAGGGCGCAGCCGCCGGCCAGGGCGAGCTTGTCCAGCCCGGTCCGCCGCTGCAGATCCTCGAGCACGTGGAAGAAGATCTCTTCGTAGACGACCTGGGCGCTGTGGGCGAGGTCCGCCCACTTCCCGTAGAAATCCGGGTCCTCGGGATCGCGGGCCGGCCCCAGCAGCTCGGCCAGCTTGGGTGAGAAGACCAGCCCCATGCTGGGCGAGCCCTCATCCCAGGTCATCTCGATCCCCTCGGTGTGGTGACGGAAGTAGTCGAGGTTGAGCTCGAAGTGCCCACCGTCGGTCGGGCGGATCACCTGCCGCAGCTTCTCGACGTAGAGCGGCTTTCCGTAGGGCGCGAGGCCCATCATCTTCCACTCCTCGCCGAACTTGTGGAAGCCGAGGAACTGCGTGATGGCGGTGTAGAAGAGGCCGGCGGAGTGGGGGAACTCGATCCGGTCGAAGATCTCCAGGTCGCGATCCCGTCCCACGCCCCGCATCGTCGACACGAAGTCTCCGAACCCGTCGATCGACAGACAGGCGGCTTCTTCGAACGGCGACACGAAGAACGCGCTGGAGATGTGAGACTTGTGGTGCTCGACGGCGTGGAACTTGGCTTTGAGCGACCTGGTCTCGACGCCGAGAGCGGCGGCCAGCGCCTCGTCGATGCCGCGCACCTTGGCGACGTTGGCCAGGCGATCCTTCACCAGCTTGGTGAACGAGGGGCGCTTCTGGACGGCGAACAGAATCTTCTTGTGCAGGTTCGCCTTCGGATCGCGCGAAATGGCCACGTGACCGAGCTCGGTCGGCGCGACGCCCCCCTGGGCCAGCAACGCCTTGGCCGTCAGGGTCGGGAAACCGGCGCAGTGCTTGCGGCGGTTCAGCCGCTCCTCTTCCATGGCTCCCGCCAGGACGCCGTCCTTCACCAGCGCCACGGAGGCGTCCCCGTGGTACGCGTTGATTCCTAAGATGTTCATTTGGCTGGGCCGCAAGTATATGAGATCCGGAGCGGATCAACCCGGACTTCTGGATTGGGCAGTTCTCGACGGTGGGACCGAAGTTGGCGTGTATCCTAGCCGCCCTCCTCGATGACCACACGGGATTTCGCCGCGCAGGATCCGAGCTCCGTGCTCCGCGTCGCGCTTCTGCACAACTACCGGGAGGACCAGCAACCGAGCATGCGGCTGTACGGCGACCGCCTGGGTGTGGCGCTGGCCCGCCGGGGACTCGCCGTTCGCAGGGTTCGCCCACCCGGGGTGGTTCCGGACGCGTGGCGTGCCCGGTCGGCATCCTGGAACAAGCTCGACGGGTACATGGGGCGGTTCGTGGTGTATCCCCGCCTGGTTCGGGATCTGAACGCGGACATCGTCCACGTCGTCGATCACGGCCAGGGCTATCTGGTCAACAACCTCGACCCCTCGCGCACGGTCGTGACCTGCCACGACGTCATCTTGCTGGCCCTGGCATCGGGCCGGATCGGCCAGATGCCGGTCCCCAGGATTGCCCTCCATCTCCTTCGAATGTCGCTCGAGGCGATGAAGAACGCCGCAGCCGTCATCGCCGATTCGACCCAGACCAAGCTGGACCTGGTCCGCTTCATGGACATGGAGCCGGCGAAGGTCACGGTCATTCACCCCGGGCTGAATCAGCCGTTTCGTCCGGACCCGGCCCGCCGGCTGGCGGCTCGCCTGCGGTTCGGCCTGGGTGATGGCCTGGTCATCCTTCAGATCGGCCGGGGCTTCTACAAGAACCTCGCGGGCGTGCTGCGCGTCCTGCGCAAGCTTCGCATCGACGGGCTGGATGTCCGGGTCGCGCGCGTCGGCCCTTCGCTGTCCGGCGCGGATCGCGCGCTGGCCGAACGGCTCGGCGTTCTCGGCAGCGTGTCCGAGCTGGGGATGGTGCCCGACGAGGAGATGCCCAGCCTTTACAATGCGGTGGACGTTTTGTTGTTTCCATCGCTCTACGAAGGATTCGGCTGGCCTCCGCTGGAAGCGATGGCGTCGGGCGTGCCCGTCGTCTGCTCGCGGGCCGGCTCGCTCGACGAGGTGGTGGGGCAGGCCGCTCTGACCGCCGATCCCGACGACGTCGAGGCGCTGGCCTGGCACGTCGGCTCCGTGCTGGGCGACGCCCGGCTGCGGGAGGCGCTGATCGCGCGCGGGTTGCAGCACGCCGCCCAGTTCAGCTGGGACCGCACCGCCGCGCAGGCGATCGAGATCTATCGTCGCGTGCTAGATCGGACTGGCTGACATGTGCGGCATCGCGGGGATTCTGCGGTTCGACGGGAGCTCGGTGCCGGCCGAGCAGATCGAAAAGATGGTGGGAAGCCTTCGCCACCGGGGCCCCGACGATCAGGGCACGCTGGTCGAGGGGGGCGTGGCGCTGGGGATGCGGCGTCTGGCGATCGTCGACCTCAGCCCGACGGGCCATCAGCCGCTGTTCAACGAGGACGGCTCGGTCGCGCTCGTCTACAACGGCGAGATCTACAACCACCGCGACATCCGATCGCGGGTCGAGGTCGAAGGGCACACGTTCCGGGGCACCAGCGACACCGAAGCGCTGGTCCACGGGTTCGAGCAGCTCGGGGCGGCTGGTCTCTGCCGCCGCCTGTCCGGCATGTTCGCGTTCGCCCTGTACGACAGGCGGCGCCGGCGCGTGTACCTGGCCCGGGACGCCTTCGGGATCAAGCCCCTCTACATGCGGCGGACGCCCGGGCAGCTCTCGTTCGCCTCCGAGATCCGCGCTCTGGCCTTCGACGGCTCCGGCTCGCCGTCGATCGATCCGTCGTTCACCAGGACCTTTCTGCGGGCCGGCTACCTGCCCTCTCCGCACACGGCGTTCGCCGGCATCGTGAAGGTGTCGCCGGGGACGCTGCACGAGATCGACCTCGCGACCGGTGAGACACGCACCGAGGAGTTCTATCGGTTGCGGCCCGGCGAGATCGACGACACGCGGCCCGAAGCGCTCCTCGAGAGGCTGCGCGGGCTGCTGAACGAGTCGGTGCGCCGGCACCTCATGGCGGACGTGCCGACCGGGCTGTTCCTGTCGGGCGGGCTGGACTCCAGCGCGCTGACGATGTTCGCGAACCATCACGCCGCGCCGCCCAAGACGTTCTCGATCGGGTTCACCGCCTCGGACCGGGGCGACGAGACCCGGTTCGCCGCGGAGGTCGCCCGGCGCGCCGGCAACGAGAACGTCCGGATCGATCTGGGCCCGGCCAACCTGTCCGACCTGGCGCCCATCGTCGAGGCGCTCGAGGAGCCCCTGGCCGACAGCGCCGTCTTGCCGCTCTGGTATCTGTGCGCCGGAACGTCGAAGCACGTGAAGGTGGCGCTGTCGGGCGAGGGGGGCGACGAGGTGCTGGGCGGGTACGCCCGCTACTTCTGGGGTCCGGTGGTGAACGACCTGCGGCCGGTGCTGATGAACCACACGGGCAGCATGCTGGGGGTGACCCGCCTGTTCCCGTCGCGATCGCTGGGCGTGTTCAACGTCGCGCGGCGCATGGCCAAGGTCGCGGATTCGGTGTCGCTGCCGCCCGCGGCTCGCTATCTGGCCTGGTTCGACATCTTCAACACCGAAGAGCGCGAGGCGCTGATCGGCGACGGCCCGGACCGCGCGGCCGAGCGTTACGACCAGTTGTTCGCGCAGGCCAGTGAGCTGCGGCTGGATCCCGTGCAGACCCTGCAGTACGTCGATATCCAGACGATGCTGGTCGACAACCTGCTGATGAAGGCCGACAAGATCTCGATGGCCCACAGCCTGGAGGTGCGGGTCCCCTTCCTCTCGCCGGCCCTGGTCGAATTCGGGCTGGGTCTCCCGGCGCCCGAGAAGATTGGCCCGGTTCGAGACAAGCGATTGATGCGCCGCCTGCTCAGCCCCGAGCTGGGCATGCGCCTCGCCAACCGGCCGAAGCGTGGCTTCGAGATCCCCGTCGACCGCTGGTTTCGCGAGCCGGCCGCCGAAGGCGTTCGCAGCCAGCTGAGGGACGGCGCCCTGGTCTCTTCGCTGGGGTTCGCGCCGACCGCGATCGCCGGGCTCCTCGACCGGCACTTGAGCGGCGAGGACGTCGGCCGCAAGCTGTTCGCGCTCACGGCGCTGGAGCAGTGGGCGCGTCGCTTCGCCTGAAGCTCGTCAGGCTCTGGTAGCGCTCCCAGACCCGGCCGCCGATGTGGCTGGCCTCGAACTGACCGGCGGCGGCCGCCGCCGCAGTGCCCATCGCCACGGCCCGTTCCGGCACCGCGAGAAGGTCCAGGATCTGTCTCGCGAAGTCCTCGGCGTCCTGTGGCGCGGCGCAGAGCCCGAACCGACCGCGCTCCAGCAGCTCGGGTGGCGCCCCTTCGTTGCTGGCGACGATCGGTCGGGCCGTCGCCATCGCTTCGGCGATCACGCGTCCGAAACCCTCGTGGCGTGACGTCAGCACGAACAGGTCCAGCGCGCGCATCACGTCCGGGACGTTGCGGCGCGCCCCGGCGAACATCAGCTTGCCGGTCAGGCCGACTTCGCGGACCAGCGATTCCAGGCGGGCGGCGTAGGCGACTTCGACGGCGGCCTCGGCCGCCCCGACGATGACGAAGCGCGCCCGCCGCACCGACTGGCTGACCTGGGCCGCGGCGCGGATGAAGGTCTCCAGGTCCTTGCGCGGGTGGATGCGTCCGACGGTGCCGATGAGCAGGTCGTCCGGCCCGGCGCCCAGCGCCGCCCGCAGCTCGGTCGAGGCGGCGCCCGGCCGGAACCGCGACAGGTCGATCGGGTTGTAGAGCACCTCGATCCGTTCGTCGTATCCGCGCCGCCGGAAGATCTCTGCCGTGGCGTTCGAGATGCAGAAGATCCGGTCGGCGGTCCTTGTCCAGACGGCGGTCAGAGCGTCGAACACCGGCTTGGGCCGATCCATCGTGTTGCCCCGGTAATGCAAGACGTGGGGCAGCCCCAGCGCGCGCGCCGCCAGGCCCCCGTCCAGGACGACCTCCATGTTGGTGTGGATCAGATCCGCGCCCAGCCGCCGGGCGAGCTTTCTCAGCGCCCAGACGGACCGGGCGAGCCGGCCGGGGTAGACGGCCGTCGCGATCGAGACGTCGCGCCGCAGGATCGCCAGCGGCGCGAAGTGAACCTGCGCCCCCAGCGCCTCGTAGCGCGAGACCTGCGGCCCCGGAGCGGGCAACACGACGTGCGCCTCCAGACCGCGGGGGATCAGGTCGGCCAGCAGCGCCCGCAGGCTCTCGTCCGGCCCGCTGACCTCCTGAGAAAAGGGATTGAGATAGATGACCCGCATGAGGGGCGTGCTCAGAGCCCCAGCGCGGCGATCAGCCCGCGGCCCGCTTCACGCCAGGTGAAGCCTTCGGCGCGCCGTCGCGCGGCCTGCCCCATGGCGTGCAGGCGATCGCGGTTGGCGGCGGCCTCGCGCAGGCGCGCGACCAGCGCGTCGATGTCGCGCGGCGGCACGATCCAGCCGTCGACACCGTCGGTGATGCACTCGGGCCCGCCGCCACAGGGCGTGGTCAGCACCGGCGTCCCGCTGCACATCGCCTCCTGGATCACCAGCCCGAACCCGTCTGCCAGCGTCGGGAACGCCACCAGGTCAGCCTCGGCGTAGTGAGCGCCCAGGTTCCCCCGGGCAACGTGAGGCGTGTGCTTGAACATGCCGTCGTACGCCCCGATGAAGGTCTTGGACAGGCGGAGAGGTCCTATTAGATGGAGCTCGGCGTCCTTCAGGTTGGCCGCCTTCCAGGCCTCGAGGAGATA
>Ga0335083_10009724_pt1 | contig 11658 bp, 9 predicted proteins | sample Lox_Sample_42_FD_206716 | JGI IMG/M metagenome (GOLD analysis project Ga0335083, IMG submission 206716) | Soil microbial communities from Loxahatchee National Wildlife Refuge, Florida, United States - Lox_Sample_4.2 | ecosystem: Environmental > Terrestrial > Soil > Wetlands | place: USA: Florida... | reverse complement strand
TCCGACCAGCGCAACGCCAGGAGCTCACCGCGACGGATGCCTGGCCCGGCACTGACTTAAAGCAGTGTCCGGATGCGCCATGTGGACCGCTCGCCGCCTCGATCAACATACCCTGCCGCGCCAACGTCGACGCTGTGCCTCCGCCCTGAAGGCGCTACTCTATTTACCCCATTGCGGATCACGTCCTGCGCGGCCGTTGGACACGCCCTCGGTATCAGCGGCGGGGCTTGCCCCAATAATGGCGCCGAGCCTGCGAGTGCCATGAGCCGAGATTTGCATCATCTCGGTGCTCGCGCATCACCGTCTCACAGTTCGCCGGCATCCCGCTCCGCGTGTTCTGGTACTCGGAGCCCAGGATATGCGGCGCAGAGTTCTGAAAGCTTCGGCCTACGTTTACATATCCTGGGCGTTATCGCAGGGGCCGGCGAGCAACTCGACGCTGCGGGGCAGTTATTGAACGGTGAGGTTATACGTCACGGCAAATGGATCCGGACCATAGGGGCCAGACACAAACTTGCCCGCAAAATGAATCACGTGGTTCCCCGGCGGCAGGGGCTTTAGCATCACTAAGTAGCCGTCTGAGACTGACCAACCCGAGGTAACGCCCTCCAGTCCCAGAAGATTGTCGGTGGGCGGCATTGTGAAACTGTAGTACGGGGATTGGACGCGCAGACTTCGCAGCAATGCAGAAAGATCTTGCCCATCGACGGTGAGCCTCAACGTGTTGATGCCGAGACCGTTAGTAGCAGTCGCAGCACATGTCCGCATATCTTGCGGATTAGCGCCATAAGAGGGTGGCGGCTCTATATTTGAGCACTCCGCCCACGCAGCGGTGATCAGTAACGCCTTCGAAGGAATGGTGCAGGTGCGTGTCACAGAGCCACTGGCGATTGAGTTGAGGAAGAACACGGGACTGCTCGACTGTGCGACGTTGCAGTCTGCGCCAGTCAGGTCGTTGACAGGGTTGATGCTGGCAGGGATCGAGAACATATACTGCAAATATGCCGCCTGCCAGTCCCCGTACGTCATGCCGAACGGGGCTGAGTTCGCGGGATAAGCGAGAGACGCACTCGCCTCCTGCGCAAACAGCGCGGATGGTTGGGCCAAAAGAATCGCGGCACTCATGGCAAGCAACAGTGCGAGAGTGCGTCTGTAGATATCACCACCGTGAATTCGTTTCATAGTAACCTCCATAAGTCAGACCCGGCCGTACCCGAGGGGAACGCGGATTGGCATCGGCGTTGTCGCGGCGGACCGTTCCTGTTCCTGGGCGGGTCTCTGTATTCCCAATGCGCAGTCGGGACCCAAACAGGCTCACGCTATTTTTGAATCGGAGTCGCAGGCCCGAAAGGCTGTGATATCCTCTGTGAAGGGCGATAACGTGTCGCATTCCGCATCCAGCACCGTCACCCAGTTGTTGGAAAAGTGGGCAGGCGGGGACGACGAGGCGTGGCCATCACTCGTACCTCTGGTGTACGACGAATTGCACCGCCTGGCTCGGCGGTACCTCCGCAAAGAGCGCCGCGATCACACGCTGCAAAGCACGGGCTTGGTACACGAGGCGTATCTGCGGCTCTCGAAGCGGCCAAAGATCCGATGGGCAAATCGCGAACACTTCTTTGCCATTTCGGCGCGGCTGATGCGACAGATTCTGGTAGAGTATGCGCGCAAACACCTCGCCGCCAAACGTGGCGGCGGGCATAAGCTGGCGCTGGAAGAATCGATGGCGCCACACGGCGCGAAAGAGGTGGATCTGATCGCGCTAGACAGCGCGTTACAGAAGTTGTCGCGCCTCGACCCGCGACAGAGCCGGATTGTCGAACTGCGGTTCTTCGCCGGTCTTTCGATCGCCGAGATCGCGGTTGTGCTGCATGTATCTCAGGCAACGGTCAAACGCGATTGGACCACGGCGCGGATCTGGCTCCATCAGGCAATCACGGAGGCAGTGAAATATGACGCCCGAGCGCTGGCGCTTAATGAAGCAGGTGCTGGTCCAGGCGCTGCAGGTGAAGCCCGTTGACCGGCCGGAATTCTTGGCACGCATCTGTGCGGCGGATGTTTCGCTTCGGCAGGAAGTCGAACGTCTTCTTGCCGAAGATGTCAGCAGCAGTTTCCTGGAACCGGCGGACTCGGACCCGGATGATCCTGGCCTGACGGGCTGCACGGTCTCAAGCTACCACGTGCTGCGCAGGCTGGGCACCGGCGGAATGGGGGTGGTCTACGAGGCGGAAGACACTCGATTGCACCGTCATGTGGCTCTGAAATTTCCGCCGCAGAGGGTGGCCGAAGATATCATCGCACTGCGGCGGTTCGAGCGCGAGGCGCGATCCGCGTCGGCCCTTAACCATCCCAACATCTGCACGGTGTACGGAGTGGAAGAGTATGACCGGCGCCCCGTGATCGTCATGGAGTTGCTGGAGGGCGAAAGCTTGAAAGACAGGATTCGCCGGGGGCCGATGCCGATCCGCGAAGTCCTGGATTTTGCGATTCAGACATTGGACGGAATCGGGGCTGCGCACACCAAGGGGATCATCCATCGCGACGTCAAGCCGGGGAACATCTTTATAACCACGGGTGGTCGTGTCAAGATTTTGGATTTTGGGCTGGCCAAGGCGATTCACGCCGATGACTCTGAGCGTGAAATCAGCGAAGAATCGCTTACCGCGGAAAGTGTGATTCCGGGCACCACCGCGTACATGTCACCGGAGCAGATCAGCGGTGAGGAATTGGACTGCCGAAGCGACCTCTTCTCCCTGGGCGTCGTGCTTTACGAAGCGGCTACGGGGGAACGGCCCTTCGCCGGCAGAAATGGCGTGTTGTTGATGGATTCCATTTTGCACGCTCAGCCAGTCCCGCCCAGCCGCATCAACCACGCACTGCCTGCCTCATTCGACACGATTCTTGCCAGGCTGCTGACGAAGGATCGTGCGCGGCGGTACCGGCAGGCCGGCGATATTTGCGCGGACCTGAAACGGCTCAAAGACGAGATCGAATCGGGCCTACCCGCGACGCCTGCGGGGCCGCACGACGTGCCGAGGAAGCGCGGTCGGGTCGGCTGGGCAATGCCTGTAGCGGCTGCCGCGTTGCTTGTCGCAATCGCGGCGGCACTTCACTACCGTCATGGCGCGCAGGCACTGACTCAGAAAGACACTATCGTTTTGGCTGATTTCAGCAACGCGACCGGCGAGGCCGTTTTCGACGACACCCTGAAACAGGCGCTGGCGGTGCACCTGGAACAATCGCCATTCCTGAACGTGCTGTCCGACGAAAAGGTGAACGCGACGTTGCGGATGATGGGTCGCCACCCGGGCGAACGTCTGACGATCGAAGTCGCTCGCGATGTGTGCCAGCGAGCCGGGAGCAAGGCTTTGCTGACCGGTTCGATCGCCGGGTTAGGCCGCCAATACGTGGTCGGGCTGCGGGCGATTGATTGCAGCAGCGGAGATTCCGTGGCGCAAGCGCAGGTCCAGGCGGCGGGTAAGGAGCAGGTTCTGAAGGCGGTCGGCGAGGCCGCCAACACCGTGCGTCGGAAGCTCGGCGAATCGCCTCTTTCCCTTCGGAAGCACGATACGCCGCTGGAGCAAGCGACAACAGCCTCATTGGAAGCACTGCGCGCCTACAGCGCCGGCTGGAAAGCCGAACTCCATGGCGATACCGAGTCGATCCCATTTTTCAAGCACGCCATCGAGCTCGATCCGGGCTTTGCTTTGGCTTACAGTCAACTGGCCATGCCTTACGCAAACATCGGAGAAATGGGGCAAGCCAGCCAGGCGCTCCGGAAAGCCTTTTCGTTGCGCGACCGCGTGAGTGAGTACGAACGATACCGGATTAGTGGCTACTATTACTCTCTGGTAACTGGCGAACTAAACAAATCCAATGAAGTATTCGAGCTATGGCGGCAAGAGTACCCTCGCGATCTTATCCCCAATGTTGAAATCACCTGTAACTATTCAGCAGTCGGGCAGTGGGAGAAGGCGCTGGTTGAGGCCCGTCGGGCGCTCCAGGTGGACGCGCAGAACGTTTTTGTTTATGTCAATCTCGCCACGGTCTATTTCGCGCTGAACCGTCTGGCTGAAGCCACAGCTACGCTGGACCAGGCACAGACCCGCAAGCTCGATGCCTATTCCTTGCGTCAGCAACGCTACTATGCCGCGTTTTTGAGCAACGACCATGACTCGATGAACCGGCTGACGTCCGGCCTTGGGAGCGAGGAGGATACATTGCTCGCGGCGCAGTCGGATACCGAGGCGTACTTTGGAAGGCTGGCCAAGGCCCGCGCGCTCGCTCAGCGGGCCGCTGATACCGCAAGGGCTGGGGGCGCAAGAGAGACCGCGGCCTTCTGGCTGGCGAATGGCGCATTGCACGATGCGGAAGCCGGCCTGTCCAAACCGGCAGGGCAGGGAGCCCGCGCCGCCTTGGCTCTGGCCCCTGGCCTTGGGGTAAGGGCACTGGCTGCGCTCGCCATGGCTCGGGCTGGACAAGTAGCCGAGGCGCGGCGGATCGCGGATACGCTGGCACGAGATTCTCCAGGGGACACTATTCTGCAGAACTATTGGCTGCCGGCGATTCACGCCGCGGGTGAACTTGCCGGGAACCATGGCGCGCAGGCGGCTGAGTCACTTCGGCCTGCGACAGCCTACGAACTCGGTCAGTCGCAACCTTTTATTTTTGGCATGATGTACCCGCCTTATCTGCGCGGGCAGGCCTACCTGCTCATGCGAAAGGGCAGCGAGGCTATTGTCGAGTTCCAGAAATTGACTGAGCATCCCGGGATTGCGTTGAACTGGCCGCTTGGGTCGCTGGTCCACCTGGGGCTGGCGCGGGCCTATGCGCTCGAGGGCGATACCGCGAACGCGCGCTCAGCTTACCAGAGATTCCTCGGGTTGTGGAGAGATGCGGATCCTGAGACAGCCTTGTTGCGGCAAGCGAAAGCGGAGAGCGCGAGGCTCGAATAGGTCTGCCTCACGTTGGCGGTGGATTGGATGATGGACCTGCGGCGCAGACGGCGTAGCGGATTGTAACTAGGAGCGCCGGCTTCTGGGCCGCAGTGCATGAGGGCGTACCTGGAGGTGGCGGTGGCAACATCGTCGATCGCTGCGCCTTGCACGAGCGAAAGGAGAGATCCCATGCGATACGAGCTTGCCGTTGTAGCGAACTCATTTTTCCTGTTTTCTTGTTTGTTGTCCTCTGCGACTGCCCAAGAGCATCGGCCGCCAAAAACCGTCGCCGTTCGCGCCGCGCGGATGCTGGATGTCAACTCCGGCGATCTGCAGACCAGTCCGGTCATCCTCATCGAGGGGGAAAAAATCTCCGCGGTGGGCAGCGGAATAGCGATTCCGTCAGGCGCCGGCGTCATCGACCTCGGCAATGCGACCATCCTGCCCGGGCTGATCGACTGTCACACCCACTTGCTGGCTCGCATTCCGGAGGACCCGGACGGCTATGTTGTGAATCTGGCTAAGAAATCTCAAGCCTTTCGTGCGCTGGAGGGCGCGGCTGACGCGCGTGCCACGTTGTACGCGGGCTTCACGGCCGTTCGCGACGTGGAGAGTGAAGGCTCCGGCTACGCGGACGTGGCGCTGCGAGATGCCATCAATCAGGGACTGATCGAGGGGCCGCGTATGCAAGTCGCAACCCGCGGTATCGCGGCACTGGGGCATTATCTTCCGTTTCACGTTTCTCCCGATCTTCGAGGCTTTCCAACCGGGGCGCAGATGATCAGCGGACCCGAAGAGGCCCGCCGTGCGGCCCGCGAACAGATCGGCGGTGGCGCCGACCTGCTCAAGATTTATGCCGATTGGTTACGTCCTACGCTCACCGTTGAAGAGATTCGAGTGGTGGTTGAAGAAGCTCACAAAGCAGGAATAAAAGTCGCGGCACACGCCGAGAGTGTCGAAGGAATTCGAAATGCTGTTGAAGCGGGCGTCGATTCCATTGAACATGCCAGTTATGCCGATGAAAGCTCCCTGAGGCTGATGAAGGAAAAAGGGACCTTTCTGGTGACCACCAAAGCTGCCTACATGGAGTTAGCGGAGGCCCCACCGGATTTGTCCATGCAGGCGTTTGGCATGGATTTGTCTGCGCAGGCCTATGGCCGGCGCGTCATCGAGAATGCGCGCCGCATTTTGCCGATGGCCCACCAGATGGAAGTGAACATTGCCAGTGGTTCCGATCCTTCGTCCGCTAACCAGCACGGCAAGAATGCTACGGAGCTCGTGGTACTCAACAAGCTCGGACTTGCGCCCATCGACGCCATTCGCGCGGCTACGGTGAACGGCGCGCAGCTTATGGGATGGGCGGAGAAAATCGGATCGCTGGAGCCCGGAAAATACGGCGACCTGATCGCAGTTTCTGGCGATCCTCTCTCAGACATTACGGAGTTGCAGCATGTGAAGTTCGTGATGAAAGGCGGCGTGGTCGTGAGAAATGAACTGGCATCTTGCGCCGGCGGGCACCGGCCATGATGAGCTCCAGGCATTGCCGTTTCCCACTGTGGTCCGGCTGCTTGGGCAGCATGGTGTTCTTCATCTGATACGGTCCGCTGTTGGGCAGCCAGTCTCCCGCCCTGGGTTTCCGTCCAGGAAAATCCCGTCTGCGACGCTGCCGGCATGGAGAAACTTCGGGCCGGCGAGGCAATGCGCCACTTTGTGAACAAGCGTCTTGTAGGGCAAAGCCGGCGCCGGGCTAATGGCGATTTTCCCGTCGGTCGTGGCGAACCATCTACGTTCGCATCCGAATCTTCGAACGTGCCTTCCGACGACTTCAATGACGGCAAGCCATTCCCATCGACCGTACGATTTGCGCCGCGCCGACGCGGAATCCCCGAATTTCTAATGCCGCTCGCCGGCGAGTGCGGCGATTCCGGATGCCAGGCGAGCCGCGAGCAGTCGGGCTCTGGAAACGCTAGACATGGTGGTGGATTGCTTGACAGCACGCAACAGAAGTGGTAAATATGTCTAGACCAATGATCTCTAGGTTTGGACCAGTTATGAAGCATGCTTCAACCAGTGAAAGCGACGTTTTCTTCCGCATTCGCGTGGACAAAATCAGCCCCGTTCCGGCGTATGCCCAGATCACGGAAGGAATGAAGAATCTGCTGCAACCCGGCTCAATCCCGGCCGGCACGCCGCTTCCACCCGAGCGAGTCCTCTGCGAACGCCTCGGAGTCAGCCGGATGACACTACGACAGGCGTGCGAGGCGCTTGAGCGCGAAGGCTTGATTGAATCGCACCGCGGACGCGGGACATTCGTCGCGCCGCGGCGGATGACCAAGAAGCAGCAGGAGATGCGGAGCTTCACCGAGGAGATTCGGTCGCGGGGTCAGAAGCCGTCCTCGCGCCTCATCGTTTTCCGGAACGTGAAGCAGTCTCCGGAGGATAGTGAGTTCTTCGGGCTTCCGGAAACGGAGTCGTTCTACGAGATTGAGAGATTGCGTCTGGCTGACGATGTGCCGATCGCGCTCGAATGCATCCACATCCCCGAATACCTTTGTCCTGGCCTCGACCGGTTCAACCTGGTGTCGCATTCGATCTACCAGATTCTGGAAGAGAACTACGGCCTTGTCCTGGCTCACTGTTCGGAGGAGATTTCCGCCGTGGCTCCCACCAAAAAGCACAAACGCCTGCTTCAGGCGAACGGAGCGGTCCTGGTAGTGAATCGGAGGACCTACACGAACAAGGAAACGCCCGTCGAACTCGCCACCACCGCCTACCGTGGCGACCTTTACAGAGCGGTGGTTCATTCCATCCGGAAAACCGGCGAAGCGTACTGAGAGGCCTCGGGGCAAAAGATGCTACCCCGCGAACGAGTGGCTGCGGCGCTTGAGTTTCGATCACCGGAATGCGTCCCGGTCGAATATCACGCCTCACCCGCCGGGTTCATGGAGCACGCTGGGAAGCTGCTCGAACTCTGGCGCGGCAATCCCGACGACTTCGGATCGCCAGACCGCTTCAAGATCCCTGATGCAAGTCCGGGGCCGAGAGCCTGGCGCGACGCCTGGGGTGTGGAATGGCGCGAGGAGGCCTTCGGCGCGGGTGGGATTCCTGTGCGCCGCCCCCTGGCTGACTGGAGGGCGTGGCCCGATTTCCGCATGCCGGTATTGCCGGAAGATTCGGGCCCGGATTTCGAGCGGGAACGCATCCGGTGCCGGCATCATCGCCAGACATACTTCCTCAAAAGCGCCTGGATCAGCCTGTTCGAGCAGATGCACGCCTTGCGTCCCTTTGAAGACGTGCTGATGGATATCGCCACTTCCAGCCCCGAAATTGAGCGTCTGGCAGACTCGCTGACGGAACATCACCTTGCTTACATTGAGTACTTGCTGAAGCGCGGCGTTGACGCCGTCCAGTTTGGCGACGATTTCGGCACGCAGTCGGACCTGATGCTTTCCCCCGCGATGTGGCGCCGCTTTTTCCGGCATCGATACGACGTACTGGTCCGGCGGGCGAAAGAGGCTGGAGCGAAGGTGTTTTTCCATAGCTGCGGTAACGTGACGAATCTGCTGGGCGAATTTGCCTCGCTCGGCGTGGACGCGATCTGGCCGCAGCTCAACCTTTACGATCTCCGCTGGCTGTCGCGTTTCTGCAGAGGTGCCCGGCTGGCGATCGCGCTGCATCCCGATCGCGGCGAGCTAATGATACGCTCGACCCCCGCACAGGTCCGTGAATATGTGCGGGCGCTGGCGGAGATCTTCGAGGTGGATCGCGGCGGGGCGTGGTTCTACGTTGAGGTTGATCGCGGATTCCCGTTCAGCAACGTCGTCGCGCTGACGGAGACGATTGCAGAAATCCGGAGGGCTCCGGCCGCCGTGCCGGTTGCTGCCCGGCCCTGATCCTGGAGGAAATATTCATGCCGTTGTTGCACTCTGTGAGTTATTCCGGCACGTGGGGACACCAGTCCCTGCCGCTCGAAGCGTTCGTCGATAAAGCCGCGGAACTCGGGTATGACGGGGTGATGCTGATGGCGAAACGCCCGCACCTGTCCGTGCTCGATTGGAACAGCGAGGCGATCGCCCGTTTGCGCGACCGGCTCCGGTCTCGCGGCATCCGCACCATCTGCGTGGCGGGATATACCAATTTCACCGCCGACATGGAGCACGGCGAGATTCCCACCTACGAGATCCAGATCCAACATGTCACGGACCTGGCGCGCATGGCGCACGGCCTGGGTGGCGATCTGGTCCGCGTTTTCACCGGTTATGAGAACCCCGCGGCGACCTATCTCGCCCAGTGGGGGCTCCTGGTGAAGGCTCTGCGCGAATGCGGGCAGCGCGCCGCGGACTTCGGCGTGACCGTCGCGATCCAGAACCATCACGACCTCGCTTGCGGGTACGAAAGCCAGTACGACCTGATCGAGGAAATCGATCACCCCAACTGCCGGGCAGCCTTTGACGCCTGGGCGCCCGCTCTTCACGGGGCCAATTACATTGCCGCGGCGAAGAAGATGGGAGCCGTCACGGTTCTCACCACGGCAGCGAACTACCAATTGCGTCCGCGCTACCGGCTGGCGACCAAACTCACGAACTTCGAACCCATTCTGCCTACCGCACAGGCGGTCCCCATCGACGAGGGTTTCATCGATTACCCGGCATTTCTGGATGCGCTCGAGAAGGGCGGGTTCCGGGGAGCCGTTACCTACGAGATGTGCTCTCCGCTCCGCGGGGGTGGGTCGGTCGAAAACCTCGACCGGTATGCCCGCCGTTTTGTGGAATTCATGGGCGCACGAACCCCGGCGTGTGTGTGAGCGCCTGAGGAGAATGCAATGGAAACCGGCAGAAGAACGTTCGTGAAAGGGGCCGCCGCGGCGCTGGCTCCCTATTTCATTCCACGCAGCGCGTGGGGCGCGAACGACAGGATCGCCTATGGTGCGATTGGCGTCGGGAATCGCGGAGGATGGCTCAATCAGTCGTTTCAGAAAATCGGGGCACAGTGCGTGGCTCTATGCGATGTGTATGAGCCCCATCTCGCGGCAGCCCGCAAGAATTCGCCCGCCGGCGTCCCTGTGTACGAGGATTACCGTGAACTGCTGGCTACGCCTGGGTTGGACTGCGTGGTGATCGCGACGCCCGACCACCAGCACCTGCCCATGCTGCTCCATGCGCTCGAGGCCCGCAAAGACGTTTACCTCGAGAAACCCCTTTCGCTCTCGCTCGAGCAAAGCCCCCGCATGATCGCGGCGGTGCGCGGCAGTAAACAAATTGTGCAGATTGGCATGCAGCGGCGCAGTATGGACTTCATCCGCCGTGCCAGGAAAATGATCGACGAGGGCGCGCTCGGCAGAATCTCGATGGTCCGGGCCATGTGGAACTGGCACTTCGCCATGCCGCTGGACGCATCCCCGCTGCCGGGCGAGCTGGATTGGAACCGCTTTCTCGGGTCTGCGCCGCAGCGCCCCTTGGACCCGCTCCGGTTTCGGTGGTGGCGCGGCTTCTGGGACTATTCCGGCGGAAACATGACAGATCAAGGCACACACCTCATGGATGTCGTCCAGTGGATGACGAACTCTGGGCCGCCGCTCTCGGCGGTATGCCAGGGACGCATCACAAATGCCGGCGGCGTCGAGGTGCCGAACGTGTTTACTGCCGTATTCGAATACAACGATTTCCTGGCGACCTGGACGCTCGATTACCGCAGCACGTACGATCACGACTGGTCGATCCGTTTCATCGGCGAAGAGGCGACCCTGCTTCTCGACCGCCGCGGTCTTCGGTTGTATAAGGATGCGGGCGACTCCCGAACGCCATGGAATCAGAAGGTCTCCACTGAGCCGGCCGTCGAAATTCCCGACACCGATGCACAGGAAGCGCATTTACAAAACTTCCTCGACTGCGTCCAGAGCCGGCAGGAGCCGAACTGCCCCGTGGAGATCGCAGCAGCGGCAGTGACCGGGCCGCATCTGGCTAACCTGGCATACCGGCAGGACCGCAAGGTCCGCCCCGATGCGGCCGTGAACGGTTGACCTAGCCATCCGCCGGCCACAACCCCATCCGTGCTCCGATCCGCGGCTCAGGCGGCGGTTGCGGGACCGTTTGCGGCCGAATGCCCGAAAAGGGTGATCTGAAGATGAAAAAAAGCCCCGAATATCGTTGACAAGACTTTAGGCCAATGGTATATATGTCTAGACCAACTTTATTGCAACCGCGGGCGCACCGTAGGCAGCGTGTAGCGGCTGCATCGGGTTTGGTTTTCGGCGCTTGCGCCAGTCCCGGCGTTGACCGGTTCCGGCGAGACTGACGGGTCTGATGTGACCTGCCTTTCAGCATACGCCCCGGATTGGATTTTCAAGTTGTCCCTGGCTTCAGGAGGCATATGACAGACAGTCGCATTGGGTTCTGGGTCGTCGTTATGATCGCCGCCCTGGTGGTGGCGTGGCTCACATCCGCACAGACCTTCCGCGGCTGTATCACTGGCATGCTTACGGATGAATCCAAGGCCGTGCTTGCCGGCGCAACTGTCACATTGAACAACGTAGGCTTAGCTTGTCTAGCTATGCTGGGCTCAGCTCATGAGGAGGATCTATGAGAAGGAATTCTTTATCTCGATTCCGCAGAGATTTGGTAGGCGTTTGGCTCGGGGCGGCGCTTCTATTATTTGTTCTTGCTCCGGTTACCCTGCGTGGGCAAACTGGTTACGGTTCGATTCTGGGCAGGGTGACGGACTC
>Ga0335083_10009723_pt1 | contig 11658 bp, 11 predicted proteins | sample Lox_Sample_42_FD_206716 | JGI IMG/M metagenome (GOLD analysis project Ga0335083, IMG submission 206716) | Soil microbial communities from Loxahatchee National Wildlife Refuge, Florida, United States - Lox_Sample_4.2 | ecosystem: Environmental > Terrestrial > Soil > Wetlands | place: USA... | reverse complement strand
TACAGCGACTGCCGGGTCACCCTCCTCGAGAGCGACGCCGGGCGCGTGCGGGCCGTCATCGCCGAGGTCCTGGACCGCGATCTGGACCGGCCGCGCGGCCGCCTGGCCGTCCATGCCCGGCGCGGCGTCGTGCTGGCGGGCGGCGCGATCAACACGCCGGCCCTCTTGCAGCGCGCGCGCGTGGGCAGCGACAGCGGGGTGCTGGGGCGGCGCACGTTCCTGCACCCGACGGTGCCGATCGTGTCGTTTCACGACCAGCCGGTCGAGGGCTTCTACGGCGCGCCCCAGTCGGTCTCGGTCCACCACTTCGCCGATCGCGGCGACCGCGTCGGCTATTTCTTCGAGACGCCGCCGGTGCAGCCGATGCTGGCCGCGCTGGCCATGACCGGCTTCGGCGACAGCCACCGGCGCCTCATGGAGCGGCTCCCTTACGCGCAGTCCACGATCGCGCTGCTGATCGACGGCCACCACGACGATCCGGGCGGCGACGTGCGGGCCGACTCCGACGGGCGCGTCCGGATCCGCTACCCGCTGCACCAGGCGCTGCGCGAAGCGGCGGTCTCCGCGATCACCGACATGGCGCGCTTGCTGCTGGTGGCGGGCGCGCGCGAGGTCTGGACGCTGCACGACCCACCGTTGTTGCTGCGCTCCGAGGCCGACCTGGGGCACATCGCCGCGGCGCCCTTCGGCCCCAATCGGCACACGATGTTCTCGGCGCACCAGATGGGCGGCGCGCCGATGGGCGACGATCCGGCCCGCGCCGTCGTGACGTCGCGCGGGCGTCACCACCAGGTCGAGAACCTATGGATCGCCGACGGCTCGATCTTCCCGACCGGCCTGGGCGTCAACCCTCAGCTCTCGGTCTACGCGCACGCGCGCCTGTTCGCGACCGAGATCGCTCGGGCTGGATAGCTCGGCCTTAGAATCGTCACACAAATACTCTCGGCCCCACCCTGCCGCGCCTGGATCCCTGAGCTCATATTCGGTTCGATCCATGATCGAGCCGACCGACAGAGAGTTCGCGCAGGAGCTGCGGACCATCCGAGTGCGGATGTCGTCCATGGCTCAGCGGGCATCCGAGCAGATCGTGCTGGCCATCGAGGCCCTGGAGAAGCGAAACGACGGGCTCGCGCAGCGGGTGATCGAGCACGACCGGGCGATCAACCAGGACGAGAACGAGATCGACAAGCTGGCGATGCAGATCCTGATGGCGCGCCACCCGGTCGCCTCCGACCTGCGCTTCGTCACGATGGCGCTCAAGTTCGTGGTCGACATCGAGCGGATCGGCGATCTGGCGAAAGGCATCGCGCGCCGCGCGCTCGAGCTGAACCGCCTGACGCCCCTGGACTGGGACAGCGATCTCACCCACCTGGCGGTGCTGGTCCACAAGAACCTTCAACTGGCGATCGACAGCTTCGTCAACGGCAACAGCGACGAGGCACGGGCCGTCATCCGGGCCGACGCCGAGATCGATCGCGCCAACGCCAACACCTTTGCCCAGCTGGTCGCCCTGGTGGCGACCGATCCGGCGACCGTCACCCACGTGCTGCCGTTGACCTCGGTGAGCCGCTACCTCGAGCGCATCGGGGATCACGTCAAGAACGTCGCCGAGGAAGTGATCTTCATGGTGTCGGGCGCCGAGGTCAGACACGAGGCTGTGTACGCGTCCAACTGACAACGCAGGAGAACACCATGCAGAAGCTCAAGATCTCGCTGTGCGCCGGGGCGCTCGCGGTCGCCGGTCTGGCCGCGGGCGGACTGGCCCGCGGCGGCGACACGACGACGTTGAACGGCAGCGGCTCGACCCTCTCGAAGCCCTATCAAGAGACGGCCATCGAGGAGTTCAAGAAGGCCGGCACGGGCATCACCATCAACTACGGCGGCGGCGGCAGCGGAAAGGGCCGCCAGGATCTGGCGGACCTGGTCGTCGACTTCGCGGGCACCGACTCGCCGTTCAAGGACAGCGAGCTCGGCAAGGCCAAGGGTGGAAAAATCCTGTACTTCCCGATCCTGCTCTCGCCCATCACGGTCAGCTACAACCTGAGCGGTGTCGACAAGCTGAAGCTGTCGGCCCCCACGATCGCCAAGATCTTCCAGCGCGAGATCAAGCAATGGAACGACAGGGCCATCGCCGGCGACAACCCGGGGGTGAAGCTGCCTGACACCGCCATCGTGGTCGTTCACCGGGCCGAAGGCTCGGGCACCACCCAGAACTTCACCGAGTACCTGGCCGGGACCGCCAAGGGGGTCTGGAAGCTGAAGAGCGGCTCGACCGTCGAGTGGCCCAGCGACACCCAGGCCGGTCAAGGCAACGGCGGCGTCGCGCAGATCGTGAAGTCGACCAAGGGCGCCATCGGCTACGTCGACCTCTCGGACGCAAAGGCCTCCGGGCTGCATTACGCGTCCATCAAGAACCGCGCCGGCAAGTACGTCGAGCCCACGGCGGAGGGCGCCTCGGCCGCGGGAGAGGGGACCCAGGTCAGGGACGACCTCATCTTCAGCGCGCTGGACGCCAAGGGGGACAAGGCCTACCCGCTGACGGCTCAGACCTGGGTCATCGTCTACGCCAAGCAGAGAGATCGCGCCAAGGGCGAAGCCCTGAGGAAGTACGTCGCGTTCCTGGTCCAGGGCGGCCAGAAGCTGCTGCCCGAGATCGACTACGCCCCGCTGCCGCGGAGCCTGCAGGACAAGGCCGTCAAGCAGCTGGACAAGATCGCCCTGCCCGGTTCTGGCAGCTGAGCGGCCCATGAATTCCGCGGAGACCACGGTCGACCTGCAGTCCCGCCGCGGCCTGGGCGATCGGGCGTTCGCCTGGTCGGCCGGGGCCGCCGCCGGGCTGGTGCTGTTGATCCTGGCGCTCATCGCGGGCTCCACGACGCGGAACGCGCTCCCCGTGCTCCGCGAGATGGGCGGCCGATTCTTCACGACCAGCCGGTGGTCGCCGGCCGAGCCGATCTTCGGGGCGCTGGCGTTCATCTGGGGCACCATCTTCACGTCGGCCATCGCCATCGCGATCGCCGTGCCCATCAGCCTGGGCGTCGCCCTGTTCATGACCCAGGTGGCGCCGCCCCGGCTGGCCCGACCGCTGGTCTCTCTGATCGACCTGCTGGCGGGCATCCCGTCGGTGGTGTTCGGGCTGTGGGGTGTGCTGGTGCTGTCGCAGCACTTCAACCTGAGCCGATCGTTCCTGACGGCCGGCATCATCCTGGCCATCATGATCATCCCCATCATCACGTCGCTGTCGCGCGAGGTCATCGACACCACGCCCGTCAGCGACAAGGAGGGCGCGCTGGCCATGGGCGCAACCCGCTGGGAGATGATCACGGCCACCGTGCTGCCCCACAGCGCGGGTGGGCTGGTCGGCGCCGTGATGCTGGGCCTGGGCCGCGCCATGGGCGAGACGATCGCCGCCGCGCTGGTGATCGGCTCGGCCCTCGGGCAGCTGACGCTCAACCCGTTCGCCCCTGGCAACTCGATGCCGGCCGTCATCGCGAACGAGTGGGGTGAGGCGCAGGAGCTTCACAAGTCGGCCCTCATCGCGCTGGCCCTCACGCTGTTCGTGATGACGATCGTCGTCAACCTGGCTGCGACGGCGGTCGTCGAGCGCACCCTGAAGCAGTCGAGGGGCACATGACCGCCGGGACCCTCGACGAACCGATCATCCCGGGGGCCGACCTGCGCGCGACGCGCTCGTGGCGGTCGATCAAGAGCGCGATCATGACGGGTCTCATGACCGCCGCCGTGGTGGTGGTCGCTCTGCCCCTGGTCGCGGTGGTGGGTGCGGTGTTCTCGCGCGGCTCGCGCGTGGCGCTGCACGGTTTCCCCGCCTTCTTCGTCGCCGAGGTCCCGCTCATCGCCCGCAAGCCCGGGCCCGGCATGGGGCCGGCGATCCTCGGCACCCTGCTGGCCACCGGGGCGGCGACGCTCATCTCCGTGCCGCTGGGCGTGATGGGGTCGGTGTACCTGCACGAGTACGGCGGCCGGAACGTGTTCTCCCGGGTCGTGCGCTTCATGGCCAACGTCATGACCGGCGTCCCGTCGGTGGTGATGGGCCTGTTCATCTACGTCCTGTGGACGTTGCACTTCGGCTACTCGGCCTTCGGGGGCGGGCTGGCGCTTGCCTGCCTCATGTTGCCGGTCGTCATCGGGGCCAGCGAGCAGATGCTGCGCCTGGTCCCCGACCACCTGCGCGAGGCGGGCTACGCGGTGGGCGCGTCGAAGAGCCGGACCATCCTGACGATCGTGCTGCCGGCAGCGATACCCGGAATCGTCTCCGGTGCCTTGCTCGCGGTGGCCCGCGCCGCCGGCGAGACCGCGCCGCTCCTGTTCGCGGTCGGCTCGGCGTCCGCCTACAACCCCAACCTGTTCAAGGAAGCGAACACGGCGCTGTCGCTGCAGATCTTCGGAAACGCCACGTCGTCCTTCGTGCCGGCCCAGGACCGGGCCTGGGGCGCGGCGCTGACCCTGGTCCTGCTCACCTTCGTCTTGACGTTCGTCGCGCGCCTCGTCACCGCCCGTTTCGCTCGCAGGAGGTAGACCCAATGGGCTTCGAGGATCAACAGCACCCGCACACCGACGGCCGGGCTCCCGTCGTGGTGATCCCCACGCCCTACGAAGCCGACCGACCGCGCCCCGCAGCCAGCCTCGACCGCCAGGTCGTCTTCGATCTCGACAAGCTCGAGGTCTTCTACGGCAAGTTCCGCGCCGTCCGGAACGTCACGATGCAGATCTTCCGCAACGAGATCACCGCCTTCATCGGCCCCTCGGGCTGCGGAAAGACGACCGTCCTGCGTTGCTTCAACCGCATGCACGACGTCACGCCCGGCGCGCGCGTCGCCGGCGGCTTGCGGTATCACAAGGCCGACCTCTACGGCGACAAGGTCTCGGCCACCGAGGTGCGGCGGCGCATCGGCATGGTCTTCCAGAAGCCGAATCCCTTCCCGAAGAGCATCTACGAGAACGTGGCCTTCGGACCCCGATCGAAGGGCGTCCGCAACAAGAGCGAGCTCGATGCGATCGTCGAGCGCTCGCTGCGCAGCGCGGCCCTCTGGGACGAGGTCAAGGATCGCCTCAAGACCTCGGCGCTGGGGCTCTCGGGCGGCCAGCAGCAACGGCTCTGCATCGCCCGCACCATCGCGGTCGGTCCCGAGGTGGTGCTGATGGACGAGCCCTGCAGCGCCCTCGATCCCGTCGCGACGGCCCACATCGAGGAGCTCATGCGCGACCTCAAGAACCGCTACACGATCGTGATCGTCACCCACAACATGCAGCAGGCCGGCCGCGTCAGCGATCGCACGGCGTTCTTCACCACCGAGGTCGACTCGCAGTTCTCGCTACGAACGGGCACGCTGGTCGAGTACGACCTGACCACCAACATCTTCTCCCACCCCCAAGACGAGCGCACCGAACGCTACATCACCGGACGCTTCGGCTGAACGAAGTCGGAGCTCAGAATTCCAGGGCGAAGCCAACGTTCAGGTCGAGGTTGAACGTGAACTTCGAGAAGCCCAGCTCCGCGTTGGCCTGCGCCATCAGGGCGAAGGCCGAGCTGACGTTGTAGAGCAGGCCGGCGCTGCCGCCCACGAAGATCGGTCCGGCCGCCACGGTGTCGACGCAGGTCTGGTTCCCGCTGGAACCGCAGTGGGGCTCCGAGGGGAACGAGGTGATGTGGCGGATGGTCCCGCCCCCCAGCAACCCGCCCACGAACGGGTGCAGATCGCCGGCGTCGATCAGGTAGTCGACGCGCCCGAACCCCGCCACCGCGTAGGTGGCCGGGTTGCACACCATGCTGGTCCCGCACTCGGTGGTGTTCGTCGAATGGTAGGCCGTCGCGCCCGTCACCAGCTGGAACCGCAGCTGGGCCGAGACGAGCAGGTTCGGGCTGACGAAGTACCCGATCTGCGGCGAGATCTGCCCCAGGCGCGCCCAGGCGAACCCGGCCGGGTTCACGTGGTCCATGCCGTTGACCTCCCCGGTGCCGGTGGTCCAGCCAAAGCCGCTCCCCAGCCCCAGGGCCAGGAACAGGCTGGGCCCCTCCGACTTGGGCTTCGGGGGCGGCTCCGCCGTCTTCTTGCGGACGGGCCTCAGCGAGGCGCCGCCGGGCCCGCGCAGCGAGACCACCAGCGGCGAGGCCGCCGACCCTTTGCGGGCAGCCACCGAGTCATCGTCGCCGATGACCTCGATGTAATACGAAACCTTGGCGCCCTGGGTGGCGGACGACGGGATCTGAGCCATCCAGTTGCCGGGCGACTCCTCTTTCATCTCGCGCTCGCCGAAGTCGTCCGAGCCGTCGGCGCTGAACGCCAGCACGACCTTCTTGGCCTTCACCGATGAGTCCAGCGTGGCGTTGATGGGGATGGCCTTGCCCTGCGTGGCCCGCGTGATCGGCTCGTGCGTGATGGCGTCCTCCGACGCCGCCGCGCCACCGCCGCTGCTGTCGCCGCCGGACTTCCCGCCCGCGACGGCCTGATCGAAGACCTCCTGGATCTCCGGCGTCGCCAGCGCCGTGTCCAGCTTCACGTCGCTCTGGATTGCGGCGGCCTTCTTGAACTCGTCGATCGCCGCGTCCTTCTGCTTCAGCCCGGCCAGCAGCACCACCCCCAGGTGGACGTGGGTGCGAGCCGTCACCGGGTGGTTGTCCAGGCCGGCGCGGCTGCAGGCCTCCAGCGCGTCTTCCAGGATTTTACGCGCCTTGTCGAAGTTGAGGTTCTGGTACTCGTCGACCGCTTTTTTGTTGAGCTTGACGATCTTCTCGACCGCCGGCGAGTCCTCCTGCGCCCGCGCGCGCGGGCTGGCCGCCAAAACGGCGACGGCCAGCAAACAGCCGACAATTGCTTGCTTAATTGTAGTGATCGAGCGTGTTGCCACGGGGGCTCAGGCCGTCCGGATGAGTCGCGACTCTATCACGGTCAGCCGGAAATCGAGCCCACACTGCGCAGCCGGCAACATCAGCCGTTATAATGGGATCATGCGGAAATCGAGGCTGGTGTCTGCCTGGGCGCCCTGGGGAGGTTTTGCGGCCGTCGTCATCGGAGCCGCCTGGCTCTGGCACGGAACGTCGGCGCCCCGGACCGCGGTGAAAACCGCCCCCCAGTCGATGGACAGCCAGGCCGAGGCCGAGGGCCTGCTGCCGACCCGGCTCCTGGTCGACTTCCGGGACGACGTCTCGCCCGCGGCGATCGCGGCGACGGGCTTCAACGAAGTTCCGCTGAGCGCTTACACGGCACAGGACAGGCTGTACCGCATCGACTTCGCGACCGCGGACGAAGCAGCCGCTGCGCGCGCCAAGCTGGCGGCGGATCCGGACGTCGAGAGCGTCGACTTCGATTCGCTGGCCACCATCCCGCCCGGCGAGGAGATGCAAGAGATGGCGGCGGCTGGCAACTCCATGGAGGCCGAGTGCAGCGCGGCCGCGCATGACGGCGGCGGCTTCCCCAACGACGCCTGCTTCAAGTACCAGTGGCACCTGCGCCAGATCGGCGCGCCGGCCGCCTGGAAAGAGGCCAACGGCAAGGGCGCCGTGGTGGCGGTCATCGACACCGGCGTCACCCGGGTGGCTGACCTGGCCAAGACCAATTTCGTTCCCGGCTACAACTTCGTCACCAACAACGCCGACGCCTCGGACGACCACGGCCACGGCACGCACGTGGCGGGGACGATCGCGCAGTCGACCAACAACGGTCTGGGCGTGGCCGGCGTCGCCTACGGCGCCTCGATCATGCCGCTCAAGGTGCTGTCGGCGCGTGGCTCGGGTTCGGTCGGCGCCATCGCGCAGGCGATCCGCTGGGCCGCCGATCACGGCGCCAACGTCATCAACATGAGCCTGGGCGGCGGGATGTCCGTGGGCACAGTCTCGAGCGCCATCAAGTACGCCCACGGCAAGGGCGTGGTCGTCGTGGCCGCGGCGGGCAACGACGGCCGTGGCCGGGTGAGCTTCCCGGCCCGCAACCCCGGCGTCATCGCCGTGGCCGCCACCCAGTTCGACGAGAAGACGACGTTCTATTCGAACTGGGGCCCCGAGGTGGACATCGCGGCGCCGGGCGGCAACACCCGCGTCGACCAGAACGGCGACGGCAAGCCGGACGGGGTCCTGCAGCACACCATCGTGCCGACCGACATCACCCACACCGACTACCTCTGGTTCATGGGGACGTCGATGGCCGCGCCGCACGTGGCGGGCGTGGCCGCGCTGGTGGTGAGCGCGGGCGTGCGCCGGCCCGAGGCCGTCGAGCAGATCCTGCTGGCCACCGCCCGCAAGCCGAGCGGCGGCAGCTCGACCAGCGAGGCCCGCATCGACGACCACTACGGCGCCGGCATCGTCGACGCCGCTTCGGCGGTCGCCAAGGCTCGCGAGGGGCGCGGCGCCGAAGAGGTCGGCCTGGGCATGGCGGCCGGCCTGCTCGCGCTGGCACTGCTCCGCCGCCGGGGCGTCGCCACCACCCGGCTCGGCTGGGGCGCGCTGGCAGCCTTCCTGCTCGGATCCTCTGGGCTGGACCTGGCCTGGGCCGTGCCGCTCTCCTGGCCGCACGTGCACGCCGTGGCCGCCGGCATCTCGGGCGGCTTCACCGACCTGGCCAGCGGCCCCCTGACCGCCACCCTGGTCTACAGCGCCATCGCTCCGATCGCCCTGATCGTCCTGCTCTACGGCTCCCGGCGCCTCCGCCCCGTCCTGGCCGGCTTCGGCTTCGGCATGGCCGGCGCGCTCCTGTTCGCCGCCATCGGGCACACGGTGTCCCTGCGCTTCATCCCCGACACCCTCGAACCCCTCTGGCTGGCCGGCCAGGCCGCGATCGCCGCCCTCTTCGCCTCCGCCTGCCTCCGAAAGGCCTGAGGCCCGAGGGCCCGAGGGGGTCTGCCTCTGCCTCCCGGCCTACTGGCCGCGGCGCAGCTCGGTGAGCACTGCCTTCGCCACGGCCTTGAGCGTGTCGAAGACGCCGGCGCCGCTGGTGGCGCAGGCCTCGAAGTCCGCGACCTTCGTCGGGTTCAGGACCTCGCGTAGCTGATCCAGCGGCGCGGCGTTGGGCAGGTCGCGCTTGTTGTACTGGACCACGTACGGCAGCTTGTCCAGGTCGTAGCCCTGCTCGGTCAGGTTCAGCCGCAGGTTCTCCAGCGACTCGATGTTCGCCTCCATCCGCTCGATCTGCGAGTCGGCGACGAACACCACGCCGTCGACCCCCTTCAGGATCAACTTGCGGCTGGCGTCGTAGAAGACCTGTCCCGGCACCGTGTACAGGTGGAAGCGCGTCTTGAAGCCGCGGATCTCGCCCAGCGAGAGCGGCAGGAAGTCGAAGAACAGCGTCCGCTCGGTCTCGGTCGCCAGCGAGATCATCTTCCCCTTCGCGTCGGGGCTGGTCTTCGCATAGATGTAGTGCAGGTTGGTCGTCTTCCCGCACAGGCCGGGCCCGTAATAGACCAACTTGCAGTTGATCTCGCGCGACGAGTAATTGATGAAGCTCATGGCTGGGGTGCTGCGCCTCGAAGCAGCGCCGCCTCAATTTCAGTCATTGAACAAGTTGTCGATGTCGCTGTCGGTGATCTCGGTGAGGATCGACGGCTGGCTCTTGGCCGCCGCCTTCTTCGCCACCTGATCGAACAGACGCACCATCTCGTCGGAAGACTTGCGGACCCGCAGCCGCACCAGCCCGAGCGACGACCGCTCGTCGAAAAGCACCAGCAGGATCGCCCGCCCGCCCACCAGCGTGATGTGGACGTGGGTCTTCTCCCCCTCGTGGAACTGGCTGAAGAAATCCTTCTCGCGCAGGATCTTCGAGATCCCGCCGGTCGCCGCCACGTTGCCGGCGGTCAGCGACGACAGCGACGTGACGTCCAGCTCGTCGGTGTCGCCCGCGTCGGCGATCGGCTGGCCATCGCGGCCGATCAGCAGCACCGCCTTGGCGTTGGCGTCCCGGGCCAGCCGCGCGCAGACGAGTGACATCTGCTGCTGCTCCTCGGGAAACATCACATCGGGGCCACTCATCGCGCTCCTCGCCGGTTCGACATCGCGCTGCAGGGGATACTCACGAGTACCATTCGGGAAATCGGGATTCAAGCCATCATACCTTAGCCCGACCCTCAGCCCGACTGGATCTGCGTCGGGGAAGCTAGGGTCTGCGCCTACATCTCGCGACGGCCGTCGATCGCTCGAGCCAGCGTCGCCTGATCCGCGTACTCCAGCTCACCGCCGATGGGGACGCCGGTCGCGATGCGCGTGGTCCGGACGCCCAGCGGCCTCAGAAGCTTGGACAGGTAGACGGCCGTGGCCTCCCCCTCGACGCTGGGGCTGGTGGCCAGGATCGCCTCCCGGACCTCGCTGCCGCCGCACCGGCGGACCAGCTCGGCAACGCGCAGATCGTCCGGGCCGACCCCATCCAGCGGCGACAGCAGGCCGTGCAGCACGTGGTAGCGCCCCCGGAAGCCCCCCGCCCGCTCGATGGCGATCACGTCCTGTGGCTGGGCGACCACGCAGACGACGGCGGCGTCCCGGCGGGCGTCCCGGCAGATGCCGCAGGGGTCGGCTTCGGTCAGGTCGCAGCAGACCGAACAGAACCGGATCTTCTGGCGGACCTCGGCGATGGCCGACGCCAGCGCGGCCGCGTCCTCGGGCGCCGCCCGCAGGATGTGGAAGGCCAGGCGGGCGGCGGTCTTCTCGCCAACGCCGGGGAGCTTCGCCAGCTGCTGGATCAGCCGCGCGATGGGCGACGCGACCAACGCCGCTCAGCCCCCGAACAGCCCGGGGGGCAGCGACAGCCCGCCGGTCACCTGCGAGAGGTCGGACTCGGCCGTCTCGCGTGCCCGGGTGAGCGCCAGGTTGACCGCGCCGACCACCAGATCCTCGACCATCTTCTTGTCGCCGACGATGGCCTCGTCGAGCGTGATGGACAGGACCTCTCCCTTGCCGTTGACCGTGCAGCGGCAGAGCCCGCCTCCGGTCTCAGCTTCGATGGTCTTGCGCGCCAGCTCGTCGCGGACGCGGGCCACCTCGCTCTGGATCCGCTGGGCGGTCTCGAACAAGCCTTTCAAGTCTGGAATCGACATCAGGTCTTGATCTCCTTGAGAGGGGCACCGAACACGTCCTGCGCCCGGCGAATGAGCGGATGCTGCCGCGCCTCCGCCTCGCGCGCCCGCCGGTCGGCGGCCGCGGAGTCCGACTCCTGCCCGACCTCGGACCGCACGGCGGCGGCCGCCGAGGGCGCCGCCGTGGTCACCGACAGCTTGACCGGCCGCCCGACCACCGACGAAACCACCGCCTCGATCTCGGCGCGGGCCTTCTCGGCCCGATCGACGTCCAGCTTCTGACCGAACGCCAGCGTCACGGCGCCGTCGGCCAGCGAGACGACGTCCGCGTGGGCCATCAGCGAGCCGAGCATCATGCTCTTCTTCTCGAACACCGCCAGGGCCCGCCGCCAGACCTCGTCCGAGCTCAGCGCCTGGTTCGGGGCGGGTACAGCCGCCCCGGATGGCGCGGGTGCGGGCGGCGCGGGAGCGACCGCCGCCCTGGGCGGGGGCGGGGGCGGAGCAGCCGGAGCCGCTGCAGCCGAGGGCGCAGCCGCCGGACGCCCACCCGACGGCGTCGATCCCGCCGGTGCGGGACGCCCGCCGCCCGCCAAGCGCCCTTCGAGCCCCTCGAGCCGCTGCAGCAGGTCGCCCAGCGGCACCATC
>Ga0335083_10009722_pt1 | contig 11658 bp, 8 predicted proteins | sample Lox_Sample_42_FD_206716 | JGI IMG/M metagenome (GOLD analysis project Ga0335083, IMG submission 206716) | Soil microbial communities from Loxahatchee National Wildlife Refuge, Florida, United States - Lox_Sample_4.2 | ecosystem: Environmental > Terrestrial > Soil > Wetlands | place: USA: Florida... | reverse complement strand
GTTGTTGATGTGGCCAGTATCGACTGGATCGAGGCCTCTGGAAACTACGTGGCGATCAACAGGGAGGGTGAGCGATTGGTCATGCGTTCGACCATGAAGTCGATCGAGGAGTCCTTGCCCCCAAGGCTCTTTCTGCGCGTCAATCGCTCCTCGCTGGTAAATCTCCGTCGGGTCGTCGAGGTGCGAACGACTGATCCCGGCGTGAATCAAGTCGTGGTGGGAAGGGGCATCGCGTTGCGACTGACGATGTCGATGCGTGAATTTGAACAGCGTCTGCGTTACGCGTCCGGTTGATTTCCCCGGTGCCCCCACTCGGAATCGAACCAAGCTCTGCGGTTTACAAAACCGCTGCATCACCACAATGCTTTGGGGGCGTCGCGGCGGATTATACGCGCCGGCTGCCGCCGTCCAGTGCGGCCGCGCGGGCAATGCCCGCTCTCTTGCCGGTGGCGCCCGGACCATCCGCGGGCACTTCATTCGTGGGCTTCGCGGCGGGTAATGACGGTGCCGGTGTGGCTGGCGTGGTCGTGGCGGGTACCGCCGTCGGGCAGTTCTCGATGCGCAGCGCGTCGAGCGGCAGGCCGGCGCCGTCGAGGTGCGCCTCGCGCAGGGCTTCGCCCGTCACGCCTGGCAGGTCGAACCAGATCGCCGGCTGCTGACGCTGGTGTTCCTGTACCACTGCATCCAGTTTCAGGCGTTGCAGCCGGCTCGCGCGCTCCTGCGCGCGCTGCTGGTCCGAATACAGGCCGACCGATACGCGGAACTGCACATCATCGGGCATCGCCGTCGCGTCGCGCGCGCCGGAACGGCGCAGTGCGTCGAGCGTACGCGCCTGCGCCGCGGCGTCGGCATTCGGCACATACACCCACCAGCCGTCGTTGACGTCCTCGCTGGTGTCGCGGCGCTGCGGATGCCAGCCGGCACTGGCCAGCTGCTGCTCTGCTTGCAGGGCGGGCTCCTCGTCGTGGAAGGGGCCAAGCGTGGCGCAGGGTGGCGCTGCCGCCGGGGTGGCCTGCGGGCGATCGTGGTGGCCGCCGGGAGCAACGGCGGTGAGCATGGGTTTTTCCTGCACTGCCCAGTGCGACCAGCCGAAATACAGCACATTGGCCGCGAGCAGCAGCATGACGACGACGCGCAGCATGCGCGCAGCCTAGCAAGGGCGGTGGCGGATGGGCACCCCGCCGAGCACCGCGACGCCGCGCAGCACCAGGTCCTCGCAGGATTCGTGGGAGCGGCGCAGCCTTGCGGCCACGGCGGGGCTGCCGCCACCGGTGATCAGCAGCAACGGCCGCACGCCCAGGCGCCGCGCCAGCTGCTCCACGGTGCGGTCGATGAAAGCGGCGGCGGCGGCCAGGCAGCCCTCCTCGATGGCCGCGCGCGTGGCGCCGGCCAGCGGCGGGACGATGTCCCCGTGCCGTTGCCGGCTCGCGCGCGAGGTGCGCGCCGCGGCGCGCGGCGCGATGTCCGCGGTACGCTCGAGCAGCGCCGCCAGCATCAGTGCCGGCCCTGGCGCGATGAGCCCGCCGCGGTGGCGGCCGCGCTGATCCACGACGTCGAGCGTGATCGCCGTGCCGATGCTCGCCGCGCAGACGGTACGGCGGCAGCCGGCGCGATGCCACGCGCCCACGAGGCCGGCCCAGCGATCCGCGCCCAGCTGCCCTGGCCGCGCGTAGCCGTTGCGCACGCCGGCCGCTGCCGCGCTGCTGCGGATGAATTCCGGTGCCGGGCGGCCTGCGGCATGCAGGGCGGCGCGCAGCTGTCTTTCGCAGCGCGCGCCGGCAACATTCACGCCCACCGCGCGCGCGAAGGGAGGGGCGGCACGCAGCCAGCGCGCGAAGCGCGTGAACTCCGCGAGCGGCAGCGCCTGCTGCCTTCCCAGCCGGCCGCCGCGCACCAGCGCCCACTTGAAGCGGGAATTGCCCGCGTCGAACAGCAGCGTATCCGTATTCATGTGCCCCGCACGCTTACCTCGCCGGCAATGATGCGATGAATCCGCCCGCGGTGCTCGACGCGCAGCGCCCCGTCGTCGTCGATGCCGCGCGCAGTGCCGCGCGCCGGGCCGGCGCCATCCAGGATTTCGACCGTCCGTCCGTCCAGGGCGTCGGCCGCGCGATAGTCGGCCAGGAAACCCGCCAGCCCCCCCCGCCCGAATTCCGCCAGCGCCGCCACTCCCTCGTCGAGCAGCGCGGCCACCAGCTGCTCGCGGCCGGGCAGCCGCGCGGCGCCGGCCAGTTCCGCCAGGTCGGTGGCGGCGTTGCCGAGCTCGCCGATGCGCGCGCGCGCCTGCTGGCCCAGCGCGACGTTCAGGCCCAGCCCGACCACCACGTGCACCGGCCCGGCCGCCTCGGAACGCATCTCGATGAGGATGCCGCCGAGCTTGCCGCTCGCGCTGACCAGATCGTTGGGCCATTTCAGTTGCGCGGCAGTGATGCCGAACGTGGCCAGCGCGCGCAGCGCCGCCACGCCCATCGCCAGGCTCAGCGCGCTCAGCTGCGCGGCATGGGCTGCGTAACACCACGACCAGGAAAGGCAGACCGCGCCACCCGGCGCGCCGAGCCAGCTGCGCCCGCGCCGGCCGCGTCCGGCGCGCTGGTGCTCGGCGGTGAGGAAATCGAAATTGCCGGGCGGTGGCGGCGCGCGCGCCAGCAGCGCACTGCTGGTGGATTCGGTTTCCGCCACGCACTGGCCGTCGCGCAGTCGCGTGCGCGTGGCGGGTCGCAGCCGCGCCAGCACGCCTTCCGTGGCGAGCGGGCTCGAGGGCAGCGCGAGACGATAGCCACGGCGTGTGACGGCCTCGATTTCGGTGCCGAGCTCGCGCAGCCGCTGCGCCGCCTTCCAGATCGCACTGCGGGTGACGTTGAGTTCGGCCGCCAGCGCCGCTCCCGACATGTAGCGGGGCGTGCCGTCCTCGATCGCGCGCAGGCTGGCCAGGCGCTGCAGCAGTTGCGCCGGGAAGGAGATCACTGGCTGCTCCGCTGCGCCGGTACTTCGGCAAGCATGCAGCGCACGCTGCCGCCGCCAAGGCGCTCGATCGTCGGTACCGCGGCGATGAGTGGCTGGCTGCCGGCTGCCACCAGCCGCTGCAACTGCTCCGGCCGCAGTGACTCTGCCGCCGCGGCGGAGGCGACCAGGCGCAACCCGCCGGCCACCGGTACCTCCAGCATGTTGCCGGCGAAATGGCGCAGCTGCGCCGCGTCCAGTGCGAGCACGTCCCGGCCTGAATCCATCAGCCGCCGCTGCAGCGGCGCGCGCTGCGCGGGCGTCACCCATTCCAAGCCGACGCCGGCAATGCGTTCGCCCAGCCACAGCAGCACATTGGTGTGGTACACGGGCGTGCCGTCGGCGGTGGCCGCGTCGAAGAGGTATGGCTCGTAATCCATCAGGCGCGCCCATTCGCGCACCAGCGATTCGTCGGTGCGCGCCGAACGGCAGGCATAGGCGACCCGCGCGCGGCGATCCAGCACCAGGCTGCCGGTGCCTTCCAGGAAGCGCCCGTGCCCTTCCTCGGCGGACAGATCGATGCGGCGGGTCTCGCGAAAGCCCAGCTGTTGCCTGGCCGCCTCGATCACCGCCTCGCGGCGTTCGGCGCGCCGGCTCGGATCGCGCAGTGGATAGAGCACCAGCGTGCCGTCCTCGTGGAAGCTCACCCAGTTGTTCGGAAACACGGCATCGGGTTTGACCGGCGTCGCGCTGTCTGTGGCGATGGCCAGCGGCACGCCCGCACCGCGCAGCGCGGCCGCCAGCGCCGCGAACTCGGCTCGCGCCCGCGCCGCCGCGACTTCGGGCGCCAGCTCTGTGGCGCTCTGGAAGCGGTTGGTCGCCGCGGTTTCGGCATTGAAGCCGAACGCCGCCGGCTCCACCAGCAGCAGGCCGGGGAGCAAGCTCACGGAATTCGCGGCGGAGGCGCGCCGGGTGGGCGCGATGCGGTTGGCGGGCGCCTCAGCGCGCCGCGTAGGCGTCCATCATCAACCCGGTGCCGCCACCGGAAACATGCGCCACCACGGCGGTGCGGCGGTGCAGCTTGGTGATGGTGCCGAGATTGATGGCGAAGGCCAGCTGCACCTTCTGGCCCTTGCGCAGGCCCAGGCCGGAGGTGTGGATGAATACGCCGGTGGCCGAGAGGTTGACCGCCTTGCACAACGAACGGCGGCCGTCGGGCATGACGATATAGACGAGCGTACGCGCGCGGTGACGGGTATGCAGCCGACGTTCCACCAGAGGCCTCGTAAATCCCGGACTCGAAGTCAGCCACATTATCCCGTTCGGTGATCGGGCGCCAACCAACGATTGAACATAATGCATTCCGACTATAGGTCGAGTGGCACATTCAGGGAAACCATTAGCGGGCAATGATCCGAGAGGAGGTAGCGCGCGTTGTCCGCATTCCGAAAGCGGAACTGGCGGTAGGGTGTGGGCGGTAGCCAGGCCAGCAGGTTGCTGCTCACCAGAATGTGGTCGATGAATTCCCGGTACGGTGCCCCCCAGCTGCAGTTGGCGAAGGGCAGCACGCTGGCGGAATCCTGGAAGGATTCCGGGTGCAGCAGCTGCCAGAAGCGATCCGCGTGCGCCGGCGCGGCGCCGCGGTTGAAATCCCCAAGCACAATGAAGCGCCTCTGCCGGGCCACCTGCGCGGCGATCCACTCGCCCAGCGCCTGCGCCTGCGCCGCCAGCAGCTGGCAGGCCGTGCCGGGGCTTTCCAGCCGGTCGTGGGTGCAGTGCCAGCAGCTCGATGCTGCCGCCACCGGGCTGTGCGAGGCTCAGCTGCAAGCCGGCGCGGGCCTGCCCCTGCAGCGCCAGTGCTTCCACGGACACGCCACAATTACCGGCCAGTTGCGGCCGGATCGCGAAGCCCACCTGCTGCAGGCCCGCTCCCGCATGCAGGCAGATGCGGTAACCGCGGAACACGCGCCGCGCGATCGCCGCGTTCTGCACCTCCTGGAAGGCGATGACGTCGGCATCGAGCAAGCGGGCATAGGCGGCCAGCTGCGCCAGATCGGCGCTGTCGCGCGCCAGTTCGCGCGCGGCATCGCAGGGCACCGCGGCCGGCAGCCCGTCCCGGCATGCCAGGCGGGCGGCTTGCGCAGTGGTTGCATCGAGCAGCCACTCCAGGTTCCAGGTCGCAATACGCAGCGGCCGGGCCGGCAGTGAGGCAATGCCGCGCCCGGGCAGGGCAGCGGGCAACAGCGCCAGCAACCCGAAGAAGACCACACGGAGAAAATGCATGAGTGGCGCGAGGCTCGCACGCAACCACGCGCGCCGGCGCATGCATATCTGCCCTCTTTGCCACGATTTGCTTTGAGACTTCGGCAGGAATCTTGCATCCTCGTCCGGCTGTGAGCGCCGAACCGGTGACAATCAGCCAGAACGCGGACATCCGCTACCTCGGCCGCCTGCTGGGCGACGTGATCCGCACCTATGGCGGGCAGCAGCTGTTCGACCGCACCGAGGCGATCCGCGCCAGCTCCGTGCAGCGCCATCGCGGGCTGGCCGATGCCAGCCTGCTGAGCCAGAACCTGGCGGCGCTCGGTCCGGACGAGACGCTGGCCTTCGTGCGCGGCTTCATGCTGTTCTCGATGCTGGCGAACCTGGCGGAGGACCGGCAGGACCGGCACCCCCGCAGCGAGGCGGATCTCGCGGGCGCGCTGCGCGAACTGGCCGCTGCCGGCGTCACCCTTGATGCGGCCGCGCAGCTGCTCGACCAGGCGCTCATCGTGCCGGTGCTCACCGCGCATCCGACCGAGGTGATGCGCAAGAGCATGCTCGACCACCGCGGCCGCATCGCCGAGCTGATGGCGTTGCGCGATGGCGGCGCCGCCGAGACGCCCACCGGCGACGTGCTCGAGCAGGCCATCCTGCGGCAGATCGCGCTGCTGTGGCAGACGCGGCCGTTGCGGCGCGAACGCATGCTGGTGCGCGACGAGGTGGAGATCGCGCTCGCCTATCTGCGCGATGTGTTCCTCGCGGTGCTGCCGCGGCTGTATGCGCGCTGGGACCGGCTGCTGCCGCACCGGCCGGCCAGTTTCCTGCGGCTGGGCAGCTGGATCGGCGGCGATCGCGACGGCAATCCCAACGTCAACGCACAGAGCCTGCGCTATGCGCTGCAGGCCGCCTCGCGCGCGCTGCTGAGCGAATACCTGGTGCAGCTGCACGGGCTCGGCAAGGAGCTGTCGGTATCCACCGAACTCGCCTCAGTGAGCGCGGAAGTGATGGCGCTGGCCGACGCCAGCGGCGACGAGAATCCCGGCCGCCGCGACGAGCCTTATCGCCGCGCGGTGGTGCGCATCTACGCGCGCCTGGCCGCCACCTACCAGGGGTTTTTCGGGCAGATGCCGGCGCGGCCGCCCGCCACGTCCGCGCCGCCGTACTCGGTGCCGCAGGAACTGCGCCAGGACCTGGCCTGGCTCGCGCGCAGTCTCGCGGCGCATGGCGCCGGCATGTTCACCGGCGGCGGCGGTGCGCTCGGGCGGCTGATCCGGCTGGTGGAGACCTGCGGATTCCACCTGGCCACCGTGGACCTGCGGCAGAACTCCGACGTGCACGAGCGCGTGGCGGCGGAACTGCTGAAAGTCGCCGGCGTGGAGCCGGACTACGCGCGCCTCGATGAGGCCGCGCGCGTGGCGCTGCTGCGTCGCGAGCTTGCCGGGCCGCGCCCGCTGTTCAGCGCTTTCGCGCACTACAGCGACGAGACGCACTCCGAGCTGGGCATCGTGCGCGAGGCCGCCGCCGCGCGTGCGCGCTACGGCGCGGCCTGCATCACCACCTACATCATCTCCAAGTGCGACAGCGTTTCGGACATGCTGGAGGTGAACCTGTTGCTGAAGGAGGCCGGCCTGTACCGGCCCGCCGATCCGGCCTCGGCCGGCATCATGGTGGTGCCGCTGTTTGAAACCATCGGCGATCTCGATCGCGCGCCGTCGATCATGGGCCAGTGGCTGCAATTGCCGGAGATTGCCGCCGCCGCCGCCAGGCGCGGCCACCAGGAAGTGATGGTCGGTTATTCGGATTCGAACAAGGACGGCGGCTATCTCACCTCGGTGTGGAGCCTGAACCAGGCCAGCCGCGCGCTGGCCGAAGTGTTTCGCCGCAGCGGTACGCGCATGCAGCTGTTCCACGGTCGCGGCGGCTCGGTGGGCCGCGGCGGCGGGCCGGCCCATGCGGCGATCCGCGCGCAGCCGCATGGCACCGTGCAGGGGCGCATCCGCATCACCGAACAGGGTGAGATCATCGGCGCCAAGTACGGCACGCGCGCCAATGCCAGTGCCAGCCTCGAGTCGATGGTCGGCGCCACGTTGCTGGCTTCGCTGGCACCGGCCGGTGCCGACGGCGCGGAACCGCGTTTCATCGAGGCCATGTCCGGCATCTCGGCGCGCGCCTTCGAGGCCTACCGCGCACTGGTTTACGGCACCGACGGCTTCAAGACCTTTTTCCGCCAGTTCACGCCGCTGGCGGAGATCGCGCAGCTGAAGATCGGTTCGCGGCCCGCGTCGCGCACCAGGTCCGACCGCATCGAGGACCTGCGCGCCATTCCATGGGTATTCTCGTGGGCGCAGTCGCGCGTGATGCTGCCGGGCTGGTATGGCGTGGGCGCGGCGCTGGCCGCCTTTCCCGATCGCGGCCTGCTGCGTGCGATGGCAGGCGCATGGCCGTTCTTCGCCACCACGCTCGACAACATGGAGATGGTGCTGGCCAAGAGCGATCTGGCAATCGCGCGCCGCTATCTGGAACTGGTGCCGGACAAGAACATGGCGGCGCATTACTTCGGGCAGATCGAATCCGCCTGGAAGCTCACCGTGGATACGTTCCTGGACGTCACCGGCCAGTCGCGGCTGCTGGAACGCAATGTGACGCTCGACCAGTCGATCCGCCTGCGCCTGCCGTACATCGAGCCGCTGAACCTGCTGCAGGTGGAGCTGCTGCGCCGGCATCGCGCCGGTGAAACCGATCCGCGCGTGGCCGAGGGCATCCAGCTCACCATCAACGCCGTGGCCACGGCGCTGCGCAACAGCGGCTGACGCCCCGGTCCGCCGCCGCTGCCTCAAAGCGGAGCAGCCGCCGGGGATTTCGCCCCGGCATGGTGCGCGTCCGGTGCCTGCGGGGCCTCCGCAAGGTATGTATTCCAGCACGGGAATTGCACAGACTATGGACTGAAAAGACGCCACCACGGTATCGCCATGCTGCAGCCGGCCGACGCGAAGGGCATCAGTGCCCGCGACGCGTTCAAACATGCCTTCCTCGACAACCTGTTCTACACGCAGGGCAAGTTCCCGGCGCTGGCCACGCAGGACGACTATTACAAGGCGCTGGCCTACACCGTGCGCGACCAGCTGCTGTCGCGCTGGATCAGTACCGCTGCGGCCTACACCAAGCAGGGCTCGCGCACGGTGTGCTACATGTCGGCCGAGTTCCTGATGGGGCCGCACCTGGGCAACAACCTCATCAACCTGGACATGTACGAGGAGGTGCGCGCGGCGATCACCGAACTGGGGCTGGATTTCGACCAGCTGCTGCGCCTCGAGCAGGAGCCGGGCCTGGGCAACGGCGGCCTCGGGCGGCTGGCCGCCTGCTTCATCGATTCGATGGCGACGCTGGAGCTGCCCTGCCTGGGCTATGGCATCCGCTACGAATTCGGCATCTTCCACCAGGAGATCGTCGACGGCTGGCAGCAGGAACGCACCGACAACTGGCTGCGCTTCGGCAATCCCTGGGAGATCCAGCGGCGCGAGTGGTCCGTGGAGGTGAAGTTCCGCGGCCACACCGAACGCTACCGCGACGAGCTGGACCGGTTGCGTGTGCGCTGGGTGCCGGAAAAGGAAGTGGTTGGCGTGCCCTACGACACGCCCATCCTGGGCTACCGCAACAACACCGCCAACACGCTGCGGCTGTGGACCTCCGAGGCGCCGGAGTCCTTCGACTTCTCCACCTTCAACCGCGGCGACCACCATGGCGCGGTGATCCGCAAGGTGGCCTCCGAGAACATCAGCAAGGTGCTGTATCCGAACGACGAGCAGCTGCAGGGCAAGGAGCTGCGGCTGGAGCAGCAGTATTTCTTCGTCAGCTGCTCGCTGCAGGACATGTTCCGCGTGCTGCGCACGCAGCGCATCCCCGTGGACCGGCTGCACGAGAAGTTCGCGGTGCAGCTCAACGATACGCATCCGGCGATCGCGGTGGCCGAGCTGATGCGCCTGTTGCTGGACGAGCAGGTGATGTCCTGGGAGGAGGCCTGGCCCATCGTCACGCGCACCTTCGCCTACACCAACCACACGGTGCTGCCCGAGGCGCTGGAGTGCTGGCCCATCGACCTGTTCCGCCGCGTGCTGCCGCGGCACCTGGAGATCATCTACGAGATCAACGCGCGCTTCCTCGACCAGGTGCGCATCCGCTTCCTGGCGGACGAGGAACGCCTGGCGCGGCTGTCGCTGATCGACGAGCGCGGCGAGCGCTATGTGCGCATGGCCAACCTCGCCTGCGTGGGCAGCCATGCGATCAACGGCGTGGCGGCGCTGCACTCGGAGCTGCTGAAGACCGGCGTGCTGGGGGATTTCCACCAGATGTGGCCGGAGAAGTTCCAGAACAAGACCAATGGCGTCACGCCGCGCCGCTGGATGGTGCTGGCCAATCCCTCGCTGGCGAAGCTCATCACTGCATCCATCGGCACCGCCTGGATCACCGACCTGAACGAGCTGCGGCGCCTGGAGCCGCTGGCCGAGGATGCCGGCTTCCGTGCCGAATGGCAGGCAATCAAGCAGGCCAGCAAGCGCGATTTTGCGCAGCTGGCGCTGGAGCGCACGGGCGTGGCGATCGATCCGCAGTCGATGTTCGACGTGCAGGTCAAGCGCATCCACGAGTACAAGCGCCAGCACCTGAACATCCTGCACGTGATCGCGCTGTACCTGCGGCTGAAATCCGAGCCGGACCTGTCGCTGCCGCCGCGCACCTTCGTGTTCGGCGGCAAGGCCGCGCCCGGCTACCGCATGGCCAAGCTCATCATCAAGCTGATCAATGCGGTGGGTGACGTGGTCAATCGCGACAGCGCCATCCGCGAGCAGCTGAAGGTGGTCTACCTGCCGAACTTCAACGTCAGCAACGGGCAGCACATCTATCCGGCGGCGGATCTGTCCGAGCAGATTTCCACCGCGGGCAAGGAAGCCTCCGGCACCGGCAACATGAAGTTCACGATGAACGGCGCGTTGACCATCGGCACGCTGGATGGCGCCAACGTGGAGATCCGCGAGCAGGTCGGTGCCGAGAATTTCTTCCTGTTCGGCTACAGCACCGAGGAGGTGGCGGAGATCTGGCGGCGTGGTTACCGGCCGATGGAAGCCTGTGCGCGCGATCCGCTGCTCGCGGAGGTGCTGGACCTCATCCGCGCCGGGCTGTTCTCGCGCGGCGATACCGAGCTGTTCCGGCCGCTGCTCGACAATCTCTGCTGGCACGACCCGTACCTGGTGCTGGCGGATTTCTCCTCGTACCGCGAATGCCAGCAGACGGTTTCCGCCGCCTACACCAGCACGGATTCGTGGGTGCGCATGTCCATCCTGAACACGGCCCGCTCGGGCCTGTTTTCCTCCGACCGTACCATCCGCGAGTACGCACGCGACATCTGGCACGTCAGGCCGGTGCCGGTGCGACTGCTGTCCGAGGAAGAAGTGAAGGTCGGCTTCCTGCAATAGGCCCCGCTGCGCGGGGCCGCCGGGCTCAGGCGCCGAGAAAGCCGCGGATGGCGGCGTCGAAGTGCGGGTGATCGACCAGGAAGGCGTCGTGCCCCTCGATGCTGTGCAGGCGCGTGAACGTGGTCGCGATGCCGGCGGCCCCGAGGTCGGCCGCGATGCGCGCCTGTTCCTCAACCTTGAACAGGAAGTCAGACTCCACGCCGATCACCAGCGCCTGTCTGATGCCGGAAGCGCGGTACACCTGCGGGGCGGGGCCGTGCTCCGCGATGTCGAAGCAATCCATCGCGCGCGACAAGTACAGGTAGCAGTTCGGGTCGAAGACGCGCACGAACTTTTCGGCCTGCGCTTCCAGGTAGGTCTCCACCGCGAAGCGCGGCCCGAAACCCTCGGGCACGCGGGCCAGCGCCGCTTCGACCGACCGTTGCCCCACCTCGGTGAGGCCGCCGCGGCCGAAGCGGCCGGACCATTCCGCCGCCGAACGGTAGGTGATGGTGCCGAGCTTGCGCGCGATGCGCATGCCCGCCTGCGGCCCGCGCTCGTTTTCCGCGTACTGGCCGCGATTCCACGCCGGGTCGCTCATCACCGCCTCGCGCTGCACGGCGCGCAGCGCAATGGCGAACGGCGAGGCAGCCGAGGATCCGGAGATCGATACCAGCCGGCGCGTGCCGCCCGGCGCCACGGCGGCAAAGGCCACCACCACCATGCCGCCCAGCGACGGGCCGATGACGGTGTCGAGTTGCCGGATGCCCAGCGTGCGGGCGGCCTCGTAGCCCGCGCGTGCGATGTCCTCCACCGCGAGCTCGGGGAACTCCAGGCGCCACGGCCGGCCGGTGAGCGGGTTGGGCGAAGCCGGTCCGGTGGAACCGAAGCAGCTGCCCAGTGAATTCACGCACATCACGAAGTAGCGGTCGGTGTCGATGGCGCGGCCCGGACCGATCATGCGCTCCCACCAGCCCGGTTCGGGGCTGGCGGGCGAAGAAGCCGCGTG
>Ga0335083_10009721_pt1 | contig 11659 bp, 9 predicted proteins | sample Lox_Sample_42_FD_206716 | JGI IMG/M metagenome (GOLD analysis project Ga0335083, IMG submission 206716) | Soil microbial communities from Loxahatchee National Wildlife Refuge, Florida, United States - Lox_Sample_4.2 | ecosystem: Environmental > Terrestrial > Soil > Wetlands | place: USA: Florida... | reverse complement strand
TTGTGCCTGATTGACCACGTTAAAGCCGCCACTGATGCGGCCCGGCATTGATCTGAGTATTTTGCGCACGGACGACCGAGTACATCTACTGCTACACATCGTGTGGTCCGCAGCAGCTAATTTGCCGGAGCTATTTCGCCAATGATCCGATATAAGCGGCGAGATCGGCGGCCTCGGAGCGGGTCAGCGACATATTCGGCATTTTTGGATGCGGATCGAGTAGGAACAGTGCGAGCTTGCCCGCGTTGAAGCCGGGCCTCGCTGAAATTTCTGCAAATGGCGGCGCCGCATCCGTGGACGTGCGTGACTGAGTTGGTGAAACGACGTGGCATGCTTGACACCAGCGGTGAGCGAGCCGAGACCCGTTATCCGCGTCTGCTGCGTATCCCGGCCATGGCAAAAACGCCACCACCCAAGCTAGCGAACAGCCGAAGTAGCCAAATCTGACCGCTGAAAACATTTGAACTCCCCTTTGCGTGACCATCCGGTCCCGTGCGCGCCACAGAGCATATATCAATAAACTCGAGATTCCGTCGGAACTTGGCCGGACAACAATCGGCAAGGTGCGAGGATGCCTTTCCGGGATCAAAGGCGGACGATAAGCCGCAGTCAGTCGATGCCGGTTGCCGTCGGAATCGATGAAGCCTGATTTTGGAAGTTGCTCATAAGTTGATTGGCTCGAGACTCGCGGCGAATGTCGCGATTTCGGTCTTGAAAAAAGCCCGATGCGAGATCTTACCTTGACCGCCTACCCTAAAGAGACGGAATATCTTTGTTGGCAGGTAGTCGGCGGAGGTCGATAATGCTGCGGATAAAGGCGTTTGGCGAAACGCCAAAGATGACGATGCGCGCGATTATGACTTCCGCATTCGCCGCGCTCTCATTTTTAAGCAGCAACATGCCAGGGTTCGCCGCGGATGCCCGGCGCGGAGAGCGTTTTGCCCATCATGTGTGCGCGACCTGCCATGTTGTTTCCGAAGGTGAGAGTCCTGGCAATCCGGATGCACCCTCGTTTCAATCAATCGCGGTGAGCCGGCAATTCGGCGAAAAGGGGATTAGGTGGTTGTGGCAGAAGCATCCAAAAATGCCGGAACTGGCGACCACTCGGGCTGAGCTGGAAGACGTTGCCGCCTACCTGAAATCACTTGCCAAATAGCCGTCGGTTGGCTTGCGCGGAGCGAATCTGCGCCAGTCCATATCTGCATCGGACGCGTAATCTAGTCGAGCGGATTTTCAACAAGATCAAGCAATGTCGGCACATCCCAACTCGATATGACGGACATGCAGCCGACCATCTGGTGATCAAGCTCGCATCCGCCCGGGCGTGGCTGCGCGCCCATGTGGCTGCGTGCTAGTTGACCCGCCGCTCATAGCCCGCCCAATAGGGCTCGCGGAGCGTCCGCTTGAGCAGCTTGCCGCTGGCATTGCGCGGCAGGGTGTCGATAAAGTCGACCGACCGGGGCCGCTTGAATCCCGCGAGCTTGTCGCGGCTCCATTCGATCAATGAAGCTTCGGTGAGCCCAGTGCCCGCGCGCCGCACCACGACGGCTTTGACCGTCTCCCCCCACTTCGGATCAGGCACACCGATCACCGCGCATTCAAGAACCTCAGCGTGCCCCATCAGGACAGCCTCGATCTCGGCCGGATAGACATTCTCGCCACCGGACACGATCATGTCTCTGAGCCGATCCTTGAGGAAGATGAAGCCGTCCTCGTCCATGTAGGCGGCGTCGCCGGTATGCAGCCAACCGCCCCGTATGGCTTGGGCCGTCTCCTTTTCGCGCTGCCAATATCCCGCCATCAGGTTCTCGCCTTGATATAGGAGCTCGCCCACTTCACGCGGCGGCAGATCGTTGCCATCGGAATCGACGATGCGGGTGCGGCCGCCGAACATCGGCCGGCCGCATGAAAGCAGTTTTTCGCCCACGTGATGTTCGTGGGGGAGCGCGGTAATAGGGCCGGTTGTTTCGGTCAGGCCATAGAGCTGCGAGAAGCGGCATTTGAACGTTTCGATCGAACGGCGCAGCAAATCCGGCGAGATCGGCGCAGTGCCGTAAGTGATGTGCCTGAGTGCCGAGAAGTCGGCGGTACGCGACGCCGGCAACTCGGTCAGAAACAGCATCAACGTCGGCGCCAATAGCGCCGTCTCGACCTGCTGCTCCACCATAGTCTTGAGAAGCTGTTCGGGCACGGTCTCGCGTACGATGATCGCGGTCGAGCCTTCCTGCATCGCCCAAATTGCCCAGCCGGCGCCGCCGATGTGAAACAGCGGGAGGCAAACCAGGTGGCGCCCACCTTCGCGCAGCTCCGGAATTTCGAGCGCGAGGCACAGCCCGGCATTGAGCACGTTCCACCCGGTCAGCATCGCGCCTTTCGGCAATCCCGTCGTCCCCGAGGTGCAGAACTGGCTGCTTACCGCGCCATCAGCGTCTCGCATCGGGTCCGCGCCGCCGCGAGGCAATTCGGCGAAGGTCATCACTGCAACGCTTGAACCGGCGCTCTGCGGCTTGAACTCAGGCCCGACCACGATCAGCTTCGGTTTGACGTCGTCGATGATCGCGTTGATCTCACGCGGTGTCAGCCGCCAATTGAGCGGCGCGATTACCAGTCCGGCCTTATCGAGCGCAAAAAACAGCTCGAGATAAGCGGCGCAGTTCTTGTCGATGACGGCGACGCGGTCGCCAGGTTTAAGTCCAAGCGCGTCAACGAAACCGGCAGCGAGTTGCGAACTTGATTGATCAAGTTCGGCGAAGGTTTGGGTCTTGCCTTCGAACCAGATTGCCTGCAGCGAAGGATGGCGGCGGGCACGCCAACGGAGCATTTCTGCGATCGTTCGCACGCTTTCCTCTCTAAGACGCCGCCGCGTCCTAACCCATGAGCCAATTCGATCGAACCAGATCGCGGGCTGGTTTCTTTGCTGGTCGCATGATCTTTTCCGAAAACCGGCTTCCACTTTTCGGAATCATGCTCTAGCCCAACGCGCTCATGAGTTTCTGCAGCGAGACGGCGGCGCGCTCATGCTCGACGACCGCGACCGTGCGGTCGCCATCCTCAATACGAACCGCGAACTTGAGTCGGTTCTTCTCGCGTTTGAGGAGCGTGGCCTTGATCACCAACTCGGCGCCGACCTTGCTTGGTCCGAGATGATCGATGACGACCCGGCTGCCGACCGTGATCTGGCCCGGCTCCAGCAGGTCCTTGACCAACCGATTGCACGCGCCCTCGGCGACAGCGACAAGGTAGGGCGTCGCTGCCACAAACGGCATGCCCGGCACCATCGCTCCAACAGTGTCCTTTTCCGCAACGATGACGCGCGTGACCGAACTCAATTCCGGCGTCGAGGCGGCGTTAGTCTCAGGGGAGTTCATCGCTGATCCTTGCTGATCCGACCGGATGCAACTCGTCAGAGGCGTCGACTGCCGGGATTCCAGCTGTGTTTCAGATTGTCGATCAGCTTCGGATCGTAGAGACACAGGGCTTGCTGACGCGTGTAGGTCGCGTAATAGCGGCGAAATACCGATAGCGGTTCCTCGCCGACGCGCAGCGCCTTTCGGTTCGCCACCGCGCTGGTCATGCCGGCGCGGACCAGTTGAAGCGCGTTCCGCTCAATCGCCGCGTCCATTTCGCCGGGGGCCACGATCTCGTCGCAAATGAGCCGTCCCTCCGGCGTGTCGGCGTGGAAAACGCGCTCGAAAAAGATGCCTTCGCGCGCGAGCTTGATTCCGACGAGCCGCGGGAAACGGAGATTGGCCGCACCGGGAATAAAGCCTTCCTTGCTGGCCGGGAGGTTGAAATAGGCACCCTGCTCCGCAAGCACGCGGTCCATGATGCACAGCAGCTGGCAGCCACCGCCGATAGCAAATGCCTCGACCGCCGCCACCCACGGCTTCTCAACGTAATCCTCAAACTGCTCGTCATAGGATTCCGAGCGCCAGTGGCCGCGGAACATTTTGTGCAGCAGACCGAGCTCACGCTCGATGAAGAATTCAACGAGCGAAATCTGGCCGTAATAGAGATGCGTGAGGTTGATGCCGGCGTTGAAGATGCGCCGGCCGGCATATTTCGGATGCTCCACGGTGCCGCCGCGCAGCACACCGACCTCGATACTATCGTCGAGGAGTACGAGATCGACCGCCGTCTCCAGCGCCGCCGTAGCGCGATCGTCTTCGGCGTTGAGGAATTTGGTGTTGGTCAACGTCACATGGCCGACCTTGCCCTTGCGCTCCACCTTGGCGCCGCCAAGATCGGCAAACCCGGTGCGGCGAAATTCGGCGATCCGCTCCAGCGCCTCGCGCCGCGGCTTGAGCATCGCGTGGACGAGGTGCATACCGCAGCGCTCGTCGGCGAGGACTTGAGCGATAAACAGCCCCTGATCGATTTCGCGGCCTTCTTTGGCGCTCTGCTCCATCAGCGCGCGCTCCGCGTCGATCTGCTCGCGCGTCGGCAATAGCGCCGGATAGCGCGCCGACGCTGCAGCGACAAGCTCGGAGACGCGCAGCGTGCGCGCGCCCTTATCGGTCACCTCATCATAAATGCCGACGGCGTGGCGGCGGAAAAACTGCTCCCTTACAGCGCGGCTACGGGTTTTGAGCGCCGCGGCTTCCCCATGCTGCTGTTCCGCCTTCTGCGCTTGCAGAACGGTTTCGACGGCCGTGAAGTATTTGGTGGCGGCTTCGGCATCGCGCGCAAGCGGCCCACCGAATACCGGTTCGACCGGGGCTGACGGGTCCGGACGGACAGCAACTTTCTGCACAACGACCTCCCTGGAAGCACCGATTACGATCGTGCCATTCTCACTAGCGGCGTTGTTCTAGGCCTACGCCGCCTCACCAATCCATATCGGGACCTGCCTACACCCGCCATCAGCAAAAATATAGGCTCCGAAAACCAATTGCCGTTCCAATCGACGGCGGTCGAACGGTCACACTTACACATGCAAGTAAGTAAGAATTTCGACGCGATCGATCTCGGCGGAGGCACCCTCCAACATCGCCCGGCCCTGGTCCATGATCAAATACCGATCGGCGATTCGTTCAGCGAAAGCCAAGTTCTGCTCGACGATAATGAAGGCGGTGCCGGCGCGTCTTTTCTCGGCGATGCACGCCTCCATGTGCAGAATGTTTTCCCATTGTACGCCTTCGCTCGGCTCATCGAGCAGCACGATCGGCTGGTCTTCGGCCAGTCCCCGCACGAACGAAAGCATCTTCTTCTCGCCGCCGGACAGCGTTCCGGCATGCTGCGTCAGGCGACGCTCGAGGATCGGAAAGCGATCGAAATACTCGCGAAAAGGCGCAAGCTGCCGGTTGGCGCGCATCAGCGTCAAATTATCGCGCACCGACAGATCGTCGAACACCGGACGCTCCTGCGGACAATAAGTCATGCCGATACGGCGACGGGCGGATGGATCGAGCCCCTGAATGGGCTTGCCGTCGAGCAGCACTTCTCCGCCGAGACACGGCAAGTACCCGAACAACAACTTCATCAAGGTGCTTTTACCGACGCCGTTGCGGCCAAGCACGCACAGAACAGCGCCCGGTTCGGCGGTGCCGCTGAGATCACGCACGATGGTGGTGCTGCCGTAGCCGCCGGTCAGGCCCGCAAATGCGAGGCGGGCGGCGCTCATTTCTCGCCCCCTACATAGACAGCCCGGACTTTCGGGTCGGCCTGGATCGCAGCAACACTGCCCTTGGCAAGGAGTGTGCCGTTGTGGAGCACATACACGACCTCGGCCAGTTCCTTCACCAGGCTCATGTCATGTTCGATAATAATGATGGCGCCGCCGAGCCGTTGCGCGGCCCAGCGCACGATTTCCATCACTGCCGCCGTTTCCGCGGGCGAAAGACCCGCGCAAGGCTCGTCGAGCAGCAACACCCGCGGCTCGGTCAGGAGCGCCATCGAAAGTTCGAGAATTTGTTGCTCGCCGTGCGAAAGCTCCGCCGCCTTGCGGGAGCCGGAGGCGAGAAATGGATAACGCGCTTGCAGTTCTCGCAACATCGGACTCGTCCAGCGCCGAAGCCTTGGATCAAGTAATTGGAGTTTCGACGCACGGCCGCTCCACAACGCGATGGCCAGATTGTCGGCGATCGAGAGCTCGGGAAATACGCTTGGGATTTGCAGCTTGCGCGCCACGCCCAGGCTGCTGACGCGATGCGAAGCAAGGCCAACGATGTCGGCGTCGCCCAAACCGATCCGCCCGGACGCCGCATCAAGCTCGCCGCTGACGACATTGAACATTGAGGTCTTGCCGGCGCCGTTCGGGCCGATCACGCAAAAGATTCCGGCTTGCTCGAAGTCGAGCGAAAGCCGGTCGAGAATGGTGACTTCACCGACATGGACGCCGATGCCTTCGATCGTCAGTCGAGCAGGAGGCTTGTCCGCCGTGCTTTTCGGCGCGGTCAGCGCCGGACGACTGGTTCGCGCCTTCAAGAAGCGGGCAAACGGCTCTGCAAGGCCGGCGATCCCTTTTGGGAATACCAAAACGATGGCGATAAAGAACAACGCCATCAACACTTCCCAGAACGGCACGGTGTCGCGAAGTTGCGCTGTCAACGATCCAACCACAAGCGCGCCGATAGCCGGGCCGAGCAGGCTGCCCCTGCCCCCGACCGCGGCCCAAATGACGAGATCGGCGGAGAGACCAAATCCGACGACCTGCGGCGTAACCAGCCCCTGCTGCGGCGCGTAGATTGCGCCACCCATTCCGGCCATCAGCCCGCTCACCCCGAAGGCTACGGATTTCAGCTGGTTGGTATTGAAGCCGAAAAGTTGGAGCCGGCGCTCATTCTGCGCCAGCGCGCGCCACAGTACGCCGATCGGCGCCGTGTAGAGCCATCCCGCAAATGCCAGCACGACCAGTAAAATGGCGGCGGACACATAATAGACGTCGGAAAAATCATCCAGTCCGGGAATGCCCGGAATTCCCTTGAGGCCGTTAAAACCGCCAGTGACCGAGTTCCAGCTGGTCGCGATCTGAAACGCGAGCAGGCAGAGCGCCAGCGTGATCATCGAGAAATAAGCGCCGCTCTGGTCGGGACGCCGAAACACCACAAGGCCGATCAGATACGCCAGCAGGCCAGCGACAAGCACTGCGAACGGAAGCGCAACGACGGCGATCAGGAGATGATCCTGAAAGGCAATGAACGCGAGGCCTGAGAGATACGCCGCAAGACCAAAGAATAATCCTTGGCCGAGCGGCAGGAATCCGGCCTGGCCCCAACAGAGACCGACGCCGACGGCCGCCACCGCATAGAGGCCATAAAGGCCGAGCTGGTAAGCCCAGAACTGGCTGAGAACCAGCGGCAATACAATCGTGACAAGGACAACGAGGCTAGCCGCGCGCAACGATGCCTCGGGGTCTCAGCCAAAGAAACAAGATCGAGAGCACCAGTACGGCAAAGTAGCCGTTGGTGGCGTTGGTGGCGGCGGAGACGACGCTGTCAAAGCCGCCGATCACCGCCGCTCCAGACAGCAACCCCGGCACGCTGCCCAGTCCGCCGACAATGAGAACGAAGAAAGTGCGCAGCACATAATCGAGCCCCATGAACGGCTGCACCGGCACGAGCGGCGCCACCATGACGCCGCCGAGGCCGGCAAGGCAGGTGCCGGTGATGAAGGTGCCTGCCGCGAGCCGTCGCACGGAAATGCCGTAAGCCTGCGCAAGTTCGGGATTGCTCACCATAGCGCGGATCTGGCTGCCGGTGCGGCTCCGACCGTACCAGATCACCAATCCGGCCACGACCGCACACGACAGCGCGATCAGCACCAGACGGTAGATCGGATATTCCGTGCCGAAAAACTGGACCGTTCCTGGAAGCGGAATGGCCAGGCTGCGATATCCAAGGCCGAAGATCGCTTCAGCGATCTTACGCAGCAACAGACTCAAGCCCCAGGTCACAACCAGCGTATCGAACGGGCGGCGGTAGAGCGGACGGATCATCGTCCACTCCACCACCGCGCCGAGCAGCCCGCAGATCATAAGGGTCAACGGCAAGGCGGCGAGATACGGCCAGCCGTTGGACTGGGTAATGTAGGCGCAATAAGCGCCGATCATGATGAACTCGCCATGCGCGATGTTGAGCACACCGAGCAGGCCGAAGATCACGGCTAGTCCAAGAGCGAGGACGGCAAGCGTTGAGACGGCGTAGAGGACGTTGATCGCCTGGGTGACGATCAGCGGATCCATTTCTATACCCTCTCACTTCCCAGGCAGCCTCCCGCGAGGCTGTTGATCAGGCCTTGCACTCGTCGCCGCTCTTAACGTTCGGGAACGTTTTGATGATGTCGAATTCGGTGCCTTTGCAGTCCGCAAGAAACATGGTTTTGTCGACGTGACGGCCGTGCATGATCCATGGTCCGGCAGCCGACGGAATCGTCAACCCTTCGGAGGCGGCCATGCATTTCTGCGCGTTGGTACCGCCGGCCTTGGTGACGAGTTCCTTCGCGCAATAGACGCCGGCGTAGCAGTCCGCACCGATCAGGCTCAGTTGCGGGGCCTTGTCGCCGAACTTGGCGACATAAGCCTGTTTGAACTTCTTGTTCGCGTCGCCGGGCGCATTGGCATAGTACGACATCGAGGAATAGAGATTTTTGCTGCTCTCGGCGCCGACGCCGAGCAGCGTATTCTCTTCCAGCAACAGCGACAGCCGTGCGATGTCCTTGTCGAGCCCGAAGCCGGCAAAGGTGCGGTTGAAGTTGACGTTGTCGGCGCCGACAAGCGTGATCAGGACCGCATCGGGTTTGACGGATTTAATCCGTGTGACCACTTCTTCGAACTTGTTGGGGGCGCCGAATGGGACGTACTCCTCAGCGGCGACCTTGCCGCCGTTCTCGGCGATGTACTGCTTGGCGTGCTCGTTGCACTTGCGCGGCCAGACGTAGTCGTCGCCGATCATATAGATTGATTTCGCGCCCTTCTCTTTCATCATCCACGTCAGCGACGGCCGGATCTGCTGCTCGGGTGTGTCGGCAAGCACATAGGTATTGAAGGCACACTCGCCGCCCTCATAAACCGGCGTGTAGATGTAGGGCACCTTGCCCTTGATGGTCGCGACCAGAGCCTCGCGGGTAGCGCTGTCGTGCGAGCCGACAAACAGATCGACTTTCTCCTCAAGCATGAGGCGAATGGCCGACTTGGTTGATTCTGCGGGCGGACCGCCAGCATCTGTCGGTATCAGCTTGATCTGACGCCCGAGAATGCCGCCGGCCTTGTTAACTTCCTCGGCGGCAAGCTCGGCACAGGCGCGCTGGGTCGGTCCGAATAGCGACGCCGGGCCACTCAGCGCAATAAACAACCCGATCTTGAATTCGTCCGCCGCTGCGGCCGGACGGATCAGCCCCGGCAACGTACCGAAAGCGGCGCCGGCTGCGGCTGCGCTGAGAAGCGTTCGCCGCGTAGGTCCCTGTTTCTGAATGGTCATGTGAGTCTCCTTGGTGTTCGCAGTCGCTACTTCGAGGTCAAGCTCGTGTCGGCGGCGCCGGCAGCTTCGGCATCAGCAGCTCGATCGCCGCCGCAATGGCGAGGATTTGTTGGTCGCTGCCTGCCGGACCGGACAGCTCCATGCCGATCGGCAGGCCCGCGGCAGTTATTCCGACCGGCAGACTGATGCCTGGAATACCGCCAACGCTGCCTGGACCGGTGTTGCGGATAAACGTGGGAAACGTCGGCGCCGCTTTGCCATTGAGCAGGAATGTTTCGTCTTCACCGATTTTCGCCGCAGGAGCGGGCGTCGTCGGGAAGAAGATCGCCGCAATTCCATGCTCGCGAAAATGACGGCTGTAGGTGTCCTGGAGCGCGGAACGCTGCTGCAAGGCCTTGCGGTAGGCAGACTCCGGCACCGCCCCCGCGCCGGTCAGACTCTGCAGGATTCCTTTGACGTCCGGACTGGCCACCTTGGCCACGAGGCCTGCGAAGTCGAAGCCGATGTCGTGCTCCGCCAGGTAGCTGTTGAGGTCGGTGACCGTCTCATACAGCGCGATCGGAAAGCCGGCTTCCGCATCGAGCGAAGCCTCTTCGCTCATATCGATGTCGACGAAGACAACCCCCGCATCGGTCAATTGCTGCAGCGTACCCTCGCAGATTCTTTCAAGCTCGGTATCAAGGTCCGCCCAGAAGTGCTTGCGCGGTATGCCGATTCGCAGACCCTTCAGTTGAGCGGGCCCGGCTTCGGTCGAACCTCCGGTCACAACGCCATCAAGCAGCGCGCAGTCGGCAACGCTGCGAGTCATCGGACCAGCTGTGTCACGCGTATGCGAGATTGGCACAATGCCGGCTTGTGACCACCGGCCGGTTGTCGGGCGAAGGCCAACAATCCCGCACAAAGCCGCCGGCACGCGGACCGAACCGCCGGTATCGGAGCCGATCCCGCCGGGCGCTATCCGCGCCGCAACCGCAACGCCGGTGCCGCCGCTCGAAGCGCCCGGTATGCGATCGGGTGCGTACGGGTTACGCGCTGGGCCGAAGGCTGCATTGTTGTTGGTGATGCCGTAAGCCAGTTCGTGCAGGTTCGTCTTGCCAAGCGCAATCGCGCCGGCAGCGAACAATTTGTCCACAATGGCCGCGTTACGCTTTGGCCTGTTGCCGGCAAGACCCGGCGTGCCCCCGCTGGTCGGCAGATCGGCGGTGTCGAGGTTATCCTTCAACGCCAGCGGCACACCATGAAGCGGCCCAAGCGACGCCCCGGCCGCGCGTTGCTGATCGGCCTTCCGCGCGGCTTCGCGCACACGATCGGGCTCCAGCGTTATGAATGCGTTGAGATGTTTGTTGGCTGCCGCCCGCGCCAGCAGCGCGTCGGCAAGTTTCTCGGCTGTGATTTCGCCGCTGCGAATAGCCCTGGCGGCTTCGCCAATTCCGAGGTCATGAAGCGCTGGCATTACTCACTCTCTCGATGGCAACAACGGCCGATCGTGGTCATACGCTCTTTGTGTATCGCCGCCCACAAATCATGGGCATCGGCATAAATGCGGAGACCTTCAAACCAGGCTTTGCCGCGAAATCGCTGCTGCCAATTCCGCCCGATTGGCGCAGCCGCTTTTGTGCATCGCATTGGTCAGGTGGGTGCGGACCGTGCCGAAGCCGATACCGAGAATACGGGCGATGTCGCGGTCGGTACAGCCGCGCGCGACCAGCCCGGCCACCTCCTGCTCGCGCGGCGTCAGTCCGGCGCTGCGCGCGCACCGCAGCAAGGCGCGGCGCAGATGTGGCTCGAGCGCATCGAGAATACCGGTGTCGCGTTCGGAAAATTCCGGACGCCCTTTCGCTCGCCAGATGCGCAGATCGCCGAGATCGCGTTCCTGGTCAAAAATGAAGAGGTTGACGCCGTGGTGCAGTCCGTCACGGGCAAGGAAATCGTTGTAAAACTCGGTGCGTCGCAACTTATCGCGGGAAATCACTTCGTCGACCAAGGTGGCGCGACGGCGGGCGCGGAGCTGAAACGTCATCGGATCGCGGAACTGATACCAATCTTCGTAGCGGCGAAGATTGCCGGGCGCCATATTGAAACTGATCGCCTCGTCGAACCGGTTCTTACGTGGATCCCAAATATAGGAAGCGCCAAAGTCGCTGCGTAACAGACGCAGCACGTCGTTGAAGATGACGGCACGCGCATCGATTTCGGGGCCGAGACGCTCGAGGCGCGCGACCACATCGCCAAACAGGCGCAAC
>Ga0335083_10009720_pt1 | contig 11659 bp, 9 predicted proteins | sample Lox_Sample_42_FD_206716 | JGI IMG/M metagenome (GOLD analysis project Ga0335083, IMG submission 206716) | Soil microbial communities from Loxahatchee National Wildlife Refuge, Florida, United States - Lox_Sample_4.2 | ecosystem: Environmental > Terrestrial > Soil > Wetlands | place: USA: Florida... | reverse complement strand
CGGGAGACTGAAGTGAGAATAGCGGACAAGCCCGACCACATACGCCACTTCAATGCGCCGAAGTTTCTTGGGCCACATAAGCGGAACATGTGACCCTTAGAGCACGGGTGTGGCAAGTTCCGCTATCGAATGAGCACAACGCGCGTCGTGGAACGATGTCCGGGAATCTGAGCGACGACCCAGTAGACCCCGGCTCCTCGGCGTCGGCCAGAGGAGTCGATGCCACTCCAGCGGTACAAGTGGCGGCCCGCGAGTGCACTGCCATCCGCGAGTCGGGTGACCCGCGCCCCTTGCAGGTCGAAAACATCGAGAGTAAGTGCGTTATCCCGCGCGAGATCGACTGAGAACTCCACCGACTGGGCAAATGGGTTTGGCGACGCGGCGAGACGAAGTGGCAGCTTGGAGGTGTCCTGACTGCGAGGCACATCGGTGATTGCAGAGAGCGGGGTCACGATAATACCGTAGTCGCCATCTGGATCTTCATTGTCACAGTAGAACTCATCGTTCGCGGCAGCGAAGAGATATGCCGCGCCAGCCGGTACTTGAACGTCCACGTAGTCAACGACTGCAAAGTCTTCCGGTATGTCCGTCGGCAAGTCACCATTGTGTGTGGGGGCGGTGACATAGGGAGTCCCGGCAGCAATTGCACCTGGGACACGCGCGAGTTCAGTCGGCGCTAAGAGCGTGCTGCTGGAGCTGAAGACAAGAATCGTTCCGACACCATTCTGCGGGCCTCCCGTTGTGTATGAGAAGGCTCCCGCACGCTGGATTCGAACCCAATCACCAGGCTGGACGCCGAACGATGTGAGTGCTGTCGCAACTGCATCGACGTTACAGTTTGCAGGCTCATTTGTCCTCAAGTAGGTCGCGCGAGGATCAAGGTGAAGCCCCACCCCACCGTAGACAGAAACCGCACGGGAATGAGCGTCAAGCTGGGACGGCGGTTGGAGCAGAACCGACATGGCGCGCGAGCTGGCATCAAGCCTGGACGTAGTTTGGAGCAGAAACGAATAAGCTCTTGAGTGTGCGTCGCCAAGCGCATTCGGCAACGTGCCCAGGACCGAGTATGCACGTGAATGGGCATCCATCGCAGCCGCCGCAGGCTGACCTCGCACAATGGCGAGCAATGAGAGCAGCATCGCCACAAAACTGACGGCGATTGCGCGACCCGGCGTGTTCGTGCTCATCGGACTACGGCCCAACGTCCGCTTGCAGCGTGAAAGGCCCCGGTGACGGTGTGAACTGGGCCGTCCACGTTGAGAGCGTAGCATCACCCGAGGTGTGCGAGGCTGTCGTCCGGACGGAAGCGCCATACTGCGGCGTGAGATGCACGGATACGGTGGCATCCGTGGGCACGTTTGCCGTTTGAACAACTACGGTGATGGGGCCAACCGTACTTAACAGCAGGTCAAATGCTCCCGGGGATAGGCTCGCGTGAGGGTCGACTGGAGGAGTCAGGCCACCAACCGACAGGATGGTCGCGGTTGGGGTTGAAGCCGAGGGCCACAACGTCGCGGTAGCCCCCGGTGAGCCCTGCGTGAAGTTTGGCGGCAGGATGCTGATCGAGCCAGTGAGCGAATTGGCTTCCAGCCGTACGCGACCATAGCCGCCCTCAACGGGGTAGTTTCCTATGGTTTCGATGCCACCCAGAGCGTTAAGTGCTCCCGACCCGGTCACGACATTTGCAACCAATCTGATCGCACCGCCGCTGCCCCCACCTCCAAGGGCTCCCGCCCCGCCCTGAGCGGTAATGAGGCCATTACAGGTAATCGTCCCGGAGGCTGCGATCAAAATGGCTCCCCCACCACCACCCCCCGCGTGGAGCTGCCGGTCAAACGAAACTCGCCCAGCGCCGCCTGAACCGCCAATCAGCGGTACGAGCTCATTGACGCCGTAGACGGGGCCGCCTTGCCCGTTCAGGCTTTGGCCCTGAGTTGAGTAGCCGCCTCCCGATGCGGGTGACCCACCGTACCCCGCGCCACCTGGTCCGAACCCGGACTGTGCGAGAACGGAGTTGTTTAGTTCACCTAGGCCGCCCGAGTAGCCGCCTGGTCCGGGTAGAGGGCTCGCCAGCGGGGTGACGAACGCTCCACCGTCGAGCATTAGCGTTCCCCCAATCGTGACGTTACCGCTCACAAGCCAGACCACGGGCGCTACTGACGGGTGGTTCAAGAACGTCACTGTCACTCCCGCCGGGATATTCACCGACGAGTACTTGAAAACCACTGCCCACTTCGCTCCGTCGTAGACGCCCTTCCCGGGAACCGGGCTTCCGGTGTTCCAGGACGCATTGGCGGCCTGTGACAGGTCAATCACTGTGTTTCCGGTTGGCGCGAATACGCCATCCGATCCGTCGGCGCCTGGTACCGTCACTTGGGCACTCGTAACGGAGGCGGACGTCATGACGAGCGCGACGAGCAGCCCTATGTGACGGCCACGTAGGAACTGGCGAATTAGCGGGCAATTCATCGTCATCCTCCCGAGCAAGCGCTCCTGAATCGGGGATTTCCGGCAACTGCCACTTTCCTTCGCGTTCAACGCGTCAGTACAACGCGTTTTGAACTCTTTCCCTCAGCCGACCTGAGCACAACGAGATAGATTCCCGCCGGGGCCGGGCCTTCTTGGTTGTCCCGACCATCCCATTCCACGGCGTGTGCCCCAGCCGGCTCCCACCCTCGGGTCAGACGCCGGACGGACCTTCCAGCGACGTCGTACACGATAATGCTCACGGGCCCAGAGGAACGAAGGCCGTAGTCCAAGTAGACAGAGCCGTGAGTTGGATTCGGTGCGCTTGACTGGATTCCGAACTGCCGCACGCCACTTGAGTAGCCCACCCCGGTCGCCATCGTGAACACTGCGGTCTCATGTATCGGGCCGTTTGCTGTTACTGTCGCCGGATTGGCCAAGCCCGTATAGCAGCCAGCACCAGTTCCCGTCCATCCGCCGAAATTGTAGCCGCTATCGGGAACGGCTGCGATCGTCTTTGTCGTGCCGGAATCGGCCCACGCCGTCCGTTGTTGGACCGACCCTCCCGGGCTGGCATTTGTGCTAACCAAGTACTGTGGAGTAAACAACGCCACCAGAGTGCTATCTCCGAGCATCACCACCGATTGGGGGTTTGGTCCACGATTACTCCACTGAGAGCATACCAACTGCACGCTGTCCGACACTTGTGCCGGTGATAGCGCGTACACTAGATGCGTTGAACCTCCCAAGAGCAGCGCGCTTGTTGAGTCGCTTCCAAGAACGCCGTCGATGGCGACTTGCGGGGTGATTCCAAGTGAAGCTCGCGAGCCCAACGAACAACGCACACGGCCCCTTGCAAGCGTCGCAACCTCCACTCCGTGCGTCGTGTTGTTCTGCTGATTCACGTCCGCCACGACGAGCCGAATCTTCATGAAGTAACTGGTCGCCGACCAGTCTGCTGGAATCTGGATCTTGTTTGATGTTACGTTCGCCACAAACGACACGTGTGGTGCGAGGGACGGCGAAAATGTCTGCGTGCGAACCAGCCGATCGCCCGCGTCGCTATTGGCGTCTGTCGACAAGTAGGTTTCAAACGTGAGTGGCCCACTGAAGGTGGCCGACGAGTTGTTGAAAATTGTGAACGCGAATGAGGGCAGTATATCTCCTGGTTGAACTGTACCGTCCGGCGAAGTCGTTGCGTACGTCACCGCCATGGGTATTAGATCCGGGCTCGTTGGCGTGGTTGACGCTATCTGGGAGCCAAATATCGCGAACGAGCTTGAGGTAATGGGGCAGAATGCTCGCCGATTACCCGCGGCGTCGTTACCATATTCGACGGCATATACGTCGCCGTCACTGGCGGAGAGCCCAGATCCAGACGCTCCCGGAATTGACGAAGGTGAGCTCAACCACGGATCAACGATCCCGCACGCCTCCATCGTTCCTGCGGCTTCGTAAAGCCCGCCTGGATCGGTTTGCGTCGCGTCATAGCCATCAATGACAAACGGTGTCGAGGCGGAGGGACATGTTGTCCAACCGAAGCCCCGCCATCCGGCAAGCGCCCCGATCGGGCGACTCAACTCGACCAAAGCTATATCGTAGCTATTTGGGCAATCTTCATCGATTACGCTGCAACCCGCGGTGAAGTAATTACTGAACCAGAGTACCCCGACGGCAGTGGCTTCCCCGAAGGGCGCGTTGCCATCGTCATATCCTGCATACAAATGGACGTTATTGGTCAGTTCGGCAGTGCAGGAGCCGTCGACTTGGTACACACAATGAAGACAAGTCAGAACATGCCAGGGATCAATAAGAACCCCGCTCCCCGTATTGCCGTGACATGTTGGATAGTACGCCTTTAAGAACACGGCCGCGCTGTAAGGGAAGGTCGCGGATGATACGTGTACTGGGGTGCCAAATGCCGTCACAGAGAGAGGGGAGGCGCCCCCTGCGGACGCGCGCAGCGAGTCATAACCAAATGGCCTCCGTGGCATGGGGCTACCAATGAAGTGACCGTTCGGAGCGAGGAGCGCGGCGATCAGATTCTCTGGGATGGCACTGACTGGGAGAGCCCGAGAGACCCCGGTCCGAAGGTCCGTGTATACAGGGCGAAGGGCGTTGGTCGTGAAAGTGTCAGGTTCCGTTGCACGAGAAGTGTGAGGCAAGGCAAGCAGTAGCAGACCCAAGACCACTCCGGCGCTTCTACCATGCGGATGACGCTCGAACCGAGCTCGCGGTTGGAAGCTCATTCAGCTACCCCCATGATGGACGCTAGGTCCCATCAGAACAGTGAGGCAACGTCAGATCGTGATGAGCGCCTTACTCAGGGATGTTTATCTGGACACGGCGGGTCCCCCGGACACCCGCATCGTTGAGAAGTCGGTCCCCAATAAAGGCCGAAGTTGTCAGTGGTCGCATCGCACAACACGGTCGAGTCGATGCTAAATCGTGACTTGACGCGAAACCTCGTCGGGTCACAGAAGAGACCCAACCGAAAACAAAAGAATCCGACAAGCGTGCCGTCGAAAAGGGCCCACATGAACACAGTTGCGGCGAGTACTGTCGCGACCGCGCAGAGAAAGAGATGCAGGTGTTTCATTGCTCGCGCACTTCGTTCTTGGGGCTTAGTTTAGGGTGGAGTTTACACATTCAGAACGGCACTGGCAATCCTGTTCCCGCGACCATTGTGAGCGCCCTCACTCTGCCTCTCGCGGTGCACGATGGCAGATGAACAGTGCGAGCCTGGCTACAAGTGCCGCCGCGTTGCGGCTTTCGCACTCCCAGACGGTGAGCACGTCCCAACCCATCTCGCGCAGCCCGCGCTCGGCCTCGGCGTCCCTTCTCTGGTTCGCCTCGAACTTCGCCCGCCAGAAATCATCCCCCGCCGCGAGCGGGCCCGTAATGCCGGAGGCCTTGCACGAGTGGGCGTGCCAGAAGCAGCCATGGACGAAGACCACCTTTTGGAGCTCATCGAACGCGATGTCTGGAGAGCCGGGGAGGTCCGAAGCGTTCGCTCGATAGGCCACGTTCAGCCACTCGATGGCGGCCCTAACGCGTCGCTCCGGCGCCGTGCCGGTGCTCCTCACTCCCCTCCAACGATTCCGCCCCCTCCTCTTCACGCGGCGAGCGCCCCCTCGCGAGACGCGAAAGCTGAGACCGGCCGGCGGGTGAACCTGAAGCATCGCCCCTCGACGGGGGAAAGCCCCGCCCCCCTCCTCGCGCGGTTCACGCCGCGAAGAAGCGACAGTAGTTGACGTCTTATGGGCGCCCAGGGTTCGAACGTGAGCTTCGCGAACTCAGCCCGGAGCGACTCGGCGCTCCGCCGCGTCGAAAGCTCAAGGAAGTAGGCCTTGAGCTCGCGGTACTTCTCGGGGTGAATGCTGACTGAAGGATGGAGCCGCCTATCGACCCCCCTTCTCAGGCTCACGGAGTAGCCGGCGACATTGACGGCGTGTTCCCTCGCGTCCCTCACGCGCTCCCCCTCCCCCTCGAAGAACTCCTTTGCGCCGTGGGTCGCGAGGATGACGAAGAAGCGGCCGTAGCGGATGTAGTGCACGTTACCGAGGCCAGCTCGTTTCCGCCGCGCCTTGGCCCACCTCGAAAGCGCGATGGGGTACTGGGCGAGAATCTTCGCGTCGGTCCTCGCCGGGTCTTTCCCCTCGGGGATGTTCCCGGCCACGAAGAAGAGGTAGCCGTGGCCCATGTAGTGGACGGCGAGCTGCTGGAGGAACCCGGGGAGGGAAGTCGCGACGTACTGGTAGGAGGTGGCTCTCGGCATACCCCCGTTATGGGCGGGAAAGAGGCGGGTGTTTCCTGAGTGCGCGAGCACTCAGAAGGGCACACCCGCAAAGCCGTGAGACCTTTTCGGCATGAGGGCTCCCGCGGCCGGCGTCTTCGCCAAGCCGCAGAGCCCTCGCGCGCAAAACCTCCAAGAGAACCTCCTCCTCGTTGAACCTCCTTTCGCGCGCTACGCCACACGGACCGCGTGTCCGTGTGTTTTCCAGAATTCGACCCCCGGTCGAATTCATGCGCGTAGCGCCAACATGAGAACCTCCGATGGACAGCTACACCCGTAGCGTCCATCGTCGCTTCGCCGCCAAAAGACGCCTCACGTCCCCGTGAGTCCTCCTCTAGCCGCGCGTTCTCCTTCCCAGGAAACCACGTGCCACGAGGGGGAGAGCCTGGACCTCAAGCCCTCCCCCCTTCTGAACCACCTTGTCGGGTCAACTTCGCCCGTCGCCTCTTTCGTCCCCTCTTCATGCGCCCAGCACCACCTGTAGCGCGAGGACGGGCCATGACTGCCTTGCCATGCGACGAGAGCGTCGAAACTTCGACACCGTCGCCGTCGTGAGCTTCCTCACGAGCACCGCTCAGGTCCCCCTGACTCCTACTTGAGGCCCGCTCCCAGAGTCCGGCTTTTGAAGCACCCCGCCGACAATTTGCGAGGCACCGAGGTAATCAACCCCGGAGGCCGTACTCCTTCCCCGATTAGCTTCGTCCTTCGAACATTCGGTCACGTCGCTAGAGGTTCTTCACCTCGGGCCGCGTCGTACGTTGGGAAGTCCCCTTCCCTCGTAGTCACCGCGCGATTTCTCGCGCGCTTTCGGGGGGCAGAAAACACAAGCTCCCCCCTACCCCTCAACGTTGGCTTTTCGCTCTGTTCGGCACCGTCTCCGAATGCCCTCACCCAGAAGCGCTTTACGCGCCTTTCAAATCGTGGTTGAGCTTTTCACCGTGGCCTTTTCTCGGGCCATCGCCGAAGCGTGTCTTCGCTCCGGTCGCACGTGTCACCACGCACGAGCTCCCCACCTGGGCCGCGTTGTCCGAACCTCACGGGACTTTCACCCGAATTGCCGCCGAAGCAGCTTTGGTCCGAACCCCGCGGACGGGATTGGCTCCGATGCTGAGGAGCGTCACCCGCTTTGAGACGTAGCGGCCCGCGCGGACTGGGAAGAAGATCCCCAGACGCACAGGTCTGTCTCGGTCGCCCGCTTTCACCGCCGCGGGCGTGATGGGATAGAACTTCGGGATTCTCCCCTCTTGGGGGATTTGCTCCGAAGAGCCTCCCTCGCGCCGGACGAGCCATTCTCATGGCATCCGGCGCTACGGGCAGCAGACAACTGCGGGCGATTAACCCCGCACCCTTCGCCTGGCTTGGTGGGCCTGGCTACACGGGCGTCTGCCACCGACAAGGTGGCCGTGATGAACAGCGTTGTGCGTTCAAGCAACGACCACAAGACTTCGAGCCTCTAACCCCGCGCCAACCGGCGCGGGAAGCTCGTCCACGAGGGACTACTCCTTTCGCGTTCGGTTGGTTTGGTGGCCGCCCCATGGGGGCGGGCTTCAGTCTCGATGCCCGTAGATAGCACGAACTCGGCCCGCAAGTCATGGCGGTCGCTACGCCACTTCAAGCCATCCGATGGAGAGTTCCCCGGCCCGAGACGAGTCGAGTCTGGCCAGGCTCACGGTGAGGCTTGGTGCTTTCTTCCGCAGGTCCGCCAGGACCACTTGCCAGTCGCCAACCGGCGGCGCGGCGTAGGCGAACACGACCTCGTAGCGTCGGCCCGCTTGCAGCGCGCCCAGCTTGAGAACGTCAGTCAGGATGTAGCCGCTCTTCGCAGCCATCACGTACATCGGCAAGCGCCAGGTAGTGCCCTTTTGCACGGCACATAGTGCCGTCTTCACTTCGACGAGCCCGCCCGCACTCGGCACCTCCACCGAGAAATCCACCTTCTCCTTCCGTTGGCCAGTTCTAACTTCGCGGTCCCACGCCGTTACCGCGCCTGACGCCTTGAGCTGTCCGAGAACGCCGATTAGCTCCTGCTTCCACCAGCTCTCGACCTGCGTCGCTGCCTGAGTCATGGCAACCACCCGGCTCAGTGCTGCGGGCGTGAAGAAGTGCGACGACACGGCGTCCCAGACTGGGGTAAAGGGCATGCGGCTCCTCCGGATTCGCGCTCGCGCGGTCAGATGTAGAAGCGGAAGTTCGGGCGGCGCCCCTTCACGTTTGGATTCCCGATGAGGATTTCGCCAACCGCGTCGGAGAAGCCGACGGTGACAGGCTGCGAGTCCGCGAGCTTGCACGCGTTGTAATTCAGCTTCGTGAGGCCGAGGATGTCGCGGCAGACTTGGCCGATGTCGGCGTCCCCGTGCTGGACGTCCACGCGAAGCGGGACGGGCACCTCCCATCCATCGTACGTCATGAGCTCCGGCTTGAATCCTGACGCCCAGAGCAGTGCCGCGCGTTCCGAGAGCCGCCAGGTAGTCCCGCGCAGCACCGGGTAGATGCCGCTTCGAAATAGTCGGGTATCCAGGTCGCGTCTCACCCTCACGCAAACGACTCTTGCGTCCACCGGGCAGGCTTCTAGGTAGCCGCGGTATTCCGCGGCCGAGATTCGCGAGCGGCTGTGGATGAAGATTTCGCGAAGCGCTCCCCCACCCTCAGCCCGGTAGGTCTCGAGCACGCCATGGAGGAGGTCCCGCGCCGCCGATTGGCCGAGTTGGAACTGGTGGCGTTCTGGAGACCACCATGGCCCGAACTCGCCTCGGAAGACGACACCGTCGCCCGTGTCGAGAAACATCTGCGCTGCGCAGCAAGCCGTCGCCGTCTCTGAGAGCCCTTCGGCCCTTCGAAACGCGAGCCCGACGTAGCAGACGCCATCTCTTGCCGAGGTGAGTCGCCAGGGCTTGCCGCCCGCTTTGTAGTAGAGCCCGACCCCGAGATTCCATGCGCGGTCAGACAGCGTCGTCAGTGTTCGGTCTTTCCAGTCGGTTTTCTCTCCGAGGCGAAGCGTCGATTCGCGCACGAGCTGGAGAGGAATCCCGTGCTCCATGGAGCGCGCCTTGAGCTGGCGCCTAAAGTCGACTGAGAAGTCGTACTGCTCAGGGTTGTAGCCGCCGAAGAGGTCCGGTTGATTCCTCCGCACCTTCACTTCTGAGGCCCGTGGCTTCTCTCCCACTCCGCCGATGACCCTGGAGAGCGGCCGGCAGTCCTCCCACACTTCATCAGGAACCACGCAAATGATGACGTCCAGGCGCTCATCTCTCAGGGCCGCGCGCTTGATGCCTTCGAGGTAGTGGTTGCACACATCGAAGGCCCGCCGGTGCGGGTCCATGTTCTGCAACAGCGCATGAAGCGCTGGCCCGTCTACCTCTGTCTTCCAGGACGGTTCGGCCGACCAAGAGCAACCGAACGCCACTCCGAGTCCAGGGAATGTCGGCCAGAGGAACCGCTCCTTCTTCAGCACTTCGGGGTCCCCGTACTCACGAAAGACCGGGAGCTGTAGACGGGCGAGGAACTCCCTTAGGAGCAACAGGCCATGGCCTGTGCCGATTGCCCCGTGACGAATGACTCCCGGCCTCGACGGAAGGTCCGCGTCGAACGGACCGAAGAGGCTCAGCCCCTGATGGGGTTCTCTTGCCTTCTGTCCAAACCGGAACTCCAGCGCGGGTTCGTCAAGTCGCTCTACGACCCCGCTGCTCATGAGTCCTCCGCCGGAGCCCAGACCTCGGGAATCAGCCCCTCTTCGAGGACAATCTCCTCGTCACCAACCAGCGCCAGAGCCTCTTCGTTGATTCGATACGCGCTCTGATAGGTGAGCGGCATGCGCGAGAGCCCGAACTCGGAGCCGGAGTCCGGCGCGAGCGGGACGGTGTCGGTCCCTGCCGAGAGAAAGTCCATCACTCCCGTTTGCCGATGAAGCTGCTGCCTATTCCACCAACCTCGCCTCACGCTTACGCCTCGCCGGAATGCCATGGCCGGTGACACCGGTTGGCCCGCAGAGTCAGTCACGTGGAGTCGCAGCTTCAGTTGTGCGACTGGTTCGACGCCTACACCCTGGCGAGCCCGTAGGACGAAGCCGAGGTGGTAGTGAAACTTCGTTGCGCCGGACTTGCGCCTTCCCCACAGTCGCACGTGGCTCTTCTTGCCCTCGGCGGTTGAGAATTTGAGCTTGTCACCCAGGACAAGCCCGCTCGGGAAATAAAGGGTCTTCCCGTCCCCCATCTCTTGGAGACCACGTGCGAGGCAGCGCACGTAGAGGGATTTGTTCAGGAGCTCGAAGAGCAGGTCGCTCGTTCGAAGCTCATCCATCTCCTCCACGTCGTTCCACGAGACCCCACCCCTCGACTTCAAGAGCGCCGACTCGGGGATGTTGGCCGGAGGCCTCGCGAGAGCGTAGAAGGTGTCGTCGGCCCGCCGGAATGCCCACGAGGTCCTCATCGCGAGCCACGCCGCGTCCGCGCCCTTCCCTTGTGCCGTGAATCGAAGAATCGCTGACGGAATCGACACGAACTGGAACCAATTCGAGAAGAGTGGCTCTGGCTCAGCCAGGAGGATGTCCGGCGGAAGCAGCGCGTCGACCGCAGCTCGCTGGCCCGAATCCACCAACGGCTTCGGCGCCTTCACCTTTTCGAGTTTCTGGAGAAGCTGATTCAACCCGGCTCCCCACTCGACGAAGGGGATGTAGTTGATGTCGCTTATCTGCCAGTTCAGCTCGCTAGGCTTAGTGCCGTCGATGTTGAGTGGGATGAAGAGCTCTGAGCTCCTCTCCTTCTGAAGCGCAAGCGCGAGCTGGCGTTCCTTCGTCGGATTCTCCTTTCTGAGTGAATGCGTGGAAACGAGGTGGAGCATTCGAAACGTGCGAGTCTTGATGGCCTCGTCAATATCCTTCGGCCACGACTCTCCACCTAGGAGCTTGAATCTGTCGCACCAGACCGCGTACCCGAGCGCAGTCAGCCGGAGCGTGAGCCACTCCGCGAGCGCGCCGTCCTCCCAGGCATAGCTCACGAAGAGATGGTCCCGTGCGGTGGCCGCGGCGTCGCTGCCGCTAGGTGCGACCGTCGAGACTTTCTGTGTGTTGGCCGCCATGGTCACGTCATCCTGTTGTCGAGTGTTTCAGCAGCGAGCCCACAATCACCTGTTGTGTCGCATCGTCCCAGAGGAAGTAAGCCGCATGCGGTCGATGCGATGTTCGGTTGCGAACTCCATGCGCTCTTACGCCTCTCCTGCGGGCTTCGACGCGGTTAGTCGGTGCCCTTTGCGGAGAGCTTAGCCAGAATCTCCGCGATGTACTTCTTCGGCTCCTCGGGCTGGAGTGGCCTTCCCCGAGTTTCCCTGACACCGAGTTAGGCGTGATGATGAACTCGGAGGCAGCCCATGGGGAAGCGTCGGTTGTTCAGTCGGGAGTTCAAG
>Ga0335083_10009716_pt1 | contig 11661 bp, 5 predicted proteins | sample Lox_Sample_42_FD_206716 | JGI IMG/M metagenome (GOLD analysis project Ga0335083, IMG submission 206716) | Soil microbial communities from Loxahatchee National Wildlife Refuge, Florida, United States - Lox_Sample_4.2 | ecosystem: Environmental > Terrestrial > Soil > Wetlands | place: USA: Florida... | reverse complement strand
CAGGGCGTTATAATATTCAGTATCGGATAATTGCAGTTCTAAACGGTCTCCGTAAGAAACCATCGCTGAGAGCATTCCTCCGCCTGTGGGCATAACCATTTCGGGTTTGCCCACGTAAAATCCGTCATTCTTAAACGCCCCTGCTCCTTTTATCATCCCCGGCACAGGACTCCCGGCGCACTCGGTAAAATGAGGTTCCACCCGGTTAAAAATTGCCGCCATGTCAGGACTCTTGAAGATAGGTTCGGAATTACCAGGGGCAGCCAGGCCGGGTACGGCCAGGGAAATGGCGAGAAGAAATACGAAGATTGGCAAACGCATCAAAATGGGAATCGTGTTCAAGTTATTTTTTTACTGGATCCGAACGCGGTAAAAGCATTGGGGTTGCGTAACATTATTCGTATAAACCGCCGTCGTATAAATGCTGCTGTTGGCATAAACCAGGCTTGGATCGCTTCCGCTGATGAAATACAGGTTTGACCAGGCAATTGGCGGAGTCAGGCTGGTGGCATAGTCCACAAAATTTGAACTCCCGGAGGCCGTTTGCCAGGCGATTTTAATCCCTTGCCCGGATCCCAAAGAAGTCTCTGCAATCGGAACCGGATAAGCCGCATTAAAAGGAATGGGATAATTGAAATGGACCAGCCAATTCGCCAGCTTGTTCCCATAGAGCGAAGGCGTGGCATCACTATCACGGATATTTCCCCTGGCAGATCCGGATTGGTTGGCACCCGCCCATGAACCCGGCGTTCCCGTATAGGCATAACGAAGGCGGGGATGCGCCCCTGTGGGAGCATGGTTTAAGGTAACAATCACCGTGTTGCTGCTGCCAATATGGGCGCTGGAAATGGCTGCGCTGGAACTGTCATCCGTATACTCAAACCCAAAGTACGTCTTGGGCAAAACATCCGTCGTATCATTTACAATCGGCGGCACCGGGACATGAAGGGTGACAGTGATATTGTTTCCATTGATTGAAATGCTATCCGGCGTCAGCGGGCGCCATCGTTGCCCGTCAACCAGCACTTTCTTCATGACCTTTCCATAATATTCACCGAGCCAGCGATACGATTGTGCCGTCAAATGCACCCCGTCAGCATAAGTAAAAAAATATTTCGGACACACGAGAAAATGATTGGCGTAAGTCTCCGTGGCATAAAGTTGGGCGGAAGGGACCAGCGAGGTCGCTGCGTCATTCTCAATCGTCCATGAACTGTACTGGCAGAGAAACATCGGAACATCATTGGTCTGTCCCGTTATCGCCTTCGCATCTGAATCAACATCATGCTGCCATTGTCTGAGATAACCCGCATAATACTGCCCGTTGCCCAGCACATCATCTTGTTCGCCGTGGACACAGGTAAGCGCTGACACCTGGTAGCCGTCGCCCAGGGCGTGGGCGGCCGCCATGGCATTCGTGATCTCCAGCAGTCCCAGCGTATACGGCCCCGTCCCTTTCTTCAGTGCAGAATAAGGTGCGCCCCCCTCGCCGTCACGGGTTACTATAGATGTATAGTTAGTTTGGGGAGGGAGCGCCGTCAGCGTGTTGGCCAATGCGCTGCTGATAGTCTCCACATTGACGCCGTCTGCATTAAAACCCTCAATCAAAGGAACCAGAACAGTGCCTGCCTGCTGGAAGTTTGAACTTGAAACAAAAGATAAAGTAAGATTTCCGTATGGTTGGTTGGTTGTCAGCGCGGGGTTTCCCATCGTTCCAATCGAAAGACTTTGGCCCGTGCCTAAAATATGATTCAGCACCAGGGGCTGGCCACTTGCGGTTTCCTCAAAGATACCAATGACAGTGAATATCCAAATAAAAAAAATCCCGGCGCCGGCAATTTTTCGACAGGTCATCTTGAGGTATTTTAACATATTAAAAAAAGCTGGCCTGCCATAAATGGCAGGCCAGCATGAATAATCATCCTCTGCGATATCGATTACGGATAACGCAAGCGGAAGAAGATGGCCGGCGTTTTCTGGTTCATCAGCAGGTTTGTTGAGACGACACTGCCTGTTCCAGGTATATCGAGCCATCCCGACCCATTATTAAGGTTCGTGTTATCCTGCAGGATCCAGCCCGCATAATTCGGAGGCCAGCTAATCGTCATGGTGCTTCCGCTGACACTATAACTGATCGACGTGGGCGTATTCGGCACCGTCTGTGCCACTAACAAATTACCGGCCCCGGTGATGTAGTTCGGGCTCGTAGTATTGTTGTAAAGGCCATTGGGCTGACTCACGCCGTTCAGGACAAGTCCTGCCACCGTATTAGTCGTTGAAAAGTCCAATTGCAATGTGGCCCCGCTGGCGACGGTCACCGTTCCGTACTGGGAGAAACCAGGCTGCCCGAATTCGAGCGTGCCTTCATTCACGGTGGTATTGCCACTGTAAGTATTCGTCCCGGTAAGATCTTCGTTGCCCGCGCCAATCTTGACCAGCGACAAGCTGCTGCTGGAGTTTTGAATCACCCCATCAAACTCGTTATACGAGTCGTTGTCGCCAATCGTCAGGGTCGGCGTACCGGTCATGCCGTCTATGATACCGGTGTTACTGTTGTTCCCGAGCCCGTTGATCGTCTGGTTATGGCCGTTGAGTGCAAACTTTCCGTCAAGGATAAGATTGCCGGCTGTTGCACCATGGGGGATTTGATTGTCCGCACCCAGCACGAGAACGTGCGGGGCGTCCACTTCAGTATCTCCCTGGTAGTTGTTGGCATTGGCCGTCACGTTATCCAATGTGACGTTGATAATGGCGGTAGGTGATGCGTTATTGTACTCCAGCCAAAGGCCGGCAGGACCGGTGATTTGACCAGTCACAATAGCCGCGTTAGTACCATTAGAGGTATTATTGCAACTGAAACTGACGTCCGCTTGATTGGCCGTTAAAGTACCAGCGAAGTACACGTAAGTCTGGTCCACACGCAGGCCGCCCACGCGATCTGCCCCCAATGTGGTATTGCAAACGATATTATTGAGAACGGTGATAGAGTTGCCTGCATCCAGGAACAATTGCGCTTTGTCCGATGGCAAATTGCCAACGGTAATCGTGCCCCGTCCAAATGGGCTGCTGATAATATTACCCGGCACGCCCGTGCTGACCGGAACAGTGTTAAGACCGAGACGCGCATAACCAGTTCCGGTAACAACGTTACCGATCGTCAAGCCGCCCGAGAAGGTATTGGTGTTATTATTGAGGGAGCCGCCGAAAGCGGTTCCAATACTCTGGAAGTTCAATGCCACCGGTGCGGTAGCCCCGTCAGCAACCAGCGTGTTCAAGCCGATGCTCCAGCTGCTGACCGTCAGTGTGCTGACATTGGTACCGCTGGCGCTGTTAGTAATGACACCGCCGTATCCGGAACCCGGATCAAAATTGGCGATACTCCCGCCATTGCTGCTGAGGTCAAGGATGGACCCATTTACCACATACAGCGTAGTTGTTGTTGGCAGCGCCGTAGCATTGCCCAGCAGCAGTTTGCCGCTGCTAACTGTGGTTTCGCCAGCATAGCTGTTGTTCGCACCGGAAAGCGTCAACGTGCCCGGACCTGCTGCCGTAACGCCGCCGGGGCCGCTGAGGGTCCCGCCGAGGGTTAGGTTGCCGCCGCTGTTCGTGGTGGAAAAGACTTCCGCGGATGCCAGGGCAAAAGAATCATTGATGGTCTGTGGGCTTGCAGCATTGTTGCTGATCGCGCCGGCCAGGGTAAAGGCGCCACCGTTTACAGTGAATCCTGCCGCGTTCGCACTGTAGCTGATGCCCGCGATTTGGAATGTGGATGTTGTCAGATCGTTATTTAGGATGGTTCCGCCGACGCCGGTTGCGCTGGTAAAGTTCAGCGAGTCACCGGAAATTGGCGGCGTCCGTCCACCGGTCCAATTGTTCTGGCTCCAATTGGCCGAAGTTGCCCCGGTCCAGGTGTCCGAAGCGCTGCCGCCGGTCACAGTCAATTTTCCGCTGCCGGTGATATAGCCGGGATCCGTGGTGGAGCTGTAAGTTCCACTGGGCTTTTGGACGCCATTGACATAGAGATTAGCCACTGCAAAAGTTCCGCCATTCGGAAGGTCCAAAGTCCCGCCCGCGGCAATCGTGATTGTGCTGCTCGAAGAAAAATTGGGCTGCTGCACACTCAAAATGCCGCCGTTCACGGTCGTGTTGCCGTTGTACGAAAGCACACCCGTTAATGTCAGAATGCCAGTACCGGTCTTCGTCAGGCTAAGGCTGCCGAGCGTATTCTTGATGGTGCAGCTATTCGTCGAGTTGTCGTTGTTGGCTCCGATGGTCAGCGTCGGCGCTCCACTCCCGCCATCCACTGTGCCCACACCCCAAAGGCCGTCAATCGTCTGGTTGAAACCATTAAGATTGAACGTGCCGTTGTTGGTGACATCGCTGGTGTTCGCGCCGTTGGGCATCTGGTTCGCTGCACCCATTTTGAGTATGAATGCATTGGCCCCGGCCGCATCGATTTCCGTCCCCCCCTGGTAGTTGTTAGCGTTGGCAGTAAGATTACTAAGAATACAAGTCATATAGGAGGTCGTGGCCGAAGTATTGAATCGCAGCCACAAACCATTCGTACCGGTGACTTGGCCGGTCAAATAGGCAAAACCAGTGCCTGTGCTGTTGCAACTCAGGCAAAGTGGCGACATGTTAGCCGTTAACGTTCCGGCCAGGATCAAAGTCGTCGCATCTACACGGAAAGCTCCAAACCGGTCCGCCCCGGCCGGTGAATTAAACACAATATTGTTCAAGAAAATGTCTACCCCGCCGTTGTTACACAGAAACTGTACACGGTCTATGGGTGACCGCCCGATCGTTATCGTACCGCGGCCAAAAGGACTGTTGGTAATATTACCGGGAACCCCGCTGTAGGTTGTTTTGCCCATGCTCAAACGCGCATAACCCGACCCGTTTATTAAATTGCCGAGAGTCAGGCCGCCCGAAAAGGTGTTGTTCGTATTATTGATCGAACCCGCCGCGGCGCTCCCAAAACTGAAAAAATTCAGTGCGACCGAACCGTTGGCCCCGTCCGCCACCAGCGTATTTAAGCCGGCCGTCATGTTGCTAAAGGTTAATGACGCGGCGCTGCTGGCACTGTTAGTGATGATGCCCAGCAAACCGCCGGCACCGAAATTGGTAATGGCCTGGCTGCTTCCATTCAGGTCGACAACGCCCCCGTTATTCACGGTCAGCGTCGTGATCGCCGGCAACGCTGAACCATTGTTTAAGAACAATGTGCCGCCGTTGACAATCGTCGTGCCACTATAACTATTGGCTCCGGACAGCGTCACCACCCCGGGACCGGCTGCGGTAATGCCGCCAGGACCGGTCAGGCTGCCCCCCAAAACGATATTACCTCCGCCGCTTGTCGTCGCGAAGACTTGTGCAGCCGCCAGGCTGAACGGGTCGTTGATGGTTTCCAGGCTTGTACTGCTGTTGGTAACGTTGCCGGCCAGGTTGAAGGCATTACCGCTCACCGTAAAAGGCGCCGCGCCGGAGCTGTAGGTGATGTTGGCAAGGTTGAACGCTGACGAAGTCAGGTCGTTATTCAGCAATGTCCCGCCCGCACCCGTCGCGCTGGTAAAGATCAGCGAATCGCCGCTCTGGGGCGGATTATTACCACCCGTCCAGTTGTTTTCACTCCAGTTGGCCGACGTCGTACCCGTCCAGGTATCGGCCGCCCGGGCAGTCGCGCCCAATAGCGTGAATGCTGCCGTCACAAACAATCCTCCCCTCAGAAAGTTCATTGGTTTCAGTCTTAAGATTTTCATAGTGGTTTGTTAATGGCTTTGGTTTTGTTCTGTGTGAGTTGGTTTTTTGGAGCAGGGCGGAAATCGAAAACACTGACCGTTATTGATTTTGTAGCGTAACCCAGTGCTGGATCAACCAGGGCGTGTCCGGCCCCGTTTGGCTCGGCGTTTGGCCATAAGTGCTGTAAGTATAAACTCCGGACTTTCCGTTATTTGCGGTTTTCCCAGCGCCAAGTATTACTGGGTCCCGCCACTTTTTCCCTTCGGCATGGCCGTCAGCAAAACAAAACGTGCCTACATCGCCGTGGTATGTACCGAAAAGATCCGTGAACGAAAACGAGGTTGCAGGGATGGAAACACCTCCCTGAAAGGGCCCCCAATTCCAGCCGCGAGAATCAGCCTGCTCAACAAAGCACATGCAATCTGAAACTTTTCGTATCTGCGTAATCTTTGAAAAATCCGTGGTATCAGGCACAAGTATGCCGCTGCCATTGTAGGTTGCGGCAGGTATCATATTAATTGTCTCAGAGTAACTGTCATAAGCCCAGCCAACGGCGTTGCCACTGCCAACCGGGTTATTAAATCGAACGTCACCCGGACAATGAAAAACTCCCGGATTCGGCGCATATTGATAAAGGCAGTTGTAATGCACTAAATCATTTTGCACATCCTTCAAAGCCTTCCCTTGGTTGCCCCCCCAATTCCCCGGGGCGGCTGATTCGAGGCTCCAATAACCACCGGCCAATTGATATCCTCCCGGTGGAGTATAATTGACAGTTTTTTCACTGTTGTCGCTGGCATACATTATAAATGCCATCCCTAATTGTTTTTCGTTGTTCAAACAGGAGGCTTCGGTTGCCTTCAGCTTGGCCTTCGCCAGCACCGGCAGCAAAATGGCCGCTAAAATGGCGATGATGGCTATGACAACCAAAAGTTCAATCAGGGTAAAACCGTGCCGTGGTGAAGAGGAAAGAAGACTGCGGCGACCAATCATTTTATCATCGTTCATTCTCATTTCTATCTCAATTTTTTCAGCGTCAAAATCAGTGGCCCAAAGCTTATTTTCGCCGCTTACGTTCAAATGTTCTGGGATTCGTATGGTGGAATTATATTTTATCGAGGTAAGTTTTTCGATATTGTTTTTAGGATACTGCTTTCGATTTTTCAGCGCGAAAAATGTACTGCCGTATTTATTTTTGCCAGATGCGAACGTAATCAACGTACAGCGGCCATCCCTTTGATGATCCCAGGATGACCAGGTTGTTTTGGCTGTCCATGATCGAATAAAGGTTGTTGGTAGACGCATTTACATCCGGATCGATGCCGGTGTAATTGGTTGAATAGTGGACCGTCTGCAATCGGGCGTTATCCAGATACCAGGAAATATTTCCCGGCGCCCAAAGGCATCCCAGGACGTGCCACTGGTTCCAATCCACGCTTAAAGGAGTATAATTATTCTTATTCTGGTGATTTTTAGGTTTGCGAATTCCGTTAAACGTCCAGTCATGGACGGTGCCGTAAAAACCTCCATTATAGTTAGTATAGCCCCCGGTATAAGCTTCAAAAAAATCAAGTTCGTTCCAGTGTGCTTTCGCGCGCCCCCACGCATGCTCTACCGGGAAGCTCCAAAATGCGGGCCACGATTTAGAGACCGGCCCTTTCGTGGGATCAAAATGCACCCGGGCCTCAAAATAACCATAGCGAAACACATGTCCCGTACCATTGGTGCCGCTCCAGGTGGATAGCACCCAGCCGTAAGAGTGGTCGGCATTAATTTGCAGCACACCGTTGGTCACGTCATATTCGTCGCGTCTGGCCACCCCACCGTGAAAGGGCACCTGCACATACCAGTTGTAGCCCGGCGTCTGGGTATTGTTCACGTCAATGGTGCTAATCGAGTCAAACTCGTCATGGAATGTCAGGTTGGTGTAATTGATTTCTAACGCCGGCGGCGGGGCAGATATATGATTAGTCCCTGGCGGATTACTAATATTGCTTTGCGCTCTTGCCGGCAGGCATATAGTAAGGCACACGAGTAGCAGTTGAACGGAATTCATTCTCAAGCGGCAGGATTTCATGGGTGAATTCTAGTTTCCGGGCCATCGGCTGTCTTTATTCATTTTGAGATACTGTTTTCGGTATTTCAGCGTGTGAAAATGGAAGGCAACCTTGTCGCCAGGAATAAATTTAGTTAAGCCTATTGGCAGATGACGCCCAAAAAACGAAAGCGCTATCCTCAAAAACGTAATGAAACCTCACCATCGAAATGTAACAATAGTTCCTGACACATAGTTCTTTAATGGATGCATATGATATATTTGCGCGTATTGCGGTCGACAGGCGCGATGCGCGTAGTAAAAAGCTGGTTGCGCCGCGGCCAATACCGGCGCCCAAACGGAAGCTTCCCCTGGACAAAATAGTGGGAGCCAGCGCGTTTGAACCTCTTCCCAGGCTGGAGACGGCGGCTGATTTGCGCCTCAAATTGGATGACGTCCGGGAGGCCATGGCCGGTTTCCTTTCCGATTTAGCCCCTACCCTCAAATCCTCCCGCCTTATTTTGCCCTTGGAAGAGTTTGACTGGCGGGAAGAAACCGCGGACGACCGTCAAAATTTTTCATCTACCCTCGCGGGGAAGGGCTCGTGGATGCGCGTGTCTATTCCTCATTATGGACCGCCACTCGGCCGCGCTGTGACTTATTATCGCGTGACTTTCAAAGTCACCGCAGAAATGATCCAAAAGGGGGCATTATTCGTTGCCTTCGATGGCGTGGACTATAAAGCGCACGTTTTTGTCAACGACGCATATCTCGGCTCACACGAAGGATTTTTTGCGCCCTTTGAATTTGATTTCACTTCTTATGCCCGCCTCGGGGACAACACCCTCGTCGTAAAAGTTGAGAACGACTATGTATTTATGGGCAGCGTGGGCGGGGTCAATAGTGAGACCCTGGACGGGGACAAAATGTACGCCGCCACGGGGCTGGGTTATGACGACCCCAAACTTGGCTGGCATCATTGCCCGGCCGGAATGGGAATATGCCAGGGGGTTCGCATTGAAGCCCGTTCCCGGCTTTTTATTCGGGACTTATACATTCGTCCGCTGCCGGATGATCACCGCGCTGAAGCCTGGGTGGAGGTCTTTAATTGTGACCTGCGAAATATTCCCGTCTCTTTTGATATTTCGCTTTTTGGTCAAAATTTTCCGGCCACTGTTTTTCGCGACCACCTGGCAAATTCAACTACCACTCAAATTGCCGGTCATGGCGACCTCGATAAGCAACTTGACCAGGTTGTTCAAAAGCTCGCCGGCCCCGGTGTCAGCCAATTTCGCATTACCTTTGAAGTTCCAAACGCCCGAAAGTGGGACTTGGACACCCCGTGGCTTTATCAACTGCAAGTCAAACTGCGGAAAGAACCGGGTGAAATCTGCGATACCGGCAAGCAACAATTTGGGATGCGGACCTTCGTTCAGGATGACCAGTCCACTCCCAAAGGGAAATTCTATTTAAATGACCGGGAGATCCGTCTGCGTGGCGCCAACACCATGGGTTTTGAGCAGGGCTGCGTCTTCCGCGAGGATTGGCAGCAACTCATTGATGACATCCTTCTGGCGAAAATTTGCAACCTGAATTATTTGCGCCTGACCCAGCGCCCCGTTCAGCGCGAAGTTTACGAATATTGCGACCGCCTGGGCCTAATGACTCAAACAGACCTGCCGCTGTTTGGCTGCCTGCGGCGCAATAAGTTATGCGAAGCCATCCGCCAGGTGGAGGAAATGGAACGTCTGGTCCGGCCTCATGCCTGCAACGTCCTCGTCAGCTATATTAACGAACCGTTTCCCAATGGCCAGGGCCGCCCCCATCGAAATCTGACTCGTGATGAATTGGAAGTTTTCTTTGATGTGGCCACCAAGGTTGTGCGCATGTGCAATCCCGAGCGCGTGGTGAAATATGTGGATGGCGATTACGACCCGCCGACCTCGGCCGGCATGCCGGATAATCATTGTTACTGTGGATGGTACATTGGCCACGCCATTGATTTGGGGTCTTTGAACCGCGGCAATTGGATGGCTGTAGCCAAAGGATGGCATTATGGCTGCGGCGAATTCGGCGCTGAAGGGCTTGATAACCTTGAAGTCATGCGCAAGTTCTACCCTGCTGGTTGGCTTCCGGCTGCGGGCGAAAAGCAAACCGAACCCTGGCGCCCCAGCAAGCTCGCCCAAAATCAGACTGACCGCTTCCAATACTTGTGGTTTCCATCGCAGACGACCCCTGAAGGCTGGATCGCCGCCAGCCAGCGGCATCAAGCCTGGATCACCCGCATGATCACGGAAGCGTTCCGTCGTGACTCGCGCATGAACAGTTTTGCCATTCACCTGTTCATCGATGCCTGGCCTTGCGGCTGGATGAAGTCCATCATGGATGTGCTTCGCGCGCCGAAAAAAGCCTTCTTTGCTTATCGCGAAGCATTGACTCCTTTGATGGTCTCTCTCCGCACCGACCGCCATGCTTTCTTTTCCAACGAAAAAATCGAAATGGAAGCATGGATTTGTAACGATACCCACTCGGCTCCCGCAGGAGCGCAACTGCACTATCAGCTCGAAATTGAAGGCCGGGTTGTGCAGTCGGGCCGGGCAGCGGCCAAAATCCCAACTTGTTCGTCCCGCCCCCAGGGACTGGTCTGCTTTACCCTTCCGGAATTAAACCAGCGAAGTGGTGCCACTGTGCGGCTTGCTTTGGCGGACAAATCCGGCAAAGTCCTTTTTGATACCTCGCAGGAAATCGAAATCTTTCCTAAACTTCCGCAGCCAATTTCTCAGCGCGCATTTATCATTGGCAGCCGTAACGGCCTCGCAGCCACGCTGGCTAACCAACTGGGCCTTGCCCCGGTTTTTAAGGGAAGCATCATGGCCACGGACGTAATTCTCGTTGATGATCCTGCGCTGTTTGCGGCTCAGGAATCCGCCGTGGAATCTGCAGTTCGCGCCGGCGCCACCGCCGTCCTGCTTGAATTGCCCGTCGGCCGGCATTCTCTCCTGGGCCACGAATTAAAGGTCGTCGCCGGAGGAATGGGACCGCGCCACTTCGCGGAAAGTAATTCCGATCACGATTTGGTCGCCGGATTCAAACCGTATGATTTCTGGTTCTGGCATGATCACAAGGCCGGACACCCCACGCCGCTTCTGGACACAGTATTTGAGTCTGTTCCCACCGGTTGGCAGACCATCATCAAAAGCGGTAATGGATCGTGGACGAATGAATGGAAACCTGTCGCCGCAGTCATGGAGCAAGGACTTGGCCAAGGGATCATCCGCCTCTGCCAGGTCAAGCTGGCTCACCGCATCAAGACCAATCCCGCCGCCGCGCTTTTTGCCCACCGCCTTTTAAATCTTGATCGCCAGGCAGTGCAAGACCAGGTGAACAAGAAGAATGAAAGTCCCAACGGCAAAAGTTTAAACGGTTCGAGAAAACCATTGCTTAACCGGTACAATTCAACTCATGAAACCGCCAAGAAAACGGTTTTCTCTGTCTGATTTAGCCCCCGGGTATCTTGCCACCTAGAGCGTTTTAAACAATAATGTGGCCGTTCGGAGCGAGGATTTTTGGGTTATTGGCGAGGTTTACCACGTTTCACGTGGCTTCGACGAAGGAGCATGTTTGAAAACCCTGTGACTGAGCCGAAACGAAGCCAAAACCCAAAAAGACCGCTTCCCTTCCTTCTTTACCCGAACGGCTACAGTATTTTTTAAACCGCTCTAAAGCATTTTCGTTTCAAGACTGCGGCTAATCAGGCGGTGTCCTAATTCGGTGGGGCGAGCGTACCCGCGAGCCGTTATGCCTGTTACCCGGTTCTGAATATGAAGCATGACCCGAGCGTTAACGGCACGGGTTCAACAGCTTCTCCCTCTCCCAGCGGGAGAGGG